>JAABUW010002064.1_pt1 | contig 31356 bp, 53 predicted proteins | sample 5560081 | NCBI WGS metagenome assembly JAABUW01 (sample SAMN10711882, study PRJNA513363) | rock metagenome | isolation source: Antarctica rocks | place: Antarctica: Victoria Land, Knobhead sud | reverse complement strand
GGTGGCAGCCTCGGCCGCAACTGCCTGACTCGAGAAACCTCAAAGTGGCCCCAGACGCCAAGCACGATTTGATAACAAAATTTACCCACGTAGAATTGAACCAATTAGTCTCGAAGCTGTTGCGCCTTTTGAGCCCACTGGCGTTGCGCAGCCTGGCTTGTCACTCAGGCCCCAAGGCACGCACGACAGGCCTGAAACTTGCAGCCCCATAACGCCTTTTCTGTCTTCGAACGAAAATCTAATTGGCGGTCGTGCCTGCAGGGTGACGGCTACCATACAGGAGGCGAAGGACAAGATGAAGGCTTCGGGCTTTGAGCCGCTGGTGTTTGAGGACGCGCAGGACCTGCTGCTGGACCAGCTGGGCGCCATCCATGGTAGGGATCGCTTCTTGCAATAGTAAAATATTCTGCCTCATCCGGCATCAGAGTGTAATGATACCCGACGAGGTAGCGCCACTGACAGTCAAGCCGCAAGAGATACTGCGGAATGGCAGTATGCTAACCGTTCTCAGCGCTGGCTTGCTGCTGCACGTGGGGCAGCGTCCAGTACTGGCCGCATCACTGTCATGAGCTCGGGGAATTGCATTTTGAGAATTGCGGCTTTTCGACTGCCGTGCAGGTGGCGCCGACGCTCTGTCGCCGGATGTGCTGATCACCAACATGCGCGACAGCCCCGTCAGCAACATGATCGTGTCCTTCCTGCGGCTGGCCACCAGCGCGGAGATCGGCTCCCGCACCGACTTCTTCGCCCCATTCATCATGGTGCGTGATTGAGTTTGAGCACGACCAGCACCTCGGGTGCACCCACAAATCAGCTGCCAGAACGTCACCTCGCGCCACGAATAACGAGGCGTCAGCATCCTCACTAGCACAGGCTAGGGTCGGAAAGCGTGGCTGAGCTGGGCAGGTTAAATGAGCCCCCTGCACATTTCTGAGGACCTTTATTCATTCCCCTGCGCGCGCAGAGCATGAGCGACGAGGAGCTGAGCGTGGAGCAGTTGCGACGGCCACACGAAGTCCCCCACGATTCACCAACACCCGGTCCCACTCCCTCATTCCCTGAAATGCTGACACGCCTCACGCGCAGGGCATGAGCGACGAGGGGCTGAGCGTGGAGCAGTTCCGGCGTCGGTGTGTGGAACCCATGGGCGAGGAGTCGGACCACGTCCACATTGTCGCCCTCTCCGACATGCTGCGGGTGCTCCTGCGGACCTGCTGCACCAAGCATTGTGATCCACTCACAGTCGAAGACGGTACCACGCCAAGAATCTCCTGGACTGAAAACAACATGTGTGTGCAGTACCCATCCGGGTGCTGTACCTGGACCGCAGCAGAGGCAGCCTGCGCCGAGTTTGGAATCAAACATCGAAATTGATGAATAATATGAAACTACATTGAACCTGCTCCTGTGCAGGTGCCCATTCGGGTGCTGTACCTGGACCGCAGCATGGACAGCGCGGGCGCAGACCCCGCCGCCGTAAACCATCACGATTTCGTGCCGGAGGCCCTGGCGGGTGCGCTGCCGGGCTCGCACTTGAGCCTCCTGCATCCGGCGCTGGAAGCCAAGGCCACTGCCGGAAGTTCAAGGAAGACAAGACGACAAGATCGCATGCTCTACAGGGCTGCATTGATGCACAGGGCAACGTCACTGCATTGCATCTGCCAAATGCGCAGCCGTATGAGCGGCAGCACCGAGGCAGGGCGTTGCGCACATGTTTTCTGAATTTCACACCGGCTCTGCACAGCGGCGGCAGGCGGCAGCGCCGACGCGGCGGCAGCAGCGGCGCCGAGGGTGCACTTGCTGTACCGTCCAGGACACTACGACATCCTCTACAGCAGACCGGGTGGCACGCCGGATGCGCAGGCCGCCGGCAACTCAGCGCCCGCCGCCGGTGCGGAACCGCGCGAGGCCTGCAGGACTGCATATATGCATCGGTGCATGGGGTGGAGCACCGCTGTTGGCGCTGTCATGTTCGATGCCGCTTTGGTGCGCCCGTGGCAGAGCCGGTTGACAGCGAAGAGTTTGAGCCACAACACATATGCTGCTGGATGAGCAATGGAGAAGAAGTGAAAAACGAAACGGAAGCAATTGCTGCTGTATCTGGCTGCAGGCGTGCCAGCGGTGGCTTCGGCGCAGCACCCAGCAGGGCTGGACCAGGATGCCGTGTCAGCGGCGCTGGCGGCGACGATGGCGGCGGTCACCAGTAGCTCGAGCGGCGCGAAGTCTTGATTTTGTAGGAACGAGTTTACAGACGTCTATGCTGCGCGATTTCACGTGAGAGGCCCAGGACTGTAACACCGCCTGAGCATAGGCATATCAAATGCAAGTTGCCGCTCTGGTCCTTACATTGAGGACTCTTGCGCAACACATCGTCCATTTCATCCTTAACGCTTCAATACTGGAGTGCCAGTACCCAACACACCCACACGTGGCGAAACCAGCATCCCTCGACCAACCCCTCAGCAGCTGTCACCCCTGTCTGCAACCCTAAAGAGTGTCTCGTCCAGATATGACCAGCTGACTCACACAGGTGCCGCGTTTGATTTCCTAATACACGAGCTGTCCTTACATGAAAGAGCAAGCGGGCCTGAATCGCGACCGCGGCGCCTAGAGCCGACAGATGCCCTTTTTTTGCATTTCGCAGCCGCCTCAGCAGTGACAGCAGCGTCAGCAGCGACGGCGCCTTCAGGTGAAGTCGTCGATGTCGTCGTCATCATCATCAAGGTCCAGGCCCGTCGTCATTTGCGCCGTGTACTGCTCGTACCCATCTGCATTTTCAAACCCAACACACCAGGGATCAAGCTTTGAAACACTTCCGAACATGCATCAGAGATGCAGCTTGACATCGCGCATCCCTGCTTGGAGCATAGGGTGCTATGTCCAGGAGCAGCTTGTGACCCTAAGCTGAATAACATACAACACCGAATGATGAGCATGAAATAATGATGATGGTAACGCCACTGAAGGATGGATTTTATCAACAGCGATTAGATATGCAGCCACACTCACATTCCTCATCGGCATTGTCCTCGGCGGCCATGGCGGCGACCAGGATGGTGGTGCGCTGCTCCTGCAGCACTGCCAGGTGGGCCGCCAGCCGGTCCTGTGGCATGCAGGACAAGAACTCAAGACGGAATTCGCCACCTGTTTCATCTCAGCTAGGCACTGGATGGTGACGCTGGCAGCGTCCAGATGGCGGTGCGCTGCTGCTGCAGCATGCCCTGGTAGTCCGCCAGCCGGTCCTGCTCAGGTGGTCCTGCGATCAATTTGCAGGACACCCTCATCAGCGCAATAATAGGATGTTTCAAGAGGGGACGCGCTGCTGCTGCAGCACGCTCACGCAGGTGGTCCGCCAGCCGGTGTTGCAATCAAAGTTGCAGAACATCATAATCAGCGCAACGATAGGATGTCTCAAGAGGGGATGCGCTGCGACTGCAGCACACTCAGGTGGTCCGCCAGCCGGTTCTGCAACAAGAACAGGAATGTCTTCACCGACAAGAGTCGAGAGAAGTTTTCATTCGAATGGCGATGATGATGCAGGCAGGCTTCAGATGGCCGTCTGGCGTCTGCAGCGCCTTCCTGCGCAACTCTTGACACGCTGTCCGGTCTAGCAGGGACTGCACAAGAACAGGTGGAGACATGCGGCACATGCCGAATGCTAGGGCTTTGAGGAGGACTGCTGTTCCCATGCTTCTTCGACCCTTGTTGCATGCAAACACAGCGGCCTTCTTGTTGCTGTCGTATGGGTCCAGCTGGTGCTGGTCGCGATTATTTCTGTAGAAATTCGCCGAAGAAAGAACACGCCTGGATGCGCGAGAGCACGGCGACCTTCTTCTCGTTGTCGTAGGAGTCCACCATCTGCGCCTCCACCTTGTCGATCTTGGCGTCCTTGGCCGAGATGCTGCCCGCCAGCGCATCCAGGTGCGTCTTCACCAGGTCGTAATCCTCGTCCTCGTCCTCGTCTGTGGGGGAAGGGATGGAAGGTTCAGTGAGAATGTGTCAAGTGAAAGTGGCTTGTCCTCGAGATGCTGCCTGCCAGCGCGTCCAGGTGCGTCTTCACCAGGTCGTAATCCTCGTCCTCGTCTGCACCAGGGTGCATGGATTAGCAGCATTTGAGTATCAGTTGATCCAAATTTCAAATGCATGTGATTTGCGACCCGGTCCGCCAGCGCGTCCAGGTGTGTCTTTACCAGGTCAAGGTCCACGTCTGCACAAGGACGCGTCACAGCTATAGAAACATCAGTTTCGTCGTCAGTCTACATGAAGATGCGTGTCTTGATAGGACCGCAATCCGCCAGTGTGTCCAGGTGCGGCTTCACCAGGTCGCAAAGTCCTCGTTATTGTCTGCGGCAGCAGCGAACTAAAGATTCATATCAACGTTGGGCACCTTGTGAGTTTCTCTCCAAAACCACATAAAGTTGCTCATTGGCCGAGATGCTGTGCGCCAGCGCTAGCAGGTGCGCCTTCACCAGGTCACAACATCCTCGTCCTCGTCCTCGTCTGCAGGGTCGAGGAAGATCGCAAGATTGTGGCTTTCGCACATTCGGTCGAATCGAATGCAAAAGAAACTGCTGCCCGCCTCTGCGTCCAGGTGTGTCTTGACCACGTTGTAGTCTTTTCTGCGGCCTGAAGCACTGAGAAGTGTCAAACGTGATGGCGTTCAGAAACGGAAAGAAAGGCATGGCGGCTCCATGGTGTGAGGACAAGCCGCAAAACTTGCTCTCCGAGGGCTGCCCTCGCGCCCAAGTGCCGGCGTTACAGCTTTGATGCTCCTGGATGCGCATCCTCGACACAGATAATGCACACCATGCACTGTTGGATACTGGACGCACCTTCGCTGTCGAAGGCAGCAGCGGCTGCGGCGGCCTGTTGCTTCTTGGAGGGATGCTGTGCCTCGCGCTTCTTGGTCGGCGTCGGCGTCGCGGCCTGCTCCTGCTTCTTCCGCCCCTTGGCGGAAGGAAGGGAGGCAAGGGCTTTTCAGATCATGCTTGGGTACTGCTGGTCTGCGGCAAGGCTCCGGAAGGATACAAATTTGACACACAAGCAAAGCTAGAGAAGCAGGCAAGACGACACTGGAAACGAACCTGCAGGCAATGACCAAGACAAAGCTGTACAGCCTAGACAGGAGCCCTGGAGAGCGGAGTGGCGGAAAAAGAAACGGCTGCATGAGGCAAAACGAAACCTTGGAGAGCGGCGCGGCGGAGACGCTGGCGGTCTTCTTGCCCTTCTTCTTGCCGCCCGCGGACGGCGGCGGCGGCGCCTTCTTCGGCGACGTCGGCTTGACTGCCTTCACCTTGATGGGGCCTGGGTTGACAGTGGGACTTTGTCAGAATCTAGCGGCTTTACGAAGTTCGGATGTCTTTCCACTTCAAGAGGAATTTAGCAGCAGTGAGCCAGCCCACAGACTGCTGGGCAATGTGTTCTGCCCCTGCCATGTGACATGCGGCATGATGCAACAGCACGGCAATCAACCATCAACGGGTGAGTTCACAAAAGCCGCTGGTGCCGCGCTGCTGTGCTGATGCGCAAGTGACAACTGCCGGGCTGCCTCTGTGTCACATTGCTGCATCTGGAATGCGCTGCTCGCACACATCAAGACACAAGGCCACCTTTTTGGATTGAAGGTTGCTGCGCAACGCTATTTATTTGCAGAGTTTCGCACCTCCTCGGAGGGCAGGTCCTCTAGGTCCGACCAGCGCTGCCACCAGGTGCCGCCCGAGGGGTTGGGCGGTCCACCACCAGCTTCGCGTCCTTCGGCACATTTGGCTGCGGGCACATGCCTTCCTCACCTCACAGCTTCGCCCATCATGTGTGGCTCAGCATTGGTGATGGCAGTCCGGCAAAGGCTGCGGGTGAGTGTGTTGACGAGCGGTGCAGATACAACGAAGAGCAGCAGCTGCGGCCTTAGTGCTTACCCGGTTGTGGATTGCGTCGCTCAGGTCCTGTAAAGGTAACTAAGTAGTTTTACATGCTCATGCAGGCCCACTGGTCTTTGGTGGGGCTCCAGCGGGAGCGACATGTGTCGAATGATCACAGCTGCAAATCAAGGCTGCAAAATGCAAAAACCACAAAGATTGTCTACAGATATTGAGATGGAGCTGAGACGGTGCCAAGCAGGTCCCTGTGCTGGGGCGGATAATCCCCACGCAAACTTCCTGGTTTGACGTTGGCAAACGTTCAAACATCAGCTGTCGGGCCCGGGGGCACAAACATGGAGCTGTTGGGGGGCGCGCGCCTTCAGGTTGTCGACATCAGCCGTGAAGCCGGGAGCCTCCTTTGGGAACTGCGCAATGCAGCAGACGAAGTCAACAGAAATAATTCTTGCTCAGCGCTGAAAATCAGCTCAGCGCTGAAGCATGCTGTCGCGAGACATTTTGTGGTCGGCATCATCACATCTTGATCATGGCTGAGTTTCATGCTGAGCGCATAATGCTTACTGGCGGAGAAGAGCATGAAAAGGCTGGCTGGTAAAAAGTAAAGCAATGGTCGGCACAACCTCAAAACGTTCCATGAGGCTGTGTATTCTGCGGACTGATCTGTCCGGCATTACAGCGTGAGGCATCAGCTGCACAGTGCAGCGGCCGCCATGGAATCTGCAGGCGGTCACAGATGGCCGCTGTCGTGCAGACACCTGCTTGTGCTCGTGGTTGACTGTCGCCGCCTGGATGGCCCTCTTCCCCATGATTGCTCGTTGCTCGCAGCCTCGGATACAATGCGCCGAAGGAGTTTGTAGGGTAATTGCTACAGTGCTCTATTGTGGACTCGGCCAACAGCTTTTGTGCATGAACCTCGTGACCGGCCTTACATGCAGCTGCACAGTCAGCAGATCTCCAATTCCATCGAGCTTTCTGGACAACCAAAAGTTGTAGCATTGCGCTTGACTGCACGGATGTTCTCTCTGACCTGCCGCCGTTTATAGCAGGTGCGCACAAAGTTGTCCTGGAGTATCGACACGATGGAACCTTTCACACTTGGTCGCCGCAAAGCTGCGATCTGCCTTTGTTCGTGAAGCAGTGGGCGTTCCCATGCAGCTTTCTCATGTTGCAGATGTGCCCTGGCCCAGAAAGTATCTGTATCCATGCATCTGAGCGGGCCACTGATGGCGGCCTGTGCTCCTACATGCAGGCAGCTTCAAAGCTCTACTCCTCCCTCAAAGCAAAGAAACACAAATGAAGCACCTCGGCATTAGCGCCCTCGGTCCGCTGCAGCTGCTGGCGCGCCGCACGCCTGTCTGCCTGCCAGCGCTGCCCGCCATCCGACGCAGCGGACCGCGCTCCTGTGCGACGGCCGCCGCCCGCTCTACTGCGCTGCGCCACTACAACTCGGGCGGTGCCCCGGGCGGCGTCCCCCGCGCGTCGCCGCTGACGTCGTCGCCGCCCATCGAGTCGCTGCAGGCGGGACCAAGTGCAGGTTCGCAGGTTCACACCTGCCAGCTTGTTGTGCACTTATGTGCACTAATCTGAAATTGTTCGGCCGAACTGCTGCGTCTTGTGCTGTACTACCTGAGTGTCTGATGCGTCAGGATAATGGCCACTGGAGCTACTCATCTGCACACGTTCGAAAGTCAGTCACCTTTAATATCTCAGCGGAATGTACCTCACTACCCACGTCAGTCAGCATGATGCGTCTGAGTGTTCACACAGCCCCTGCTGCTGACCGCAGCCGTCGGCGTCGTGCCACGCATCGGCGCCGCCATCCCGTTGCCTTCGGAGCAGCTGCCGGCCAACCTGGTGGCGCAGCTCAGCGGCGACATCAGTGAGCTGGAGGGCTTCATCCGCGCCACCGAAAAGGAGCTGCGGTGCGCGCACGACTTATCAACATGCATATGTTTGTAATTGGGTGCACGTGATGATCGTGGCGCTACGGAGCAGAGTCTGTCTCTATGTATGCATGTATGTATTGAATTGGGGACATATGGCTGGTGACGAAAGGCGATACTTGTTGTCATTACTCCAATGCCTCAAGATTAATGCTTATGCATTCGCGCTGCTGCGACGTGCATGCCGCAGGGGCGTGCTGGCGGTGCCCGGTGATGACAAGGCGGAGAAGGACGCTTGCATCAAGCTGAGGCTGCACTTCGATATGGTGCGCAAGCTTGAATGCGAATATATTTTTGGAACGGTTGATTGCTCTGCAGAGTGAAGCAAAAAGAAGCACGGCAGGTGGTATGCATAATCAAAAATATAAAAGCTGGAGCATTGGTGAATTGCGCCGCCATGGACTCGTGAATCCATTGTTCCCCTGACAAGCAGGCTGCGTGTTGCTACAGATTCAGGCAGCAATGGCACGAGTTTCTCTGACTGCGAACCTTGATCGTGACTGCAAAACCTGTATCAAGCTGGAATTGATGCAGGTGCTGGAGCGGCCGGTCAAGCGGCACCAGCGCCTGGAGAAGATGCGCACTTTGCCAATTGTGGAACATGCATGTTACTGGTCGCAGAACATGAATGTCAAGGACTGTGGATGCAATTCAGGTGCTGGAGCGCCTGGTCAAGCGGCAGCAGCGCCAGCTCTTGCAGCTGCGGGTTCGAGATGAACGTGAGGGACTAGCGTGAATTAATTGCAGGTGCTGGACCGGCTGGTAAAGCGGCAGCAGCGCCTGGAGAAGTCGCGCCAGCGCCTGGCGCTTGGCCTGCTGCGCGGCGCTCACTACGACGATGTTGACGATGGAGATGACGACGAGGACCAGGTGAAAATCCGACCATGATTGTTACCCGCCTGCCGCCATCTGGCACTTGCAGGCCTGCAGATCGAGGAGGCCCTGCAGGCGCTCTCAGCGTCACCTTGCGGCGGCCCAAATTCCTCGAGTGAGGCAGCACATGTTGCTGCGCTGCAGTGGCTGGGCATTGCCTCCCCCGGAGACTCTCCCGGATTGGCGCTGCCAGGAAAGGCACCTGCCGCGCTTCTAACTTCGCCTGACTGCAGTCGGTTTGGGAGCGCAGGGCGAGACGCTGGAGCAGGAGGAGGTGTGGCAGGAGCGCGAAGATGCGGAAGAGTTCTGCTGAGTGCCGCACGCGCTGCTGGCGTGTTCAATTGGACCCGCGGGACGCGTGCTCAATCGCACCCCAATAATTCGAGCCCACCTGCAGTGTGTGTGTCCGAGCTGCTAGCTCCCCATTTGGGGCAGCATTCAGGGTTTACGACAGGCGCTTTGTCATCCATGGCGAGAAGACGAGCTGGCAAGAATTCGCGAAGAATTCACCAGAGCTTTTCCGCCTTTCCGGTCGGTTCAATTGCAGAACAGCATCAACCAGCTGTTAATTGCTTGTGACTTCGCCAAACTTCTTTCCCGCATCGCCTCGCTGCCGATACCTCCGACAGTAGCGTGACAGCTACCCCCGGCCTGGGAGTACGAAACTTCAGAGCACAATCCGGTCTGCATTGCGCGCTGCCCGTCCCGATCAGCATGCGGCAGCATGATCCGACTGCGCTGCACAAAGGATCCTGAGCGCGCCATGAACGGCAGCCTCAGCTCCAGCAGGGCACCGAGCCTGCAGACGTCCATGTCTGGAGGCACGACCATTCCGGAGGTGCCCCTGGCACTTCCCAGTGGCAGTAGGGACATGTCAGCGACGGATCTGGTGCGCCTCGCCAGCCAGATGGACGCGGACGCCATGATGGCGCAGCGGGACAGGGACAGCCCGGGAGATTCACCCACCAGCAGCTCCGTCTCGGAGTGGCAGGCGGGGAGCCTCAGCACCTTCCAGGCTGAGGCGGCCAGGAGGCAGCAGGCGTCGTCGGCGCACGCGGAGGCGGCAGGCAGCGCGAACGCGCAGTCCTCACTGCCAGCTCCGGAGCAGTCAGCCAGCCCGCTGCTGCCGGTTGCCGCCTCGAGGCAGCACTGTGGAGGCGTGCCTGGAGAGATAAAGGCGGCGTCTGCAAGGTCGCAGACCTCCAGCGACGGCGGGTCGACATGGCTGAGCCGGGTGACAGCCAACACGGATGCCCTGCGCAAGATGTTCGAGCTGCCGCCCTCGGAGGTGAGCTGCCGTTCAGCAAACGCTGCACATATGATCCCTCGAATCACTTTCGGATCCACTGGGGCCGGTGGAGCTTCACAGGAGGAGCTGGTCGGGGGGTAGTGGTCCTGCCATGGAAGCGGTGGGAAGCTCGTATGGCCCGCCTGCGAAAGCGTGCGGCAAGCCTCAGCTCTCTCAAGCGCCGCAGAGGTGCTCTGGCACCGTCGGAACGGCAGTTCGGTCCTTCGAATACCGTGCAAACATCGGCATGAGGTTCCCCCTGCATGATCCACTGTGGGCACGGTACATGTCGCTTTTCGGCCGCTTTTACTGCGCCGAGCCAGACATAAGCCCAAACTCAGCACGGGCAGACCTCTGCGTCCGTGCTGCATAGACATGCACGGAGGGTGTGCACGACCTACTTTCATGTGGCGTCCCACATGGGCCGCTGCATGAGTCGATGTACCGGCCAGAGGGGGACCACCCTCCTATGGTGCTTCACTGCCAGCAGGTGGCCGAATCGGAACGGCACTGCACTGTGGGAGCAAAACGATGATGCGTCTTTTGGCGCAGACTCACGCGGGGGCGTAGGCAGCTGTGCGTCAGACTGGAGGCATGCGGGACATGCGCAGCAGATGGAGTCTCCAATGTATCACTCTTTCCATCGTGACACGATGTCTGTGTATCAACTGCAGAATGTGATGGACGACTTCATCTGCGCGCTCCAGAAGAAGTTGCTGCTGCAAGGTGCGGCGCGCATGGGAAGGATGCGGCAGTGGCAGCTGGCTAATGCACGGCCTGCCTGCCGCCCCGGCATGTTACTGGCATGCAAGCTGCCATTCCCTTTGATGCCACTGCCGCGTGACTGCAGGCCGCATCTACGTGTTCGAGCACTACGTCTGCTTCCACTCCAACGTGTTTGGCTATGTGAAGAACAAGACCATCCCCCTCAAGGTGCGGCGGCGGCCTGGGCGACCCTATTTTCTATTGACCAGCCAAGCTGGGCCGGCACTGCTCCATGATGACACGCATGTGGCGCATGGCACATGTGATCAGCAGCGATCAGCAGCGGCGGCAGCAGCAGCTGTGGTCGCGCTGGCGACTGCACAGCAGACACTATGCCGCGCTTCAAGACAGCGCTTTCGACTCATGCATGCTGCATGGTCCTACCCTGTGGAACCCACACCCCCGCAGGAGGTCACGGCGGTGCGCAAGCGCAAGAACTTGGGCATCCCCAACAGCATCGAGATCCACTGGGGCGAGCGGCGGCGCGAGTCCTTCACCTCCTTCCTGTCGCGGGAGGACGCCTTCAGGCTCATCGTCGCCGCCTGGCACCAGTCAGCGCCCGACAAGGCGGCCGCGCAGATGTTCTCTACCGGCAACCGCAAGCGTGAGCAGTCCTCTCAACTCCTCTTTGCCGCCAGGGAGGCAGGCAGGCTGTTGCTTCTTCTGTCGTATGGTCGCGGTTCCTCAGCGGGCGCGGCAGATCGGAGGACGGGGATTCCGTGCGGCAATCTTGTGCCGGACATCGTCAGGCAGAAATTGTGGCAGCCGTATGTCCAGCTGTGTTTTACAGAGCTTCTGTTCAAGCTTGTCTACCCGCTGCTGTGCAGCGGTGAAGACCGCGCGGTCAGCGACGTCGGCGGAGTTTGCCTCAGCGCTTGCCGCGGCGCGCGGCAACGGCGGCGGCGAGGACGCCGCGCCGGTGGAGGGCCAGGACAGCTTCCTAACCAAGTCGGCAAACCTGCTGATGCGGCCAATGGTGTCGGTGCAGCGCCGCGTGAGCGAGCGCGCAGCGGGACGGGCAGGCTCCGCCACCGGCGAGGTGCGTCCATTTTCGACTCCATAGAAGTACAACCAAGTCCTCAGCACTACGAGTTCTCAGCACGACTCGTTTAGAACCACATCCAAAGCTGTTTCCCTTGGCCATTCCCTTTGCTTTCACTTCGCAGAGCGCACGCTTGTCAAACAAGGACAGCTTCGACCTTCCGCAGCGGTGTGGTTGCCAGGCTTCTGGCAATGCCTCGTTCTGATGGCATACGATGTACAAGGAGCTGCTCAAACTGTGCCATACCCTGCCCTGCAGCACCACACTTCGGCGGACGGGAACGGGCACGGGCACGGCGGGCCGGCGGGGCGGTTTCCGAATGAGCGCGTCAGCGTGGCGACGACGGCGGAGCGGTCCAGCAGCTGGCACGACTCGACGCCGTCAGATGACGGCGACGCCACCGCCACGCCGGACAATGTGGGTTGCTGTATAATGCTGACACCCCAGCTTAAGTCCCGGCACTGAGTTGTTGCACGTTTTAAGGCATGGCAGCTATCATTCATGAGGATGATGCATGCAGCCGGCAGATGCATGCTGTGCGCGTGTGGGCGGCCGCTACACAGCTTACTAGAAGACACAGGCGACAAGACTCGCGCTGTTCTCACACACCTCTCAATCGAGAAACAACGAACAGGTGCTTGGCTTCTGCGCCGCGCTGGGCAGCGAGGAAGGATGGTGGAAATATGTGTGGGATCATTTAAGCCACACAGGGTGAACACACAGGCTGCAACAGTATCATACTTCCTGGCGCGCAGAGCAGTGAGGCTGGTTTGGAGGCTTGGAGAAGGAACAGAATAGGCAATCTTACCACGATACTAACACTGGCAACCCGTTATGGGCACGCAGGGCAGCGAGGACGGCGATGCGGACAGCGTGACCATCCGGGACCACTGGGCGCCGACGGCGGCCGCGCCGCCGCCGCTGGCGCCCGGCATGCAGCCGCTGGTCGATACCCAGCTCCGAGGTGCACCGCAATTGACTCTTCCTGGTGATGACTGTGTCCCGAGACTCCAATGCTGGAATGTCAGGCGGCCCGGATGTGTTCGATTGTTTGGCATAGTTGACATTTCGCGCTCTGGAGTCACTCTGGAGTTGCTGTCTTTATTCTCTGGCAATGCCTGCGCTCTATGGCTGATGTGTGCTAGATCTTTATGCACCGGCTCCTGCTTATGCAACTTCCCAGACACGCGACCTCTCTGACGCCCAGCCGCCGTCGCCGCGCGCAGGCATCAAGATGCAGGAGATGTGCCGCCGCTTCCTGAGCGACGCCTCCACCTTCTACACGGACTTCCACACGGCGCGGGGCGACGAGCAGGCGATCATCAGCCCCTGGCGCAACCATCAACCGCTCGGGCGCGTGCGTGAGCTGCAGTTCGTCACCATGCTCAAGGTGGGCACAGCTCGCTGATGAACGGGCGTAAAAAAGGCGTCAGTTTCCTGGCGTCCGGATCTCGACCTGCAGCATGGAGGGAGCCTGCTGGCCGCCCTGAGGGCTGCTGGCCATAGGCTGACAAACATGCAGCGAAGTTGCGCATGTTAGCAAAGGATGTTCAACAACAGTGCCGACACGGTTTGGCTCTCGATTCGTGCAGTCGAAGATTGGGCCGCCAAAGACGATATGCTACCAGACGCAGCGGTACCGCATGTACGAGGGCGACCGCCTGGTCTTCGAGACTTCCCAGGTACGCCGTGCAGGGTCAGCTGGCAGATCCGACATATGACGCACTGTCTACGTAGACTGAGCAGAAGACAACACTTATTGACTTGACGTTGTGCATGTTCATGGTGGACGGCGCAGCGAGGAACGGGGGTGGCGGCAGCAGCCGACGGACCTGCTGCTGTGGATGTAGATGCAGTGGTTGTCAGTGGAGCAGTGTGACCACTCGTGCTCTGGGGCCCTCAGCACATGTCCTCCAGGGCTCAGCGTCAAGCGTCAACTCCCTTCACCAAACCGGAACTTTACTCCTCCATTGCAGGTGATGCCGGACATCCCATATGGCGACTGCTTCACGGTGGAGGCGCGGTGGGACATAACTCCCATGACTCAGTCGCCGGGGCAGCCGCCGGCGCTGAGCGTCAAAACGCATGTCATGGTCGACTTTGCCAAGACCACCATCTGGCGCAAGGCCATCGAGTCGGGCGTCATCAACTCCTGTCGCGGCTCGCACGAGGAGTGGCTCGCCGCCGCGCAGAAGTGCGCCGCCACAGACTTGTGCCAGCCTGTTGTGTCCCAATGTGCTCTGCATTGGGACACCTTTGCAGCGATGCACTCACCACGGCACCGCCCTTGCAGCATATACATGTGAATTATATCCTGAGGAGGAGCTGGGGTGCCGCGGAGATCGCAGCTGCACTCCGTTGTGACACAAGCTCTCCTCCTACAAGCATCCTCCAGAAGACTGATTGAGCGGCACATGATTTGGCACGCCTCTGTCCGCAGGGCGATTGACGAGGGCGCGCTGAGTGCTCCTGCGGCGACGCCGCCTTGCTCGGGCGGGCCTGGCGGCGCCTCTGCTGCCGGCCCAGCCACGCCAGGTAAGCTGCCATTCAGCGGCCCGTGGTATTCAGATGCCTTATGACCCTGCGCGCATCACTGTCTGGAGCCAGTCGAATAACTACAGATGAACCCTGCGTGCTTCACCGCTTGAAGCCAGTCGGAGGAGCCTGCCCTGCGCGACCGGCGGCAGCTGTCCGCCCAGCGCCTGTGGACTGCCCTGACGGGGCCTGCGGGACAGTCGTCGGCGCCAGCGCCACCGTCGCCGTTTGGGTGTCAGCGTCAGTGCACGTGCATGGCCTGACCTGTCCAAAATTACCATTGCGGGTTACCATCGCGAGATGTCCCGTGCTGCCCCCGCTGCTGGCGCCGGCAGCGCGGCGACGAACATTGCGGCGCCGCCTGAAAGCTGTCAGGGGTTCCCCCTCGTCCTTGCTGCAATGACAAACATGCCGACACGTTGCACACCGCAGGCGCCAGCAGCGTGGCGCCGAACATCGCGGCTCCGCCCGGCAGCCCGGCGCACCTGGCGGGCCTTGTGGAGCTGCTGCCGCGGGAGCACCGCGCCGCAGTCGGCCGCCTGCTGCGCGGCGAGGACGCCGGGACACCCTCCGCCTCGTGAGTGGCCTTGAGCATGCCTGCTTGCACGTACTCACCTGCAGTGCTGGGTTTCAATGTGGGAGGTTTTGGGCAGTTTGATGCGGCCTGTTGCGCGGCGCGGATGGTGGCTCCGCCCCCACCTCTTGTGTCGCATGTCTCTGCCCGACTAGCTCTCAGTGGGTTGGGCTTGCTGCCGCCGCACAAAGGGATTGGGCGTGCTGTTGCCGCAGAATGCATGGCCGCCGACCGTGCAACTGCACAGTGTCGTGTGCCTGGTAGCAAGCCTGCTATGATGTTAGGTTGCGATGTTGTTAACGAGCGCTTGCATGTCTTTGCTGTGCGTGTTCTGTGTGCCTCAGAGGAATGCCGCACATCTCCAGCTGCCTTTGACGGCACCATTACAGTGCCGAAGTGCTTTTGCGATCCTGTCTGCCGCAGGCCGCAAGTGAAGCGGCGGCTGTCGCTCGGCAGCTCGCGGGCACGGCCGGAGTCTGGCGGCGGCCGCGCCCGCGGTGGCCTGCTAACCAAGCGACAGTGGGTGCTGCTGGGGCTGTCGGCGGCAGTCGTCTCGCTGCAGCTGCTCATCCTGTGGCGCTTTGCGGCGCTCGCTGGTGGCGGCGGCAGCGCCGTCGTTGCCAGCGCCGCGGCGCCTGTGCAGTTGAAGCCGCCACTGGATTTGAGCAGCACCGCCCCGCTCCTCGGCGGCGGCCCGGCCGGCGGCGCTGCCTATGGCAGCATGTACCCTGCCGGAGCCACCGAGGCGGCGGCCGCGGACGGCGCGTGGTCGGCGCGAATGCAGTTGCTGGCGGGCGACGTGGACGTCATGCGGCAACGACTGGAGCTGCTGGCCCGGGACCTTGCAGCGGCGGCTGCGGCAGCGGTGCCGGGCGCCGCGGCGGGGTTTGCTACTGGCGACGCGTCCTGCGCCGCTCCCGGCGGCGCCTGCGCCGCGGACGCCGCCGGCGCATGAGGATGGGCTCGAGCCACCTCGGCGAATGATGTGCCCCTGTACAGTATATGTGTCAGCTTTCAGTGTAGCAGGCACCCCTCTTGAACCCTGCACGTTGTGCATTCGACGGCCGCAGTTTTGCAATGTACAAACCAGTGCAAGATTGGAAGCCTGCTTGATCTGGATGTTGTCGACAGTCATCCTGAATCCTGGTGGACACTCGTGTCTAAATTCATTCGTTTCATCTGCTCATGTACTTGTTGAACATCGCAGATCAGCCTGAGTGAGGCTGGAACAGTGTAAACTCTCTCGGGCACCACAAATGTTCATTGGTGCCCTTTCCGTACATTTTCAGCGGCGGCCGACCCTTTTGAGCGGCGGAATGTCGCCACAAGACTTGAGCCACGTTGCCCGACGCATTTCCACTTTGTCAACTTTGGCTTTCTGGCCCGCCAACTCTAAATCCTGCTGTTGCAAAGCTTCGCGGCGGTTCCTGCGTCCCCAGTGCTTACTTCGCTGGAAAATTGCGGCACATTGCCAACCCGACACTGCTGGGTCACACTGCTGCGACTCGTGAATCGACCCACGCGGTGATTCGCAATGCGACGCCTCTTGCTCGCTGTTCCGCCTGCTGCAAGGCAGTGCCTGCTGCAGCATGCCAAAACTGCCGACCTTGCTGTATCCTCAGCAGAGGCCCTGGCCCTGGTGCACCGCCTCAGGGGAGCGTCAGCAGCCGGCGGCAGGTTCTCCAGCGCGACCGCAGTGTCGGAAGCGGTGAGGTCACCTCGAAACGTCACCTCCATCTATCATCAGCAGTGCATGCTGGCGCCGGCGGCTTGACCTGGCGCACGGCTGTCGGCTGCATCAATAAGCACCTGAGCCTCGCTACTGCGAACACGTGTTCGCATTCTTCGAATCTCAAGCAATCACCACCGCCCGTCTTGTTCCAGCAGGAACCAGAACATGAGGCAGCAGCGCCGGACGCCGAAGCGGGCCTCAAGCCGTCTCCGGCGCCGCCTCCATCCCCGACCCCTGCAGCTGCGCAGGGCGCAGGCGAACCCACAGCAGCGGCGTTCGCCACGCCAGCGTCTGACGGCGCTGTTGCTCCTGCTGGCGCCGGCGCAACAGCAGCGGCGACTGCCGCCGCTGCAGAACCGCCGGACGAGCTCACGTCCCAGGAGCGGGGCGAATGGAACCAGAAGGCGTTCACGGTGCAGCAGGAGATGAGCGACCTCATGAAGGCAGGCCGCCAAGGTGGGAGTGCAAACTTGAGTGAGTCTACAGGCGACTGGACATGCAGCGCTGTGCAAGAATCTGGGCAACAGATGGCCAAAGCGAGTTGCACATAGCTGCGCCGCCAGCGCTTGTGAGTGTGCAACTGAAAGAAACTCGCAGAGGCTCTCTACCCAGACGAATTTTTGACGCTGGAGCCGTCCCCTGCACAGAGAAGCCTGCAGAATACGCAAGAGTGTTCACTGTTACGGCGTATCCCAAGCTGCAACTGTACCATTTCCATTGTTTATTAAGTTGAAGAAAAACAAAAACTACCAACATACGCTGGAGGTTCCTCACAAAGCTAAACCTTGTGAGATCCCTCACAGGATTCCTCATCAAACCCTTTCTACCTGTAGGCGAGGCGGTGACACTGTTCCAGCGGCATGTGGCGGAGTGCGTCGCGAAGGCCGCAGAGACGCGGGCGCTGCCGGACTCGTTGCTGCTGCTGGCGCTGCGGCCCAAATACGTGTCCTTCAAGCTCTACTTCATGGCTGTCAAGCAGGCCGGGTGAGCCTTCCAACTGCCAGCTTTCAGAGTTCCTGCTTGACACATAGCTCTGCATCGCAGCTGCTGCGGGCGCTGCGGTCCAAGCATGTGTCGTTCAAGCTTCACCTCATGGCTGGCAAGCGACCCAGGTGAGCTTCAGTGAAGCTTCATCTGCACATTCGCCTGCTGCCAGAGCTCTCTGCCTGCAGCCCTGACTACAGAGCTTGCAGCTGCACCGCGTCAAAACTGCACCCGGTGCGAAGCAGAGTGCCGCAGCCCACGGCACGAGTTGTGACGATAAAACGCGCCAGATGCGGTCTCAGATTTGTGTTCAAGATCTGAATATGCGCGTGCACACGTTGCCGTTTACTGCAGCCATATCCTGTGCAACGCAGGGTGCCGCAGCCGATGGATCGCGCAGCGGAGTACCTGCGCCACATGCGGACCTTCGGCCACGTGCCCGACCAGGGGGTGTATGAGCCTGCGCTGGCGGCGGCGCTGCCGCTGAACAAGCGGGACCCGGTACGCGCTCCCGATGCGCTCGCCGCGGGGCGCCTGGTCGGCGAGATGCTGGTGAGCAGCTGCGATCCTGACAGGCCTTCCTTTGTAAACTCCAGCAATTTGTGTGTGCAGTTGGACCGTTGCGTATGCGCGCCTCGTATGCGCTCATGGCAGTGTGGCTGATTGGCGAGATGCTGGCGCTTGACCGCTGCCGCATGTCCCCTTCCCAGCAACTTTCGGCAAGTTTTCGATGGATGCCGAGCAGTCACAGTAGTGTTGCATGAAAGCATATTGGTGCTGCCGTGGCGGGCCGCCGCAACAGCGAGATGCGAAAGTTGAAAATAGACGAAACTGGAGCGGTCGCAAGGTCTGATGGGTCAGGAGGGCGTCAAAGCATGGCGCGTGGCGCCGCAATCCGCAGCCCTGCCAGCAGGGCGCCCGCCGAGCGCCGTCCATGCGCCCTTCGCTAGATGCATCATCAATCTGCAACTGATTGACTCTGAACTTCTGGTTGCAGGACAAGGGCGTGAAGCCGAACGCACAGTGCTTTTTCCTGTCCATCATGGCGTGCGCCGAGGCCAAGGAGCTCACCATGGCCTCCTGGTGCGCATTCTCTGCATTCGCTGGTTTCCATGCTGTCATTCAACAGCTCCAAAAGGCAGTGAGACGCCAGAGACGCCAGCGGACTGGCATCGATGTCGTGAGCGGAGGCCAGGGAGCATAGTATGGAGTCTGGGTTGAATTATGGAAACTGCTACGATTCAAATGCCAAAAGGCTGAAAGACATAGCTGTCCTGTCTGGTTGCAGTCAGCAGGGTTCACTGATCAGCAGGTCCAGAAATGCTTCTCATGGCTGGCAGGCTGGTGCGGCAGCTGGGCAGCGACATGGCGCTTTGCAGGGCTGCCACAAGTTAAGGGCATCACCACACACAACACTGAACAACGAAATCCACATGGCAGGCTGGTGCGGCAGCTGGGCAGCGACATGGCAGACCTGGAGGGGTGCCACCCTTGCGCGATAGTCTAGTTTGCTATGAAGCTCAAATTCTCTGGAGCTCGGTTTCGGTCTCATGTGTCGACATTTCTCTGCATAACTGGCAGGCTGGTGCGGCAGCTGGGCAGCGACATGGCAGACCTGGAGGGGTGCCACCCCGGCGGCCTGCGCGCCTGCCTGACGGGCGCGCTGCTGGCCAATGCGCGGGCGGGCCGCCTGGACGATGCGGCGGACGTGCTGGACGTCGCGAGCCGCCTCCACATCCGCATCAGCGCCGGCGCGCTGCAGGTGGATCAAGTTGCTGCTTCCTGCTTGCTGTATCCTGGCTGTCGCTACATGGGGCCTGAGTATTTTGCGCACTGCTGGCTCGTCGCGCCTGCGATTGACGTGTGGCAGGTTTGCATCTGTGCCAGGCTGCGCTTGGAGGCAACGTCTTCCGTCCATCCACCTCACAGCCTTTCTGGCCATTTCATCAGCGCAGCCTGTCTGTCGCAGGCAATTCTGCCGTTTGTGACGGAGCGGCTTCGGACGGACATCCTGCGCCAGGCCGTGGACACTATCTCGCGGCAGGTCACCACCGAGGTGCGCTGCCGCAGCATTCTACATCCAATTTGTTCTGCATCCATCTCGTTGCTTTGTCTGTCATCGGTGGTGGCGAACTCCGAGCTGCAAGGACGGCAGATGATGCCGAAATCAGCCAGATGCGACAATATGCATGCATGCAGACCAACATGGACCAGGTCAGGCATTGTTTCGAACCTTGCACATGGCTTTGCACATGGCTCAGCGCGGCACATCCGTTATTGCAGGGGCGGCAGACGATGCCCATCAAGATGGACGAGGGCACGCTGCTGGCGGTGCTCAATGCCGCAGCGACGCAGGCTGACGGCCAGCTGGCGCGCGACACCTGGGCGCTGCTGGTGCGCACCAGCGTCTCTTGTGTCTGACTCTGTCTTGACGATGCAAATCGACACTCAACATATACACGCAATGCAGATCGTCAAATCTGCTTCAGAGTTTGGGTTAGGTTCGCCTGACCCAGGTAGTCGACGTCAATCGATCAGTTGCGTCATCAGTTGCGGTCTCCGGCAGAGCATAACGATTTGACCGGCTGCCGCTTTTCCCGGCGCAGGTGCGCTCGCTGGCGCAGCCGGCGCTGCGGCCGCTGTCGGCGTCGCCGCCGCCGCCAGATAGCCAGTCGGGCGGCGTCCCCGCCGCGGCGGAGCAGTCACTGCCTGCAGGGTCGGACGCCAAGCCGCCGCCTGCTGCTGCCGGCGGGGAATTCGGCCAGCCGGGTGGCGCAGGCGGTGCGTTTCATTGTCGCAATGTGATGGAATTTGACATGATGGGCTGCAGCGACCTGATGTCCAGAGTTTAACTGCCTTTGCATAGCCATCGTGAGTGCGATTGCAGCAAGGCATTTTTTATGGCATCGTGCATCAGAGGGAAGCGGCCACACAGACGGAAGTCGAAACTTTGCTGCCGGGCAACGCTAGCTTGCAGTGACGACGCTGCCGGGACGTGTTTTGACGCATTTCATATGCGCTCGCAACAGGCAGCGAGGCGGCGGCGCGGCTGCAGCAGCGGCAGCAGCCGGCCGGCGGCGACGCGGGCACGGTGCAGGCTGAGGGGCGACACCGGGATTACGAACCCTCCAGGTCGTCGCCGCTGCATGCGCCGAGCATCTCATCCTTTCATGCGATGATCCATGCGCTCGCTGCGTCCGGGGACCTCAGGTGCGCGCCGCCAGGTTGACGGGGACAGATTGACCATCTATCATTGGACATGCCCTTCGTTCTGGGGGAGTTTTTCGCACAGACCCACGCCTGCATGCATCTTTTGTGCGGTCAAGCGAGCCGGAAGGCCAGTCAGTGCGTGAAGGGGCAGGCGGCGTCCGGACAAGGGCTGCAGTACTTGAAGTCTACACAGCCGGCGACCGCAGCGGACTGCGCATCGAGTGCACTTGCTGAACGGGAGGCCCACTCATGGCACCCTGCACTCTCCTCAGAACCGTGGGACTCCCGATGCTGCAGGGGCGCATTCGACTTCGTGCGGGAGCTGCAGCGGCAGCACCCGGCCGCCGTCGGCGCAGCCGCGTGGTACCGCATCCCCTTTTTGGTGGACGCAATCGCGCCCTCTGTCGAGCAGATCGACGCCGCCTACTTCGTGCTCGAGGACATGCACTCCAAGGTGCGCAGAGTCTGCAAAGGTGCAGCGTCTCAATCTCAATTTGATAGCCTCACAGTTGAAAGAGGTGAGCCCTGCGAGAGCAGCAACTCGACGCCGCCTACATAGTGCTGCACTCCCAAGGTGTGCGGCTTTGACTGGTTAGTCCTGGTCATGAGGAGGCACACGGTGCACTGCGGCGAGGTGGTTGCACAGAAGCACTGTGAGCGGAAGAGAACATGTTGGCGATCACATGCTGGCGATCACAAGGTCACACAAACACCTTAAATAGAAACCGTCTGTATGTGAAACTGCAGGGGGAGGTTGTGGCGATTTCCATGCTCAACGCCGTCGTTGCGGCGTGCGCCCAGGTCGGCGACCTGGCACGTGCCTTCGAGACCTTCGAGGTGCGCTGGCTATGTCTGTTATTGTGAAATTCTGCACACATATGGCCGCTCTGATTGGCAGAAGCACTCGCCCTGTGCAAGTGGACTGGTGCGTGCACATTTGGCTGCCACACTCACAGCAGATTCTAGCCCTTCGCATTTCAAATTAGCTACTCCATCTGGGGTGCACGCCTTCAGGTTCAATATCCTATCCATTCCGGACTCTGCATGCAGGCGGCGCCGGCGCTGGGGCTGACGCCGGACGTGGACACCTACAATGCGCTCATGTGGGGCTGCATGCGGCATGGGCAGAACGCCAGCACGACCAAGGTGCGTGCTTTGCAGCTGAGGGGCGCAGGCAGATATCTCTCTGCAGTGGCTTGAGCGCCAGGTTGTGGTTTTGCATCACCTTGTCTGCTGGGGGGTTTGTCAGCAGCTACGCAAAAGCAGTGCTTTCCAATTCTGCATCAGTGTCTCCGGCTCACTCCCGCACCCGGTCGGCAGTAGGGCTACGTCTGTGGGCCAGACTTGCAATATCGCATGCAATGATCGGCACATTAGGTCGCACGTGGCAATGGGCCAAGTGGAAGAATGAGCTGGCGGGGCCCTGCCGTGGCCAAGCGCGAGTTTATCGCATTCATTCTGCCCATCGCCACTGCCGAAATCGCACTGCAGCTGTAGCCAGCTGTAGCAAGTGGAGGCATCAGCCTTCAGTTGCAAGTGGATATCAACAATACATGTAGGATAGTGTTCTCGCAGCTGCTGGAGGAGTTGCGGGCGGCGGGACGGGCGCCCCAAATGTGTCACGTGTTTCTCAAAACATACCCACTGAATCAAACAATGAACCCTTACTTGTGCAGCTGCTGGAGGAGCTGCAGGCGGCGGGGCTGGCGCCCAACGCCAAGACGCACGAGCTGCTAGTGGACAGCGCCGTCGTTGCCAACAACGTCCCCGGCATGCTCGCCGCGCTGCAGGTGGGGATCCTTGGCAATCCTTGACGTCTCTCACATCCAGGTGCTCCCGATGCTTGCCATATAGAGGGGGGCAGAAGGAGCAGGCGGCATTTCAAGTGGGCTCATGATCTCGCCAAGGCGAGCACAGAGTCCAACGGCTAGGTTTGTGTTGAATCAAACGACTACGCTCTCCTGTATTGTAACGCCTGCCATCGCATGGCAGTCGTGGTTTCACACGGAGAGCGGACAGCGAGCGCTGGGAAAACACAGGGCATCGCCTGCGTCGGCATCATGTGCATGCTGACCGAGATGGCGCCTGCCTGTCGGATTCCTCGCACACCCTTTACACCAAGACTTTTTTTGCTGGCCGCCAGCCTTCCAGCTTTCCTTCATAACTCATTCCTTCATAGCTCATATAGCTGCCACATGTAAACGATGTGCTCATATGTGCAGCTTCCGATCTCACACGAAATCCTACACCCTCCACTCTGCCGCCAGCATACCTGTCGCGCTATTCCCAATTCCTGTTGCTCAACAGGACATGTCGGCGGCCAAGTCCCTGCCGTCGATCGCGCTGCTGGAGCGGTGCGTGATGCGTGCCGAGCGCGCCGGCGACGTGCCCACCCTGCAGCTGCTCATGGGCCGCCTGGACCTGCTCAACTACAAGATGGTCGGCATCGCCGCCAAGGTGCACCACGAATTTCCGTGCCTTGCTGTGCCTGCTGTGCTGCCGCATCTGCAGACTGTCAGCAAATTCGGTCTATCATCAGTGGGGCAGAGGTGCGCACCTCGGCCGTAACACCGTATTTACATCATTGCACTGATTCCTTGAACCCGCTGCCGATTGTGCTGCAGCTGCGGCGGTGGGAGGAGGAGGGCGGCATGCCGGTGCTGGTGGGCGGTGGCAGCTTCGTCAGCCGTCCCATGTCCGGCGGCTACCGCCATCCCGACATCTTCAAGTGCGCCGTCCGTCCCTTCTGTCTGCCTTCCCTTGCTCCACTGAGTTTGCGGCGGTTCCGTTGGACCCCTTTTGCGCGGCTGATCACTTTGCGGCGTCGCTGACTGCTTTGATAGGCTTGACATGCTGTGGAAAGATATTGTGTAGAGAAGCAGTGCGGCTGAGCTGCCGTCGCTGCGTGACACCCCGCAGGAGCACAACGCATGGCGCTGCGGAGACGCGCCAGCGGCAGCTGGACCAGGAGGCGGACCAGCAGCAGGGCCTGGAGCCGGACATCGCCTTTGAGGACTGGAACTCGCTGGGCGCTCGGGCGGAGGCCGGCGGCGGTCAGCATTGACGCGCCTGGAACGTTGGGTTGTGAGCACACGCGTCCGCTGGAGCGGTGGTGGCGGCTGCTGACGCGAGACTCAGCCGCTGAAGCTGTCGCGGGGTGCGCTGGGGCTGGCAGCAGCAGACGTGCTGGCTGCACCAGTCCATTTCTGCAGGAGTCGTCACATCAGGGTGCAGAGGCTTCAGTTAGCCTGTGTGGTCAACAGCGCAGGGGCCAGGCTCGAGAACAGCAACGGCCGTGAGACTATTGAAGTCTGCACCAGAATGTGCTCCATGCTTGTGGCTCTAACGACCTAATTGCACACTTCATGGCTCGCCGCTGCTGGCCTGTGCTGGCGCCAATGGCCTTATGGTGCGTACCTACAGGGCTTGCAATCTGGATCGCAAGCAACCTTGTCGCTGTTCTGCACATCTAGTGCACATCTTTGTAGTCTGAAAAGAGGTTTGTTCCAGACTGGGAAACGACCCAGGCCTCACAGCCAATGCACCGCCGGTGAGGCCAGCGGCACAACCAGCCTGGAGCAGACATGTTGGTTGGACAGCAGCTGCTTCGAGCCCAGCCTAGAGATGTGACCGACGGTGTTGCTCGAGACAGTGCGCGCATGGCATGCTATGCACAGGGTGGGCCTCTCCCAGCTCGTCAGTCCTCAGACTCGTTGACACCAGCGAAGGCTGAACCGCCGATCCGACTCCCGCGCCCATCTGATTTGGATGTGCAGCCACTCGAAAGCACCCACGTGCTCAGGAGGTTGCCGATAAATCGCGACTGCTGCTTGAGCAAGCCCAGTAGATGTCATCTGACGCCCACATGCAGGGTGCGCGGCCTCGCCGACAAGAGGCCCTCGGAAGGAGTCGAAATGGGGGATGGTCGACACTCACCGCGTCTGCAGCACGATGGGGGCCGCCACCCAGACGCAGTGCTCGCTGTGTGCGATCAGCGCCGCCAGCAGGCCCATTGCTGATGACTTCTTTTTCACTGCAACGCAGGTTCGAGCTTTTTTCACAGCTATACCAGCGAATCATATTGAAAAAGGACATACCTCGTCTGCAGCACGATGGAGGGCGCCGAGTACATGTCCGCCGACACCCAGACGCAGTGCACGGTGTATGCGATCAGCGCCGCCAGCAGGCCCATGACCGTGACCGCCGCGACCTCCTTGGGCAGCAGCCGCCGCCGCGCCGGGCCCTTGGGACCGGATGGTGCGCCGCTGCCGCCGGCCTGCGCGCGCAGTCGGACACGTGTCAAGTGTGGAAGCGCGGAAGCAGGATATGGCGCTGCGTCGCGGCAGAGCAACAGCGCCTTACTCTCCTGTCTCTGATGTGGGGCGCAGAAGCTGCCCGCAGTTCCGGAAGAGTCGGCGGACCTTCAGTCCTTGGTCACAGCAGGAAAAGCGCACGCTGACTAGCGGCGCCTCCCATGGCAGCGCCGTGCCCTGCTGCGGGATCTGTGGAGCCCGAGAATGCCTCTTCGTGATACGTCTGAGCAGCCCGATGGCCTTGCCAAGACCTGGGCTCACCCGCAGGAGCCTCAGGGTCTTGGGAGGCTTGCGCTTCTGGTTGGAACTGCTTGCAGCGGCGCCGATGTTGCTCACAGGGACCAGCTGCGTCGCTGCCCCCGCTGCTGGCAGCGGCACCTTGGTCCATTGGATGTCCAGACATTCACGTCGGCGCATCGATATGACATTAATTTGGGTTTGATGTGGGCTTGGGCTTCCTGGAGTGGACGCAAGACTGTTGGCGAGCCGTGGGCGTTCCGAGTGGTGGACTTATACTGTGCAGAGGTATTCCTCTCCTTTGGGATATGACGTCTCCAGTCTCTGATGCTGGCAGTATGGAATGGAAGACATAGCATGCGGCAAAACGCCGATGGCCAGATTCACCTTATTAGGCTTGGTGGTTTTCGACGCCCGGCGCTTCTGCACCCGCTCCTCAATGGCTGCCTGCGCTCCGGTTTTGGCAGGGCTGGGAGCGGCGGCAGCGGCGTGGACGTCCTCTCCGCTCGGCGCCTTGAGAGATGCAAGGCATAGCGACAGCAGTGAGTCGACGCCGGCGCCGGCGAGGCAGCACGCTGCGGGCGCCAGCACCAGCATGAGCCGCACCTGCAGCAGGAAATAATGCAATCTGTATGAGGAAAATGGCACTGTGGTGGTCTTGCCCCGTGACAGAGGCTGTCCCGCCGAGGCTTGATGCCATTGGCTCTGGATCCTCCTGATTTCAGCTTTGTCGTGTCGCACCATGACGCCGGAGAAGTAGACGGCGGCCAGTCCGTACAGCACCAGGAAGAGGCTCGCGTCCGTCAGCGGCCGGAAGCAGGCGATAATGCCCGCCGGCATGAGCAGCACCTGCATGTTGAGCAGAGCGTGAACTGAGCGACATTCACTGTATGAAGAGACAGGATGGAAAAGTGATGCCTATACTTTCTGGATCTGACGCACAATGCCAGCATGCTCACATCCAGCAAGTCCGCAACAAACACAATGCAGCAATGCCCATCCACAGGTAGCTCCTTTCAGGGGAGCGAGTGGGCGCGAGTGGGGGCTAGCAAAAGGTTCACCAGGATGTTGAGGTCGGTGAAGTAGGAGGGCCAGGCGGGCGGCTGGTGCTCCGACACGGAGGCGATGATGGGGATGTACTTGGACGCGTAGGTGGGGTCCAGCAGGCTCAGCGACCGGCCTGCGTCAGGATCCTCAGCGCGTCGACGTGAGCCCACGACAGAGTGCAGCACAGTGTGCGACTGACGCAGGCGGCGTGTGCTAGAATGTCTCGAGACGCTTTCTGCCATGATCAACATGACCTGCAAGCGGGGTGCTACTGGCACGGGCGGCATATACACGGATGCCTGAAGACGCATCTCCCATGTCCGAGGCGCACAAACAGCAGGAAAGGTGCTCACCTGTCCAGCCGAAGGTTGGGGACGCCATGACGAAGCCGACGACCGCGGTGATGACGGCGGCGGCGGCCAGCACCAGCACCGAGAGCAGCGCTGCCTTGGCGCGGCTGTACATGGCCGGGCTCAGCATGCCCTGCGCATTCCATGCTCTGCTTTCGAAGGGGCTGGCAATTTTCAAATGTCATGGGCCAGCATGCATCAGTCTGATCCGTCTCAGAGTGTAGCTGCCGTGCCTAGTGCAGGCCGCAGGCACTGGGAGCAGCGCACAACCTCGTGCGTCGTCTTGCAATGCCCTACATCTTGCGATCCAGAGGTCGAGAATAACTTTATAGCTTGCAGGCGCATGACATCAAGATTCTGTCCGAGAGCAGGAGACGACTGCCAGGCAGCAAACACCTTGATGTAGCGGATGGCGAGGGCGGCGTGCAGCACGGCAAAAGTGAAGAATGCGCCAAAGTGCTCGCTGGTCAGCACCGCATTGAAGCCCACCACCGGGATGGACGCTGCATGGGGATGGGGGACACACCTCAGCAGACAGCCAATGTCTTTCCAAAAGCAGCTTTGTGGGATGCTGCCTCGGTACATTAACACGATTGACAAGCACCCAGCCTGTCCCTGAGCGTTGCGCCTGAAGTGCAGTCTTCCACAGAGAGGATTGCGCATGTGGTCAGGATCACTACAGGGCTGAACACGTGCAGTATCGCACAGATGATGACGCCAGCACCGCTCACCGGCTTCCAGGGTGCCCATGACGATGAAGGGCGCAAAGGCGACGTACAGCCGCCCGGACAGCCGCCCGGTGAGCACGCACACCAGCGCGTGGATGGGGATGATGTTGATCACAAAGCTGTAGCCGCCCCAGGAGGCCACCATGTACCAGTAGGCGATGCCGGTGCAGGTGGACCACGCCAGGCTGCCCGTGTTGAGCGCCTGCGCCAGCGGCAAGAATCTGTGAATGGGTGCATTGCTTTGGGTAACTCAATTGCGGGCCAAGTGTCGGATCCTCGTGCATGGCAAAGTCTAAATTCCAGATCATTATGTCGGCTGCCTTGCGAGGGTCTGCCCATATCACCAGGATCTGCTGCAGCTGTTGAGTGTACTTGCACCTTTGCTTTTGATGTCAGGAAGGGCCGGAGCCATACTTCCAAGTACACCATACTCGCAAATGGGGTGGGCAAACTGCACATCATTGCCTGCACAGCATAGGCCGCACCTTGACGTAGAAGAAGAAGACGAACATGAGGGCGAATATGGCGACACCCTCATTGTCGTAGGAGCCCGCCACCGAGCGGCTGATGTAGCTGGGCACGATGCCGACAAAGGCCGCCGACGCCAGCCCCGCGCCTGGGCCCCGCACCTGCGGTGGCGATACACGTTATACATGCAAGTCTTGCCTTGCTGAGCAGTGGCAATGGCAGTGACAGTGCTCGCCAGGATCGCAATGATGTCAGTGTGAGGAGGTTTGAGGTCTCAAGCAAACGCTTGGGAGCGCTTTCATGAGCACAAGCGTAAGGATGCATGCCTTGGGATCAGACGGATCTGTGGCAAAAGGCGGCGCACCTCTTTCATGAAGCAGAAGGTGGCCAGCGCGCAGAACGCGGAGAACAGCGGCGCAGTGAACACGCACACCTGCGGGCGGCACACATGTCATGTCACATCAACAACCAGCAGACGACGACATGCGGTTCATTCAGCTCTTGTGCTCGTGGCGGTGGCTGAGGTATTTTCAGAGTTGAGGTTGCGAGTGCAAGTGCGGGCAGCATGCAAATCTGGGGCAAGCGGCGTGCCTCCTGCACGTGGATGGGCACGTTGATGGTCTGCAGGAAGTTCCACATGGTGCCCGCCGTGAAGATGATGCCCTGCGATGGTGCGAAAAATTGCCAGATGTCAGTTGCGCGCCCCCAGAAGCAGGTCTTGGTGAAGGATAGATGCGCATTGCAACGTTGCAGCTTGTGCGCCTACAAGGAGGGGCAGGCTTGCAGTAGCACTGCCATTGTTACAAGCTTCGCAAGGGATAAGTGCTGACAGGGCTTCAAAAACAGTTTCTGTCTCACAGCAGCACACCGGGTAGACGGTGCCACCAATTACACGGCCCAGCGGATACCACGTCCGGTCGTCGAACCAGTTCCACAAATTGTAGAAGCCCTCCTGCGGGACATGATGGGCGGTTGTGAATCTCCAGCACTAGTGAAACTGGGCAAACCGGAACAGCTCCATGCTTGCGCCCCGCTTCTGCTGGACTTGTTCAGATGCTGCAATGTGTAGCTTCGAGGCTGGAGGTCACTGGATGTGCAGTCCAACGAATGTAGCGCGAATACTTGAGACAAGTGTTTTTCCATCCACATGTGAGACATCGCACAGGCAGGCGACGGGAAGCACCTTGGTGAGGAACTGAGTGACGCGGTAGTTGAAGTACGGGTCAAATTCGTGGATGACCGACTCGTACTTGATGACCGAGAACAGCCGCACGCTGGCGGACATGATGCACACCAGCAGCAGGATCGTCGCCGCCACCGCCTGCGAACGCAGCAACATGAGGTGGAGGCGCACATACACAACATGTGTCGATGTACTTGCGCATGACGCAAAGCATGAGTAAGACATGCAGATGGCGCAAAGCCATGAGTGAGGGATGCAGATAGTGCTGATGAATGAGGGGCATCCGTGGCAGTAAGATACTGCAGCCGCGAGGCTTGCGCATGCGGTGCTGACCTTGCTGATCGGAGGGGCGGCCTTGGCGCCGGCGGCAAATGGCGACAGCCCTGCTGCGCCCTCGGCCGGCATGACACCCAGCCCTCTGGACGCCATGCTGCACTGAATGTTCCTGCTCCGGCTGCGCCTTCAGCAGCGCAGCATCACCTGTGTGGCAGAGCAGCACGAGGTCAGGCTGCCGCTGTCGTGCTGCGCTAAGCGCGCCTCTGTGATGACCGTCTGCGAAGTCCGAGCCGGCGGCATCGGCGTGCGGCATGATGCTACATGATCGGAGAGCCCAAACAGCTTGTGTTCAGGGAGGAGCGCGATGCTGCACCCGCTGATCAATACAAGTAGCAGTCGGTGATGAAATGAAACGCCTCAGTGGATCGGACGGGGCGCGCAGATTGGATGGTTTATAGCTCCAGCTGGTGAGGTACCTCAGAAACTCACTGCGCCTCCTCGCGCACGCTGTGCAAGGCAGCGGCCAATGATCTTGGGCACTCACTTATCTTTCCGCCCTCGAGGGATGCTCCGACGCAGCCACTGCTCAGCCTTTGGCTCGATAGGGTCTGTGGACAGCCAACAACCGATGCAATAAGCTTGTGGACTTGTAAACTGCAAGTTGCTGCTTGCCTGCTAATCAGAGTCTAATCATGATAGTCATAGTCCGTTTCTGCAATCTCCCGTTTCTGCAATCTCCCGCTTGCACGCCATTCCACACAGAAGAATTAGGTTTACAGACACAGAGGGTAACAAAACTATCGCCCACGCTGACGCGCCGAAAGTTTGACACCGCGTTCGGACCACAGATGGCTCAAGATGAAGCTTCAACAGTTGCAGCAGATGCAGCCACAGCGTCAGCCGCCGCGGGAGACGGTGGGGTGGCAGCATCCGCCGCGCCTGCATCACCCAGCAGGCCCACGGACGCAGAGATCCTGCAACAGGAGGCGAGTGACCTGGATTGTAAGCATCACAAGTGCAGCATGTACTCGTGTGCCGTAGCGTCGTGGTTCCTGCTCCTGACACTCCTGTTTTCCACTTGCAGAACGCTATCAGGTGCGCGCTGCTGACGGAGCTCGCGGGCGGGTGCTGCACCTGACACAGAATGCGGTCGCGGCCGGAGCAACTGATCTGCGCCTCAGGCATTTGCATTCACAGCTTGTCCACCTGGCGATATAGTCGAGCATGATTGCGGCCGCCAGGCCAGTCCGTACCACATGCCTGGGGAAACTACTGTACCCTTATGTGGACCGCCACTCCATCTGGCAAAGCACATCTTCGTCCTGTTGCAGGGAGGCAGAGGCCGAGCGCATACCCTTCCTCGGCGACATGGAGCCCCTGTCTGCGTTGCAAGCAGGTAGCTGCGCATGGCAGACGGCACCCAAGCACGTGACGTGTGCCATCGCCGCAATGTACACTCACGCACTTGCCGTGGCCACATTCGATTGCACATCTCGATTGCCTGCTCTGACTCAAGATTGTTTGATTGTACAAACACGTTACAACCTCAAACACCTCGCAGAGTACGAGGGCGGCAGCGAGGTCTTCAGGACCAAGATCGCGGGCCTGGAGCGGACGTACAGCGGCATGCGGCGCACCCGCGGCGACGGCAACTGCTTCTTCCGCTCCTTCATATTCGCATACATCGAGGACATCCTGCAGCGCAAGGACTTCAACGAGCGGCACAGGTCGTTCACTGATGACTGTGTCTTCGACATCAACGAAGGACTTTGGGTTGTATCATTCGCGTATTCCGAGGACATTCTGCAGCACAAGGACTTCCACGAGCGGCACAGGTCAGCGCAATTAATTGAGGATTGCCGCAGCGGGCCTCAAATCAGGCGCAGAGAGGTGGAAGGTTCTTGCTGCACACAGTGCGCACGTGAAGCGCGT
>JAABUW010002063.1_pt1 | contig 31367 bp, 40 predicted proteins | sample 5560081 | NCBI WGS metagenome assembly JAABUW01 (sample SAMN10711882, study PRJNA513363) | rock metagenome | isolation source: Antarctica rocks | place: Antarctica: Victoria Land, Knobhead sud | reverse complement strand
CGGGCCGGGGGGGGGGGGGGTCTGAGGCAGGCAGGCAAGACAGAGTGGGAGAAGGGCAAAACAGTCTGCAGTACTCTTCCAACCAAGCCTGACTTAAAAACCTGTCTCGAAAAGCATATTTGCGTTCCCTGCTGATACTGACTCTAAGCATCCACCTCCTTAATACATGTGTCTGAAAACATGTGTTCCCCAATGCTGCAGAGTCAGCCTGGTCATTGAGATGTTTGTTCGCATGCTGCACCATTGCGGCATGCCAGTGGACGATGTAGATCTGATCCATGGCAATGGCAAGGTGGTGGGCGAGATCTTGCAGAAGGCCAATGTCAGAAGTACACTCTTCACTGGCAGCGCCAAAGTTGCTGAAACGCTGGCTGTGCAGCTACGCGGCAAGGTATGCAGTCATGTTCTTTGAATGACATATATGCAGTTATGTCCTCTGAATCATGTGCATGCAGTCATGTCCTTTGAATCACATGTATGCAGTCATGTCCATTGAATCATGTGTATGCAGTCATGTCCTGTGAACCACATGTATGCAGTTATGTCCTCTGAATCATGTGTATGCAGTTGTGTCCTCTGAATCATGTGTGTGCAGTCAGGTCCTGTGACCCATCACAGGTATACCATGAATGTGTCAAATCTCAGATGTTACCCTTGTACAGTGCACACATTTGGGTAGAGAATGTGCTCAATAGAGTCAGTGAAGGGGGAGTTTTCAGATTGGCTGTTGTCAGGAGTGCAGGCTTCACTGGCAGTGGCTGGAGTCAACATTAGTCACACCTTTCATTCAGTCCTTGAACATGTGTCTATCTGTGTGAGGACAGGCACATAAAGACCTGAGCAGATCCCTACATGGTGGGTTGGAGCATGTCTTTTCCGCAAAATGCAAAATAAACATGACTTTCTTGAGTCACTGTGTTTTCTTGGGAATGCAGTGCCTCAATGGGGATGTGTTCAGCCCAGCAAAATGCTTCTGAAAACACGCAATGTGTAGATCGTTGCCCTTCATATGTCACTGGTCTTTCCACCTGTAGTCTGCATATCTCAACTGGAAGGGCACTAGGCCCAGTTTTGGTCCCAGTTTGAGTCCCAATTTTGGTCCCAGATATGGTCCCAGTCTTGGTCCCAGTTTTGGTCCCAACTTGGGTCCCAGTTTTGGTGCCCTTCCACACACAACAAAAACATGCTGCGGTGCCTATTTTGTGCTGCAGATGACCTTAGAGGATGGAGGTTTGTTATAAAAGGCCCAAATCTCGTGCCTGTCCTAAAAAATCCAAATCATGCCACATTGCTTTGGCATGTTCTGGGATTTCCAAGACAGGCACGAGGTTTGGGCCCTCTATGCAAAGCCTCCATCCTCTTCTGTGGCACAGGTCATCCTACAGAATGCTGGCGTTGCATGAAGCGTCCAGTTTTGGTGCTCTTGACAACACCCAGCCATACATGCATTTGCTATTTCTGTAGGTCTTCCTAGACACTGCAGGCATTGCATGAAGCGCCAAGCATTGGTGCTCTTGAACACACAGTTGCCGTGATTGTAGGTCTTCCTAGAGGACGCTGGATTTGATTGGAAGGTGCTAGGGCCTGATGTGAGCAACTTGGAGTATGTGGCCTGGGTGTGCGATCAGGATGCATACGCCTGCAGCGGCCAGAAGTGCAGCGCTCAGTCCATGCTGTTCATGCACAAGAACTGGGCTGCAGCTGGTGAGTAGTCATTAGTCATCCTGTCAGCGACTGTTGCATGTGACGTATGTATGCAACGGTTGTAAGTGCAGTGCTCAGTTTTTATTGTTCATGCACAAGGACTGGGCTGCAGCTGGTGAGTAGTCATTAGTCATCCTGCTGGTGACTATCACATTGTGTTTGTGATCACCCAGCTACCCATCAGTTGCTGACATTATTTGGATCTGCTGATATCATGTGCATGTGCTTGAACCATATCTGACTCAAAATGCACTATGCATGACTAATTGTTCGAATCACATAGGTTTCTTATCATGTCCTGCTGTGCATGCTAAGGAGAGAATGGAGACAGGAAGAGTTTGTCCCCATTGCTGTGTTTCTGTTGCTGACAAGCAATGCGGTCTCTGTGTCACAGACTTAATGACATGTTTGTCAACAATGTGTTCACCAGAGGCTTCAATCACTAAGGCTGCTGGCAGACAGCTAATCATGTGACCAAGTCCGCAATTTGATAATCAAAAGTGCAGACATGGTCACATGATCAGCTGTCTGCCAAGAGATTATTGACTGCACTGGTAATCATTCTAGGGCAAGGGGGGGAGGGGGGCTTGACAGAAAACCCTGTAGGCCTCATTGCGATGATCCACACTGATTACAGCTGATTGGAGCTGGACCATTTGGCACTCATGTTGTTGGTGAGATACCAGCTGATTAAGTCATAGGCCCCTTGCAAATGGTACCAGTCTGGAAGACAAGTCAAAAACCCTAGCCTTCTATTTTGACGCAGGTCTAGAAGCCAAGCTGAAAACCTTAGCCGCCAAGCGCAACATGAAGGATGACACCATCGGGCCAGTGATCACATGGACCACTGAGGCCATGCTAGCCCACAAGGACAAGCTGCTCAAGATTCCAGGTATGACATTGCATCCCTGCCAATTAGTCATGGTGGCCATGATGTTGCTGTTTAGTCATGGTCGCTGCCCTCAAGATCCCAGGTATGACATTGCATCCTCACCAATTCGTCATGGCGCAGCCATGATGTTGCTGATTAGTCATGGCAGCCATGATGTTGCTTATTAGTCATGGCAGCTGCCCTCCTCCTGCTGGGCAGTCATGATGGGCATGCTGTTGTTCGTCAGTCATCCCATATCTGGTTAGTCATGATGGCCATGCTGTTGCTGGTGAGTCATGGCGGCCCTGCCATTTCTTGTTAGCCATTATCTCCCTGCTTTGTGTTCAATGCATGGCCGCCAAAAAAAAGGGAAACTCAAAAGAAGGGTAGCAAGCACTGTCTGGTCAGACCTGCATTGCTTAAGCATCTGTTGCAGCAGACAATGCTTTACTTCTGAAAATGAAAATGTGATGGTCAAGTTGCGCTTCAGTATTATAACAACAACACAACCTCTGCTCTGCCTTTGTTGGTAAAGACCCAAGTCTGACAGGCTGTAGTCAGAGCCATGTTGTCTCTCGGCATGCAGCTATTGCATGCACAAGTGTCGAGTCGTCAAGACATTGCCACAGCTTGTTTAATCTCAGACTTAGACTTGCATCCACACTCAAAAATAAGTTATGCAGGTGCCAGGTTGGCATTCAGGGCGAGGATCTGCTGCACCACACCGTGCTGAACAAAATCCAAACCCCAACCCCCAAAAAATGTGTTCTGCAGGCACCGAATTGGCATTTGGAGGCAAGCAGCTGCAGAACCACACTGTTCCAAAAGTGTATGGAGCCATCACACACACCTTTTGGTTGCGTTTTGTCAAAGTTGTACCTACTCACAAAAGTAAATTATGCAGGTGCCAGGTTGGCATTCGGAGGCAAGGAGCTGCAGAACCACACTGTTCCCAAAGTGTATGGAGCCATCGAGCCCACTGCAGTCTTTGTGCCACTCAAGGAGATCCTGAAAGACCAGGAGACCTTCAAGACAGTCACCACTGAGGTCTTTGGTCCCCTTCAGGTATGCCTTTGCCCTTTGGATATTTGTGCTTGCCCTCTGAGTCTGCCCTTCAGGTATGCCTTTGCCCTTTGGATATTTGTGCTTGCCCTCTGAGTTTGTCTTTCATATGCATGCATCAGTGCTGCAATTGCAGGTCATCGCACTCCGGGCTGCCGCCCTAGGAGGCTCCTGACATGATCGCTGAAAAGCGTAAACTTTCCTTATCTTTTTCAGGTCATCACCAAGTATGATGACAGCGAAGTAGACGATGTGCTACAAGTGACAGAAAAGCGTAAATCATTCTTTTCCTTTTCAGGTCATCACAGAGTATGATGACAACCAAGTCGACGATGTGCTACAAGTGACAGAAAAGATGGAGGCGCATCTCACAGCCGCCATTGTGTCCAATGACGCCCTGTTTCTGCAAAAGATGCTGGCCAACACAGTGAATGGTACCACCTATGCTGGAATCAGAGCCAGATGCACAGGTATTCATTCATTCATTCATTCATTCATTCATTCATTCATTCATTCATTCATTCATTCATTAGATTTTAAGGTCTTGGGGCCAACCATGACCATTGGACCAGCAGTCTAAAAATGTCAAACAAAAAAATCCATTTGTTCTAAAGCAGTACTATATTTAGTCATGCTCTTCTGCTGTTTTCTTTTCCTCTGTTGGGGATTGTACACAGACGAGTCCCAGCTGTGGCCCATCGACCAATCGTACAAAGTTTTGCTGAGACACCCATCAAGAAGATGAAACAAACTTGACTGATCACTATCAGGATAAGCTCCCTGTATATGGCCATGCTCTTTTGCTGGTTTTTTCCCCTCTGAGGATTTGTACAGGGTCGTTGGTCCCAGCTGTGGAGCAGCGACCCATGGTAGAAAACTTCCACTGAGATACCCATCCAGAAGATGAAACAAAATCGACTGAACACTATCAGGACAAGCTCCCTGCTTTCCCTCCTTGCTTTCCTTCTTCTTTCCCTCCTTGCTTTCCTCTTTTGTTCGCTCATTGTGGAGAACAAGAAGAAGAAGTAGAAGAAGAAGCAGGGGTTAGAAACACAAAGAAGATGGGAACCGGAATGAGAAGAAAAAGAAAAGGTGCCGGTGCTCCACCTCCGCCCCTTCTTTTTCTTGCCATTCCGGTTCCCATCTTCTTTGTGTTCCTAACCCCCTTCTTCTCCTCCTCCTTCTCCTCCTCCTTCTTCTCCTTCTCCTTCTTCTCCTTCTTCTTCTCCTTCTTCTTCTTCTTCTATAGATGCTTTTACCTCGTGTCAGCTGAGAAGGGTGTCTGTCACAAGCAATGCACAGAAGTAGTAATGATGCTACATATGCTGGGATCAAGGCGTCTATTGCCTTTCTTTTCATCGACAGCCCTCACACATCAGACAAATGCCTTTTGCCCCCATCCTTTATCCTTCTTGCTGCATTGTTTGCTGCACCCCTGTTATTCTTCTGCTTTGTGAGTTGGCACAACATCCATGCGGCAGTCATGTCAATCTGCCCCTTGCACATGTGAGTGAAGCCCCCCAATCATCAAGCCCCCTAACACAACCCCAGGTATCGCGGCCATCAATTCTGAACAAATGCAACTTCCCAAGTCTACAATTCATGCAGCTTGCATGTGCTCCAATTGTGTCATGACTCTGACAATCTTCATTGCTTGGTGCAGGGGCACCTCAAAATCACTGGTTCGGCCCAGCGGGGGATCCCAGGGGGGCTGGAATCGGGACCCCAGAGGCCATCAAGCTAGTATGGTCTTGCCATAGGGAGATCATCAATGATGTTGGTCCCATCCCTGAGGGCACAGCAATGACCCAAACTTGAGCTGATCCCACCTAGCTACCAGTCCAAGGGGTTCTGCTATGCGGTCCACTTTTGTGTTGGCTGGTGCTGCGCTTGTGCACTTATCGAACGGCAGTCCTGTAGTAGTTGTTTGGCAGCTCAATTCAAGAGCTGATCCAATTTCTAGTCTGTTTTGACTCACTGGGTTGCTAGGAACAGTATGGCTTGAAGTGCAGTGCCTCAATGGGCTGGATGGGGGTCCAATTGCAAATCCTGCATTGCTGCCTTGGTCAGCTTTACCTTTTTGCAGATACTGCCACATTGCACACATATTGTTTAGGCTGCAAGACGGCATTTGTTGTTTCCAGTGAGGCATGGCAGCCTGGGCTGCTTTGTTGCAGTAAGCTAAATGCAGGGTCGATTTTCAAAGTGAACTTCTGGACCCTCAAACCTTGCATTGGTCATCGGATTCAAACCACTATGAAAAAACCGTGCGTTCAATTTGTAGGCTTGTGCCAGCGGCTGTTCAGCTTGTCCATCTGGCTGATGCCGCAAATTGCACTGAATGCTTTGAATGACACAATATTGTCTTCACATATTTTTGCATTCACCCTGCGCCATTGATCAGCTTTGCTGCTCCGGCTTGATGTATCAAGACCGTTTGTGTCATGATGATGGTCGAAAACCACAGCCAGCCAATGTTTATGGTAACATGGCACGCGAACAGTTCAGTACTGGTTTGTTTGTACCACTTAGCCCTGATGCATGCATGCCAGAACCGAATATTGCAGCTTTTATTGAGCCAAGTTCTCGAGGCGTTTGCAGTAGAGGTACATCAACGCATGGGAAGCAACATGCTGCTGCTTGGGCTGCTGATCATGACTGTTGTGTGGCAACATGGGTGTCACATCTTGCAGTTTTGGGTGGCTCAACACGGTTTAGTCAACCCCACCGATTTAACGTCCCCTTTTGCAGCTGGGCGTGTCATCGATCATGCCCAGCTCGGGCAGTGGGCCCAGGTATCGCATGCAACATACTTGCACTCGATGTAGCAGAAGTGTTGCATCGGCTCTTCGACTGTATATTTGTGCAGTCGTGACGATCTGCGTCTTCAAACGTGTCCACCGCATGCCGGCATCTGTTTCCTCAGACGGCACTTTGGGCGCAGTCGCAGGTCCAACGTGGAGCCAAGGGGAACAAGACGTACGTCTGTCTGCACGGGCTTGTTTGACGGCGATGCCGGCGTCTGGCTTGGTAGTGAGCAGCGATAATCTTACCCCGCTGATCCACGCTCATCGTGAACAGCGTGCTGAACCTGCTGAGAGCAACATAAACACAGAACGATCCCAGAAAGAAGCTCAGCTCGCTACAGGACAGCTGCAACTCATGCGCCAGCTGATCAAGGCCCAGCTTGCGAAGCGTGAGGAGCAGGCTGCAGTGCTGCAGGCTCAGATTGAAGGTCTGCAGCAGGATTGCAAAGACAAGGAGCTACAGGTCAAGAACCTTGCAGCACAATAAAGCACATCACCCTTGCCATTGTTGTGTATGAGCCAGATGAACTGATCAAGCTCACAGCCATCTTGCTTACCATCTGATACACCCAACTATGCCTCCAAGGCTGTGAGATGATCACACTTTGCTCTGCTGTACCCTACAGTGCTGCCGCATTTCATGATCTGAACACAGAGCTGCATTTATCATTTTGATACTGTAACACGGCTTCAGGTGCAAGAGGTTGTTGCACACTTGGACAAACCTGAAGGTTCAGAGCTCTTTCAGCGTGCGCAATGTGCCAGCGCGCAAATCAAACAGGTGCTTCGCCTGACAGACGTCAACATGAAGCTAGAAGACCATGCTGCCAAGCTGACCACACGCTTGCATCTTCTTCAGCAGGAGGCTGACTGCTCTCATGCTCAGATTCATCAGTTGACTGAGTCTCTAGCAGCTCAGCATGCACAGCATGACAAGCTCATGGCTGAGCAGGCTCAGCATTACAGCGCTCAAGAACACCTTGTTAGAGATGAGTTGCATCAGCTACATCAGCAGTGCTGTGCCAAGAACGCACAGGTATGGTTTGCTACTCTGCTTCATTGCTTTGGTACGGGAATTGCCTAAGGTTTGCGTGACAAACTCGGACAGGAGGGTGCACAAGAGACTTTAGCAAGGAGCATGCATTGCTTCAAGTGATTTTCCTTAGCCAAGTTCTGAATGATACGGATACACAAATGAAATCAGCATATATTTTTAGACATAGTAGTAGAACCAGCATGGCATGCACCCTGTATGCAGTGCCAAATCATATGCTCTGATGCGTCAGTCACAGCACCAGTAATGGCAGAGGTAACAGCAATATTGAGTGCTGTTTCACCTTCTGCACAGAGGCGTCAGACTTTGGTTGCAGGCTGAACAGCTAGCAAGAGATTTGCAGGCGCTGCAACAGGAGCATCACATTTTGGCTGTCACCTACGAGGGTGAGCAGCAACAGAGCCGCCTCTTGCAGGATGATGTGACTCAATTGCAGGTGAGCCACACACGTGCCAAAGCAATGGTTAGTTTAGTCAGGATTGGCTTATTGTACATGGCGTACCCCAATGGTTACTAGCACAAATTGCATTCCTGCTGAGGCTTGAGTCCTGCCCTGTGAAGGGGCATCGGCTCTTGTGAATGCCAATATAACAGTCCACAGGCCAAACAATTAGCTGGAACGCCGGTAAATTATTATTATTATTATTACTACTATTATTATTATCATTATTATCATTATTATCATTATCATTATTATCATTATCATTATCATTATCATTATCATTATCATTATCATTATCATTATCATTATCATTATCATTATTATTATCATTATTATTATTATTATAGGCCAAGGTGCATGTGGCAAATTCCCGTCAAGCGTTGATAGGAAAAACATATTGCTGGATTTGCAGACGTACAGCTCTGCTCTGGAAGAAGATCTGGGCAAGGCTCAAGCGCACATGGACCTGCTGTTGAATGGTGAAGGGACCTTGTCTTCTAAGCAGAGCGAGATTCTCAAGGCAGCTGCCAAACAGGTCACTCCATTGGGTTTTGCATGCTTTGACACACACTCACCATGTGCCCTGCATAACGACGTGTAAATGCTGTCATGTAGCTAGACCTCGGCTTTTGATCCAACTCACGCGCATGACAGCAAACCTGCAAAGAAAAAAGAGAAGAAAGGGGGGGAAACCAGCATGGCAGCAAACCTGCAGCAAATCAGCACAATTGCTGCCAAGATCTGGCTGGCATCAACTTTGCAAGCCTCATGTGATAGCAGAAATGTGGTTTTCCCAGCAGGCTTCCTGTGCTTGTAAAACAGTGCAAATGTCAACTCATCTGGAGTCTGTGAGCTGTTGCATGCTAGCAAGCAATACTAGAGTAGTCACACAGTCTCTGCTTTCAAAATTGCGCAAGTGTGCACATGCAAGCAGTAGCATTCATTGTGCTCAGCCGCTTGTGTATTGGAGAAAACAGGTTATCATCATGTTGGCTGTTTGCTTGCTGGCACAGGTGATTGGTTTCAGAGCCAGGGAAGCCAAGCGCAGCAGAATGCCAAGGCTGCTCAGAACATTCAGCAGCTTCAAGAAGGAACGGTATGCCTTTTGTCTTATGTCTTGCCTTATGACTTGCCTTGGAACTTGCCTTATGTCTGGCCTTGTACCTTGCCTTTCATCAAGCTTGCGTTTGCATACATCGTGAGTCTGGGACATGCATAGTGAACCTTCCCTCTTCATCACGCTATATTGTTGTTGCATCGCAGGGGTTCCTACATTCTTGAGGATGCTGACACACTTGTGAGTTTGCCCCAAATTCAACCCCTCAGCCCAGGTGCTGGGGGCACCCCTTTCACCCCCAGGGCGATGAGCCTCAGCCGCAGCGTCTCTGGCATTACTACTGCATCAAGCACCGCTAGTATGATCAAGGTCGGCCAAGATCCATCTGGGAGTTCTGGAGGGGATGTGAGTCCCATTACACCTGCACAGACAGAGGCTGCAAGCTGCCACCAGCGTTTGAAGGCAGAGAATGACATCCTGGTTGAAAAGTAAGGCTGTTTTGTCAAAACTAGCATGGCGTCAGGCTTGCAAGGGGCGCTGCAAGCCTTGACGCCATGCAAAAACAGCTGATTTGGACAGATTCTAACACCTGCTGTCTGGTTTCCCTGCAGGCTAGCTCAGGCACATCAGGACATGGCCAAGCTTAGCAGCAGGTTGGTGGACGCAGCTTTTAGTAATGCCCATACCTGCCTTCCTGACAGCAGAGCTGCATCTTCTGCTCAGGTCAATGGCCATGTGAGTGAGTGATTTGGCGATTTTTTTGGGCTTCCAATTAACCATCCCCAAGTTTGCAAAGCACCAAGAGGAATGCAGTGGTGTTGATAGGGCCATTGCCAAGACTTGTCGGGACCAGATGCTGCCTCTGAAAGGAAGGTCCACTCAGTCGTCACTCTAGTGTCAAGGTGATCTAGTGTCGCCTCTCATGCCATCGTAAGAGTGTATTTACATTGTAAGAGAGGGTAGAAGACAGAAGGCACAAGCAAGGATGTCTAAGTTATGTCAGAAGGCATCAAAGCATGTGAGTTTGTCTGCTGAGTATTGTACGCCAGTCTGCTTGCATCATGCATGTCAATCGTAATTACGATTACAACTGAGTCTTTTCAGCTAAGCTGAGTGTGCCTGGCAGTTTTGAGCAGAAGCCATGCTTTAGCACCGCTATGATGATAAACAAGCTATGACATATGGTACACGCACAAGGGTGCTTGGAACTTTTTTTGGGGATCTTCAGGACCTGATCAAGCATCAGAATTGCGCATTGCTGGGTGCTGACATGTTGGTTTTTGCATGGGCGTAGTTTAGTTGTCTTCTTGGTCATTCAGATTCAGTACTTCTGAGCAACTTCGGCAGCTTTAAGCCTCCAATGTCTACACGTTTTGGTCCATGATTTGACAGGAGGCTTCCACCTGTGTCATATCAGCAAATGGGCATCCCACGGGCCATGCATATGCCACATTGATTCCTTTTTGAAATAGCTGATCAGCTCGACGTCTCACCTTGGGTTTTTGACGTCAAATTTGTTTAGCCTTTAGCTGCCACAAACCACTGTCACTGTGTATGCACAATTTTGAGAGCAGCAGTGGAATTATCATGCCGTATTGGAGGTACTCAGTGACTGTGTACAACAGCAAGCCTTGAGCATCATGGAGACTTATGGACTTCTGTGAATGCATGCATATGCAAGCAATCTTCAACCACACCACATATTATTCCGGTGTAATTTGGTCACCTTGACAGTAAAGCATGGCTGGCGTCGTCACAATTAAAATGTGAACTTATTCATTTGTAAGCTTTTCTGTACCGGTTTGGGCCCTTACCCTTATAGCTGTGAGAAGACATCAGCGCAAGCTATCGCTTTCAAGCTACACTACAAGTAGGTACCTTTTCAACATGTCAAGGAGCTCGTAGTACACACATACTACTTGTGAAGCATGACACACAGCGATAAACAAGCTCCATATTCATTCATGCTAACACCATGAGCAATACCTGTCAAGCTTCTGCAGTAGGCACCATGATCAATAGATGGTTGGCTACTCTAGCTCCAATCTTTCAGTCCAACTTCTGCCGCTTGCTGGGTTTTGAGGGGCCAACATCTGTGCTATCAGTGGCGCGTCTCTTATTACTACTAGCCTCATCATCATCCTCATCACTTGATGAAGAAGAGGATGAAGATGAAGAAGAACTGCTGCTGGAAGAAGATGAGCTACTGCTGGAAGAAGAGGAAATTCCTGACTGGTCATCACCACAGGTTGCCAGCTTTGAAACCACACTTGCCAAATCAGGACGCTGTTGCTTCAGGACAGATAGCCACTTGGCAGACATCTTTGGGCGGCCCTTGCTTGTGTGCTTCCAAACCTGCAAGCAGCTAAAGACTTGGTGACTCACATATGCAGTGCCACAATCTGCGTTTTCTGTGCCCCCTGTGCAAGCAGGTTTGAGGGCATGTTGCATATGGACCATAGCTGAGAAGTCTGTTAAGTCATAACAGATTGACACATCTAATAATCAAACACGGGGCCTGTTGTGTCGCACACTGTTGAGCAGGCTGGGCAACCAGCCAAACAATGTTGTTTCTTAACCCCATCGCCGTATATGAGATCAGCAACAGGCAGCACACAACAGACAATGCCAAGTCACACAACTACCAAAGTGCCTAAATAGCAAGATGTACCTTGGGAAAGTTGGCAGTGCTGGCATAGTTATGGGTGACTGTGATAGTAAGGTCAAGGTTAAGCACTGTATGCCACCAGCCGCCAGGCACATAAACAGTCTCACCAGGACCCTACAAACAAGAATAAGTTTGAAATCAACAAGCTTCAATGGCAAAGCCTGAAGACCAGGATTTGAGTTTCTTAGATGGCAGGCACGCCTGCCATGAAGCAATCAGCAAACACATAATGACCACTGCTTGCACAAATCGTCCCTTGGCGCAATTGTGAACCAATGCTCCTGCTGTACTGACAAGCGGGCATGCACAAGCCAGCTGACAGCCTCTGTGTTTGATCTATACACAGCTCGAGCATGACATGAAACACCAGCAACTCATGTACAGAAAGACAATCGCCTGAATCATGTCAATGCTGCTGGTTGCAAAACAGTCCTCCTGCATCATGCAATGCTGCTGGTTGCAAAGCAGTCCCTCGGCTGCATCAGACAAGTCATATACACAAGTCAGCTGACAGCTCTGCTTCCCAGACCACACAGCTGAATACACAGCACAGCCGTTCCGCAGCCGCACCCCCCGCCAGTGCATCACAACTTGCATCACAAGTCACACTCTGTGCCATCTCTGCAGTCATGTGGGACGTGCAAGGAAGGTAGCATAGTTGGTATGCATGACAATGGGTGAGAAAAGTATAGCAAACAACAGGATGTGCAGAGGACGTGTTGCAGCACTGCAGCCAGCTGTGTCAGGAGAGTAGTCACCAAAGGGCAGGAGTCCTCTTTCTGAAGCACAAAGCAAGAAGTCTCACCTGGATGATCTCAAACGGCTTAGTGGTTGGCCAATCCTCTCTCTGTGTCAATGGGTACACATGTGTGAACCAGCTGACAGCTTCCCTCTCTAGGCCAGGCAGTTTAGGCAGCACGTGGTGGCGCTGTGTGCCCGGGGGGAACAGGGCCCAGCGCTTGTGACCTGATATGAGGGCGTTCCATGCGCTTGTGGCTAAAGGGTCTACATGCAGACCGCTGCCACTTCGTGCAGGCCCCATCACCATCCATCTGTAGCATGCAACATGCATGTTGTGCATGTCTTGTGTGTGACATGCATGTTGTGCATGTCTTGAGTGTGACTGCATGTCTTGCCCATCACAATCCATCTGTAGCATGCAAGGTGTATGTTGTGCATGTGTTGTGTGTGGCTGCATGCCTTGCATGGGGCTGCATGCCTTGCATGTTGTGCATGTCTTGTGTGTGACTGCTTGTCTTGCATATGGCTGCATGTCTTGCATGGGGCCGCATGCCTTGCATGTTGTGCATGTCTTGTGTGTGACTGCTTGTCTTGCATATGGCTGCATGTCTTGCATGGGGCCGCATGCCTTGTGTGTAATCGAATCTTGTGGTTGACCACATGTCATGATGTTGTACCTGTCTTGCGCATGTTGTGCACGTTTTGTGTGTTGTGCACGTTTTGTGTGTTGTAAATGTCTTGGTTGTGGCTGCATGACCTGGGTATAAATGCAGAATGTGTGGATGCACAGCAGGTGATCAGTCATGCTCTGCTTGCACACTGAACAACCTTCAAAGCCTAGGCACAAATGCAGGCAGTGGTCACATTGCCAAAGTGTTGCATTGCAGCAGTCATGTCTCAGATTATCTCCATGCATGTACTCTCACTCTGCCAGCTTTGCAGTTGTTCTGGAGGAAGATGCAAGAAGCACGTCTCACCGGTAAGGCGGCCTGCGACGGTCCCCAGCTAACTGCATAAGATCCTCTTTAAACCATTCAGGGATGGAGTAGTCCCCAAGCAGGTCCTTGCTGCCGTCCCTGTCCCCAAATGTGCCATCAAAGATGTACATGGGGGAGTCATCCTGCATATGGTTTGTGTCTTGCAGGTAGCCCAGGAAGTGTTTCAGCTTCAGCCTGACTGCATACCCATCGTCATCAGCTCCAACCTGCAACACAATGCTGCCTTTGAAAGGTTGTATAGACCACAAAATTATCAAATTTCATTCAGCAACGTCATGCGTACACTGGAAATCTAAACCCAAAAATGCCTGGGGACAGTGAAACCAATTTTCTACATTGGGGAGATGTATTGAATGTATGCAATTGCATTAGTATCTCCAATCTGTGCAGATTGTGAAACATGCAAGCTCCTGCCCATGAAGCTTTGTGATGACTGTTATGCAGCTCGGCTGATTGGTCGCACGAGTTAGCTTGCAAACTGAATATGCACAAGAATCAGTCTGCTGGCTAGCTTTTCACAGAGAAATTAAAGAAAGAAAAGAAAACATTGCACCTTTCGGCGTCAATGTAATGAGAAGCCAAGTATTATACTGGGCTGCCCGGTGCTTTTCACAAAGCATACCTTGAACTTGTGGTTCCCAAAGCGCCTTGAAAGGTCTGCCTGATTCCATAGCTGCTGTGCTGTCCAGCCTTCTTGCAAGCCCGTGATGACCACTGGGATGCGCGGCTTCTCATACAGCTCAACAAACGACTCATATGACATCCTCTGCATGGTCCAAAATAGGTTTCACACAGTGAATGCAATAAGATATTGCAAACAAGTGGATGCAGGCAATGTGTGGCATCCTGATGAGTCCTAAAAACAGGAAATGTAAACCAATTGATGGAAGTGAAGCGAAGTGCAGGTCAGAGAGCACTCTGTGTACAATCGTTGTTCTTTTCAGAAAATCATTGATTGGAAAACAGAGCTTCTGATGTCGCTCAACCAGTGACAACAAGGGTGTCACATATTTGTGAATTTGCTACCAGGTGGATAAGCGCCCAATAGTAAATTGCTGTATATTTTGGCTTCGATCTTCCTCAACATGACGTGCAAATTCCAGGCCACAGTTTCGTACATATTGTCATACAAAAAATGCAACATCGAGCATTAGCATCAGGACACATTTCATGCACATTGTGAAACTTTCAGCATGGACCAAGGCATAGCATGGTAGGAAAGGGCATGCGTACGTGCACAGGTTGTCAATGGCAATCTTTGCAAATGAGCACTCACCCTGCTGTCAATTCTAGAAACTGTATCCCTGATGCCAGCCTGTGAACAGATGTCTGTCTTGGCATAGCCATGCTTCTGCCTGCATGTAGAATGAGTTGTCCATGTTACCACACCATATTGCAAGCAACCTCAACGCATGCTGGTGACTACAGACAGGTCTCTGCGCAAAACTTGCAGTGTTGTTGCAGGCTTACCAGTCACCCCGTGAAACACTCAGTTCGCTTCGGGAGGCCCGTTTGGCTGCCAGGATCTTGCGCTCCTGCCATCTGCAGCAATCACCACGAACACCAAGTCACTATTGTTGAAGCATGGAGCTACCAGGGACCTCCGATTCTTGATGAGTTCATTAAGGTGACTGCTTGACAATTCCTGCTCTCCAATTTGCGTTGACAAGAGAGTGCTCACTGTAGCAAGTCGTGCTGCTGATCGACCACGATCGCGCCAGCATTCTGCGATGTGTCTGGCAGTGGTACTTCAGAGCTGGGTTCAGCAAGACAGCTCTTCTCCGGAGCTTGCTGACGTGCAGAGGTGAGGGTTGCGAAGTGGTGATCGCTGGGGGACATAAACTGCGGCCCAAGCTTATGCTACACCGCTTTGACAGGGGTCTTGGTGCTACTGTATTGTGAAGTCTGCAGGCTGCCGTCGACGTATGCAGCGACTGCAAGTGCGGCTGATCGTGTTCCTTGTTGTTTCTTGAAAGGAGAGGTGACAGGGAAAACGAGCAGATGACACTGAGTATTTAGACAAGTTCGAGGGTCGAAACGAAGTTGGTACCCTCGTGAGGCGAAACAAGAGCTGGTCATGTGGAGGTGGGCTGGAGGTACGCAGGAGACTAACCGGCGCAAGCAGCAGAGAGCAAGTGAAACAACAAATATTCGGAAACCCTATCAAGGAAATTCAAAAGCTTCTGCCTGACATACCGGTACAGGTGCGATTCGTACCACTAAGGAAACAGGTGCAATGCATCAGCTTTTCAGCAAATGCCTAATGTACTGAATAAGAGTGCAGATTAGGCAGCAACAAGCTGCTATATATGGTAATTATAGTACTACGCTAGTTGCTGCCTAATATGTATATACTTGACTGCATATCTATTGCTTCGTCACATACAGGCTAATGCAGCAATCTTTGCAAATCAGTCTTGATCTTTGTTGGTCTTGCTATCAAATAACATCCTCATTCGTGCTTCTGTGACGCGTACAGGGGTATGCCACGTAGACTAGTATGCAAGCAGACCAGGTAAACTTTCAGAGTGGGTGATGTTTACGAGGTACCTACCACCGGTGGTAGACAGCAGTGCCTTCAAAGTGCCTACAAATTTGTCCAGAAAGTTGTGTTTTGAAAGGTTTAGCAAAGCTTACTTATCTGTCAATGCAAGCTGAATGAGTAAGTGCGTTGCTCATGATGACAAATATGCAAGATGTGCGAGCCAGCCGGATGGCTGCTATGTATGATAGTAATAGTACGTAGCCAAATGCTGCCAAACACATACTTGACTGCATATCTATTAATATTGCTTCATCTCACTTCCCTTCAAACTAGACATATGAAAAGCTTTTACCGTTTAATTGCTCATGACCACTTGCCAGTTGGTATTTGCCTTGACATGATGTCCCTATCAAGCTAAACTTGCGCATGATGCATATCATGTGTCACCAGTAATGAACAGCATAGTAGGACCAGAGATCCTGCTCACCCGCAATTTCTGAATCTTCCAGATCACTATCAGCCTCTTCATCTTCATTGGTGGAGCCCTCAACCAAATTGAAACTTAGCTGCGACATGTCCTGCATGCAATGCTTGCATTCATCATAGGATGCGCAAGAACCATCTTCATCGAGATCGCTTGACCAGCCACCATCTCTGGGAACTCTGTGCAATTTCAGCTGGACATCCTCAATAGATAGAAAAGCCGGTGACCTGGAAAAGGAATGGTACCAGTCAGCTAAGCGATACTCATCCAAATGCCCTGTCCTAGACACAAACTTGCCATGCAGCTTTGACAACTGCACCAACTTTCCCAAGGCATGCAAAGCTTCCATGTCCACAACCTCCTTGAACGTACGAGACATAGTGAAGTCTAGGCTAGTAAGCTGAGTCAGCTGCCCTACTGCCGCAAACGCCATGTTCGACAGGTTACAGTGATCTAAGGTAAGGTCATTTACGGTCACAAGGTCTGCCAAAAACCCCCAGACATGAGAGTCAGCCTGCAAGTGAAAGGTGGCTTTGCAAATGTATGGCAGGAACTGCACACTTGATAGTGAAACGTGAACGTCAGACCATCTGCGCCACTCCCATGACAGAGATAGCTCAGACAGACTGGTCAGGGCTGTGAAGCCACAAGGAAACTCCCAGTCGTATTTAGACTTAGTGACAGACAGAACCTTCAAGCCCTTGAGCAGAGTCATGTGAGGAGAGCCTATTTTCACTTCCAGAGATGCTAGTCTCTGCATGCTCCCCAATGCTTGGTAGACTGACTCAGTCATGGATTGGACAGGGTGCTGACTTCCCTCCTCCAGGACTGCGCAATGTAGAGCTAGATGAGTAAGCTGAGTCAACAAGGAGATAGGCTGCAGGTGTTGAGGAGATACATTTGGCATCTCCTGTTCAATGCGGAGTGCGGCAAGGTTGCTAAGACCGGCAAAAGGTGCCATGCGCTCGTCTGCTGCCAACAAGTGATCCTTTGTGATGTCAAAATGGTCCACCCTTCCTTCTTGCTGGTCGTCTTGGTAGTGGTCACCATAGGGGCACATGTAAACCAGACGTTGCAGAGTCAGGATCCTGCCAATGTTGACAAAGTTTGTACATCGTAAAGGAAGGCCCCTGACAATTAGGCTGGTCATGTGTGGCATGTGCTTGTGCATGGTGCTCAGAGCCTCCGTCATATGCTGCTTGTCCACCATCCATGAAGTAAGCCCGCTCACTCTGCTAATGGCAGCACCTGCACATCAAGCAAATGCAATTGCATAATCAAAGTACTGCAAATGCAAAGCAAGGCTGTCGCAAGCCCAAAATTTACTTGCAGTGTGCTGCAACAGACACATCAGCAGCAAGTCCTGGTTTGCAACTTTTTGACCGCAGCCACAGCACCGTTACAGCCTGCTCAAAGTCCCTGACTTGGCCACACAAAAAATGATGTAACTTCACTGCTGCTATGACCATGCAGCACAGCAACAGCCAACCTGCTGCCTCGCACCAGGCCTTGCAGGTGATACGAAAATTGCTCCGGGGGGACGCTGTGTAATACCAATGACGCCCTGTCCGCATCCGCTCCTCGTGGCTGACTCTCTGTTTGTGTCTTTCCGACTCACAAGCCTTGAACACCCTTGCCAGGACGTCTGGGGACAAGGAGGTCCAGTCGTACTTTAGAGCCATGTTGGTAGAGCTTGTTTGAGCCGTGAAGTGTCCTGCAGCAGCTGCAGAAGGTGGCGACTGCGCAAAGTCCAGAAGGCAAGGATAAAAGCTTATAAGCTGATCAGTACAAGGTATTGCTCTGAAGCGTGCCTACTTACCAAGGAGCAATGAGCGCTTGGTCGACACGGATTCGCTTGGCTCACAAACAGCGCAAGAACGATGGGCTGAACCTTGAACCGAAATAAGGCGCTTTGTTTCGGAACAAGAGCTCAGAAAGACAGGGGCCTGCAGGCGTTACAGGCAGGCTATCGGCTGGTGATAGCGATCAGGCTTGGCATCGACCTGATTGCGCTTGGTCGTGTTGTGTCTGAGCATCTTCCTGACCGAGACAAGTGTATTCGGTCGCAGGTCTGCTACGTTAGCATGCTTGACATCCTGCTCATAACTTTTGACCTCTGCAGATGCAGCATGCAGCCTCTGGCCCTTGCAAGCCTGCAGTCAGGAACTCCCAGCTTACAAGACGCCTTGCGCATGCAGCAAAGCCTGGCATGCAAGCACAGCTCAAAAGCGTCGATCAATCAGCTCACAAGACTGACGCTGCGCGCTCAGCAATTTTGGTATGACACTTTGGCTGCTACACTGTTGCTGTGCAACACCTTGCAATTGGTCAGGCTCTATGCCACCAAGTGTTAAAAAAATGAGCAGCAACAACTTCCAAATCAATTACTGCATGTCAGTGGGTGAAACGAGCACTGAAGAGAAATGGCAAACGGGAGGTGCCTACATGCAGCGCTGCAGTGACACTTGCATCAGCAAACTGCAGAGCAGCAGATGACTACCCTGTGCTTGCAGCCATCACACTTAGCAGGGTCATGATATGGTGCTCTTGAGTAAAGCACATGGTCATGGCTTCAGAGCTTACGCAAGCAGTCTGATTGTGCTGAGGGACGCTGGTGGGATTCGATTCGGCAGTAGCTGCCGGGATAGGTGTGCGCAGCTACACTGCCATGCATGACTGTGCACAACCAGGGGAACAGTGTCAACAGAATTTCACAAACACCTCCCCATGCCTGGGCTGTCACCAACAGCAGCTGTTTAACAACAACGTTGCAATACCTGACATGCAGGGGCAAAAAGTAGAGTGGGAACAAGGTCACAGGCAAATGAAGGCGGGTGAGATGCAGGCAGTGGTTGAAAGGCAAGCACGACTTGTTGACAGGCAGACCAGTGGTGCAGGCTCAGACAGAACAGCAGCAACATGTCATCATAGCAAGTTCCTGTGATTTTGATGTCTCTTGTTGAGGAAACGTCCGTCTCTCTTGCACACCTTTTGCTTATCTGAGGCGTAGCATTTGATCCAAAAAGGTCACGTCACATAGTGGTATGCAGGCATGTCACAACTAAAACAGGATAGTACAACAAATGTGGCCAGCACAAGCTTACCTGATGCACCGTTGTATGTTAAGTGTATTGCATGTGCTTGACCAACATATGCAAATTCTGCAATTCCCTTTAAAGAGATGGAAAGGCATCCCCAGCAGCTTGTAACACGCCCTGGAAGCCAACAATGAGCAGCGTTTATAAATTTACCACCCCATGATGCCATGACTAGAACAGCCAGTCGCACCAGAGGAAAGCCACAGATATATGGCTCCATCCCTCTGCACAGAACCACAAGCTGAAGTAGCCCAGACAATTGTTTGAAAAAAACACACCATGCCTCTTTTGGCCATGACTAACCGGTCAACGCCGAAACTTTCCATATGCTTTACCACATACATCAAGGTGTCAGCAAGACGAGGTCATTGCGACAAGCAGGCGCTGATGGACGTCCCAGGGCAAGCACAGACCTTCAGAAGTCAGAGAAAACGCAAAAGGATCAGTTACAGGTGCGCACAAGACTCAGTCTGTTTACAGTCGACCAGCTGTGAGCAGCAGAATGCAGGAATAGGTTCGGCAGTATTCCTCATGGCTCTGCCGTCCGTAATGTCGAGTCTTGTTGGACTCATTGACTTTCGTACATGCTTTGCTCGCAAGGACCGAGTCTCGTACCGACAGCAGAACGCCGTTGTCAGGCGAAATAGCAGCTTTTGTATGGCCTCATAAAGTATGCGATGCTCTTGGCCGACGACCGTATGGTGATGCTGCAGTTCTGATGGCTTGACAGAATCACCCGCTGATGACAAGGGCCTGGAGAACTTGCTAAACCTTGCCCAAGGATGTACCAAACTTCTCGTGTTCAGTGGCAGTGGCTTATCAGCAGGCTCAGGTGAAATTCAAAGACTGCTGTCAACATCACACACTCAGCAAATGTACTATGAGTGCCTTTTAGCATGTCCCATGAGCATGCATTTGATGCTCAGCAGTGTCGCATTCCCAGGCATATCCACGTTCAGTACCAAGGGAGGCTGATATGAGCGTACCCAGACATGTACTATGACTGCCTTCAAGCATGTCCCATGAGCATGCATTTGACACTCAGCGTCCCTCTTGGCGCGCTGCAAGCACATGCACAATTGACATTCACAACACAGCAGCATTGCATTTCCAGGCATGTCCACGTTCAGTACCAAGGGAGGCTTATATGAGCGTGCCCAGAAGCGCTTCAATGTCTCCAATGGCAAAAGGCTGTTTACCTACAGCTTGTATGAGAAGCGCAAGTTAGAGGCCCTGGTGCGTATCCAGCTCATACAGTGTGTACATTTTGTATATGTGCATTACCTCAGGACCATTCTGCCACCAGTGCACTCAGGTTCTGCCTCTCCTCAGACACATTTGGAGCAAACCCATCACGGCAGAGTGATGTGTTGTGACTTCTGGCTTGTAATGGTCTTGTTGACCCCTACTTGTCTTGTTAACCCCTACTTGTCTTGACATGCACTCAGCGAAATACTGTAAGCTCAGCATTGTACATCCGGATGTTTACGTTGTCTGTGAAGTGTCAGAATGTCAGAGACAGAGATTTGTTCTTTGCTGATTCCCAAATTGGCGCCAAGCCTGGACTTCAGATGTTAGGCCAGCATGATTTTATTTCCTGAATCGAGCTCAAGATCATCATGCTGCTGCTGCATGCAAGCTGTCTTTGCAGGACCTATGCAGAGCCTGCCAAAAAGCCAAGCCGAATCTAGGACCACAAATGCTGAGTCTAGGCCAGCATGAGTTCCTGTCACACAGATACCCAATCCAAAGATCATTCCAGCTGCGCATTGGATCATCCCCAGTGCTACTGCTCTGCAGGCATTCATGTGCCGACATCTTCACACCAAAGATCATCCTAGCTGCACATATGATCATCCCCAGTGCTGCTGCTCTGCAGGCATTCTCTGCCAACATCTATGCACAAACACGCCGCATTTCATCATCCCCAGTGCTGCTGCTCTGCAGGCATTCTTTGCTGACATCTATGCAGAAGCACGCAAAGCAAAGCCCGGCCTGGGACACAGAGCCTTGGCCCAGGTTGCAGGAGCCCACAAGCTGCTGAGACACTACACCATGAACATCGATGGCTTGGCAGAGGCTGCTGGTATGGACACTTGGCATGTGGACAACAACCCTGCAGGTCAGTCCCAGTTACTGTACTTGCCTTTCAGTGCGCATGCGGGAGGTTTTTTGCCCTCATTCTCGCCAATGTTTGAGACAACTTTGGCTTGGGGTTAGGTGGGTACAATGGTGAGTAGCTGTTACCTTGTCATTGCATGGGTCAAGTGATGATGAGCGAAAGCGCTGCGTGATTTGCTAGTGTGATGGTGCAACTGTGAAAACCCTCTGTAACTCATCAGTGTGATGGCCTGACTGTAAACCCCAACGGCTGAATTGTTCTTTTTTCAGAAACAAGTGTTTCCCCATAGCAGCAACACATACATTTGCTTTTATTGCCAGTATCATTGTCAGTATCATTGTGAATCAAAATTTCTGGTCATCATTGCCGTTGTAGCTCTATCGTTGACAAAGTCATTGCCAATGCCATTGTCGTTGATGTTGCCGTTGTTGTTGCTGTTGTCGCTGCTGCTGCTGCTGCTGCTGCTGCTGCTGTTAGTGTCAAATGTTGTTACCACAGTTGTTACTGTTACAGCCAGACAAGTTGCAATTGTAACAGGGACAGCAGCGTCAACTGCTTCAACACCAACGTTTGAGCCAATGGTGTTTACCTTTTCAGCAACTGTTAGGATCAATGATGGTGATGTGCTCACTCATTGCTCCTACAGTTGCTGAAAAGGTAACAACCGTTGGCTCAAACGATGGTGTTGAATCACTTGACGTTGCTGTCCCTGTTACAATTGCAACTTTTCTGGCTGCTGCAATCTGTTGTCTTACTGAAGGTATTGCATGAACTTCTTGATGTTGAATCCATTGACGTTACTGTTCCTGTTACAATTGCAACTTTTCTGGCTGCAACAGGTCAGACGGTGGAGATGCACGGCAACATCAATCAGTTGGTGTGTCCATCATGTGGCGTCGTGGTCATGATGACACCTGCATTACTAAGGAAGCTGAGAAGCAAGAAGCCGGTGCCGTGTGCCAAGTGCAACTGCGGAGCTATTCGCTGCCGCATCATGTTGTACGATGACGCTGAAGGTACCTGCCTCTGTAAACTATTCTTCTTCTTCTCCTCCTCCTCCTTGTCCTCTTCTTCCTCTTGTTCTTCTTCTTCTTTCGCCCAACGCATTGCTGTCATACTAGCTGTCGCACCATCATGGAGCTACAAAGTTGGCAGCATGACATGTGGCTCTGGTGATTGTATGCTCAATAGGTCTGGGGGTATTTCAGCTCTGAACAGCTGCCAGATACTGCCAAAGATCAAGCTGCGCTGAATCATGGCCTACAGACCTATGCTATGTCGTGCATTGATGCTGAGCAAGGCATTTTGTGACGGGCTTTTTTGCTTGTACAAACCCACATGCTATTGTTCAAAATCCAGAGGAAGACTCACCCACAGCTGCAGCTTAATAGATATCATGCTTTGCAATGCATGATAGTGCGTCATGCGCTGTTTGCAGTTTTGACTACATCAGCTGTCCCAACCAGGAAATACCTCATTGTGCAACCTTATTGTGCAACCATATTGTGCAGTCTTTCAACAGTCATTGTGGTCACGACATGTCACATGGCTTCAACTAGCAGTGCTGATGCAGATGATGTGATCACCCCTGAGGATGTGTTTGACATCATGGAAGAAGATGTGCAGCAGGCAGATCTCATCCTATGGGTGGGCATTTCCTTTGAGCAGTCAGCCTCCACTGCATACTTCAGGAGGGTAAGCCTTTCCTTAAATAAATAATGTTAATAAAAACGCTTTCCAGCTCATGACGACCTAGGTACTTGCGGGACAAGTCTTGTCTTTCCAAGCAGTCTGTCTTGTGCATCTCTATACGGTCTACCAAGTCGACAGTTTTGCCAATCATGCAATGTGACGCTTTTTTTAATTCTCCAGCATAGACCATTCCTGAAACGTAGCTTATACCAAGAACATTCAAGCAGCTTGTGCACGACCCCACTTGTGTGTTAGGCTGTTTCCCAGGCTCCTGTTATTGCACATGACATGGGAAGTGAAATAAGGGCTTGGCTTCTGTCCATGGATCAGGTCTTTCCAGCCAGTCAGATTGATATGACTCACCACTGACCCAGCTTGGAAAACATGCTTGTTCTGAAAGGGTTGAAGTCTCAATACAGTACATGTGTTGAATTCACAACCGGAGATTGATCTTAATGCAGGTACCTAGCTCATCTTGGGCTGAAAAGCATTTTGACAATGCTGTGACTATCATTATTGTTGTTGTGATTAATATCATCATGATTATTATTATCGTTATTTTTATTACTATTACTATTATTTTTATTATTATTACTATTATTATTATTTGATTGTCACGCAGGTGAGGCAGTATCTCATGGAGGCCAAGAGACAAGACTTGACACGGCAAGCCATAATCAACATCACTGAGGAGGCATTCTGGAACCTAAAGTCGGCCTGCAGCAACACAGGTTGATTGCTGCCTCATCTTCTTTTACCATCACCATACTTTGTGCAACAGGGCCATAAAAGGTGGCTCGGTTTGCAGAAGGTGCTGCCTTTGATGCAATGGGTTGTATCAAGCTGCTGATTTGTGTCATGTGTCATTTCAACCCCTTCACAGGCAATGCATCACAGGCAGACACAACAAATCAATAATAGAAAGGACAGATGTTTCATCTAGCATACAAAGACGTGCTGTGCTGTGCTGTGCTGTGCTGTGCTGTGCTGTGCTGTGCTGTGCTGTGCTGTGCCGTGCCGTGCTGTGCTGTGCTATACTGTGCTGCCGACCATGATAGGCAATGATCATGTCAGCTAGTGCAGCGCCACATGCAGCTACACATTGTGGATGCACCCAGACCCCTGTGTGGGGTTTGTCCACCAAGATTTACAAAAGCAAAGAAAAGAAAAGACCACGCCTTTTGGCGTCAACTTGATGAGAAGCCAAATGTTATATTGGGCTGCCCAGGGATTACCAAGGTTCTGCTTGTGTCTCAGGGGCCATGGATGTTTTGGAGGTGTTGGGCAGTGCTGATACCATTCTGCCCATGTTGGCCACTGCCATGACTACATCAGCTGCCACCTCAGCTTCAGCTGCACCTCCAGGTCAGGTATCACATGCTGCCAATGCGTCAACTACCAATGGTCAGCAACAAGCTAATGGCAGGGAGTCAACAGGGCAATTGGTAGGGCAGCAAGCAACAGCCTCAGGGCATCAGTCTCAGGGGCAGCACACAACAGGTTCCAGTGAGCAGATTCAGGAGGCACATGCAGCTGCCTCTGCAGGGCTTCATCTAAATGCCCTTGATCAGCAGCCAGCAGGGCAGCCTCAAACAGCCTCTAATGCTGCTGCAAGCTCATCCGAGCAGCATCAAGATGATCTTGGAACTGACTCAGCAGGACAAGCTCAGCATGCCCCTGAAGGCCAGGCCGATTCTCCAGGGCCACACTCAGTGGCCCCTGTCGCTGACCCTGACCCCAGCTCAGCAGGGCAGGAGAGCAGCAAGCCTGATAAGATCCCAATCTGGTTGCAGCCAATGGCCCCTCTGGAAGGCCATGGGACATGCAGTGCTCCAGGCTCATATGCAGATGGCAGAAGGCATGAACAGCAACAACGGCAGGAGCAGAGGCATCAGCGTGCCCGCATCATGCCTGCAGGTATCATGTCATTATTATGTCATGATATTATGTCGTGATATTATGTCATGATATTATGTCATGGTATGATGTCATTATGATGCCATTATGTCATGACAGGCCTGCCCTGCATGCTTGCCTACCTCATGCCCACTCACAACCTGTCATGCTGCCACTTCATCATGTCATCAATTCCGTTATCCCTCTTTGCAATTTTAGCTTTGCAACATTGACAGACAGGGCCTGCTAGCTTCTTCTAACTATAATCAGTATGGTGACTTTCACTGCTCCCTTTTGATGATGGCCATGGAACATGATCAGGCCAAATAGCACTCCTGCAGCTATTTGAGAACAGGCTGCACCATCAACATAGTATACACACATTGCCAACATCACAACATGTTGCCTCACATATGTATGTGTATATATTCAGTTCTGTCGGTGCATGTCCATATACACAAATAGCACTAGTGAATGCATGTCATGATCAGCATGATTGTTGCTATGCTGGCAGGAACAGCGTTACGCACCATTGCTCCAGCAAACATGCCAGACCGGGAAATTGAGCAGGGGTTAGGCCAACTTGATGCCCCCCTTTATCAGCAAAAGTCTGGTGTGGGGTCAGTTGTAGCCCCCACTGAGATCCTGCCCTTAGGGCAAATGGCAAGGCAAAATGAACCTGACCTCCATGGGCAGGGCCAAAATGCACCTGGTCCTGGGGATGCCCCACAGACCCAGGGATCTGACGTACATGGGCAGGGACAGGATCCACCTGAACAGGGGCATGATGCCTCAATCCCAGGGATTGATGCAGAGCATCAGGGGGGGCTTTATGTAAACGGCCATGTGGGGGGCGCACAGGGGTCAGGGCAAGATGCACACAGGGCAGGGCAGAATGCATTAGGGCAGGATGGAGACAGGCCTGGCCCCTCTGCAAGCCCTCAAAGCAAGCAGCCTGCAGACAAAGGCACAGATGCGGTCAGTCACAGTGGTGTTTTGGAAGGTGAATGTGCAGTGAGCAGCCGAGAGAGTGCACAGCACCACCTGCACTCAGCGGCACCTCTGCCATGGCAGCTAGCAAAGGACTGTGAACTCGCAAACGAGTCTGCCTCTGAGAGGCAAGCATGAAAAGAAAAGAGAAGTTTGCGCTTTTCAGCTTTCATAGTGGTAGCCTCTTCAGGCGGCAGGCCAGGGCTACTATTATAGTCCAAGGAAAGGTCCTTGACCTATGGTGGATCAGGCCTATTCTGTCTGGTACTGTGTGTCTTTTCCCTCTCTAGTACACTTTTAGGCATTTATTTTGATGAATTGTCAGAATAGAGTGTTCGTGTCTGGACATAGCTTGGCCTGCAGGTCCATGCGCTGCTTCAATCTTTGCTAACGCATGATATGTAGTGTTATGTCTTCAAGCAGAATCTTTGGTCCTAGAGAGCTCAGTCCAATGCTTCATGCTGCGCTTCCTTTTTTGCAGCCTCTCCTTATATCTTGGACAGAGGCAAGCATGAGTTGCCTGGGTATTGACTCAAGCTGAAGGGTTGGATGAGCAGGAGAGACGTCATGCTGAACTGCTTGCTGCTCACAATTTTGTTTCGTTTGAGTGGGATCATGAGCTCACAAAGGCTGCAAGAGAACAATTTATAAATGTCTTTCTCTGCAGCCACACAATCATTGCAAAGCTGTGCAGATTCAAAACGCTTAAATTCTGTTTTTTGTGGGTAGTATATTACTAGATGCTCAGGCTTGTGCTGACATTGCACACATTTCACACACTAGGTTGATACGATGTCAACGTACTGTTACTGCTAAATTTGACTATTGAAAGAGGTTGGTGAGCACCACCATAACAGCCTTTGTATGCATATCCATGATTGTTTGGATCTGAAATACACGTTTACCCAAGGATGCACTGAATCTGCTGTGCCTGGTGAAATGTGTATGTGTACATCACAGAGAACTTATGTAGATGCATGGTGTTGGGGGCCAGGCACGCATGGCTGTGTTTGGTAACAACGCTACAATAGCATGCTTCAGACAGTAGTGCATCTATATGAGCTTCAAACCATGATGATCAGCAAAACTTCATCTGAAGGTTGCATCATCGAAGTGAGCATAATGTGTGCCTAGCAATGGACCACTCGACGGCCTTCACATGTATACATGCTGTAGCAGCTTTGGCTGGGGCACGCACTTCACAATGCAGCCTCCTGTTATTTATGCCTTTGCAAAGCAAAGCACCAGGCCAAGACAGGTTGACACCACATTTTGTAGGGAAGTTGGCAAAAGGCACATCATGCATGTAAAGGCTGAATGCGTTAGAAAGGTGAGTGTCCATGGCAAAAAACATGGCATGATGCTACTCATGTCATTCCAATACATGCAGACATGGTCATATACTGCATATCACGCTACAACCTTTATGCATTATGCTACAAGTTTCAAAAGAGCAATGATTCATTTCAAAGATGTTAGCTGCAAAAGTCATATCGCGTGAGGAACTTGATGCAATATGGTGTCTGTGTGCTGCATGCAAAACCTGCCAATGCATGTGCAGGTGCAGCGTTTCGCGTCACTATCTCAAGAAGTTTCAGTAGCCTTTAAAGGCTTGTCCTGCCTGGAGTACAAAGCATATGCTCCTGCCACAAGCCCTACACCTAGTGCAAGCGAGTACCCATATCTATAGTAAGGATGCGTCTTGTTTGCCTGAATACACACATGCGTGGCATAAGACGTTGTTGGTTGCTTCAAATACGCTGGCGAGGCCACAGGCACAAGGAGCGACAGCCTTACATAGAGCCAGAGCTCAGACATCTTAGGAGCCACATATCCCCCAGGAACTGTATATGGCTTCGGTACCTCTGTAGGGATGCCACGGCCTGCCGAAGGCTTAGGCTCGGACGGACCCTCTGCCATGCACCTTGATCAGGTGCGAAGTTTCTCCAAGCAACTTTCTGATTCCTGCAGTTGCTGTTTCGAGCACTAGTATTGCATACCGTATCTGGCCTGATGGCGATCGCACAATCTTGGCCTGCCTGAAATGGCATTGCACCTGCAGCTAGCTGCGCCTGTAGGCATGGCAAGAGGGAGGAAATAAAATCACTTGCATGCAAGGGATTCTGGAGCGTCCTATTGTGTGAAGCTGCACTCGTAGAAGCTGCAGAAAGTGCTTCAGCCCGTCAGACTAAGGTTTCGGACGTACTCGTTTAAGCTGTTTCGTCGACTGTCGTCGCCCGTGCATATCACGATTGCTGCAGCTCTGTCCATCAGCCTCGGCTACAGCTGATTGTGCCCCCGGGCGGACTTGTCCAGCGTCTCCTGTGAATCCAGCTCCTGCATTGTGGGTAGTCTGCCAAGATGGCAGCAGGACGTGGCAAGGGCGATCCCATGGCTGGCTTGCTGAGCGGCCTTGGGGGCATCGATCCTAATCTGTTCAACAAGCCAACGATGGGTCAGCTTAAGAACAAGCAGCAGTCTCCGGCTGTGCCACCAAAACCTGTCATTCAAGCGCCCAGACCCGACACTATAGCCGCTGTCGGAAGTCCGGTGCGTTCGGAGGCCGGTCCGTCGGACAGCTTCTCCTCACAAAGGTCTCCTGCTACTAAGGCTAACCCTGGGCGCTCTGGTGAGTGCAGCAGCTACGCATATGCGCTTGACATGCCTTGCGTATACGTTGCTGTAGCGGACGCCTCTTGCACGATTGTCATCTTGCCACGCATGCTTGTGCTCTTGCTGCATGAATCTGAAGTCTTTTGCCATGTGCACTTGCTTACACACAGGAGCAGTAGCTGATGATCTGGACTCGTTCTTTGGCTCTGCCAAGCCGTCGGCAGCTCCAAGCAATGCAGGCTCGTATGCACCGTCTCCAGCAAACATGGCGTCCCCTGCTGCCAGCCTGGGCCATCCCGACACTCAGCAAGATGCTGACTTCTTTGGCAACTTCAGTCCAGCACCACAGTCTGCTAGCAAAAGCTCAGCTGCATCTGCTCGTCAAGTGCAGCATCAGCAAGTTGCCATGGATCCTTTTGACCTTTTTGGGGAGGGGTCCACTGTGCCAGCACCCTTGGCAGCTGCTAGTCAGGAAACTAGTGCAGATGATGGGCTGTTTGGTGACATTCAAGGCCATCAAGGTCAGGCAGTTTTATTGAGAGGCATGCTGTTGACTGCTGCAAAGCAGCAGTTTGACCATGGCTGATGTCCCTGTTGTTGTGATACTGTTCGGGCGGCCATGCTTTGACAGTGTCTGGGCGGCCATGCTTTGCAGACCTTGCTCACTACACTACTTTAAAGTAGGCTTTTGCTGGGTAAGTCATCTGCTGCAAAGCCATCTGCTTTGTCTGGCAGCAGTGGAAGAGCCATTTTCCTCAGCGTTGGTGCTAGCTTTGTATCCAGAACCAACAATTTAAATGTTGGTTCTGTAGACGAAGCTAGCACCAATGCTGAGGATTGTGTACACTGCCGAGCATGCCATCTCAATGCTGTGGGTCTTTGGCAAGACATGGAGTCTTTGGCAAGGCATGAAGTGCCTATCAAGTGTTTTCACTATCCTCAAATCATCTGATGTATCTCTGCAGGATCGACTAGTCATGCACAGCACCAAGAGGACAGCCACCCTGTAAGCCCCCCTGCAAGGACCCCTGAGCCCCAAAGGCAGGACCTGCTACCCTCTAGATCACCTAAGTCAGTCACCAGCTATGGGCAGCCCCCTCAAAGCCAGGTGGGTTAAGAGGCAGCTCAGGCCTTGCTGACTGACAGACAGTTGCCTACCTGAAAGGCAAATTTTGCTCCTTGAGCACCTGGGCTTCACATGTTGCTACTGCCTGGCTGCGAGGGTTCTGTACGAACAGACACCAAGTGAATATTGAAGCTGTGTGTTTTGGCACTTGTCGACCTTGGTCTGTGTGTCACTAGCATCTGCCTCATGCAGCCTTGTGGGTTGTTTTGAGCATGAAAGCATACTTGTACAAGCAGGGCCATTCCACGCTGCCCCGCCGCTCCAGCTCCTTCACCACAGCTGGCTCTCCAGACAGCCGCAGCTCTGCTCCAGATTCCTTCACTCTAGGATCCTTGGCTACAGACAGACAGACGGCTGCCGGCAGGGCGACACCTGGCAGCGCCTCAGCTCTTGGGTCCATTAGACAGCATGGCAGTAGCAGCAGTTTGGACACCACTGCTGGTGTGCAAGGGTCCCCAGGGACAAGTGCATCCCCACTGTCAAGCCTGGGGAGGCCCCAACGTACACCGTCACTACGCACCAGGTAGGCCATTGTTATGTCTGAATCGGGGATGGGCGAATCTGTCCAAATTTGCACTGGTGGACAACATACGCACATTGCCTGGACGTCTTTTGCAAACAATCAGTATGCTTCAGACGTATGATAACTGAAAACGTCGGGGTGGTTGGGGATTGTGTTAGTGATGATGATGATTTTTGTGTATCCCCTATGGTCAGTGTGGGGAAACCTGAGCATAAGCTGTCATGACACACCAGGCCTGAATCAATTGCAACAATGTCAATTGTAATGGCAGATCAACAGTGACATGCAATCAATGCATCCTTGCCTGCTGGTACAGCAATGCTCATGCAGTATACTGACAATAGCGACCCCTCAGGTCGTTGACATGTGATCCACATGTGCAGGCAATCCTCTGATGATGGCAGGGGCAGCAGGAAGGGCCCTCTGGAGGAAGGTGCCTCCCCAGCTGCTGAGGCAGCTTCTGGGGGCAGACATCCTGATCCTTACATGCATGAAGACCCTTACATGGTAAGCATTCAATGCTTCAGTTTCTTGCTCAATGTCAGCTGTCAAGCCAGTTTGGCCATTGTCATCTTTGCAAAAGATCAAAGCACTCACTAACTCACTCATCCACTCACTTACTCACTCACTCACTAACTCACTCATCCACTCACTTACTCACTCACTCACTCACTCATTCACTCACTCACCCACCCACCCACCCACCCCCCCGCCTGCCCGCCCGCCCGCCGCCCACCCACCCACCCACCCACCCACCCACCCACCCACCTTACACCCATTTCTGCAGAGTGGTGGACAAAGTAGTGGACGCGCTCAGGGCTCTGGCAATGTGGAGCAGACTGCAAAACAATGGCTGACCGGTGGCCAGAAGTGGCTCAAGAGCGCTGGCAAGAAGCTGGCCACTGTTGCCAAAGAGAGCGCATCTGAAATCCAG
>JAABUW010002062.1_pt1 | contig 31371 bp, 33 predicted proteins | sample 5560081 | NCBI WGS metagenome assembly JAABUW01 (sample SAMN10711882, study PRJNA513363) | rock metagenome | isolation source: Antarctica rocks | place: Antarctica: Victoria Land, Knobhead sud | reverse complement strand
AAATAAGGCTCCGCCATTTCCGTCGTGCGGACATTGCGCAAGAACGCGCGCATCGACGACACCGTGATGGTCTTACCCGGGTGAAGCCGCCGGCGCTCCGCGAGAAGGGCGTCCGCTGTCGTCGTCCGGACCTGGGTGCAGATTTCGTCCTCGTCGTCCGGGCTACATTCGACAACCACGATGCGCTCGGGCTGGGTGATGTCGAGAAACGTCGCGCTGTGCGACGAAATGAAAAGCTGATTGCCTTCCGCCACCAGGCTTTCGAATTGGCTCATGAGACTGCGTTGGGCGTGTGGGTGCAGGAACAGCTCCGGCTCCTCGATTCCGAGGATCGCGCCGCCTTTGAAGGCGCTGGCGAAGGCATGAAACAACGCCAAAACCAGCAGGTTGCGAACGCCCGATCCGACCTCGGACGGCGATTTCGCCCGGCCGCGCTCGATCAGGGTCGGATAAAGGCCTCGATAGAGATTTGTCTCGTCCAACGTGCGAAACTCGAATTGCACATCGTAGCCGGAAGTGCGGAGCTGAGCGGCGAAGGCCTCGCGCAACGCGGCTTCGAAGTCCTTGTAAAGATCGGTTTTAAGCAAGCCGTGCGCCTGGTCCAGGATCGTCCGGAGCTGTGGCAAACGCCCGTCGTCGGACTGCCGCAGATGATCGTGCAGAATGCGCACGGCTTGGCCGAACAAAGCATAGCGCGAGGCGCCGAACTGCCGCTCGAAACTACGGGCGCCCATCGGTTGTGCCGCAGGCCTCGCAGGAACCGGCATTGAGCCTGGCGACTACGTCGTTTGGACTCATGGCCAACCGACTGCCGACCGTGATGACGTCCACGGTTTGGCTCGGCCACGCTTCCTGCTTGAGATGCTTCAACCGCCAGAGCTTCAAGACTTTCTGCTTACCCCGGACTACGTGGCTGATACCGTAGTCCGATCCCATCTTCAGGTTCGACCTCACCCGCCATACCGTCGTCCGATGGCGCATGGCCAACGTCTTGATGAGGCTGCGGAACACAACGAGTTCCAGCACTCCCAGCGATGGTTTCGCGCCATTGGCGATGGCATAGTAGTTGGCGAAGCCTCTGAACTCCGAATTGAAGGCCAGGAGGATCTCGACGTCGCTGGAGTCGAGGAACTGAGGGCGATGGCGGCCATCTTGCGTGGCGAGGACGCCATAGCCCTTTCGTCGGCAGAACGCCGTCACCTTCTCCCGGGGCACCCGCAACCGAACGTCGCCGCTGCTCGGGCGATGCCGGACCCTCATGGGCCGGCCACCCCGCCCCACGCGGCGGACCATGGGTCCCGCCCAGGGCAGCGTCCAGGTGCAAACATGGTAGCCAAGGAAAGGTGCTCCCTTCGACGCGGCATGGACTCCGCTCTTTTCCGGCGACACCGCCAAGTTCAGCCGTTCCGCAAGAAACGCCTGCACCGACGCCATCACCTCGCGCGCCTCCGCCTTGCTGCCGATCACCCCGATCAGGAAGTCATCGGCGTACCGGCAGTAGCGCAGGCGACGAAAGTTCGGGTCCATGGGATCAACGGACGGAACCGTCCGCCTCTCCGCAACGATGGTCTCGATCCGCTTCAAGCAGTCACGGATTTCGGCATCGTCCGCGCCAGCGGCACGGAGCGCGTCAATCTTCCAGCGTAGACGGCGGATGCGCGTACTGAGCGCGAGGTAGCGCCGATGCGGCCTCCGCTTCGTGCCCTGGTCGAAGCCGGCCCGCATCTCATCCATGAACACGTCGAGTTCGTGGAGGTAGATATTGGCAAGCAGGGGCGAGACGATCCCGCCCTGTGGCGTGCCGCTGTAGGTCCGTTCGAACTTCCAATCGTCCAGGTAGCCGGCTTCCAACATGCCTTTGATCAGGTCGATGAACCTCCGGTCATCGATCCGTCTCTCCAGCAGCTTGAGCAAGATGCCATGGTCGATGTTGTCGAAGAACCCACGCACGTCCACTTCGATCAGCCACTTGCACCCCGTCCAGGTATTGCGGATGGCTTGTAGAGCCGTATGGCAGGACTTCCCTGGGCGGAACCCGTGCGATTGCTCACGAAAAACGGGTTCGTAGATCGCTTCGAGAATGGTCCTGACCACCTCCTGGACAAGGCGGTCTTCAATCGTCGGGATGCCCAACGGCCGCAACTTGCCGTTGGCCTTTGGGATGTAGACCCTACGGACCGGACGGGCACTGTAGGTCCCTTCCGCCACGCGCCGGGCAAGGTCGGCAAGCTTTTCCAGCATCATGCCGTCGAAGGTCTTGCCGTCGATACCTGGCGTCAGGGCACCCGCATTGCGGGAAATTCTGACGTACGCCCGCTCGTAGAGATGAGCGGACCGCATAAGGCGGTGGAGGCCGTTGATCCGACTGCCCGTCCGTGACAAGGCCGGCAGCGACCCGATCCTTTTCTCGATGGTGGCGGCCTGCATCAGCAGAACCTCTCGATCCAAGGGCCGGGTCCGCGTGAGCTGCTCATGCCGCTGTTGGCGGCATCGTCCTTCCCCCAAGCCGAGGCGCTTTCGGTCTGGTCGCCCAGCCTTATACGCATGCTTGTCCGCCCGTGGGCGGCTGTCCCGGGCATTACCCCGGGCGTTTGAGTACTATGACGGCTCCGTCGCCATACAGGTCCCGGAGAGGGCCTGCTGTAGGCGATCCCGTAGTTACGCGTGTGGGGAGTTGCAGTGCGGTTAGGTGCCCTGTTCGTTTCCTTGGTCCCCTGATCGGGGGTGCGCCGCACATGCTGGCGACAGCAGGCCCGGGCGAGGGCCTCCTGTCCTGCGCGGAATGGTGTGTCAGCCGCGTTCACCACTGCTTACCCTTCTAGCCGCTCGGAAACTGGGGTTGAAGCAATCAAGCCTTCACCGTACGCACTTTGCCCATCCACCCCCTGCCAGGCAGCGGCGCCCGGCCTGGGGTCCTCGCCCGACATGCTATGGTCCCGTTCCCCTTTCGGGATTTCAGCCTCATCGGCACCGGTAAGTCGGGTGGGCAGAGGCTCTGTCAGCAAGCCTCGTTCTCTCGAACACTCCCTTCTACTCCGCGCCACAACGGCGCACGCCCTGCGGATAACGATCCTTCGCGGGATGCATATCCAGATAGACACCCAGCCGGAAATGCGCCTATGTACATGTTCAGTCATTCAGAAGTTCACATAGACGAATATATGATAATCACAGTCACGAGCTACAAGGGCGGTGTGGGCAAGACCACCACGGCCATCCACCTGGCCGCGTACCTGCAACGCCTGGCGCCTACGCTGCTGGTGGACGGCGACGCGATCCGCAGCGCGACCAAATGGAGCCAGCGAGGCGGCAATGCCGGCCTGCCCTTCAAGGTCGTCTCTCACGCACAGATGGTGAGCCACATCCGCGACTATCATCACATCATCATTGACACCGAAGGCAACCCGACCGACGACGATTTCAAGGACCTGGCGAACAACTGCGACTTGCTGGTGATCCCGGCCGTCCCGGAAAGCGTGGCGACCGACGGCCTGACGCACACCCTCGCCAAGCTGAGAACCTTGGGCAACAAGAGCCATCGCGTGCTGCTCACGATGGTGCCGCCGAAGCCGCGCACCGAGGGCCAGCAGCTCCGCGACATGCTGACCGACCAGGGCATCTCGGTATTCACCACCGAAATCCCGCGCCTGGCCGCGTTTGAGAAGGCAGCGGCCGAGGGCGTGCCGGTCTATGCGGTAAAGGACGATCGCAACGCGCAACGCGCGTGGGATGCCTACGACGCCGCCGGCAGGGAGATCTCCCTTGGCTGAGAAGAAAGGCAAGTTTTCGGCGCTGGCCGACCTGCATCGCCAGCCGGCGGACGAGGAGACGGCGACCGAGACACCGCAGCCGGTGACTGCGCCGCCCCCGGTGGCTGAGGCCCGGGGCCGGGGGCGTCCCGCCACGGGCAAGCGCAGCAACCCCGAATGGAAGCTCTATTCGCACTTCCTGAAAAAGCAGACGCAGCGGGCAGCCGTGGCCCGGCTACAGGCCGAGGATAGCGACCGCGACCTGTCGGACGTTCTGGAAAAGCTGCTAGCCGAGTGGCTAAGGCAGTAGCGCATATGCGGAAATCCGCATATATGTATATGTAGAAATTCGTCTGTGCGGAGATCTATTGATCGGGGCGCTTGTCAAACGCCACGGACTCCTCGACTTCACCCCGCAGACGCGCCATCCGGCCGGACTTGCAGCGGTTGCGCTCTTGCATCGCCGCACGAAACTCCTCTCCCTCCTTCCGCCACCAGGAGATGGTGACGCCCTGGATGGGGGCACGCGCATGACGCCGCTGCACCTGGATCGAGACACCCATATCGGAGAGGCCGTTGACTTCTAGCATGGCGGGATCGATCACCTTGCGATGGAAGTCCTGGCCGCGCTCATACGCGCCGGGCGGCACGCCGAGCATGTCCCGGAACTCGCCAATATCCATGCTTCGCACGCAGCGATCCAGGTTCGCCCACAGGCACAGCTTCTCATAGAGGGCGATGGCGTACTTGCTGGTCATCGCATAGGCGACCTCGCACCGTATGCGACCCCATCGATTCGACCTCGCCAGGATCAGCCGCAGACGCTTGGGGATGCCGAATTGCAGCGTGGCGCTCTCGTTCTCGTTCTCGTCATCGTCGTCGGTGTCGGTGAACTCCAAGAGATGGGTTTCCATTGTCCGGCGCTTCCCGGTCCGCATCGAGATGTATGTCACCTTCACGTCCGTCCGCCGCAGCCGCCGCAGGCTCTCCCGAATGCGGTCATTGCTCTCGTGACGCGACGCCGGCCGCCGGAGAGCCGCGAGAGAGATTTCCCACTCCACATCCGCTTCGCCTAGCCGCCCGCTGTCATGCGCGGTTTGTAGGAGGTGATTGAAGATGGCCCGGTCCGATGCCTCAAGGGCATGGGTCCCGGTGATCTCGATCAGCTCTGCTGCCTTGGGGAAGCCGACAACATTGGTGAGCTGTGAAGTGGTCAAACTCATAAGGTTACCAGGACTAATACGACCTGACCCTTAACGCAAGTCGCTTCGTCAAGTCCGCCCGTTTGGTCGCAATTGGCTGTAAGGCGAGCAGCCCCTTCGAACCATTAGACGGGTACGAGAGCCGCCCATTTAGTCGCAATTGCCCCCTAATAAGCGCTGGACCCCAAGATTTTGAGGCGCATCGAGCTGGTGAGGGGGCGGACGCGACAAGGTTATCCACAGCCGCCCGTTTGGTCGCATTTCAACATGCCGCCCGTTTGGTCGCAACTGACCGCCCGTTTGGTCGCAACTGACCGCCCGTTTGGTCGCAACAATCCGCCCGTTTGGTCGCATTTGCATCGCCTAATACATTGATTTCTTTTGAGGATTTCAACCGTAACTTGAACTTAAGAAGAAGTTGAACTTACGATGTGGATAGATTGCACCTGTGGATAACCTTGGAAGAAGGAAGCGTCTGCCCGAAGTTAGGAGCCGTGTTGGGGGCAGCCGTCCAGGCTCATTGAGCGCAACCGTGTGCGATCCGGCCATCTGGACAGCGGCGAGCTGACCTTGCAGCTCTTGCATTACCAGCCCGGTTAGTCGCCGCTCCGAGTGGGTTCTGGACTGTCGTCAGCACCAACCTCCAAGAACGCCGTGCTCGGGATACCGAGCACGGCTGCCATGCGCTCCAGCACGACGACGGTCGGGTTGCGCAAGCCACGCTCGATGCCGCTGACATAGGTGCGGTCCAGCCCGCACAGGTCGGCGAACTCCTCCTGCGACAGCCCCTTGGCCAGCCGATGCCGGCGCAAGGCCCGGCCCACCCGCACGCGCACGTCCATGCCGCAGCAGGACGTCGTTGCAGATTATGGAACCACGGACTATAGTCTACATGGGGTGATGCTCCTGATTGTGGAGCGTGTCGCAGGCTCAGGAGAGCTGGACATGGCCGCTATGGGTGGAGGTTCGACGCCATGAGCGACAGCGAAGGCAAGGTGCCCGTCATCACCCGGGGCGCCATCGTAGGCATCGCCGTCGGGCTGGTGCTGACGGTGGGCACCGGCATGGTGGGCTGCCCGGTGTATGCGGTGTGGCGGGCGCAAAAGGCCGGCGAGGCCGAGCTGGCCCAGGCCGACCAGAACCGGCAGATCGCGGTCGCGCAGGCCCGGGCCAAGGCGGAGAGCGCGCACTTCGAGGCCGATGCCGAGGTGACGCGCGCAGCGGGCGTGGCCAAGGCCAACGAGATCATCGGCCGCAGCCTGCAGGGCAACGAGGCCTACCTGAAGTATCTCTGGATCAACGGGCTGGAGCAGAACAAGAACGCGGTGATCTACGTGCCGACCGAGGCCAACCTGCCGATCCTCGAAGCTGGCCGGCTGGGACAGCTGCCAGCGCCGCAGTAATCCTGCCATAGCGGCTGCCCACGCATGCAAAGGCCAGGTGCCGGGACCCCCAAGCTGATGCCGAAGTTGTGGGTCATGTCCGACCTGCACTTGGAGGAGGTGCGGCACCCCGACGCCTACCGGCCGCGATGCGCCGGCTTCGACGTGCTGGTGGTGGCCGGCGACGTGCGGCACGGGGGTGCGCAAGCTGTCGCCACCGTCGCGCGCCTGGCCGGGGGCAAGCCGTGCGTGTTCGTGCTGGGCAACCACGAGCCGTGGCACCGCGAGCTGGGCGCGGAGCGGGCCGCTGCGCGTCGCGCGGCAGCCCGGCACGGGGTGACGTTGCTGGACGACAGGGAGGCCACGCTGGCGGGGGTGCGCTTCGTGGGCGGCACCCTGTGGGCCGATGGCAGGTTGGGCGGCCAGGACGGGGCGCCGGGGCAGGCCACGGGCGAGATGGTGCGGGTGGCGGGCGAGGAGGGCGGCACGCGCCCCATCACGAACGGCGACGAGGCCATATTGCACGCCCGCACGCGCGGGGTGATCGAGGCGGCGCTGTCCGGTCCCGGCGACGGCGACGGCTGCCCCGTGGTGGTGGTGACGCACCACGCGCCGCATCCCCTGTGCGTGCCGGCGGCTCACCGTGCCACCTGGGGCGCTGGCAACACGGCGTCGGACCTGTCCCCTCTCACCGACTCCGGACAGATCAGCTTGTGGGTGCATGGGCACCTGCACCACTCGGTGGACCTGGTGCGGCCCGGGGGCACGCGCATCCTGTGCAACCCAGCGGGTCCGCGGTTCGGCAACGCGGCGTTCCGCGACGACCTGGTGGTCGAGGTCTGACGCTAGCGCTGGTGCTGGCAGTGCCGGTGCTGCGGCGGCGTCCACCGATCCATTCCCGGAGTTGTCCACGGTTCGCTGTATGTCTCTGGCCCAAGACGGTGGACCATGCCGGGCCGTGCGAGGGCAGGGCGGGTGGTGTCTTGCCGTGCCTCGTAACTACAACGATCGCGCGAGGCTGGATCACACCTGAAGAAGGATGTTCCATATATTAAGATATAGCTTATATTATTTCTGAACGCGACGGCATGGGCCACCGCACCTGAAGGTTCATGGGATCGTGCCCGTTATGTCGCTCAAGAGCGTGCTGCTGGTCGAGGACGATGCGCTGCTGCGGGAGTGCCTGGCCGAGACGCTGGGCGACGCCGGCTGGCGGGTCGCCGAGGCAGCCAACGCCGCCGAGGCCCTGGATTGGCTGACAGCGGACGGGATACCGGACGCGCTCGTGACCGACCTGCGGCTCGGTCGCGGGATGGACGGCCTCGCGTTGATCGCCGAGGCCCGGCACCGGTGGCCGCGGCTGCGCGCCGTGCTGACCAGCGGCGCCGACGGGGCCAGGCTCGACATGCACCCGGCCGACCGGTTCCTGGGCAAGCCGTTCGGCATGGTCGCCCTGATCCAGGTCGTCACGGAGCTGGCCACGGACCCGGCCAGCGCACGCCACTGCCCAGTCTTCCAGCCATGACGCCCAGATCACGGCCGGCGCTGCTTGCGGCCGGGCCTGGGTCATTGTGTGTGCCTCCCAGCTTGCGCGCGGCTACAACTAGCGCGGCACCTTGATGATGCTGTCCTGGATGCCCCGGGTGACGCCGGTGAGCACCGTGGCGTAGTGCCGCAGGTCCTGCAGCCGCCCGGCGAGGGCGTCCATGCCGTCCGGCCCGGCGGCGTCCATGAGCGCCTTGAAGTCGTGCCTGCGGTCGGCCATGGCGGCGAACAGGGCGATGCCGTCGAGGCCGGTGAGGCGCAGGTAGCGGACGCGGGTGTTCAGTTCCCGGGCGAGGCGCCCCTGCTTGGCCGCGGTCATCGCATGTGCCCCCAGGCTTGCACGTCAGTTCGAGTCAAACAGGCGCAGGATGGTGGCGATCACGACGGCCTCCTCGTGGGACGACGCGGTGCCGAGCAGGTGATGGCCGTCCCCACCCTTGGGGATGCCGACGATCCTGCTGCCGGCCGCCTCGACGGTTTGCAGGGTGCCGGCCTCGAACAGCTCCCGGGCCGCCCTGTCCAGGCCCAGACTCAGCCAGTACTCGACCTTCATCCCCGCGCTACGCCTTTTCTCATCCGGGATAAGCCTACATGCTCCCGCCCGCCCGTCCTATGCGGCATCGGCGTCCCTGTCTGACCCGGAGGCTCGCAGGCCGCGGCACCGCCGGGCTGCGACGAGCTGCCCGGCTGTCCCTGGCGTCTCCACCGTCGCCGGCGCCGGGTATGGTCCCGGCGCCGGCTGGTGGCGGCTGGCCTACCCTGACGGCATCGGCACCTCCCCGTTTGTTCCCGCCTCCCCGCTGCCCCCTTTGCCCGCTGCCCTGGCCGCGGCATCGGCATCGAAGGCCCGCAGCCCCCGTCGGCGCCAGCGCAGCTTGAGGTCGGCGGGCATGTCGGTGCCGGCGCCGTCGAGCAGGTCGCGGAGCATGAGCAGGGCGCCGTAGAAGGTGGCGCGGTCGTCCGCCAGCCGGTCGGCGAGGCCGGCCTTGGCGACGAGGCCGCCGTATTCGATCAGCCAGCGGGTGCGCGCCTTGCGGTCGCGCGCCCCGTCGCGGTGCCTGGTCAAGGCGCGCGCCTTGCCGAGCCGGGCCAGGTGCTGCTCAACCCGCCTCAGGGCGCGCCAGGAGGTCAGGATGGCGCGGGCGGGCGGGCTCAGGCTCCGCGTGTCCGTCTGCCTTGGCCGCGGCCTTCGCCGGAAACGTGGCGCCGGCCGCGCCGTGCCCGTCCTTCCCTGCCGGGTGCTGCCCGGTCCGGTCCGCGGCGAGCGCCTTGTCGCGGGCGTCCACCAGCAGGGTGCGGAGCTGGTCGGCGTCGAGCACCTTGTGGGCGCCGGTCTCGACGACGAGCTCGCCGAGCCGGAGCAGGTGGTCGCGCCGGAGCTTGTCCGCCTTAGCCTGCAGGGCCTGGAGTTCGGCGTCGATGTCGAGGGTCTTGCGTGCGGTCATGTGTGGTCTCCTGCGCGGGAGGGTTCCCGCCCGGCCAGGATCGGGTCAGGTGGCGCGAACGGCGTCAGCGGTGCGCAAACGGCGGCTGCTGCTTGCCCCCTTGCGACCGGCACGGGTGTCTTGGCCCTGTCCGGTGCTGCAGCTTGGCGGATGGCGCAGATGGTCGGGATCATGTGTGGTCCTCTGGCGGGGGAAGTCCCGCGAGACCCAGCGTCCGGCCCGCCGTTGCGAACGGGCGCGCCGATTTGCGGAGGCGCCCAACTTTTTCCGGCCGTGGATGCGCCGGTCCCACCATGTCGGCGACGCCAGCACCGGCAACCGCGGGCCGTCTGGAGCGATGACCAGGTGACTGCGTTCCCTCCCCGGCTGCCCGGTCGCCCGGCCATCCCACACTGTGCCCAATGCTCACCGTGGGTGCTGTGCGTCCCCACGTTCGCCCAAGGCGGTTCGCTGCCGCGGGGACGCCGGTTCTGGCCTCGCCTAACGGCTGACATGGGAACCGCGTCAGTGGGGACCGGAGCGCAGCGTAGGTCAGTTTTGGTGCGCGCGTATGCAAAAGCTGCGCTTTTGCTTGCGGGCGCCCGGCGAGGGCTGGTACGGTCCTGGCAGGCAGCGCGGGGCAGTTCCGGGTGGCGATCTACCACTTCCAGGCCAAGGTCATCAGCCGCCAGCAGGGGCGCGGCATCGTCGCGGCGGCTGCCTACCGCGCGGGCGAGTGCCTGTTCGACGAGGAGCTGGGCCGCAGCCAGAACTTCCTGGCCAAGGAAGGCGTGGTCCACCGCGAGATCATCCTGCCTGAGGGCGCGCCCAGCCGATGGCTGGACCGGGAGACGCTGTGGAACGAGGTGGCCGCCGGCGAGGTGCGCCGGGACGGCGAGCAGCGCCGGAGCCAACTGGCCCGCGAGGTCGAGATCGCCCTGCCGCGCGAGCTGAGCCAGGCCGAGGCGGTGCGGCTGGCGCAGGACTTCGTGCGCGAGCAGTTCGTCGTGCGCGGCATGGTGGCCGACCTGAGCGTGCATTGGGGCACGGCGGGCGACGGCGAGGCGCAGCCGCACGCCCACGTGCTGCTGACCATGCGGGGGATCGACCCGGCGGGGCGGCGGCGGCCGGAGAAGGTGGCGGAGAGGGTCCATGACAGACGATCCCACCGAGGCCGCGATCCTGAGCGAGGCGCAGGGCGCGCACCGCACGTCGCGGGAGATCCTGACGCTGATGCAGGCGCCGGCGGACGACCCGATCGCGGTCATCATCGCGGCCCTGGCGGCGATCCAGGCGACGCAGCGGGAGATGCTGACCCGGCTGGACATCATCGAGAGGCGGCTCGCCTCGCGCGGCTGATCGCCGCGGCCCGCCTGCGGTCCGGGCTGGGGCGCCTGGCCGGGACGGCGCCCCTGTCGGAGCAGGCGGGCTTCGGCCTGAAGCAGCGCGCCTGGAACGACCGGGCGCTGGTCGGGCTGTGGCGCGAGCGCTGGGCTGAGATGGCCAACGCGCGATTGTGCGAGCTGGGCCACGACGTGCGGATCGATCACCGCTCCCACGCCGCCCGCGGCCTGGAGCTCGCGCCGCAGAACAAGGTCGGCCCAGCGGCGTCGCGTCGCGCCCGGGACGGCAAGGAGGGCGACCGGACAGAGGAGCACCGCGCCATTGCGCAGCGCAACGGCGAGCGGCTGCTGGCCGAGCCGGGGCTGGCGCTGCAGGCACTCACTGAGGGGCAGAGCACCTTCACGCGGGCGGACCTGGCGCGGCTGGTCCACCGGCAGAGCGACGGCGCCGCGCAGTTCGCCGCCGTCATGGCGGCCGTCGAGGCCGCGCCCGAGCTGGTCCGGGTCGGCGAGGACGGGCGCGGGCGCGCCCGGTTCTCGACGGCGGAGATGGTGGAGGTCGAGCAGCGCATGGTCGCTGCGGCGGTGGCGCTCAACGCGCGCACGAAGCACCGGGTGCAGGACAAGCGGCGGCTGCTGGCCCTGGATGATGGCGGGCTCGGCGAGGAGCAGCGCCTGGCCTACCTGCACGTCACGCGCTCGCGCGACCTTGCGGTGGTGGTGGGCATCGCCGGCGGCGGCAAGAGCACCCTGCTGGGTGCTGCGCGGGCGGCCTGGGAGGGGCAGGGCTACCAGGTGCGCGGCGCGGCGCTGTCCGGCATCGCGGCCGAGGGCCTGGAGGGCAGCGCCGGGATCAGGAGCCGGACCATCGCCAGCTGGGAGCACGCCTGGGACGCGGGCAAGGAGGGGCTGACCGCCCGGGACGTGCTGGTGGTGGACGAGGCCGGGATGGTCGGCTCGCGCCAGCTCGGCCGGCTGCTGCGGCGGGCGCAGGAGGCCGGGGCGAAGCTGGTGCTGGTGGGCGACGCCGAGCAGCTACAGGCCATCGAGGCCGGCGCGGCCTTCCGGGCGGTGGCGGAGCGGGTGGGCGCGTTTGCGATCACCGAGCCGCGGCGGCAGCGGGAGGGCTGGCAGCGCGAGGCGACCAAGGAGCTGGCGACGGCGCGCACCGACCTGGCGCTGAGCCGCTACGCCCAAGCCGGCATGGTGCACCGGCACGCGACGCGGGAGGCCGCGCAGGCCGCCGCCGTCGCGGGCTGGGACCGGGCGCGCCGGGAGAACCCGCGGCACAGCCAGGTCCTGTTCGCGCATGAGCGGGCGGACGTGCGGGCGCTGAACGAGGCGGCGCGGGCGGTGCGCCGGGCCGCCGGCGAGCTGGGGCCGGACCACACGGTGCAGACCGAGCTTGGGCTACGCGCCCTGGCCGAGGGGGACCGGGTTTACTTCCTGCGCAACGAGCGCGGGCTTGGGGTCAAGAACGGCACCCTGGGCACGGTGGAGCGGATCGGGCGCACAGGGCCAGGGCCGTGCGACGCGCGGCTGGCCGTGCGGCTGGACGGGGCGGGGCAGGGGCGGTCAGTGACGGTGGACCTGGCCACCTATGCCGACCTGGACTGGGGCTATGCCGCGACGGTCCACAAGAACCAGGGTGCCACCGTGGACCAGGCGCACGTGCTGGCGACGCCGGGCATGGACCGGCACCTTACGTATGTCGCGCTGAGCCGGCACCGCCACGCTGTCCACCTGCACTGGGGAGGGAACGACTTCGGCGAGCGGCTGCCGGCGGTGCGGGGCCGCGAGCGGGCCAAGGACACCACGCTCGACTACGGCGCGGCCGAGCCGGACCCCGTGGCGGCCTATGCCGAGCGGCGGGCGCTGGCGCCACGGATGCCGGACAGCGCCATCATCGTGCCACCCGCCCTGGCCGCCGGGCAGGCGCCAGTCGCGGAGGGCGCCGACCTTACCGCCATCCGGGAGGTGCTGCGGGACGCCACGCCTGTCCGCCGCCAGCCGCATGACGGCATCGCCAGCATCCCGGCAGACCCGGCTCCGGCCGCCGATGCGCCGACGCCACTGCCCGAGGCGCCTCCCGCCCCGCCGGCAGCGCCGCGCCCCGACCGCCTGGTCAGCGACGTGCTGGCCATGCTGGGCCAACCCCGTCCCGAGGCCCCGGCCGGTGCTGAACCGGTGTGGCCGGACGACATGGCCGGGCGCCTCCGGCGCTTCGAGGAGCGGCTTGCGAAGGAACGGGCGGCGCGCGCGCAACCCGCCCCGTGGCCGTGGGACCAAGTGCCGGCCGAAGCCGGCCCGCCGGTGCCGATGCTGGCGGCCATCTCCTACCAGCCGGTCACGGCCGAGGAGGTGGCGGCTGCGGTCGATGCCGACGCGAACGTCAGGGGGAGCCGCGACAACCTCGACGACACGCTCCAGCGGGCCTACCGCGACCCGGCCCAGGCCAGGGCGCGGCTTGCCGCCCTCGAACAGGAGGCCGGCACCGCGGCGGTCGCCGGGCGCTTGGCGGAGAAGCCCGGCCTGCTCGGCAAGCTGCGCGGCAGGGCGTGGCTGGCCAGCGTTGACACCGGGATCGAGCGGATACTGGCAGAAGGTGCCGTCCTGCGCATCGGCGAGCAGCTGGCGAAGCAGCGCGAGGCCGAGCGGAACGCCGCTGACGCCTTCTGGCGACCGCTGGAGGAGCGCCGGCGGCGGGAGGCGGTCGAGGTGCCGGGGCTGTTTGGCAAGGCGCTCGCCGCGCTTGAGGCGGTGTCGCAGGCAGGGGCTGCGCCGGGCCGGTATGGCCTCATGCCCTGGGACGACCGTGCGCCCCAGCCTGACGAGATCGCGTGGGCGGCACAGGTTGCCCCGGTCTGGACCGCCATCCAGGCCGACACGGAGCTGCACGGCGAGTTGCAGCGCTTCAGGGAGGCCGCCGGGCAGCGCCTGCCCATCCGCCGCGCTAACCGGCCCGACGAGGTCCTCAGCGGGCCGACCGCGGCGGTGCGGACCTATGCCGACACTCTCTGGTCTGCCGAGAGCCTGTGCGCCCAGCATCCCGTGTTCCAGGCCTACGTCGCAGCGGAACCCGAGCGTCAGGCCCAGGCAGCGCGCGAGAAGGAGGAGCGGCGGCGCCAGGCCGAGCACGAGGCGCTGGCGCCGGCCCGCGACCGGGTGCTGCAGGAGCGCATGCAGGTGTGGCGGAAGGCGAACCACCCTTATGCCCAATTCTCAGATTACGGTTTCCACGCCCTCTGGACCAAGGCCGAGGCCGTCCTGCGCGTTGAGGTCAAAGGGATGCCCGCGGCCGAGCTGCGGCAGGCCGCGGCCAAGCTGGAGCAGGCCGACCGGATCGCCGCAGCCCGGAAGCCGGCGCCGCGGCCGGGAGCGTCGCCTAGCCCGTTCTGACTAGCTTCTTGGGTCGGGCCTGTTACGCTTTGAAACCACCGTTACGAAACAGAACACTGGCCCCGCATGACCCGGACCATGGCAAGGATTCGTGTGCGATCCTCACACATCGACGCAGTGCGGCTGAGCTGAGGAGCGAGCCTTCACGAGGCGGTGCGGTGCTGTGCATTAAACCCCTCTGATTCCGGCCTTGCCGCACCCAGCATTTCCAGGGTGTTTGCTGTGCTGTCCAGGGTGTGCACGAACCTGTAGTATAGTGTCCGCAACCATCAGGGCGGAGGCAGCAGCAGGGCGATGCGAGTTGCGATCTATGCCCGTGTGTCCACGGGCGAGCAGAGCCCGGAGCTGCAGCTTCGGGAGCTGTGGGACTACGCTGGCCGCCGTGGCTTCGCGGTGCATCGCGAGTATGTGGACCATGCCAGCGGCGACGTACGCCGCCGGCTGCGCGCGCCCGAGTTCGATGCCCTCATGGCTGACGCACGCCGGCGCCGCTTCGACTGCGTGCTGGTCTGGAAATACGACCGCTTTGCGCGCAGCCTGGGTGCGCTGATTGCGGCCCTGCAGGAGTTTCGCGACCTCGGCGTGGACTTCATCAGCCATACCCAGGCCATCGACACCACGACGCCCATGGGCCGGCTGTTTTTCCATGTCATCGGCTCCTTTGCTGAGTTTGAGCGCGAGGTGATCGTCGAGCGCGTGCGCGCCGGCCTGGCCAACGCGCGTGCCAAGGGCAAACGCCTCGGCCGCCCCGTGCGCGACCCCAGCGCCCAGGCACGGGTCGTCGCCCTTAAAGGCGAGGGGCTGAGCCTGCGCCAGATCGCCGCGCGCGAGCACATCTCGCCCTCGGGTGCGCGCAAGATGCTCAAGCAGGCCGGCGTCGAGACGGCTGCGCCGGCCCCGGCGTCCGTGCGGGTCTGAACGCCCGCCGTGCCGGTCATCTCCGACACTGCCTACCCGCGCCTGCCCGCCACCGAACCAGGGCCGGGCGAATTGGAGAGGTTCACGCCGGAGGCGGCCGAACTCGCCTTCGCGCGGCAGCGCACGCGCCAGCCAGGCCCACGCCTCGCGCTGCTAGTGCTGCTCAAGGTGTTCCAGCGCCTCGGCTACGCCGTCCGCCTCGCCGACGTGCCCCCGGCCCTTGTCGCCCACGTCGCCGCGTCTGCCGGCCTGGCCGGCGCCGCCCCGGAGGTTGCCGGCTACGATGACACCAGCTACCGCGTCCGGCTCCTGGCCCTAGTGCGCGGCTTCATGGGCGTGGCCAGCTACGACCGCGAGGCGCGCGGCATGGCGGCGCGGGCTTGCATCAAGGCGGCGCGCACTCGCGACGACCTGGCCGACATCGTCAACGCCGGCATTGAGGAGCTGCTGCGCCGGCGACGCGAACTGCCTGCCTTCAGCACCCTCCTCATGCTCGCCCGCAGCGCCCGCACTTTGGTCAACCGCGGCTACCACCGCCAGATCGCAGCGAACCTGGCATCCGGAGCAGGTGAGCGCCTGGCCGCACTGCTCTTGGTGCCGACTGGCGCGACACGGTCCGGCTGGGACCAGGTCAAGGCGGACCCGCCGCGGCCCAGCCCGCAACGGATGCGCGAGCACCTGGCCCACCTTGCCTGGCTGCGCGGGCAGGCCGTGGCGGATGAGGTGTTCAAGGGCGTGCCGGACCGCAAGCTGCGCCAGTTCGCGGCCGAGGCGCGCGCCCTCGGTGCCGCTGACCTCGGCCGCACCGTGGAAAGCAGGCGCCTGGCGTTGATGGCCGCCCTGCTCCGCCAGCAGGTCGCGCAGGCGCTGGACGACACGGCCGAGATGTTCGTGCGGCAGACGACGCGCATGCACAACAGGGCCAAGGAGGCGCTGGACGAGCACCGCGCCCGGCAGGCGGCGGAGACGGATGCGCTCGTCGCCCTGCTGCGCCAGACCGTGCTGGCGTGCCAGGACCAGGAGGCCAAGCCGGACGCCCGCCTCAGCGCAGTGGAGGATTTGCTGCTGCCCGATGCCGACGCGATCCTGGCTGTCCTCGTTCACCGCCGATGGTGGATACGACCAGGACCGCGTCTATGCCGGTGTTGCCGAGCGCTACACCGAAGCGGCCGTTGTCGTCCCGCCGCGTACGACCGCCGTGCCGAACGACACGGCCGCGACCGCTCCCACGCAGCGGGACCGCCATCTGCAGCGTATCGCCGAGCACGGCCGAATGGCCTGGCAGAAAGCGTCCGGTTACACGATGCGGGCGCGAGCCGAGGCAGCGATCGGCCGGTTCAAGCAGGTGATCGGGGACGCGCTGCGCTCGCGCACGGACGACCGCCGGGCGACCGAGGTGGATATCGCCGTCCACGCGCTCAACCGCATGTCGGAGCTTGGACGCCCGAACTACGTCCGCATCGCCTGACCTCAAACGGGGTTGGAACTGCTGCGTCCGCTCTCCAGGTCCATGCAACACGCTGGCTACGGGAGCGTTCTGGTGAGGCAAGCGGGCTGCGGCTCGGGAGCGTGCCTGGATGAGGCAATACGTTTCTCACCCAGATTGTCGCGCTACAGCCTGGGTTACCTGGCGATCCCGCCAGCCAACCTGCCATGCCGTGAGTTGGTTCACAGGCGGCCATCCACAACTCGCTGAAATCAACACAAAAAATGAGAGGATGGCTGAGCCTCCACCCTCTGCATCCAATGCAAAGAGCGTCCTACCGCCGGAATTTTACTCCGGCGCAACCAGACATCCCGGCTACTTCACTGAGGGATTTTGTCTCCGGCGCTTACAGCGGCGCCGACCAGCCGGTCCCTGCTCGCGACCCGCACGGTTGGGAGCGTCATTTCCGACCTGATTGGGAGGACTTTTATCATTATTGCGAATGGCGCCGCCCCGTGGGGGCTGGGTGTCCAAACCCGGACACCCCCGGCCGATGGAGAGGGCGTCCATATGGCCATTGGCCGGACGCTTGCAGCGGGGCCTAATGAGCTGCCTGAAGCTGCGAAGCCGGCGAGTACACGGTTGCGATAAGGTTCGCCCCGTTCCGGCGTGGAGGAGTGATAGGCTGCGACGGCCTGCTCCCAGTTGCCCGTGCGGCTGCGCAGGTCGAGTAGGAAGCGGGCGGCATACGTTGCATTCGCCTCCGGGTCGAACGCCTCTTCGAGGTTGGCGAAGGCGGCGGGGTGGTGGAGCAGGTTGATTTGAAAGCAGCCGACATCGATCGAGGCGATGCCGCGTTCGCGTAGGGCGCGCGTCTCCGCGAGCGCCTCGCCGGGCGTTTCGAACAGCCGGCCGGCACCGTTCGCGTTGATGGTCCACGGCCATGCCGTTACGCGCCCGGTCGCCGGATTGCGGCGGCCGCTCTCGACCCGGCCGATGGCAAGCAGCAGACCGGGCGGTAGGTCCAGCTTGCGTTCCGCTGCCGCGGCTGCGCTGTGGCAGACCGGCTCGGCTGCCTGCGCCAACGCGGGGCGCGACCCGGCGCAGGCGAGTGCGATCAGGCCCGCTAACGCCACGCGGCTGATCGGCGCGATCAGCACGGCGCGGCTGCGACCGGAAAATAGGCGGTGGCCGTCAGCGTCTTCCCGTTCAGAGGAGGGGGCAGCACCGAGCCGCCCCAGAACGCGCAGGTGATGGTCACCAACATGAACGGCGCATGCGCCAGGCACACGATCCTCGGGGCCGGCGTCACGTCGAGCTTGGTGATGATGCCAGGGAAGATCCACGCCCCCGCCGTGCTCACCGCGAACTGCTGGGCATCGGTGCAGTCCGGCGAGGAGATCGCTGCACACCGGGCGGTCAGCGCCGCGGTGGATTGCAGGGCGCCCTTCGTCCACATCAGCAACCCGGTATCCAGGATGCCGAGGCAGAGCGGGATGAAGATGCCTGCCACGAGCCCGAACTCGAGCGCCGTCGTCCCCGCCCGGTCACGCCAGAGACGCGCGAGGCGGTTCATCGCAGCCGCGCCGTGACAGCTTCGGACACTGTCGTGCTCGCGAGGCCACTGTAGAACGGCATCAGCGGCTGGTAGATGTAGGTGGCAGCGACTTGCACGTACGCCCCCGGAGGCATTGCACCGGTCGGGCACGTCCCCGTGCAGGTATTCGCGGCCGAGAGCGGGGTCGAGGCGGCGAGGACGGCGGGCGAACCGGAGACGCAGTAGCAGGCCGGGGCAGTGACGCTGACGGTGACGGCTTCCGTCACCCCCGAACGGGCCGCGCCGTTTTGCACGGCGGCGCGGAGATCGGCGACGGTGACGGCAGGACCGGTCGAGAGCGCATATTGGATCCCTTGCACGACGCCGTTGGCCAACTTGCTCTTGCCCGCCACCAGCAACCCGAAATCGGCCGTGCCCCCCAACAGGATCAGCAAAAACGGCGCCACCAGCGCGAACTCGACGGCGGCGACGCCGCGCCGGTCGGTCGTCCAGAGAACACTTTGCTGCCTCATCGTACGAGCACCACGGACGCCGTGCCCGGTAAGCTGCCGAACGGCACCGTCCCATAGCTCGAGCAGTCCGCGGCCAGGTCCGAGGTGCCCTTCAGCGTGATCGAGGCCGCGATGACCTCCGTGCATCCGGTGCTTCCGCCGCCCGACGTTCCGCCGAAGCCGAGATTGGCGCGCGGGAAGTAGATCACCCCGGTCAGCGGCGCCGTCGAGTTGCCCTGGAACGTCATACCGTTCGTTGAATTGCCGGCAATCAGCACGCCGGGAATAGCGCTGCCCGAAGGGGTGGTGGTGGGTGCGGTGAGCGCCAGCGAAGACCCACCGCCGGCGTTCACCGTGCCCGAGACGATGATCGTGACCCCGGTCCCGGTCACGTTCGCCTGTGCGCCAGCGCTAAAATCGCCGTTGATCAGATAAAGGCCGGCAGCGAGGTTCAACGTGCCTTGCACGTTCCAGCCGGAATAGGACCCGGCGGTGATGCTTTGCCTGGCGTTCGACTTGACGTCGACCGCCGTCCCGGTGCCCGGCCGCAGCGACGCCAGCGCATTCTGCAACGCTGCGTTGGACGCATAAGGATCGGGGAGTTGTCCTGCATTGGCATGGAGGTCGCAGCAGACCGAACCCGATATACTGCCGCCCGCGTACACGCCCGGGGCGTTGATCGAGCCGCTGCCGCTTTGGCTGATCTCGTCGTTGGATCGGACCGAGCAGCCGGTCGTATTCAAGGTGGCGCTTCCAAACACGCCGATGTCAATGCCCGTCGTCGTTCCATCGACGCCGCCCCCCAGCGCCAGGAGGCAGGGCTGCGGCCCGGCCGACGTGATCTCGGCGTACGCCACGGCCGACAAGGTCACAGATGTCTGCGTGCTGGGGAAAATGCCCGACAGCACCTTCGAGACACTTCGCTTGACCGTCACCTTGATGGCCTTGTTGCTGGCCAGCTTGACGCCGCCCACGAGTTGCGCGGTGACGAGGTTGTCCGTCGTGGTCAACGTGCTCGCGCTCCAGGTGCGGACGGCGGTGCCCGACACCCCATTGATTTCCGCCACGTCGGCGGCGACCCGGGTCGCCGTTTGCGCGTCGTTCGAGGACGCGTATTGCATCGCCCCGGCCCAGGCCGACACGTCGGCAATGCGCTGCAGCTGGACGTTGCCGACCGACCAGGACGTGATCTCGACGCCGAGTGCCACCGACATGACGAGGACCGGCGCCATGATGCCGGTCAGCAGCGCCACCGAACCGCGCCTGTCGCCGAGCGTCACAACTCCAATGCCCTAAAGGCCAGCAAGGCGCGCTCGATCTGATCCGACGTGAGGTCGCCGTTGAGGACCCGGGCGGCCGCCTGCTTGTCGCCCGACATGGCCAGGGCCGCCGCGAGGTCGTGGCGTATGCGCTGGGAGGCCTCGGGATCGCTTGCCAGCGGACGCAGGATTTCCACCGCTTCGGCCGCCTTTCCGCTCAGCGCCATGGAGAGGGCGAGGTTCACTTCTGCGGCCCGCATGGTCGGGTCAGCTCCCAGGGCCCGGCGGTAGGCCGCCTGAGCGCTGGCATGCTCGCCTTGCAGGTCATAGGCGATCCCGAGATTGTTCAGCGCCACCTTGTTGCGCGGCTCGCGCTCCAGCACGCTCAGGAACAGCACCTGCGCCTGCGCCGGGTCCGAACGCAGACGCAGGCGGCCCAGCCCGATCTTGACACCCAAGGAACCGGGATCGGCCGCCAGAGCCTTGGCGTAGCTCGCCTCGGCCTCGTCGAGCCGCCCAAGCAGGCTGAGCGCGTCGCCCTGGGTCGACAGAGCATCGACGTTGCGGGGCTCTTTCGCGACGATCGCGTTGGCGACGTTGAGGGCGATCTCCGGCGAACCCGCCGACAGCGCCGCCCGAGCGACGTTCAGCCCAGGTTGGCCTGTACGCAGCCGTGGGCTGTCCTGGCCCGAACAGGACGCGAGCACCACAAGCGCGCTGATCAACCGCGACCAATGGAAAACACCTGAACCGCAGCCGGCCCGCCGACAACAAGAAACACGCATGGCAGAATAAATACCACCATCGGCAGGGTTAGCAGTACACCAATTCGTGCTGCCTTGTTTTCGAAGCGGGTCAGCGTGTCCTGCCGCATCTCAGCAGAAAGCACGCGCATTGCTTCGGTGAGCGGCGTTCCGTACTGCATGGATTGAACCAGCGTCGTTCCGAGACGCACCAGGCCCTCAATCCCGGTGCGTGTGCCCATGTTGAGAAGGGCAAGGCGGTTATCGGCCATGAGCTGCAGCTCGTTTGCCGTCAGCGCCAACTCGAGCCCGATATCCTGCCCGCCGAATTGCATTTCTTCCGCTACGCGGACGATGGACGTGGTCAGGCCAAGGCCCGCTTGCGAACAGATTACCAGCAGGTCCAGGGCATCCGGCAATCCGCGCTCGACCCGGGTGAGGTAGCCCTGACGCCGGTAACGAACCACCACATCCGGCAGCAGCAGCCCGGCCACGGCAGCGACTGCGGGGAGCAATGCGGCGAGCATCGTGGGCAGCGCCGCCCCGCGCAGCGCCACTGTCGCGAGTAGCGGCAGCCCGATCACCGCGCAGACTTTGCTGCCGATGAAAATCTCCAGGCCATTGCGTCCCCGCAGGCCGGCTGTGGCCAGGGTGAGTTCCAGTTCCGCCCGGGTGCGTGCGGATAGCAGGCCGGTGCGGAGGATGAGCTGGCCGAGCACGGCAAGCCCCTGCGCCCACGTCGCCTTGAGCGTGGCCGGCTGGGCCACGACGGCTGAACGTGCGATCCCCTGGCTCAACTTCACCCGTGCAGCCAGACGCTGGTCACGGCGCAATTGCCGCAGCAGCATCAGGGCTGCAGATACCAGCACCAGCGTGCCGGCCATCGTGATCGAGAGCAGCCAAATGCGGCTCACGACAGGCTCTTCTTGATGATCTGACGCATCGTCAGGGCGCCGCATGCGAGCGAAAGTGCGGCAATGCCGAGGATCGTCTTACCCATGCTGGTGGTGAACAGGACCGACATGTAGGACGGGTTGAGCAGCCAGAGTCCCGCCCCCATGACGACCGGCAACGCGCCGAGAATCATTGAACTCGTCCGGGCCTCGGACGACAGCGCGTGGCCCCGCTCGCGCAGGGCGAGCCGCTTGCGGATCAGGTCGGCCAGGTTCTCCAGCGTCTCGGTCAAACCGCCGCCCGTCTGCGCCTGCAGGCCGATCGCGGTCGCAAAGAAACGGTACTCCGCAAGGCCGTTGCGGGTGCCCATCTCCTTGGCGGCTTCGTCGAGCGGCACCCCCACTGCAAGCTGGTGGGCAAGGCGGGTGAACTCCAGCGACGTCGGTGCCTGCGCCTCGTTTCCGACGGAGGTGATGGCGCCGAGCACCGGGATGCCGACCCGGACGGACCGCACGATCATGGCGAGGGCGTCCGGGAATTGCTGCACCAGTAACGTCTGGCGCCGGTTCGTGAACCAGCCGAAGAAGAAGCGGCACAGGCCTACCCAGAGCAGGGGCATGCTGATCAGACCGGTGCTCCCGATGACATCGACGACAAACCCTGCCGCGATACGGGCGACGACGAAGGCCACGCCAAGGATCAGCCACCACTTGACCGGGTAATGGTCCAGGCGCGCCGGGCTGAAGCCGAACACGGAGGCCGCGATCTCGACCAACGACCGGCTTTCCGATACGGCGGCCCGGAACGCCTGAAGGCCGACGACGTGAGTCCTGCGATGGGGCGCTACCAGGTCCTCGATCCGCTTCGTCCGCTTCTGCCGGCGTGCATAGGCTTGCGAAACCAGCAACCCGCTGAATGCGAACCCGATCAGGCTCAGAAACGAGAGGCCGAGCAGGATCCAGGTGAGTTGAGTGCTCACGTACCGTCACCCGCCAAGGCGGCGGCCCAGGCCCGGTCGAGGCCGAAATAGACCAGCCGCTCCTGGAAGCTCGGGGGCAGCCGGTTGACCCGATAACGACCCAACAGGCGGCCATCCGGACCCTCTCCCTGCATCTCGAACTGGAAGATGTCATTCAGCAGGATCATATCGCCCTCGACCCCGCAGACCTCAGTGACCTGCGTGATTCGGCGGCCACCGTCGCGGTGGCGTTCGATCTGGATGATCAGGTCCACCGAACTGACGATCTGGCTGCGGATGGCTTGGGACGGGAGGCCCATCGAGCCCATCTGCACCATGTTTTCGATGCGCGACAGCGCGTCGCGGGTCGTGTTCGCATGGATCGTAGACATGCTGCCGTCATGCCCGGTGTTCATGGCCTGGAGCATGTCGAACGCTTCGCCGCCGCGCACCTCGCCGATGATGATGCGGTCCGGCCGCATGCGCAGCGCGTTGCGGACCAGGTCGCGCTGATTGACCTCTCCCTTTCCCTCGAGGCTGGACGGGCGCGTTTCCAGCCGCACGACGTGGGGCTGCTGCAGCTGCAGCTCGGCCGCATCCTCGACCGTCACGACCCGCTCGCCCACATCGATCAGGCGCGACAAGGCGTTCATCAGCGTGGTTTTGCCTGAACCGGTGCCTCCGGAGATGATGATGTTGAGCCGGGCGCTGGACGCCAGTTCCAGGATCCGCGCGACCTGCGGCGTGAGCGCGCCGAAGCCCACGAGCTGGTCGAAATCCATCACTTTCTTGCCGAACTTGCGGATCGAGACGTACGGCCCGTCCAGCGCCAGCGGCGGGAACACGATGTTGACGCGCGAGCCGTCCTTGAGCCGGGCGTCAACCATCGGGCTGGACTCGTCGATCCGCCGGCCGACCCCGGCCGCGATCCGCTGACAGACGTTGATCAGGTGCATCGTGTCGCGGAAGCGCGCGTTCGACAGGGACACCTTGCCCCGGCGCTCGATGAAGATCCTATGCGGCCCGTTGATCATGATGTCGTTGATCGTGTCGTCCGCCAGCAAGGGCTCGAGGGGGCCGAGGCCGACGATGTCGTGGACCAGTTGCTCGGCGAGCTCGCGCTGCTCGCGGGCGTTCATTTGCACGCGGCGTTCGGTCGCGATTTCGGAGATCAGCTTTTCGAGGTCGTCGATCAGGCGCTCGCTCGGCAAGGCGGCAACAGCGGCCGGGTCGAGGCGCGTGAGGCAGAGGGTGCGCAGCGCGATGATCGCGGGCGAGGGCAGGGCTTGGGGCGAGCCTTGCCAGCCCGGGGTGCTGGTGGCCGCGGCGGCGACCGGCAGCGCCGTCGGCGGGAGCGCAGCAGGGTCCGCTTCCCGCTCGCGTCGGCCGAAACGTGAGGGAAGGTTGCTCATCGTTTGCGGCTGAACAGGCGCCGGAGCCGTCCCGCCCCCCCCTCGGCTTCGGCTTCGGCTGGCCTGACGCCGGCCGTGGAGTCCAGCAGGTCGACCGGCGCGACGTTGCGCGCCAGCTCGAGAATGCCGTTGCGGATGCCTCCCCGGCTCTTCATGGCAAGCTCTCCCATCATCGCCGCTTCCATGAGCTGACGGGGCTGGTCCGGCACCACCACGTCCACCTTGACTGCGAGCGCGTCCTCGACCTGGCTTCGGGTGAGGCCGCCGGGAATGCCGGAGCGGTTCAGCAGGATGACGGGGCGCTTGGCCTGGACGCGGTTCGGAGCGGAGAGCAGGCGCAGGGTCGCGCGGATCGAGGTGAGCGTGGGCAGCATGACCAGAACGCGCTGGTGCGGCTGTGCCAGGATGCTTTCGTAGAGCGGGTCCAGCCGGAACGGCAGATCGACCACGATGAAGTTGTACCGCCGGCGCAGCGCGGCGAGCAGCTTGCTGCCGCCGTCTACGGCATAGTTGAGCACCGTATTCAGCGGCTCCTCGCCGGCCAGCACGTGGAAACGCTCGGCGGCCGGTTGCGCGGCCCGCTCGGCCAGCAAGGCGTCGATCCGCTCGGGCGCTTCTAGTGCCGTCCGCAGCCCGGGCCCGGGCTTGAGGTCGAGCATGAACGAGGCGTCGCCGAGATACAGGTCGGGGTCGAGCAGTACGGTGTGCCGGCGCATCGAGATGCCGAAATGCCCGGCCAGGTTGACCGCCAACGTGGTCGCACCGACGCCCCCGCGCGCACCGGTGACGACGACGAGTCCGCCGCCCTGCGCCCCGTCGACGGGCGCTTGGCCGCCTAGAAGCGCCGCGACATGGCGGGATACCTTGTCGCTGGTCAGGGGCTTCGGCAAGTAGTCGTGCGCGCCGAGGCTGCGGGTGACTTCGCGATAGAAATCGACGCTGTCCACCTCGCCGATAACCAGGACGCACACATCGGGCTCGACCAGGTTCGCGAGTTGGGACAGGGCGCTGAGCGGCTGATCCTCGCCGCTGATGTCGACGATCAGGACGCCCGGCGTGACCTCGTCCCGCATCGCCGTGACAGCCGCGCGGATGCCGCCCCGGCGCATGTCCAGCTTGCCCGGCACGAGGTCGGTCAGCCCGTCGCGAAGCACCCGTTCGGAGCCGGTGTCCGTCACGAAAGCGACGAGCGGCGAGCGGCGGTGACGCGTGGAAAGGCGCCTTTGGGTTGGGTTGGCAGGCGTGTTGGCCGCAGGTACGCCGGGTGCTGGCGGGGTGGTGTGAGTGAGTCCGTCGGGCATCAGTTCGGCGTTCCGGACGCGGGAGCGGGGGCGGCGCTTTGCGGCGCCGTGCTGCTGGGGGCGGGCAGCGCCCTCGCCCGGCCCTGCCAGACACGATCGACGGCGTCGGCCCCCTGACGGGCGTCGGAGCGCGTCGTGCTGCGCCCGCGGATCAGGTCCGTGGGGCGGACGGCCATCGCGCCGATGTTGCCTGCATTGGCCCCGGTTGGCTGCCACGAGTTGGCCCGACTATAGGGCTCGCTTTCTTGGCAGCCGGCGAGTAGCACGGCAGCGGCCAGCGCGAGGCGGGTCATTGGACGATGAACCCGGTATTGCCGGGAATGCGCGTGCGGGTCGGAAGGCCGATCGACCTGCCCACCTGACGGGCGAACAGGATCCGCTCGAGATCGGAGGGGGGCGCGTACCCGTCCATCGGCGAATGCAGCGCGGCGACGTCGCTGACCGGCTTGACCAAGATAGGCGTAATCAGGATGACCAGCTCGGTCTCGTTGCGCTGGAACGAGCTCGAGCGGAACAGGGCGCCGAGCATGGGGATGTCTTTCAGAAAGGGCAGCCCGCTCACGCCTTCCGTGCCGGCATCCTGCAGCAGGCCGGCGATCGCGAAGCTCTGACCGCTCCCCAGTTCGACCGTGGTCTCGGCCCGGCGGACGGTCAGCGCGGGGATTTGGATGGTGGAGTTGCCGGCCGTGAGCTGGACCGCACCCTGGTTGGTCAGCTGGCTGACCTCCGGGCTGACGTGGATGTTGATCCGTCCGTCGCTGAACACGGTGGGCAAGAAGGCGAGGTTGACGCCGAATTTCTTGAACTCGATCGTGACCTGGCCCTGCTGCTGGCCGACCGGGATCGGGAACTCGCCGCCGACCAGGAAGCTCGCGGTCTGGCCGCTGAGCACGGTGAGGTTCGGCTCCGCCAGGATGTGGGCCAGGTTGTCCTGCGCCAGCGCGTCGATCACGGCGTTGAAGTTGGCGCCCGCGCATGAGCCCGCGACGGTGCACGCCGCCGCGGCCGCGCCGTTGACGGCCAGCGACAGAGCAGGGAAGCGGCCGATATTGCCGATCGAGCCGAGCGCCTGCCAGTTGACCCCGAGGTTGCGCACGACCTGGCGCGAGATTTCCGCAATCCGTACGCGCAGCGTGACCTGCATGGTGGATTGGACAGTCATTTGATTGTCCACAGCCTGACTCTCGGCCAGGTAGCCGCGGGCGATGGCCACGGCCTGCGCCGCATCGGCCGGGCTGTTGACCTGACCGCTCAGCAGCACGCCCTTCGCCTGGGCCTGGACTTTCACCCGGCTGCCTGGCATCAGCCGGGTGATGGCCGACTGCGCTTCCATGGCGCCGAACAGCGACGGCTGGACGGTGACCTCATATTGGCCGACCAGACGGCCGGCGTTGTCCATCGCCGCCACTGTGGTGCGGCCGGCGCCGACACCGAACACGAACAGGCTGGTGGGGCTGGCCGGACGGACCTCAGCCACTTTTGGATCCGCGACGAACACGTTCGCCGCGGCCGCGCCGAGGGTGAGCACCCGGCCGGAGCCGGCCTCAATCGTCAGCCTTCGCTGATCCGCGCCGAACGGCTGGCCGTTCGCACCGGCGCCGGCAACCAGCAGCCCCGCTATTAGGACGGTACGAGCCAGCAATTTTCCTAGATTGCGCATCAGAATCGGAACTCCTTGCCCTCGGCAGACCCGGTGAACACACGCAACGTGTTGCGCGTACCTTGGGCTACATCGGTCCCGAGCGCAGGCGAGACGTCGCTGGCCCAGGTAGTTGCCGATAGAGTAGGAGAAATTTTCGTTGAGCCTCGGTCGGCAGACCTTACGGAAAGCGAGAGTCGACCAATCCGGGTAGCAACAGAAACTCGCTCGGCTTGTGCGGCCGTGACTTCCATTGTCACGGTGCGTGCCTTGCCCTCTGCACCGTCTGGGGCCATACCCTGGACCAGTTGCTGGTCGATGGCAATCACGCGTACGTCGCTCAATACTGTTTCGGAAGCGACACGGCGTCCGAGCGGGATCGTATTGTCGCCGATGGCCTGGGTGAGGATCACGTCTATCCGGTCGCCGGGCCAGATCAGGCCGGCGGTTCCCGTGATGGCGTCCACGCCGACGCTGACGGCGCGCATGCCGGGTCCGATCACGGCGGCGAGAAAGCCGTGATCGCCCTGGCGCATGACATCCTTCATGCGCACGACGTCGCCGAGACTGAGGCTCCGCCGGACCATGGCGCCGCCCAGCGCTGCACGCGCGTCGCTGGTGTCGAGGCTGCTGTCGTCGCCCGCCTCGCGAGCGGTAATATTCTTAGCCAAGAGATCCTCGGGCTTGAGCAGGATGCCGGCGCGGACCGGGTGAGCGGCGACCAGCACGGTGACCATGGCGTTGGCTGCGAGTGTCGCGGCATCGGGCGGCGGCGGCCGGGTTGCGACCCAGGCCACGGTTCCGAAGCCGAGCAGGCCGAGGGCCATAAGCGCGAAGAAGGCGAGGCGGAGGACCATGGGGGCGCGTCCTTACAGGGTCACGTAGAGGAAGCCCGCGGCGATCGCGCAAGCGTAGGGAAGCGGACCGCCCCGGCCGATGCGCCAGCGTTCCACACGCAGAACGCGGGCCAGAAGCCCGTGCGGCTGATGCGATCGGCGCTTCCGCGCCAAGGGTCCGGCGCCGAGATAAAACAGGGCCAATCCTCCCCCGGCGATGGCGACGGCCGAGATGAATTGCAGGATTGAGGCTGGCGGCAACGCGACGCACGCGGCGGCGAGCAGCTTCACATCGGCGCCGCCAAGCCAGCCGCGTCGCCAGCACAAGGCCCCCACTGCGAACACGCCGAGTCCAGCCAGCACGGAGCCTGGGAGATACCCTTCGATTGCAGCGCCCGCGAGCCCGGCGAGGGCAAGGATTGCCGCCATCGCGTTGGGAACGGTTCGCGCTGCCACGTCATGCAAGGATGCCATCAGCAAGACCGCTGAGCAGATGGCAAACATGCATGACGCCAGCACAGTCACGGTAAGATACTCATAATCGAGATCTGGATCGGAACGACGCGAGACGCTGCATCAGTCTCTGGGAAGCCCCAAGGGGCTACGCATGAGAAGCCCTGAGTTGAACCTGACAATGCGATATTAGTCGGCATGCAATCCTCTGCGCTCCGCCCGTGAACGTACTATTAACCACAAGAAATCCGCTAGACCAGACTGAGCTACCGGGGCGATCTTATACGTAATCCCTGTGGGAAACACCAGTATTATTGTAGGTTAGAGTTAATTGTGGTGAACTTGCTGTTCAGGCTGCCGCCCATCGAAGTCAAGACGCCGATGATGACCACCGCGATCAGTCCGGCGATCAGGCCATATTCCAAAGCGGTCACGGCGCGACGATCTGTCTTCAGAGCAATCCAGCTGGTTACATACTCGAGCACGATACTTCTCCGATCATCCAAACCTTGCGTCTTTGTGAGCACAAGGGGCCGCATTTCCCGCACCATCGGCGACGCCCTCGATCGAGGGCGTCGCCGATGGGCTACTTCAGCCCAGTATTGATCGCAGTGAACTTGGCGAGCAGTCCACTACCCATCGTAGTCAAGGCGCCGATGATGACCACCGCGATCAGTCCGGCGATCAGGCCATATTCCAAAGCGGTCACGGCGCGACGATCGGTCTTCAGAGCAATCCAGCTGGTTACATACTCGAGCATGATGCTTCTCCGGGTGAGTTCAAAACATGGCAGCCTGCTCTGTCTGTTGCGAACTCGGGATTTTCCGAAACCGCCCAGGCCTACCGGCAAAATACCCGACACTTTCGGTGCCGGGTCGGCTCTCAATTTTATAATAAAGGCCCTTGCTGCATCTGTAAACAGTCAAGTGCTACCGTTCGTGGAATAATACAAATCATAACAGAAGCTTTAAGTTATATAACGCTTTTGAAAGTTCTAAGTGCACATAGCATGTTGCATGTGTGGACGGCCCCTTGGGTGCAAGGGGTATGCTGCGGGTTCTGACGAACGGTGCGACGGCGGTCATGTGTCCGGCCTGTGACGCGGCACGGTGACCGCTGGCCCAGATGGGTTCCGCGAACAAGCCCCATATGTGGACGGCCCCCTCCTTGCAAGGCGTTTTGCAGTGCTTTGATCAGATCGCTTGCGTCCATATGTCCGGCCTGTTGATGCGCTCGCACATGAGCGCTGGCCAAGATGGTTTCCGCGCCAGGGGTTCCAAACAACATGGCGGCCTCATGGAGGGCCATTGGGGCTTACGGAGTGTCCCGCGTCTTGGATCGATCGATCACACCATCTGCTGTTCATCTTGCAAGTTCTGGCATCAGCTCAGCACGGTTGCAGGTCAGGTGCTCCCCGTGTCTGGCCGATCTCTAGGCCGCACCGGCCGCGGCGGCGGGCGCAGGCGTTGCGGTGTAGGCCTCCCCTGTCAGCATCAGCTTCCAGGCGATGCGCGCCATCTTGTTGGCCAGCGCCACAGCGACCAGCTTCGGCGACTTGCGCTTGAGGAGCGCCCCCAGCCAGGGCGAGGCCTTTCCGCTGCGTCGAGCGTGCTGGATCACAGCGGTGGCCCCGACGACCAGCACGCTGCGCAGCCCCTCGTCGCCGGCTCGCGTGATGACGCCGAGCCTCACCTTGCCTGCGGTCGAGTGATCCCTTGGCGTCAAGCCGATCCAGGCCGCGAACTGGAGGGCATAGCGTCGGGTGTCACGCAGACAGCGCTAGGCCAGAACCAAAGCGAACGTCGCTGATTTCACTCGTTCGTCCCGCAACCGTCCGCTCTCTGGACGGCTCCGGCACCCTCCGTCTAAGGGCTGTTTTCCCGTCCACAGAATACGTCCCACAAACGTTAGCCGTCCCACAACCGCCTACCACGTTCTGGGGACGCTGATGTTCCTGGCCCGTTCACCCATTGCGTTGTTTGCGTGACACTCGACGCTATGCCCTCAACCAGGGCAGAAGGGCTTCGCCGTCCAGCCCCGGCGCTGGGTCGCCGAGCGCGCGTTCGCCCACGCCGGGCGCTCCCGCAGGCTGGCGCGCGACGACGCAGCAACACCCGCATCAGCCCTCGGCTTCTTCGTTCTCGCCAACACCATGCTGCTCGTCAGGCGACTGGCGCGCGAATTATGAACCGGGTTCTCACAGCACGACCTCGATACCCTTGCGGCGGATGACGTTGAGCAGTGCCAGCGCAGCGCCGGTCGGCCGCTTTGTGCCGCGTTCGAGTTGCGATACGTAGCCAGTCGTCACGTTGAGGCATCGCGCGAACACGGCCTGGCTGAGATGGGCCTGCTCGCGCACCTGCCGTATCTCGTCGCCGCTAATCGGCTCCGCAGTGACGGCAGGCTTGCCAAGGTGCCGAACGGTGATCTTCGCATGTGTCTCGTCGTCCATGATCCCAACCCGGCGCATGTCGTCCGCTGTCTCAAGCAGCACCTTAGCTAGGCGGCTTGACTGCGTTTTCGTCGTCATTCTTCACCTCTTGCAATGCGTCTTCCGAAATCGCTCTAGCAATGCTCTTCGTGTCGGCCGCAAGCCACCCCGCTCCGATCTCGCGTAAGGTCTGCAACTCGTCACTCTCGATGTTCTCGCGCTCGTTCTTGGCAAAGCCATAGAGGAACACCGCACGCTCGCCGCTGCGGTAGGCCAGCAACATTCGGTATCCACCGGAACGCCCCTGCCCTGCCCTGGCGACCCGTTGCTTGATGAGACCTCCACCCAGATCGGCATCGACGATACCTCGCTCCGCCCGGTCGATTGCATCCCTCAAGTTTGCATCGTCGAGGCGCTCCCGACGCGCAAACCGCGCAAGCCACTTCGTCTTGAAAACCTCGATAGTCATGTAACTCTATGAACTATAGCCCATAGTGTTGCTCATAGCGAGGCCGTTCGTGAGGCCGGTTCCAGCCGGCCGAGGAAGCACAGGGGATCGTGCCGCGCCCGCCTGCCGGCGGGACAGGCTCTAGTCCACCAAGCTGGCGGACCGGAACCGCCAAGCGGCGTTTCCGTTGGGTAGGCGCGGGCTGCCTGTTACGAGGACACCCCTACGCCCCCCTCCGAACCGTGCATGCACCTTTCAATGCACACGGCTCTCCACTCTCGCTGACTGCCGGCCAGCGTGCAGAGCGACGTGACACGGATGGCAGAGGACCGAGGTCTTGCGCAGCCGCGCCGATCGCTTCCATGAGGCCATCGGGCTTGCCTCCATATCTTTCAGATGCCGGACATGATGCACCTCGAACGGCCCATCGGTCGTGCCGCAGGCCTCGCAGGAACCGGCATTGAGCCTGGCGACTACGTCGTTTGGACTCATGGCCAACCGACTGCCGACCGTGATGACGTCCACGGTTTGGCTCGGCCACGCTTCCTGCTTGAGATGCT
>JAABUW010002058.1_pt1 | contig 31393 bp, 49 predicted proteins | sample 5560081 | NCBI WGS metagenome assembly JAABUW01 (sample SAMN10711882, study PRJNA513363) | rock metagenome | isolation source: Antarctica rocks | place: Antarctica: Victoria Land, Knobhead sud | reverse complement strand
GGGCACAGGATTGTCATGGTTTGACAATCCTGAGGGAAGACAGACCATTTTTTTTCCACCGGAGAATTTGTACCAAAGCGTTCCTGTCTCTGACTTGGCCATGATCGTGACGGCCAGGTGTGGCGGACACATCCTGGGATTGCCAGGATCGATCCAGAATTGAACGTTCATCTTTTCTTTACGAATAGTTGAATTTCGTCCTTTCGCGCACAGGTACCCGGACATGATTGTGACGCCGGGCGTGGCGGATACCTTCCGGGCAATATAAGCTCGACTAAACCTCGGCACCTTCTCCAGTCTCGCAAATTCAGCCTCTGTCCTGCAGGTACCTGGACATGATTGTGACGCCGGGCGTGGCGGACACCTTCCGGGCGCGCGCCGCCGTCAACGCCGCCATCCGGCAGCTGCTCACCGGCCAGGTGAGAAGAGAGAAGCTGCCAAAGACTGCATGACGCTGACATGCCTGCAGCCGCAGAGGCGCTCGCGCTGTGCCGCACCCCTGCTCCTTGAGCCTCCGAAGGTCGATGACAGCATGAGCTCGCTGGGCGGGGGCTGCATTAAAAGCTCCGTCTGCCGCGTGTGTCATGCCACGGCTGCGCAATTTTCGTGCTTTAAGCCGCAATCTCATCACAGCCCGTTGCCCCGAGCAACGGAACTCGCGAATGAGTTCCAGAGCGCAGATGGGGACGCTAAAGTGTCCCCATCCGCACTGCACTTCAGTCGCTGTTGCGAAAAGCAGGTGCACCTGGAGTTGGAGACTCAATGGTGATGGAGGCAGCTGCTGGCTGCGTGTCGGCGTGCCTTCATGTGCCAATGCGATTGGCGACAAACCCTCATCATCGTGTTCTGCGCGATTACTTCGAGGTTGTGTGCTGGTGCTGGAGGCGAGCGCCGGGCGCGGTTGTTTCTGACACACCACCTTAATCATCCTGAAATCCCCCTGAACTGTGAAGTGCACATCTGCAGGACAGCCTGGAGGTGGAGACACCGGTTCTGGAGGCAGCGGCTGGCCGCTCGGACGCGTGGCTTTTGATGGAACCATCTTTAAATTTCTCAATCTTTCCTGCAACCCGCAGGACTACCTGGAGGTGGAGACTCCGGTGCTGGAGGCAACCGCCGGAGGCGCTGAGGCGCGGCCGTTCCTGACGCACCACAATGCGCTCGGGCGGCCATTCGCGCTGCGCATCGCCACAGGTGCAAGCCAAACTTCTGCACGTCTCATGCCCTGGAACACGTACATTTGCGCGCACTCCTGACGCACCACAACGCGCTGGGGTTGAGACTTCATGCCGCGCATCGCCTCAGGTGCACACTCAACTTGGTACTTGCTTATCTGAAGAAGGAACATGCTTAACCTTGCCGCCACACCTAACGTGCCACCCAATGCGCTTGGGCGCCCCTTATGCGCTGCGCTTGCACCCTTGCACGCTGGTACGCCGCCCGATTCCAGAATGTAACGGGCAATGGGCAATGGGCAAACGGGCAATGGGCAAACGGGCAATGGGCAATGGGCAATTCAGTGTGTGCCCCTGGCGCTACTGCACTAGCAGTGGGTAGTGTGCCCAGCCCAGCAGTGAGCACGCATCTGTGAGACACGTCGAAAGTGTCTCTCCACCGCCGATCACGCGGTTAAAAAAGATGCCCGGCTGGTTTCGTGGATGCACTGCTCTCGGACAGCATGCCTGGGTGCTTGCAGGATTTTTTGGTACATTCAGACTTGATGGGACACATGTGCCTCACATAGGTCCTCTTCCTTGTTTGTCACCAAATGTGGTCATCCGCAGGACCGGCGCTGAAGCGGCTATTGGTGGGCGGCATCCAGCACGAGTTCGAGAACGGACGCATATTGAGACTAATAGGCCAATCTGAACGTTTGCTGCTGCAGAGCTGGCGCTGGAGCGGCTGGTGGTGGGCGCCAATGAGCGCTTGTTCACTCCAGAACGAAACGAACAAAACGCAGCTCATGAAACATGTGGACAGATCGCTGGCATGCTGATACAACTGGGGTGCTTGTTGCAGGTTTGCCCACGTCCGGCAAGCCGCGGTGGCAGATGAAAGTCTATCGACAATTGAGTCAATGTCGGCTTTTGACCTAAGACAACAGCCGATCATTTCAAAACCTTGTTCCCCCTCGCAGAGCTGGCGCTGAAGCGGCTGGTGGTGGGCGGCATCGAGCGCGTGTTCGAGATCGGGCGCATCTTTCGCAACGAGGGCGTCTCCGCGCGGCACAACCCCGAGTTCACCACCGTCGAGGCCTACCAGGTTGGGGTTTGGAACCTGAACCACAAGCCCACAGCTCCCATTTCCAGACTCAGTGCATAGCTCTCATGCCGAGTCTTGGTCAGGAGACCACCGATCGACCTGGCATGACAGTCACTCGAGACAGCAGTCTACCTTGCAGGGCAGGAGCGCCACACATTTATGCCGGAGCTGACGGAAAAGCTCGCGCGCGCTTGAAGGAAGGGATGCAAGTACAGACAGGAGATGATAGCCTGTGTTGTTCCGCAGGCGTATGCTGACTACATCACGATGCTGGAGTTGACGGAGGACCTCGTTCGCGCAGCGTCCAATGCGGCCACCGGCAGCGAGCAGGTGAGCGGTGTTCGTAGCCAGAAACACTCGCTGTTCAAGATTTCAAGATGCCACCAAGGCCATCACTCAATCGTACGAGCGGACCCCATTGGCGATCTTGATCACACAAGAGGGAGCCTATAACCAGGCTGCCTGATCAAACGACCACAATATTTGCTCTGGCGGTGTCAACACTCCAAATTGTTGTCCTGCTTCCCCACCGCAGATCGAGTACCAGGGCCTGCCCGCTGACTCCACTGCAGATCGAGTACCATGGCCTGGCCATCGATTTCTCGCAGCCCTTCTGGCGCGCGTCAGGGCTTGGGACAGCAAAGCGAAAACGTACCTTCATCGTGGTTTCACGAATCTTCAATGTCCGTCCCTCGCAGATCGAGTACCAGGGTCTGGCGATTGACTTCTCGCAGCCTTTCCGGCGCGCGACAATGTGGGACCTGGTGAAAGACGCCACCGGACTGGACTTCCGGCAGTACTCTGCCGACAAAGATCTGGAAGGCGCGCGGTCGGCGGCGGCGGAGGCCGTCAAAGCTGCAGGCGCCAGCCACGCCGCCGTGCAGGCTGTGTCAGGTACTTACCTGATACATAAATCTGAACGTCTAAAGTAAAAGGTTATATAAAGTAATAGGTTATACTAGAGCAAATGTGGCCGACAAAGACCTGGAGGGGCGCGGGCGGCCGCAGCCGAGGCGGTGAAGGTTACCGGCGCCAGCCACGCTGCCGTGCAAGAGGTGTTGGGTGATCTTTCTCTTCTGTCGTGTTTGAGAGTGCTCCATGTGGTTTCCGACATGGAAGCAGTACATGTCATGGGCGCCAGCCGTGCCTCTGTGTAAACAGTGTCGGACGAGAGCTGCATCTCACAATGTCTCTATCAAGGCTATGAACCTTAGCATAGGCGCTGACTCGAGCCGTCCAGCTTGCTCGGGCTGTAGCCAGCCTGCAGCGCGGCTCCCCATGCGGCACCGTGCTCATCGTGTGTGCCACATGCACATCTTCACACTTGTGGTTCCTCACCACATGCAAATGGTGGTTTTTGCTGCTGCAGGCGCGGAGAGCGTGGTCCATGTGCTCAACTCCATTTCTGAGAACGTGGTGGAGGCCACCCTGCAGCAGCCCACACTTGAGATGTATATTACCCGCTTCAGAGTACCTCACCTGCCACAATGTCAAAACCTCATGTCCCTGTCGCAGGCGCGGAGAGCGTGGGGCACGTGCTGAATTACGTCTTTGAGTACGTCGTGGAGGCCACCCTGCAGCAGCCGACGTTCGTGATGGACCACCCGCTGGAGATCAGCCCGCTCGCAAAGCCGCACCGCTCGGAGCCGGGCTGCGTCGAGCGCTGGGAGCTCTTCATAGCAGGTAACAACAGCAATCCCTCGCGATGCAAACGATGGAAAGCAACTGAACAAACAGAAAAACCGAAAATGAAAGTCGAAAAATAAATAAACTCGCTCGAGATCAGCCCGCTGGCCAAGCCGCACCGCTCGGAGCCAGGCTGGCTGCGTGGAGCGCTGGGAGATCTTCATCGCAGATGAGAATGGCACACAATGTGGCCAAAACACAAGCGCTTCGCTTAGTAACAAACGCAGAGCATCTATGCCGCTGGCAAAGCCGCATGGGGCGAGGACGGGCTGCGTGGAGCGCTGGGAGCTGTTCATAGCAGGTGATCGCAGGTGATTGTGACAAAAACAATGCCATATTGATGTGGACAGGAAAGGAAAGCTTTCAGAACACGAATTATCCCTGAGGATTTGGAAAGAAGACGCCTGCTGGACATCAGCCCGCTGGAGATCAGTCCAGTAGCTTTAGCAAGGTGAGTCACCAAAGTATTTATTTCGTCCCCTCACAGGCCGGGAGCTGGCCAACAGCTTCAGCGAGCTGACGGCCGCGGTGGACCAGCGGCAGCAACCCACGTCCGGCTACTGCACACCAGGTCGCTGAGTTTACGATCTTCGACACAGGGAGGGAGCTGGCCAAGAGCTTCCGCGAGCCGAGGGATGCGGTGGACCAGCGGCAGCGGTCGGCTGTGCCGCTATTCCAACGAACAGAATATCGAACTGTTGAAGAAGCACATAGGAGTTGGTTCATCATTCACCTTTGCAGGCCGGGAGCTGGCCAACAGCTTCAGCGAGCTGACGGCCGCGGTGGACCAGCGGCAGCAACCCACGTCCGGCTACTGCACACCAGGTCGCTGAGTTTACGATCTTCGACACAGGGAGGGAGCTGGCCAACAGCTTCAGCGAGCTGACAGACGCGGTGGACCAGCGGCAGCGGCTGCAGGCGCAGGTTCAGCAGCACACCGCCGCGGCGGCCGTGGCGCAGGTGCTGTCGCCTCGGAATACTATTCCTGGACATGAAACCTGCATCTGAGTGGAGGACCAGCGGCGGCGGCTGCAGGCGCAGGTCGAGCTGCACGCGTCTGCAACCTCCGCTGCACGAGTACTCTGCCATTTATCCCTTGAGAGTGTTTGGCCTGCTGCTGGATGCACAAAATTCCCGAATGCAGGCGCCCGCAGTACCAAACATTACATGCGCAGTGCATCATCTGACATACGAGCAGTTTCAGGCTGTTCCCAAACAAGTTGGCTGCTGCGTCAGGCTGCGGCGGAGGAGCGCGCACGCACCGGCGAGGATGCGTCGGCGGCACTGGAGGCGGCGGCGGAGGAAGCATATGAGGTGCGTGTTGCAGCTGTGTAACATCACCTAGGCTGCAAACACATGGGACTGCGGGCCGTCCTCTCATGGAGTCGCCTTAGAACTGCATTGCGCGGCGCGCAATCACTGCCGCTTTGGCAGGCAGGCGCATGCATTGACCACGATGCCCGAGAACACCGTCCACTTTCCACTGATGGCTGCAGACCTTGAGCCATGCGCGCACAGGTGGCACTGGACGAGGATTTCGTGACGGCGCTGGAATACGGCATGCCACCCACCGGGGGCATGGGCCTGGGCATCGATCGGCTGGTCATGCTGCTGACAGACGCGGCGTCCATACGCGACGTCATTGCCTTCCCGCTGATGAAGTGAGCGAGCGACCGCCAGCAACTTGAGCGAGCTGGTAGACAGTGCATCGGCGACGGAGGCGGCGCTCGTCGCGGCAACGGAATGCTGCGTAGCCGATTGAGTCGGAGCTGTGAAGGTCGGCCAAACCAGTGACCGATGCACTCGACGTTATGGTCTCCACATGCTTGGAGACGTTGCTGCCCAGTCACAGTTGCGGCATCCTCAGGAATCTTCACTGCAATGAGGAATCAATGCTCGCGTGCGCTCGAACAGCTTCCGAAGGTTGCGTCCGCAGGCAAGCCTGCCGTATAAGCACCACAGTAGCTCTCATCAGCCGTACCGCTGCCCACAAGCCTCGTTTCCGCAGCTGCACCTCGCCGGGAGTCGCGTGCCAACAGGCGAGTTGCAGCAACTGTAAGTCTGGAGGAGGTTTACAACGCGTACTGCTGCAGCAGCATCGAGAGCAAAGAAGCCGTTACACAAGGTGAGACGCTACTGGTCTGCAACACTTGGCTGTGCACCTCCGGTGACACCTCCGGACATCACACATCGTCAGGAAAGCGGGGACATGAATGCATCCGGCATTCGCGGTGTGCTCGTTTGCTCGAGCTAGTATATGGTGAGCACGAAAATGCAATGTTGCTCGGCAGCTGGTCGGCATGCGCCCTATAGCGTGTTGGCCGGCACCGGTGAAACCAGCAAACGCGCGGAGACCAGCAAACGGAGTGCAGATCTGTTCTTTCTCATCCAGCCTGCAAACACATGCAAATATTTTCATATCATCACTTGAATCCCATCGATGCTCAGACCTGCGAAAGCCCAGGCCAGGCCCGCTGAGCGCATATGCCCGTGGTGCAGAAAGGCATATGCCAAGTGCTAGGTTGATGTTGCTTTGCTAGCTGTCGCAAAACCGATGTGATTGCAAACGCCGAGCACTCCGGTTCGGACTTAAACTCAGCGAGCACCTCGGGCTGTGCAGCAGACTCTGTGGCGAGCAGTTCACTGATTCGATCCCGTCAGATCAGTTGTTCGGCTCCTGAGACTGCACCTCCTACTCCCGTGGTCGATGGCCTGATCGTGCAAACTTAGACCGTGGCTGAAATACCTGCAGGCTTGGTCATACCACGGCTGCGGCGCTCGCACTGCAGCTGAGCCAGCGGCACCCGGCGGCAGCGGCCCAGCCGATCTTCGGGACCCCTGCAGCCAGCGTCACAGCGCCATGGACGCAGCAGAGGAGGAGGAGCCGCACGCTATGGAGGAAGGCGGCGCGGAGGAGGATGGTGCCCCTAGCGGCGTCACCAAAGAGTGTACGGAGTGCCAGGAGGAGAAGGTGTGCCCGACGCCGCATCACTTTGCGGCGCCTGTGTATCACACGGCTGTTGGACTGAGCTGCGTTGCCTCGGCATGCTGCTGCTGAAGAGCCTGACCGGCAGGCCTCGTTTGGTGGTGACCTCTGCGACGTTCGGGCGCCTCAAAACTACACAATCTGCCACAGGCGATCGAGGACTTTCCGCGCAACCGGCGGCGCCTGGACGGGCGCGACAACCGCTGCAAGCGATGCACGGCGCGCATGGTGTCTGCGCGCCTGAAGGGCAAGGCGCCCGTCACCGAGCCCACAGGTGAATAAGCTTCGAATATTACCTTATCTCAGACGCTGTAAGCGATGCACGGAGCATGGTGTCCGCGCGGCTCAACGGCAAGGCGCCCGTCACCAAGCCCACTGGCAAGTTCAACAAAGTAATCTGCGAGATCATAGCGAATGGAAAGGAGGCACATGAACGGACAGGAGGCACATGGTGTCGGCGCACCTGAAGGGTGAGGCGCCCGTCACCCTGCCTACTGGCGAGTTCACTACTTTTGGCTGCCAGATCATAGCGAATGGAACGGAACTCTATGCGGCACATGGCGTCGGCGCGGCTCAACAGTAAGGCGCCTGTCGCCGAGCCCACTGGTGAGTTCGACAGATTCAGCTGCGAGATCCGAGCAAACGTAACGGAATCTTGTGCGGCACATGGTGTCTGCGCGCCTGAAGGGCAAGGCGCCTGTTACCGAGCCCGCCGGTGAGCAACCTATCAAAATCCAGGAGTTCCCGGCGTACTTCTCAAGTCAAGGACGTGGCTGCGTGAGGGGTCGTACTTTTACATTGAAAGGCTGAGTGAGGGCAGGGAGGAGGCAGGGCAGAAGCATCTGTACCGTGGGCGAGGCCTGTAGTGGCAGGGGCGAGTATCAACGAAATCAGACGATAACCGGGATGCTGACCTCGGGTCTGCTGCTGCCGCAGTGGCCGCCAAGGCGTGCAGCCGGTGCGGGGAAACGAAACCTGCCGCCGAGTTCAACGCCAACAAGGTGCGTTTCAGCGGGCACTGATGGTGTACGGCCTGCACTGATGCCGCACACACATTCACATGTGCATCACATGTGTGCAGCAGCATCGTCATCTGGACATGTTTGCTGGCCAACAGGGCGTCTGGGCAGTCCAGGGGGGTGTGCAAATGCATGCCGCCGCCTGCACATGGCACTGGACAAGCTTGTTAAAGCCCAATACACGATGCCAGAATCTAAGCCCAGGCTGAATCTAAGCCCAGGCTGCTCTGGCGGCTACAGGTGGCGCCCGATGGGCTGTGCAGCTACTGCAAGCCGTGCAACGCGGCTGCGGCGGCGGAGCGCCGTGCCAAGCGCCCGCCTGTGATGGCGCCCACCGTGCAGTCCAAAGTCTGCTCCCACTGCCAGCAGGTGTGCCACCTCACTGCTCGAGCGTTGATGTCAGAAACCGGAACCTTGAACTAGTCCGAAATCTTGTTTTGGTTCCACAGTCAGGGGCGACGCTCGAGACTGCCGGCAGCAGCATCCCCGCTCCTACAATGCTCCCGGAGAGATACTCAACTGCTTTTCAGCTAGCAGCTCATCCATGTCTCATCTGTTTTGCCTCCCGCAATTCCCATGCTGATTCTGTGTTCTGTTGCGCACTACAGGACAAGCCGGCCAGCGAGTTCCACCGCTCGCGCTCGTACAAGGACGGGCTGTTTGGGCAGTGCCGCAGCTGCTGCGCCGCCGCAGCCGCCCGCCGCGCCAAGCCCCTGGTGAGCTCCAGACTATACCGGCGTCTCCCCTGTCTTACTTCAATGTCCGCACGTCTTGTGTCTGCGGATGCACATGCAACCTCCCGCTGGCCCGCTGGCTGTGCTAAACAGCTGCCGAAGGGTTGTCGCCCTGCCATACTGTGCTGCTACAATGCCTCTGCTGCAGAGCAACATCACTTGACTGTTGTCGATCCCGGTTCAATCTCACATCACCCAGGTGGCGGCGCCGACAGTGGGCGCCAAGTCGTGCAGCCGCTGCGGCGCCACCAAGCCGGCGACGGACTTCAACGTCAACAAGACGACATCCTCCGGCCTGACCAGTCACTGCAAGGTGTGCGCGCGGATGCAGCCTGATGAAAAATCGAAAACCTGATTCGCCTGGTGGAAAGATCAAAATCCGTTCTTTCAAGCGCAAGTGTCCTCATGGCTCGCCGTCTAGACTGCATTGAACATTTTGCCAGACACTCGCAGCGGGATTGCATATTGGAATGTCAGGTGACAGGCTGCAACATATCTACGAGTGTGAGGACTTTCGTCTGTTGGACTGCCCGTGCTGATGCCTGACTCTAAACCCTAAACTGCCGCAGGAGTGCATCGCAGCGGCTGCGGCGGAGCGCAAGAAGCAAAAGGCGCTGGTCAACGAGCCGACTGTCGCCTTCAAGGTGGTGCCATGCACAAAATGACCAACCCTCATGAGAACTGTACACGTCCTCGGCAGCTGTGGACGGCATGAGCCTCTGCGACCTCTGCGACCTCCATGGAAATAGGCCGGCAAGCCTGGTCTGCACACTGCCAGGCCACCACATGCATGTTGCTTCACATGCTGGGTTAGGGCCTCGCTTGGTGGCTCGAACTGTCGCCTGGCGCAGCTGCTGCGCCTGCGGCATCAACCCGGCAAAGCCCTAACAGCCCTTCCCACCCTGTGCCGGCAGGTATGCGGGCGGTGCCGGAGGCGCAAAAAGGCAGGCGACTTCCACCGCACGCGCACACGCTCCGATGGCCTCTCCTCCTCCTGCAAGGTGTGCATGACGATGTGTTCGCGGCAAACGAAGATCTGCTGCCAGCCTCTGCTGCAGGATCCACATGTAAACGAGCCCAGCACATCACCTGATGCGATGCAGCTTCGAACAGCGGCAGCACCTAAGTGAGGCTCCACATCCCTGGCTGGAACAGTGAGACACGAGACAGCATCAGCCCAGATTGGACCACTCCTGTTTTTGTCAGAATGTAGGTTCCATGCTCACAGGCGTGTCGCAACCAGGCCAACAGCGTGGCGCGCGCTGCGGCCGGCGGCTTTGCCGGCGGCCACTCACGCGGCGGAACACCCGCCGGCGGTTCCGGCGGCACTTCCTACTATGACAGCAGTTCTGGCAGCCCAGAGGGCTCTGAGGCAGCGGGCGGCGAGGCGGCGGCAGTGCCACCGCACAAGACGTGCATCGAGTGCCAGGTGTGCTGCTGCGGACTCAACATGCTCAAGGACAGTGCTGCATCGGGAATGCTGCGTGAGTTATGGAGGCGAACGTGAAGCGGAGGCTCAGTGACGATGTGCGACGAGTAACATCTGGTTGCACGAACCTCACCCACATGAAAAAACATTTCGACGTGGTGCTGCAATCGCAATCAACGACTGCTCCATGGTCCTGCACAGGAGCCGCGGTCGCTGGCGGACTTTGCGGCGGACGCCCGGAAGCTGGACGGGCTGCGAGACGTGTGCCAGGATTGCCGCACGGCGCAGCTGGCCTCGGCCCGCGGCAGCGGGGGTACAAAATGTTTGGTCCCTCGTGAAACGCCTTGAAACCCCGCTTTCACGAACAGTTCAAGAACAAAGTTCAAACACTGTTCTTGCTTTCTGATCTTGCTGTGCGTTGGTCATTTTTGCTTGTGCGGCTTTGGCCTGTGGACCACGGCTCATGTCTATGTGCACTGAGGCTGATCTGCTTGACAACAGGGGAGGCCGTGGCGGCGGGGCTCGCCAAGTGTGCATGCAGTGCGGCCACGAGTGACCCATCACAGACATGGCAAACTAGATTGACAGGCGTTCAAAGCTGTTGACATGTGCTGTCAAGCAGGTGAAGCCGTGGCAGCGGGGCCAACCAAGGTGTGCCGGCGGTGCGGGCACGAGCGGCCCACCACCGAGTTCCACCGCCAGCTGAGCCGCCCCGACGGCCTGTACAGGTGAGGTTCGCTTTCACCCTTTTTAACTCGGTGATGAGATCTCGCTTTCCCAGGGCACTGGCAAGTCTGAGGCCGTGTAGTCCTCGGACTTCGTGGTACCTGCCCCTGTTGAAAGCGCGCTCGCTGCGTGGATGGGCAGTAGTCGGTGCAGGCGATGCCGATCTACAAGCTGTGACGACTGTGACGTTTTTGCGTGCAGCTACTGCGTCTTTTGCGCATCGGAGTACAAGCTCCAGCGCAAGGCAGGGCGTGCTGCCGCTGCTGCTGCCGCCGCCGACGCGGCCGCCGCTGCGCAGGTACGACTCTGCTGTTGCCGTCTGTCGCTCATCCATAGCTTTGCCTCTTCTCTGCCGCTTTCCCAGCTGTTGTACCGAGGAGTGCCCCACACAACTGTTTTGTTGACGATCCCATGCTGGTCAGGCTTCATTTGTCTTAATCCGGAGGCGAGGAAGTCGGCGGCGTCTTTGCCGACAAAGCGCTCACGCGACAGCAATCATACGTCCTATGTTTCGATCCCCCAACAACTCCTAAATGAGTTTCGCACATTCCACTTGCAGGCGCGCGAGGCGGCGGCGTCGCTGCCGGCAAAGCGCTCGCGCGATGGCCGCCCGCGCCGCGCCGCCGCCGCCCGCCGCAAGTCTTCGTACGACGAAGACGAGGACTACTACACCTCTGCTGCGGCAACGGCGCCGCTGGACGCGCTGGCGGCCGTCGGCGCCGCCACGACGGAGGCGGCCGCAGCGGCGGCGGACGAGGCCAGGGGCGGAAACGGCAGCGGGGCGCGGGGGAGGTCTCCGCCCGGGATACCGCAGCTGCGCGCCGGCGGCACAGAGTGGCCGCAGCCGTCAGCAAGGTGTGCTTAGCAGACATGAATTCTCACGAGCAAGGCGTTTCGCAGGCATAGCAGCTGTGGTTCTCCTGGCTGCCCTGAATGCTTGGATCTGTCTTTTACGACAGTGAGTGAGCTGCGCTGCGGCCGCACAACTGTGGCTGAGCTGCGCGGTCCCTTCTGCTCTTGCAGCCACCCGCGGGGCGCGCCGCCGCTGTGGACGGACCCCGCCGCCAGCGCCGCTGCCATTGGCGCCGCCACAGGAGTTTCAGTCGCAGCCGCCGCGCCGGCACTGGCGCTGGAGCCGTCCACTGCCTTGGCGATGGCGTATGCGGAGGCGGCAAAGCAGCACGCAGACCAGCAGGCGCTGGCCACTCGCCTGGTGAGATGCACACCTGCGCGTTTCTGTAAACCCACATGCTTCTTTCAACCCACGTGCCTGCAAGTTTCTTTTGTGTTCTGCATTCTGCCGCAAGCACCATTGCAGGCCCTGTGCAGCAGAAGCCTCGCTGCGTGTTGACTGCTCTGCGTTTCCCTATGCAGCTTTCGAAAGTGCTCTGCGCGCATCTGATGGGTGTGCTAAGCAAACCCATATCCATCTGGTCGAGTCCCAGGTCTGTCCTGTGCAGGCGGCGGCTTAGGCGGCAAGGCAGCCACCGATCGTTATCAGTGCCTGGCAGCTATTCTATGTCCACCGTCAGCGCCTCGTTCGATCCTTTCTGATCCTCGACGTTTTCAGTCTCCAGGTGGTCGCTGTGCAGGCGGTCGGCCCGCCGCCAGCGGGCTACAGCACGACCACGAATCCTGTTCCAGCTCTGCAATGCCACAATCCGCAGGCGGTGGGCCTGCCGCTGGTCGTCACCAGCGCCCGGCAGCTCAGCAATTTCACCTTGGAAATGTCGTGATTGTGGGGCTTTGTGTTCTGAAACTGCGACTTGAAACTGTGCAGGCGGAGGCGGCGCATGCGGTGGGCCTGCCACCGATCGTAACCAGCTCCCGGCAGCGCTCGGCGTCGCCCGATCCCCGAGACGGGCGCGACAAGAGCAGCGGCTCGGGCGGCAGCGGCGGCGGCCGCGCCCGTGGCCTTGGCGCCGCGCGCAGCAACCTCAGCGGCGGCAGCGGCGATGAGTGGTGGCGCAGGTGCTTCCTGCTTCCTGGCAAAACCTGCTGCCGAGCTGTGTTGCTACTACGCCTCGAGTTCAGCTTTCTCCAGTTGCGCCGAGCTAGGTGCCGGTCGGCTCTCAGAGGCTGTTCACATCCAATTCTCAAGCTGCTGGCTACTCCCTGCGCTACTTTCCTCCGCTCATCCACCTCTAATGAGACACTCTGTCTTGTGCAGCCTGCTGGAGCCGAGTGGCGCATCGGGGAACATCCGCGGCGCGAGTCCGCCGTCCTGGGACAAGGACTTTGACGCGCGCTGGTACAGGTGCGCTTGTTTCACTTCCCTATCTTTGCAGACATCGCTTTTCGTACTGTGTGGCTTGCCGCCCGTCCGCCGTTGTGAATCTCGACGTGCAGCAGTGCTGCCAGCACATGCTTGCTGACTGCATGACGACACAGACCTCTGTTGGGTGGCAGAACTCAACGGTGTTCAACCCTTTCGTTTATCATGCACTGTTTGATCTCCGAGCACTAGTTCCTGACACGTTTTTCGTGCAGCGGCCTGGGCGCCGCGGGCGGCTCGTTCGGCGCGCCGCCAACCTTTTCCGGGCTGCAGGGAGGCAGCCCGCCGGCATTTCGTGGCCCCAGCGCATCCTTTCCTGCCCCCACCGGTGCGCTACATTCATTGTTCGACCAGCTTCGTCAAGTGAGTCGTGCAGCCAACTGCCTGATTGTCAAGGAGCAGGCGTCGCATTGCCACGAGCAACCTCTTCGAAATGTGCGAGGCATTATGATTCAGTTTGTCGCTGTGCTGCTGCAGGTATCTCAGACCCTGCTGCCGCCTTTTGGGGCGGTCAATTTCAGTCCACCACACTTCACGGCGCCTCCCCAGTCCGAGGTGTGCTCAGCGGCACCGAACCCGTGATGCAGACCAAGCCTGCTGCCACTGACACTCTAGTCAAGCCAGCGCCGCCAGGGCGTCACGCTGTGCTTCATCCCCACAGACGTATATTGGCCACCAAGGCACTTGCCCACCTCCAGACGCTGCCGTTGCACCCTGAGCAGTTGACCTGCAGTCCTCTATCAGCTGAGCTGGCACTACACCCTAATGATCACCAGAGATCCGGAAGTTGCGAGGCAGGTCCGCAAGTCTCCAGCTGCAGGCGCCTCCGGCGAGCTGGAGCGACATGAGCTTGGGTCCACCACCAGCTGCCAGGCCACTACACCCGACTTTCTGAACCAAGAGCGTCTCTGAGCCGAGAGCGGCTCTCAACCGGGAGCATCACAATGCCCACCCTGTGTCCTTTCCTGGCCGCAGGCGCCTCCGGCGAGCTTGAGCGATTTGAGTTGGGGTCCACCACCAGCGAGCTCACCGGCATCAGGGGCATGAGCCCCGTGCCCGGCGGCAGCAGCGACAGCCTGACCGCCGGCGGCGTCGTGGAGTGCCGCGGCGGCCAGCTCTCCACTACCGGAGACGTGTCCTCCCCCGCAAAGCGCCTCAGGTAACAACACAGAAAGAGAAGCAAACAACAACAGAAAGTAATCAGCAGCGACAGCCTCACCCCCGGCAGCATCGTCGAACACCGCGGCAGCTGGCTCACCACTCCCGGAGACGTGTCCTCCCCCGCAAAGCGGCTCAGGTGAACTTGCTGGTCGCCGCGAGGGGCTGTCGTAAAAGTATCTGGCACTGTGTTTCAGATCCTGTCTCGTGGGTGGCGCAGCGGCCTGCAGACCACCAGGGCCGAGGCTCTGAGCGGCATTTCCCGCCCGCTTGCAACACGATCTTGCCATGGCCCTGCCATTCTCACTGCTGTCCGTGCAAGCTGTGCTGACGCTTAGCAGTTGTGTTTGCAGGACGTCCACTGCGCCAAGCCTGCCGGCAGGCGGCCGCCTGGGCAGCCTCAGCTCGGCGGACCTGTGTGCGGTGGCGCAGCCGCCCGTGCGGCCGACGCTTAACATCGCGCGGCTGGACCCCACCACCTCGCTCAGCAACGGCGGCGGAAATGGCGGCGGCAACGGCAGCGTCGCGGGCGGCAACGGCAACGGCGGAGAGGACACGCCGCGCAGCGTGCAGCGCCTCAACAGCTTCACTTCGGCGGCCGGCGGTGGCAGCGGCAACGGCGGCGGCAACGGCGGCGGCAATGGCGGGGCGGCCAACGCCAGCTTCTGGAGCGCGGTGCTGCCGGCGGGGTCCGCCGAGGCGGCGGCGCGTGCCGCCGCCTCAAAGGGCGGCCACGGCGGCGGCGGGAACGGCGCTCAGCGCCAGGCTGGTGCTGGCGGCAGGTCTGCCGCAGCAACGCAGGCGTTGCGCGCCGCCAGCCAGCACTGCGACATGCCGCCGCCGCCGGCGGTCGCCACCGCTGGCCGGGCGGCTGCAAGCGCCGCTGCCAATTCGTCCCAGGCGACCGACACGCCACTGCAGCGCCCGCCGGCTGCCGTGGCCGACACACCTGCATCAGCCACGCATGACGCCGCCGCGGGCCACCGCGACGCGCAGCAGGAACACGCCGCGGCGCCGACGGGCGCCCCGGCAACCAACTGCCCTGGCAGCCGCGCCGGCAGCGCGTCGCCGGAGCACCGGCAGCAGCACAGCGGCAGCGGCGGCTCCAGCAACTCGCCCGAAGAGGGGCACGGACAGCCGGCGGCGGCGGACGAGGACGCCGCTGAAGACATGGACGAGGACAAGGCCCCTGCTGAGCCCCTGGTCGCCGAGCCGGCGGCAGTGCTCAGTGCTGTGGCAGGCAGGAGCGACATTGTGCCGGCTGACGGCAATGCAGCGCCGCCAGTGGCTTACGCGGCGCGCAGCCCTGTGCCGGCAGATGCTCGTCTGGAGGCAGCCGCCATAGCAGCCGTCGCCGCGGGCATTGCCGCTGCTGTTGGCGCCGCAGCCGCGGGCGACCAGTCGGCGGCGGCAGGGGAGGCTTCACCGGCGGCAGCCCCCGAGCGGCGGCCGATGTCCGTATTCGAGAAGGCGGCGGCGCAGCACCGCGACTGGGAGGCGCAGTCGTCTGGCGAGGGCGGTGGAGGCGGCGGCGGCGGCCCAGGCGGCCTCAGCCCAAAGGCCTCTGGCAGCTTCAAGGTGCGGTAGGACGAATGTAGGTGCAGCAGGACAGCGTGTGTGAGGAAGCTGATGACGCTCTTTAGGTGATGCTCCTCCGGCGTGCAGATATATGTCCGCAACTTCCTGCGTCACGTGCTTGAGTGGCCTTTTGAGTTCATGATACACAGAAGCTCACAGCCGTGGTTGCTTTATCGTAGGTGTCAGACCAGGGCGCCTTCCGACCGTACAGTTCACCAGGGTCGAGCCCCGGGCGCCATTGTCACTGACAATGGCGCCTGTGTGAAGGAGCTTTCCGCGGACAGATCAGACTCGCCATGCCAGCAGCGTCAGGTTGAAGGGTTTGCAGCTTGCCAAGCGGGTGGGTTCGGCATCGCCATGTGAGTGAGTGGTCGTAGAGTAGAGTGTCCGGGTTATGAGTTGGTGGGACGCCACATTCAGCAGACGCTGCGCTGTGGTTTGCTGTGCTTTCAGCGGCGATTCGCAAATGACGCAAAGGCAAGAGAATTTCGTAGGCCGCCGGCGTTTGTTTTGGTGTTTTGAATGGACACGTGTTTTGTGTTGTGCATCGCTCCCGCCAGGGGACGAGGCCGTCGCTTCCTGATACAATTCCAGGTGGACGGGCCACCCCGAGTGCACCCACATGTGCACCTAGTGTCAGAATTTTCTCTCGGATTTACAAACCGTACCTCCGAATTCATGGCTGGGCTGTCCATGCTACTTCGGCACCATGCTGCAATTTAGTGCGTGGCGGCAACCCCCTTCTGCTGCCTTGCAATTGTATCGCCTCTTATCAGAACCTGTGTACACTTGCACCGACAAATGACATACCAATGACCGACAAAACTCCACAGTGCCGGCCGTGAACTTCACGTCTACCTCAAATCTCTTGGCAAAAATTACAGCAAGCATGAATTTACGCATTCTGTTCTTGTCTGGGCCCCGCCGAAAACCCACTTTTTCAAGACTCTGCAAATTCCCGCTGCGGCGTCGAGCTTGCCTGCGCCTCGTCTTCACGGTATCAAGACCTGCAGGCGCACTTTCAGCAAGTCTGCGGTGCATTCGTGACGCTGTTTGGCACTCTCAGTAATATTGACACGCCCACAGTGCACCGGCATCGTCAGGCACAGGAGCAAGCTCGAAATGGAGTACCACACATTCCGGCGCCCGGGACAGGTCTTTGTATTGATGTCTCCAAAAACCTACTACATGTGACATGCAGTGCGCTTGTAAAACTCGCACCAGGTCCTCTGGCAACACGGGGCCGCCTCCAACGGCCTCGCCGACGTCCGCCGACAGCAGCTGGCTCGTGATGATGTGAAACAGCAGCAGCTGCACACAGGGGAAGCATACAAAAGGAGTTTACTCGGCATGTTTGATGCGAGACGGCAGCAACTCTGCGAGAGTCTGCACAATACACCCAGATAGCATGCCGGTGGATGCGACTGACCTTATCAGCCAGCCAGACAGGCGCACAAATGTCTCGCTTGAAACTGTGAGCATGCGTGTGAAGTGACATGGGGACGTCTTGACCTTACATAGACACAGCTAGCCGGTAGCATGCATGAATCAGGAGAGCAGAAGTCAAAGCTCTTGCCATCTGTAGCGTCGGCGTGTTGGTAATGTTAAGGCGGGCCATCGGCGTCGCCGCAAATGCCGCATTCGTCGGCACCAGCACTGTCGTCGAGGCATTGTGATCCATCAATGATGCCAGAATGCCTGGGCACAACGCGCAGCAGGCCACCCATTCAATAGGAGTTCCTGATCACTGCTGCATCATCATCACAACAGCTTCAAAGTTCGATTCAGCCGCAACACTGATGAGGTGGAGCGACTGCCGCTACTCGCTCTGCAGTTTAGCTTCACTACATGCTGAAATGGCTGCGGTTATCTCGACCGCTGCAACAGTCGGAGCACCTGTTGTTCCAGTACATCATGCGGTCCAAGAAGTACGAAATCAGTGGCCAAACGGTGGCAGGACCTGACCGCACCTGCTTGCCAGCTGCAGGAACCGTGGCATTGGGCTTCGACTGCAGGAGAGCGTAGACGCTAGGCGCACATCCTGTTGTAGGGACGACCGAAGGCTCGCCTGCAGATGGACTAGCAGCTGTCATGAGTTTCTTTCACCATTCACAGAGTCTCTGATTTTGTGCACTGGCGGTGATGGGACTTCGACAGAAAGGAGCCTCCTTTTTGCACTCGGAGTGCATGCGCATGCAGTAAAGGCATCCTGAGAGACTCGGATCCTCAGCCAAATTGAGCCTTCGTTCCCCATACACACAGCACCACTGGTCGATTCAGCCTTCGGACACGACAAATGTCCGTCCAGTTCTTACCCGCGGGGCTGGAGGAAGTAGCCATGCCGGTGTACCCCGGTTCATTCACTGGAGCGGGTGCCAAAGTAGAGCCCGGACGTCATTGCCGTGCTAAACTGCATCTTGGTGCTGAAGCTGCGTCCGTTGGGGTTGGCGGCCGTCGCCGGCACCGCATTCCTGCATCGACAGCGGATGAAGACTGGACGGCAGTGTGCATGCCGAGGACACTCCGGATGCAAGTGTCCACGTCTCAGCAGTGACCAGCATTAGGGATTACGCTGCGTCAAGAGAAAGTCGACATCTCTCCTCCTCATGCCTTTCTTGCCAAAACCCTGCCATTCATTTATGAGCTTGTCAGGCATATCGCCGCAGCGCGCCATGCTGTCGTCAGCTGCTCATGCTTTGACGTGAGGGTGGTAGATGTAAATGTCGCATGGCAATGGCGCCTCCTATCGAAAGAACATCTGTATCCGGTTGTGCGGGGTTTGCTTGTTGCGCCTGACAACAGCGCACCCTGCAATTAGCTGCTCCGGCTTTGACGCTGAGGTGATGCGCAGATCCCAGGGCGGCGGCGGCAGCCTCGAGAGCTGCCACACACCGCCGTATGCAGTCTGCATCATCTGCCAGAGGTTGGCTGTGACAGCGGCTGTGAGCGCTGTGGCACCCTGTAGAGAAATCAGCAGAATGAGTCAGTCGATGGCATTCGAATCGGCAGAGCGAGCGAGAATGCTGGCAGAGCTGGACAGATACGAGTAGGTAAGGCATTGAAAAGCAAGCGACGGCATACTGATGCAGTGGGTGCTGTCCAGCTGGTGCAATCGGCAGCAGGCCATTCTGCTGTATGTGTGCGGAATGCGCTGGCTCAGACACCGCGCCAGCTCGGAGATAGAATACGTTGCCTCTAGACATGTCTACCTGCCTGTACAGGTCTTGCTCAATGACTCACTCCGGCTGGCGAGGGGCGCAATTCTACCAACTGGATGGAATCGCGCCCAGCCACATTTGTGAGCACCAGACTGAGAAAGCCGCCTGCACACCATGCGTGATGTCAAGCCTTCTTCGGTTGACATTCGGTATGTCGCTGCGAATTTTCTGCAGACTTGCGGTTTCTGCAGACTTGTGCAACATGATGAACTCGGGCATACAGAGCAAATTGCCGCAGGCGGTTGGGTACATGAGAAAAGGGTAGGGGTGCATGCCTGCCGTGGGGCATTACATTGCCACGCGGACGACAATTGGCCCAGAGGGCTCGCACTCGACCTGCACAAGGTGATGATGCAGTGAGACAGGCAACCCGACAGGAGCACAGATTCGCATGCAGTCCGGCGCAGTGAAGAACTGTGCACAAAGAGTGTATGCACCTGAGACAACGGCATCTGCGAGCGGCGACAGACTGATTGGTACATCATAATCAGGATGAGGTCATAGCAGCCGCAGTCCTGACTTGTTGGCGGTCATAAACTCTCCTCGCCAAATGCGATTTGGCCGCGCTTTCCGTCTGCAAGTTAGCTGGCGGACGCTCTATTTTTCAGCGCTGCTTCCCGCAGCATGCTGTTGATAACTTCAACGGACTCACCTGTCGGCCCTGCGCCGTCGTCCCCTGTGATGTGGGGGGCCCAAAGCCTGCTGCGCCGCCGCTTGGGGTTGCAGTGGGCCCAGCAGCGGGCTGTGCAGAGGGGCCGGCAGATGGTGCCGCCGCTGCTGTCGGCACTACCGCTGCTGTTGGAGCCGCAGTCATCACTACTGCTGCTGTTGGCGTCGCAGTTGGCTCTACCGCTGCGTGTCCGCCTAGCACTCGTGCCGCAGTCATCGTCGTCCCCACGGCAGCCATGGGCGCTGCTGTGGGCTGCCTCGTCTGCTGACCGCTTGCCATGGCGCACAACGTCATGAGCGCAGTGATAATCTGCTGCTTCGCCGTCATTGGCGGCATGACGTGTGCACTTCTGCGTGCGGCATCAGGGCAGGAAGCCCAGCACTGCTGTATGTGCCGGAACTATCGTGGCTGCCTTCTCTATGCTTTGAACGCTAAGCGAGTCTTGGCGCCGCGATTCAACACCGCTGCCATGTGGAGAACAAGCGGCAGAGCTGGCCCCATTCGCCTCAAAGCTCGATCTGAACCTTGCTGATGAGCTGATGCATGAGCGCTGTATGCTACGTAACTCCAGCGCCTGATGGGTTGCAAAGGTTCGAGGCTCATTCGTGAATTCGCATCCTCAGTACTCTCGGCTGTGATGCAGAACGGTGCTTCTTCGGTGCATCCTGCCTGACAACGGAGCTTGCGATGCCTGCTCCTGTCCATGCAGGCCGGCTCAAAAGCAAAAACCAGTTGTCATTAGATACGTCCCAGACTGCCCTCGGATGGCTGTACGTAACAGCTGGATCAGGGTTCAGCACAGTTCGATCGACGTGCCATGGCGCCAGTGTTCATCGCTCACTCGTCCTTTGATGTGTGACCGCCGTTCATTCTCGCGGCGGCACCTCTTCATCTGTCTCTTGCGCCCATCACATTCCGGAGGGGTCAATCTCCGAAAGTTCTGCACCGCTTGACGGATGTCCTAGTCAGTCCAGGCCGAAGGGGCATTCTGGCAAAAGGGTTCATCTGTCACGAGACAGACCAACCGCTCAACTGCACTGGAGTTAAATTGCCGATTGCAAGACGTGCTTTCATCGCGCAGTTCCTGCACATATTGGTTTGCAACTTGTACAGCACGCTGGGATTTGCTTCAAGGGCTAGCAACTCTTGAACGCGTTGGATCCTGTACACGGCGAGCGGCTCTTGTGCTGTGCACTGACCGAGGTTTAGTTCTACACGACATCCAAGATCCATCTTTTGCCTGATACAATTGCATAGCCGCTGAAGGAATCGATCCTCGTTGGTAGAGGGTGGGCACAGGGCCGCAGGCGGCCATCCAAGACTTTGGCCCGTCCGCAGATATTTCCGCCCCTGCGGCAGCGATGGCGATCGGGACGGACTCCGCCCTGCTGATCGCGGCAGTCGCTGTGTTCATGGTGGCACCTACGGCCGATGCTCGGTGGGTGTACAAGTCAAATCTCGGCTCGTAGCCTCCCGTCTGACAAATGTGTGCCGTTGACGGCGTGAACGTTCACGCCTGCGCCTTCGTGTTGACTCGTGTCAACAAGGCAACGTTGCCTTGTGTTGCCATATCGCCTCACCAGCCTTGCGCTTGATTCAGCATCAAATCATATTGTCAGCGCGGGCGTTTCGATCCGTAGGCTGGGCGCCCGGAAGCTGCACTATGACGAGTTTCAGGTTTGCAAATCCACTGGAACTTTCACAGCCAATTACCATTCTGTCAACGGCAAGGTCAAGAGTAGACTCGGATGCAGTGATGTTCTGCACTCATTTGCGCCATACAGGACAGCTCCTGGCCTAACAGGCACGACTCGCAGTTCACTGCCCAAGACAACACGACAGTGGGAGAGTGGAAGGTGCGATTTGTGCGACATGCGTGTCTGAACCTGCCCGGCCTTGTGTGGTCGTCAGTCGAGCGCATTGTGAAGCTGTTGCCGATGCGGGTTGTGTGGTTGGCATGCACAAGGCTGTGCTGATGGCGGCTCTCATAATTTGCAGATCGGCCGCGCCACCTTTGCATACAATCACGACAACATGAACATCGACAACGCAGGCACGCTTGGCAAGATGTCTACCTCCGGCATGAATGCTGGACTCGATAGTTTGACTGCTGATGTTTCCTCCGTGTGCCACCTGACTTATGGTTCTGTGCCTGCGCAGCCTGCCACTTTGGGTGCGGCGCCATCCCACCTGCCAATAACCTGCCGCTGTCCCCAGCAAGCGTCATGGCGATTGACTGAAGTCTGTGCACATGTGATACCGTTGTGCGCGTCGTTTTGGAACAGGTTGATGCATGTCCGGTCATCGCAGGCATATCGACCCGAACGCTGACCACGGCCAGGGGCTTCAGGCGAGTCGCAGAATCTGCATGCCCTTCCTTACAGTCACGATCAGTATAGATGCACGCGTATGTTGGCGCCATCAGTGTGAGCATGGGCTTTTTCTAAATGAGAGGCGCCAGATTTCCGTCAATGGTGCTGTTCATGACAGTCAACCAGCACACGGGCACTGAAGAAGCATCAAACGCTATGCTGGTTGATCAGACTCTGTGCTCAGCACGACATCATGACCTCACATGCAGGTTGCCGCAATCTCGGATGTGAATCCGGTGAAGGCTCTTTGAATCACATTCCTCCTGTGTCTTTGACAAAGCTGCATTGTGGAAGAAGCATCTTCGCAGCAGCACCGCGACGCACTACTGACACAAAGATTTGCGTACCTGCAGGACTATGCAGGCAGCTGCGGGTGCGTCCTTCCATGTCCTTCCATGTCTCGAGGAGCGTGCCCAGTTTCTGCAGTGCAACGTTGACCCTGCTGCGCTAATGCACGTATACATATCTAGCTGACCCGGTGTGCTGATTGACAACATTGTCGAGTAACAGGCGCTGCTACGAGTTCCGCTGCGCAAACATGGTGTTCAACGACAACTATAACGAGACCATCGACCGCAGCGACGTCTGCTACGACACGACGGGTTCCCTCGTCATCAAAATCATCGACACGTTAGTCTGACAAGTGCCAGGGGCACACGATAGTCAAGGGAGAGTGCACGAGATCAATGTGATCAGGACGCACCATGTATGTCCAGCAGCAGGTCGGTGCCGCCAACTGAGTGGCCTGAGCATCATGGTGCCCTGGAGGTGGTGATGAGTGCTTGGTTTCAATCTGCGCAGGTGCCCCTGCAACTACCCTGACAATGCCCATTCCAACAGGAGGTGAGGGTGGGCAGAAGTGGCGGCCTGTTATTCTGCTTGCGGCGTCGAGTTGTCGAGTTGTCCTACTGCCTCGCGATGACCTGCATGTTGCGGTAGTGGTCGCAGCACAGGCGCACAGCATGTCGTTGTGTGTTTCGGCAGCCGGCAGCGCAGGCATCACACCATGAACACCCTACCTTTAAGTTTGCGCACCTCGCAGGTGGTGCTGCGGAGACATGACCCATTTCGACACATCCTACTGGGCCATGACGAAGGTGCGTGTTAGCATGCGCCTCAGCGAGCGCCCGATCCAGCTGATGCGTCCCACAGCATGAACAATGATGATGTGAAACGCCAGCAGTCGGGAGCTGCACGATGAGATAGTCACGCACGAACCGACATGATGCAAGGCTGCCACTGTCACACTGCTACATTTTGATGCAGCAGTGTGACAGTAACATCTAAGCTGCCCTTGTGTGCCGCGCAGCTTGCGAACCCATCGTATGGAGTCATTGGCCTGAACTACCGAGAGGTAGGTACACCAGAGCATCTCACTCGGGAGGTTTCAGTATGTCCACGCACGACCGTCAGTCAGATGTTGAACGGTTTGCAGTCCCATCCTTGGGATGCTCATGTTACTTCATCTATGCGCAGGTCCCCTGCAACTTCACGCCGGCAAACGAGCTGGGGCCCGTTGGCCTTCCCCCAGGTCTGTGCGCCGCCTTTACTTTCCACATTGTACGCACTGGCAGCACTTGCTGCATGCTGCTGCATGCCCTGCTGTCGTTTGTATCACTCGCTGACGATTGCTGCATGCTGCTGCATGCCCTGCTGTCGTTTGTATCACTCGCTGACGATTGCTGCTTACTATTTCCGCAGGATACCCAAATGTGCGTGCGTTTGGGTCGAGTGCGTGCGTGATGCGCCCAGCTTCTCTGGGCTTTGGAGCCATGTGCATGCGTGCATGTGGCTGCCTATCCGCACATGAGTTCAGATGACATCTGATAAGATCAGGATGCACTCACCATAACTGGGTGCATGCTGCATTCGGGATGCTTTCCGGATTACATTTGCCTTCCACTTGCATGCATCATTCTGCGTTCCAGGGGGGTACCAAGGGCTCTGCGATGCACGCAACTTTCTGACCATGCATGAACCATCCACGCAGGCCGTCACCTACCCCCTGCCCTACAATAATGCGACCGTCTTCCCGGCGCCGCCTGCGGAAGTAACCGCGCCGTTCAATATGTCCACGTCGGGAGGCAGCCCGGCACCCGGCATGGCCCCGGCGGCGGCCGCCAATGCCACCGCTACCGCAAACGCAACAGCAGCGGCCAACGCAACGGCTGCCGTCAATGCTACCGCAGCCGCACCGCAGCCTGTCAATGCCTCCGCCCCAATGGGTGTGTGCACTACATCCCTTGGCCTGCACATGCTCGCTATCTGCGCTTTCCTCACACTGCGTCACAGGGCCGGTGGCAGGTGATGAACTGCAAGTGAAAGTACAGAGTACAAAAGGATGGGTGCGGCAGGCCGTCGGTGCCGCACAGCAGGCCGTAAGGGCGTCGCGCAAAGCATCAACGGCCACAATGAAGGCGGCATCAGCAGCGGCCTGGGCAGTGTATTGCAGCTCCGTATTTCAAGGGTTTCAGACAACGGCAGCAACGTCTTCTGTGCATGCAGGGGAGTTCATGACCATCGGAGGCGGCGTCGAGGGAGGCCAACAGGGCGGCACCACACCCATCTACCAGAACGGCGCCCCGCAAGGCCACTGGCAGGACGTCTCCTACAACGTGGGCGGCTCCTCGTCTACCAGTGAGCGTCGGATCACAGATTCTTCTGCATGTTGTGCATTCTGAGCTCTGGAACACAATTTTCACTCTGCGAAGTGTGTGCGAAGTTGCTGGGCATCCAGTCATACACGGCGGGAAGCCTCATTTGGGTTTGCCTGCACTCCCGGATGGGCCATGCACACTGCTGGCCAGCAGCGTACATCCAGCACAGACTCTTGCCTGATATCGCCAAGGTGAGTTCAGCTGCTTGCGGTTCACAAGCTGTCCTTGGCTGACCACCAGAATCTCATGACCGCACGCTCTGCAAGAGCTCATTTGCTCCACACCATCCTGCATTGCAGACGGGCCCTCTGGGAGCGCCGCCCGCTGCGCGGCCGTCCGCCCCAATGGCGCAATCTCCTTCCAAGGCAATCCCGGCGACTTTACGAACATGCTGTCCCTGGCCTTCGGCATCCGCAACCTCAACGGCGGAAGCCCCAATGTCAACGTCAGCATTGGCACCGCGTCGGTGCGGCATTTTTTCTGCGCTCGCATTGTTTTTCGTTGCTGTTCGTATGTGTGTGCAGGAATTTGATGGCACCATACCATTTGCTCGAGGGTCCTGCATCGGCAAGGCAGCTGTGCATCGGTCAGGAGCACTCTGGCACATGTTGCTGCATGCATTGCTTGGAGCTGTGAAACACGACAAATTGCTTTCCGGATCACGGTCCTCATTTCCTTTGCGCGGCGTTTTCAAGAAGGTTAGCGCCGTTGAGACACGCTGATGTTTATTCCGAATGCCGGCAGGGCACCAACTGTGACGAGGTCAGCCTCGGTAGCCTGGAGCGAACGGTGGCCGCCACCGGATCCGACAACCGCCCCTGGTCCAAGTACGATGTGTACCTCGGCAACTTCGGGTCGGCCACCGACGCCAGCACCGGCGTGGTGCGAATTCAAAGCACTTGACGACGTCTCCAGGGCTTTCCCTTTTGAGGGCTGGGACAGGGGAAGTTCGATATAAACAGCGCACGCTGGTCGAGCACCACTGCTGCCTGGATGCAGCTGGGTAGGCACCCAGCTGCCACCGCCAGAATCACGTGAAACTGCTGTTCTTGTGGACCACCGCAAGTTCCACATCAGTGAAGCGTGCATCCTCCTGCCGCGCAGGTGCAAGCGTTTGCCGCTGCGTTCGACGGCTGCGGCAGCCTGGGCGCTGGAGACATTAACAAGGTGCGCATGTTGCATTGCTTCACACACCAGCATGCGGTTGACAGCTGCATGCTGATGGTGTGGCAGTTTGTTCCAGCACTTGGGCTTTAAAACCGTCTTGAGACAACAAACGTGCGCAGCAGGACGTCGTAAATTGTTGTGCATGCATTCGCTGGCTTCTGTCCCTCACTGAAAACCGATCAACATTATTCTGGAATGGCGCCACAGGTGGAGTTCATCAACGCCGCTGGCGGCATCCAGACGTACTGCCTGGACCAGGTTCAGCTGCTCGGCTGATCATGGGACTCAGGGCGGAAGAGCCAAACTGTGCGAGGAGGTGTGCCCAGTCTGCATTATTCGCACTATGTTTCTGCAGCCGTGCAATCCACACGCATGTCACATGGACGATTGCTTGCATGCTGGACATGTTCACGCGCGCAAAGCTCGCCAGCGTGCTTGGCGGCGAGCGCCGCCGAGGCAGTGTGCCTTTGGACATGGCAGTAGATGTAAGCTCAGAACCCATAAACCTGACGGAGTGTGCTGACTCCAGGTTCATGGGGAGGGCAATGCTGGCATTGCCGCGTGGAGTGTGTGTGGAATCAAAACAATGTCGGGTAGTGTGATAACGGTTGGGCTGCATACTGAACAATCGAAGCGAGATTTTCACCAGTCCCCAGGATGTGTGACGTGGTGTTGTATCATTGCAGTCAGGATTGCGCCAGACCCAATTCTTGATAGCAGTGGGGCCAGGTCTGCTGTTTTGCTTCATTTGGGCACACCGCGTATGCGGCCATGCATGACACTAGCAGGTTGGTACTGGCACTCCCAAGCCAGGACCCTGCCAGTGGCTTGCATGCGTTGAGTAGTATCATCAAGTTGACATTTCAGCCTTTGTTGTCTACGCTGTGTCTCAGGCTCTGCTGAAATTCTGCGAATCCTGGTTTTCCCGATCCTGTTCTGATATTCCCGAGATCCATCTTGCCCAGTCTGACTGGCTCACGCGCTTGCTCAAATGGCGGCGCACCTCACTCACACACTTGCTTTTGCGTTTCGCCGTCGTGTCTCTTCCAGAAGCTCAACGCGCATCCACCTGCCCACAAGTTTGCTGCAGCAGCCTGCCGTCGTTCAGCCGCCGGTCTCCGTTGTTTCTGAGCTGTCGGTCCGAAGTTCGGAAGCCGGCGCGTCCTTTCCTCGCTGCTTGTGCAGCTCTGCCATTGTCTGCGCACCTGTTTGACATCCTAACTGGTCACAAGCGTCGCAAGCAGCCGCCTGCAGCCGCTTCACGTCCCTCGCGGCAAGACAGGCCAGGCGACTCCACTTGCCGACCTTTCGGGCTGCTCCGGAACCTGCAGGCAGCGCCTCGATCCCAGAACACCCCAGCGCAGTTTCCTCTTTTGCTGAGCATGCCCATTGTCGCATCCTTGGTTCTTCGCTGCATGTTCTGCAGGTGGTTTGTCCTTTTCTCGCTTTACTTCGTCCCTGGTCTGACCAGCAAGCTGTCCCTGTCCTGCAGGCGCCGCATCCTTTCGGCAGCCGACAGCATGGCGTGGACGCCACTAGTCGCCATTCTAGCCCTCGTCCTGCTGCTCGCCTCGCCGCCGGCAGCGGAGGCTGCACGCTGCCGTCGAGGCCTGAAGCAATGTGAGTTGATTTTCCCTCTTCCCTCCTTGTTCACCACCTGCCTGCGGGCTGCCTATTGCCGCTTCAGATCCTGCCGGGGCTCTTTTCCTTTGCGAAAGAATGCATGATTTGTTGCTCATCATCGACCTGCCTATGGTTCGGCATTTACCCTAAAGGCCCTGCAGCAGGTCATGCCTGGTTGCGGCAGCGCCACAATTCTAGAAGCTTTCTGTTGCCTCGCAGACGACCCTATGACGGATCCAGCGTGGCCGAATCGGCACGCCAACCAGGATCCCAGCAACGCCACGACGTGCGATGCCCGCATATAGCATGGCATGAGAGCGAGCGAGCGTCACCCGCAACTGTCTCTGACAGTGGCGCCGCCATCAATGGCGTTTAATGTCTGCCGGCAGCGCTGCCATCGCTCTGAATTCCTGCTCAGGTTGAATTCAACTTCTTGCGATCCGCTGTGCAGCATGGGCGCATGGCAGCAGGGGCGCATCACCGCGGCGTACAACCATGACGGTGCGGCACGGCCAGCATGTCTGATGGCATATGCTGGCTCACTCTCTGGCACCGAAACAGCAGCGATGCCTCACTGATCGGGCACTGATGATCGGCTTTGGTTGTCTCTCAAAGATTGCACCTTGTGCTGGCCAATTTGCTGGCGGTGCCGCGGCGCTGAGCACTGCACTTATAATCCGCAGGCATGGACATCAACCAGGCGGCCTGTGCCTTTGGCACTATCGACCCCAGCTCGTGGAACGGACAGGGGCTGCAGGCAAGCAGCGCTCTTGAGACTTGCCTCCTTGCCACACATTGCGCGTAACATCCATGCATACTCTGCTCGGCAGCCCTGCATTCTGAATGGGCTCACACAGCGCAGATTGTGACTATGCCGGCGCATCCTCACCGGCAAAGTGCTGCTGCGCAGCGGCCAATGTCACGTTGTTACAATGCGACACCTTTATGACTGTGAGAAATTCTCATCTGACTGTGTGAACACCATGTACATGCAGGTCGCCGCAATGAGCGACGTGAACCCGGCCTACACCTCCAGCTGCGGGTATGCATTGCAGATTCGACCGCAGCTGCATGCTTCATCAGCATAGTTCCTGGCCTTCACTGGCGTCTTGGTCTGCATCCCGCAACGGTATCTGCTTGCACAAGCACATGGATACAGCAAGGTTCTGCTCCCATATAGCTGAGCTCTCCGGACCAACTGCGCAGGCGCTGCTACGAGATTCAGTGCAGAGACGCAGACTTCACAGATGCCTACGGCCAGATGATCTACCGCCAAAGCGCTTGCTACTCGACCTCCGGGAGCATCGTCGTCAAGATCATCGACACGTGAGGCCGCTGTATGTGGTCGAATTTTCCCATGGACTATCCCTCCGAAGTTCCTGTCTGCAGCAGCTGCATGCAGCATGCTGTGATATTTGACGTTTCACACTGCTGCACCTACATAATGAAGGCACAATGCTGACGCACATTCTTCAACCCGTGTTCACAGTTGCCCCTGCAATTACCCGGCCAACCAATACTCCAATGGCCGGTGAGTCGCCACAACAGGCCTGTTGTGCTTGACGCCAGATGCAAGCAGCGGGCCCCATCGATGTATGTGCAAGCATGCCGCAACAAAGCTTATTCATATAAACAACACGCCAGCGTGGGGCGGTGTTTGCTGAGGTCCTGCTGCACTTTCCGCAACAGGTGGTGCTGTGGCGACATGACACACTTTGACACCTCCTACTGGTATGGAAGTTCCATGCCGGCATTCCGTCGTTGTTGCTGTCTCGCATCTCTCTGCGCTTCTGCGGCTGCCATCAACCGACTTGCTAGACGCATCCAGCGCTGTAGTGCAGCAAATCATAAGCACGTGAACTGATCGGCTGCTGCACGTTCTGCGGTCATTGCCTGTGACGCATACTGCTGCAATTGGAACTGCAGGGCCTTCCAGAAGATGGCCAACCCTTCTGTGGGAGTGATCGGCGTCAACTACAGGTGCGGTCCTGACACGTATTTCCTTTCACACTGCCGGAAGGCAGGCTGACTTCCCTGCAGATAGGCGTCTCTCGGCATGTCTCGCCGGCTTCCCAGCATCGGATGCTGCAACTGCTGCACCTCTCAGCTCCATTCAACTGCGCATGCACGCAAATATCCCAGCCCGGCAGCGGCTGAAGCTAGCTGCGAAACAGCGTGCGCCTTCTGGAAGCAGAATCATCCACTGACTCCTGTCGCTGCAATCTTTGTGCAGGCAGGTGCCGTGCACCTATGTGCCGCCCAACGACCTGGGACCGGTCGGTACCCCTGCAGGGTGGCCTTCCAGCTCTTGGTGAACAAGATGTTTCTTCAAATGCCTGGCAATCCCCCTATCATTGAGATGTCAAGGCCACTGCGCCAGAGCTGCATGCCTGGCTGAGCACAAGGGACCTGTCAAGTCTAGCTGCCTCATGATCAAAGTGTGGCGTACGCCAGCAGTTTTGAATGCTGCAGGTTTCGGAGGGTCGCGTCCTCCGAAGCCTGCGTGCATATTGACATGTTCGCCCTACTGTAGAAGCGAGCGTCACTGGTCGCTCCGCATGAGGCATGCGTGCATGTGCATCAGTCGTGATTGGTGAAAGTCTTCAACGTATTCATGTGTGCGATGTCAGGTACCCGACACCCTACGGAGACCAAGCGGTGTTCCCGTCTTCCAGCGTCGAGCAAAACCCTTCATCCCCGTCGCCAACGCCCAGTGCCACAGACGCATCCGCTGCTGCTTCCGGCGCTTCCGCATCAGCGTCCGCTGGCAGCGCATCAGCTTCGAGCTCAAGCGGCGGCCCATCTCCATCACCGTCTCCATCCTGGTCGTCACCATCGAGCGGCGCATCCACCGGAACCGGGGTTTCAACCTCGTCTTCAGCCGGCAGCTCAGCTTCGGCATCCTCCTCAGGCAGCTCCTCGTCTTCGTCGTCTGGAGGCTCCGCATCCTCATCGTCTGGCAGCTCTAGCGGCTCTTCTTCGTCTTCCTCCAGCGGCGCTGCTTAATCTTCCGCGGCTTGGTTGGGCTTAGGGTCCCTTGGCCGGGGTTTGGCGCGCAACCCCTTGTGAGATTCCCCGGGCGTCCCATATTGGCTTCTGCCATCATCACCGGCACAGCGCATGCCGGCAGATCGACTTGCGACAGCCATCAGTTGCATTGTGTTGTATGTGAAAAAGGTTTGGGCTAGGATCGGTGGCGTCAGCCGCCAGGGGCAGCAGTATCAGGATAGCACAGACAGTGTAGCACCAGCAGATACTTGTTTAGAAGTCCGCCACTGCCGGCACTCTGATACGATCAGTCGCGCGTTGCCGCGTCCAAGTTTCTCAGAGCATTGCCGACGGTGTGTGTCTCAGGTAAGGCAACAGGTTAGTCAATATTTTTGCACGTATTTATGCGCCCTCGTGTGCATGCAGCGCCAGGAGTGGCAGCGAGTTCTGGTGGGCGCGGCCCCAACGTTTCCGCCAAGGCTTGAACTGTTCTTCACTGAATAGCTTACCTATCAGCGTGCCTTGCATTGTGTCCACCTTGCTCGAAAGATTCGATTGGCCGCAGCCGGTGCTGATATTGACTTGTCAGAGCACACTGCAGTGTTGTGCCGCAGCTCGCGATTGTAAATTTCGAGATCCGCGGGTTCGGCAAACATGCTACTCAGACAGACCTGAGAAGACATGATGATCTTCACGGCGCACAGGAGCAGGACAAAGGAGACGTACATCCCATTTCATTATAGCTTACTCACAGTACGGGCACAAAACCTACACCATTTGACCTGAGAAAATCCCCAATAGATATTATTCGCTCTCACGTAGCGCGCTGCTCTCAAGATCATGCC
>JAABUW010002053.1_pt1 | contig 31462 bp, 6 predicted proteins | sample 5560081 | NCBI WGS metagenome assembly JAABUW01 (sample SAMN10711882, study PRJNA513363) | rock metagenome | isolation source: Antarctica rocks | place: Antarctica: Victoria Land, Knobhead sud | reverse complement strand
CCGAATAAATTAATTAAATCTAATTTAAATATTATAGACTAGCGCTATATTTTATAAATATAGTATACTTCTATTTATAGATATATAGTACGAGATATAAAGGATAAAGAGTAGATTACCTAGAATCTTTAACTAAATATATCGATATCTTTACCGGCGCTGGCCCGATTTAGATAATTTTTATATTTTTAAAATTAACGCTAAAATACGTATATTTCATATATATAAAGTAAATTATTATTCCGAACTTTATTTTTTGGTGTTCCTCGGGCGGAAGCGCTAAACGTTAAACCTAGTACAGGAATTTCAACTTTTGACCCTAAGTTAGTAAATTAATAACTTTATATCCACTCTACAGATTCTTATAAAAGTAGGCGCGTTTAAAAGGGCAGACTTTACTTTATAATCGCTGAAATTATCATGGTTTTTAGTTCTATTAATATTGAGTAATTTAACTTAAACGTGCACATGGATTCCGCTCGAGAGGGCACATGGATTCAGGTCCCCCCGGCCCGGAAAAACTATTGTTCCCACATGGATCCAGCCTGGATCCATCAGGGCATTTAGGTTAGTAATTTATAGAGGCCGGCGGCGCTAGGATTCGAGATATAATATTTATTAATAAACTATTAATAACGGGTAAAATAATAAAAGAATTTCTATATAACGATATAATTTTCTTAATTAATATAGTATTTTAATAAGGGTAGACTATAACGGCGATTATATTTAGAATTTAAAATATCGTTAATATACTACTCTCGTTAGTTATTTTCGGTAATTATAAATTCTCGAATAAACTAGATTTATCTAGGTAAAGAGTTATTAATTATTAATTATAATAAATTAATATAAAAGACGGGGTAAATTTTTATTAAATATAGAAAATCTAGTTAAATTATAAAAGAATTATCGAAAACTTTAAAAACTCGGAAGGGGTCGATATTATAATCGTCGAGTTTAATTAAAAAATATATAATATTTAAATTCTTAATATTTAATTATATTTAATTATTTATTAAATATATTAAATATAGGCGCCTTCGTTAGTTAACCGAGAATTTAAAGATAATTTAAATAATAAGTATTTTATTACGGAGGTAATTATTTAAAGTTTCTATTTATATTATAAATTTATTAATAACGATTAAATAAATATATATTTAAATAGTAAAATTTTAAAATAAAAACTCGGTAGGCTCGAAATTAATATATAAATATTAATTATAATTAGTTAAAAAAGGCGAGGCTAAAGTACTAGAAAAATTAATATTATTATTAGAAAACTCCGCTTTAAGGAGCCATTTCACCTAATTATCCTATATATAATTAATATATATACGGAGGTAATATTTTATTATAATATTAAATTACTCGGTTTAATTATTCGTCTAAAAATAATATTTAATAAATATATATTAATTAATTTTAAGGCGCTTATATAAGGCTTTTCAAAACTCCGATATAAATTAAAATCCTCGATTCGAAATAAAAATATCTAGTAGTTTATAAAGTTTCTATATATTCTAGTAGAAAATATTATAAACTTCGTCTACTTTTATTAATATAATTAATACTAGGTACTATATCTTAATTAAGCGGTCTACGAAAATTAAAATATATTGATAAATAATTCTTATAAAGGTATAAAATAGTAGGGGATTTATATAATTTATCGAGATATCTCTTTAATATCGTTATAAAGGCGGTAATAAATATAGTTATTTTTAAATATATTAACGGGAAAGTTTAGTTTTTTAGTATATATAATAATTCCTAACGAATTACTAAATAATAATATAAACGTTAAGCTACTAATAGGCCCGATTAATTAATTTATAATATTTAATACGACCTAAATAATTATTTATAATATTATTATAAATTAATTAAATTAGACGAAGGTATAATTTATTAAAATTCGGAATATATCTTTTTCCTCGGAAATAAAGAACTTTATCTTTATCTTTATATTTAGCGAGGGGAATTCCATTATAATAATATATTTTAAAATATAATATTTCTAGGACTTTAAAGGCGAATTAATCGATTTAATTAACTATATCCTATAACTAATAAATCGGGGTATTATATAAGTCTTTATTTAAATTAATAAATTAATTTTTATTTAATTCGGGTTTATAAAATATAAATAAAATTTAAAGTTTTAAATCGACATCTATATCGGGGTTTATCGAGGTTATATAAATTAATATAAAATATAACTAGAAAAACTAGATAAAAATCTTTAGATTTATTATTAATATAATTAAAATAACTAGGATTAAGGCTAGGGTCGTTATATTTAATAATATATTATAAATATAATTTTTAAAGACTTCTAGGGCTAGGTTTTTTCCTTTTAATATAATTTAATATTAATATTAATATTTAGGATCTAATTTATCCCCCTCTTTAAGGAGGTCTCTTAATCGATATATTAATATATTAAATTTACTACTTTCTTTATTAAACCGGTAGGTAATTTTATAATTAAAACGGGATAAAAATTTATTTTATTTTATTTAACGACGAGATAATACTTTAGATAAAATAAAATATTTAAGAGTTTTATAATCCGATATTATTTTAATAAAGAGAGTAGATCCCTTTAATTTAGAGCGTTATTCTTTAAATATACGGACGATTATTATAAACTCTTTATTATAAATCTTATAATTATACTCGGTAGGGTTATACTTCTTTAAAAAGTAAATAATAAAATAAAGAATATTTTAATTATTATACTAGGATAGAACCCCTTTAAATATATAATTAAATATATTTATTTCTATTATAATTTTACGATTAAGGTCGAAATAAATTAAAATAATATTAAAAATAAAAATCTTCTTTAAGGTATTAAAAATTATTTAATATTAAATACTTTACTCGAAGATAATACCTTTTTTAATTAAGGTTATAAATAATATAACGAGTTTATTAAACCTATAAATAAAATACCGATAAAAGTTAATAAATCCTAGGAAATTTTGAATATCCTTAATATTAACTAGCTATAATTAATTTAGGATAATATCGATTTTCTTTAAATTTATTTTAATACCTTTAATAATAATAATTAATCCTAGATATATAATTTTCTTAATATAAAAATCGTATTTAATAATATTTATTTAGAGCCCCGCCTCGTAGAGTTTTTAAAGAATATATTTAATATAGATTTCGTACTTTTTCTCGATATCGTATTAAGGCTCTCCGTTTAATATTTTAATATAACGTCGATAGGACCTAGGTTAATACTCGTAGAGAGGAGTATTAAGGATTAAAGGATAATAGGCTTCGTATTAATATAAAATAAAACTAGATAAATTTAATAAATTTAATTAATAGTTTAATAAATATTTATATTTAGAATTTATAATTAAAAGTCTTAAGAGAAATTAAATACGAAACTTTTATCTACTAGGAAAGCGCGCAGTCTATATAGAAAAAAGAAATTATATTATTTATTAACTTACTCGTTTATTCCTATATCGAGTAGATAAATAATTAAACGTTTACCTATTTATTAATCTATATATTATATTAAATAGTAAATAAATCTTTAATATACTAAATATATTAAGTTTATTAAGATTCTTAATAAATTTTAATTATAATACTACCCCTCTCTTTTAACCTTCTTTATCCTTAAAGAGGATTTTATATCTTCTCGTTAAATAAAATAACGTAATAAATTATAAGAATAAATTATTTCTAAAAGTCTTATAATTATAATTATATATATATATTACGCGATATATTAAACCGAATATCGATTATCCTCGTTATTATCGAAATATAGGGAGTATATTAAGACCGGGAAAAAATATAAACCCTCCGAGTTTATTATTAATTTCTTAGGAATTAATAAGGCTTTAAAGCGTTTAAAACGTAAAGAAGAAAAAATTAAAATTATATAAGAAACGGCGAATAAAATCGTTAATTAAAAGAATACGAAATTAAAGAGGCTTCGTTAATAAAAGAAATTCCTAAAGGAGCGTAAATAGAAGATATTCGATAAAGATTTAACGGATATAAAGGAGTAAGAGTATTTAAAGAAACTTAAAAAATTCGGTAAAATAAAATATATAATAGCCTCGGTTCCGTATTTCGACGATTTTATATCTTCGAGATCCCTTTCGTTAAAGACCCTCGACTAACTTTTTTATATTATTATTCCTAGAACTTTTTTAAAAATTCCCGATAATTAACTAGGTTCGTTAGTAGCTTTTAAATATTTTCCGACTTATTATAATCTTTTTATTTAACGAGGTAATCTTAATTTTTTTAATTTAAGATTTTTTTTACCTCGAACTCTGTTTCTTCTTTAGTCTAGAAATAAAAGGTATTTTATAAAAATATTTTAAAATTTACTAGCTCTAATCGAGAGATATAAAATATTAAATATACTTTAATATCGGCTAGAAGATTTAGTTTATAATTAATTAATCTCTTATTCTTTTTAATCGAAAATAGTCTAATTTTAATATAGTCTAGTTTCTTATTTAGTCTTTTATTTATTATATTTTTTATTAAAAAGTATACTTTATCCCCCTCCTTTAACTAAAAATACTCTTTTCGATATTTATTTATTATTAATTTAGTCCGAGTATTTATTAATTTAATCTAGGTTTATATTTCTTTATATAATATCTTTATATTAATTATATAAACTAGCGCCTTATACGCGTTAGGTCCCTATTTTAAATCTAGGAACGTATTAATATATTTATTATAATTTACGAAGAATAATATAAATTTAGTCGTATTAAATTAAGTATTATTAAATATTAATTAAATTATAGGTAGAAGTCTTACTTAATTATTTTATTTCTTATTTATATAATATCGTAAATACGTTTTTATTATTTAATTCGTCCGCTTTATCTACTTATCCGTCTATAGGTAATATATAGTTAATATTCGTAACTTGATTCCGATAGTATTAATTAGTATCTTCTAATAGTTAAAAGTAAACTATTTATCTCGATTAAAAGTAATCGACCTAGGTATTTTATAATCCCTAATTAATCGATCTAGTAGTACGAAGGCGATTTATTCGGCCTTATAAATTTCCTTAATAGGTATTATTATAATATATTTATTAAATTTATTATAAATTATTATTACGGAGTTAAAGGTTTTTAAAGTAATTAGGTCCTTTAATTTTAATAATTTAATAACGAAATCTATCGTAATATCGTCCTATAATATTTATAGTATTAAGGCGAATTAGATTTAACCGTATTTAATATACCTTATAAACTTATTTTACTAGTATTCGATATATTTTTTAATATATTTCTCGACGTATAACTTTAGTCCTAGCGCGTCGTATTCTTTATAAATAAATTTTATAATTTTAATAACTCTAAGGTATCTTTAAGCCGGATTATTATAATAATTATAAATAATACCTTTAAGATATCCCTTAAGAAGATAAATCTTTTTATTATATTTTAATAATTTAGTTTATAGTTACTAACTTTTTAATATAGTAGTTAAGATATCGTTTTCGTATTCTTTCTAGATAGTATTTATAATTCTAGGAATAAAGATATATAACGTCGTTATTAGTTATTATATTAGGACTAGCGATCTATCCTATTATTAAATAAGGACTAGTTATATTATTATATTTTTATTCTTTATATAGTCTTCTCGCTTATTAAATATATCGGCGCGACCGTTATTCTTTTTTAGAGTATAGAAAATCTTAAATTTATATTACCCTAGTAGTTCTAATTATTTTACCTATTTTCGGTTTAATTATTTTATCGTTATAAAGTTAAGAAGATTCTTATAGTCTATGAAAATAATAAGATCCGAATAGTTTTTTATATATACTCTCTATTATTCTAATAAGGATACTACTATTAATAATTCTTTATTATAAATATTATAGTTCTATTCTACTAATAATATTTTCCTAGAATAATATACGATAGAGTATTATTTATTATCTCTCTATTAGAGTATATAAGCGCCTATTATTAAATTTGAAGTATCGGTTTCGATTCGAGCTAGTTTATTACTCCGAAAAGAATATAATACCGGCGGTTTCTTATAAGCCTCTTTAAATACCTTAAAAGATCGTTATTATTCTTTCCTCTATTAGAAAGTAATATTTTTCTTTATAATATCCGTTAATAATAAGGCCTTTTTAGAGTAATCTTTAATAAAATTTCTATTAAAGTTCGTAAATCCTAAGAAACTCTATACTATTTTAATATTATATAATATAGATTATTTTTTAATACTTTTAATTTTCTTAGGGCTTATATAAATACCCCTAGTATTAATTATAAACTTAAGGAATTTAATTAATTTCTTATAAAACTCGTATTTCTCTAGTTTAAAAAGAAGTCTAGTTAGTAATAAATAAATTAAAATATTTTATATATATTAAATATATTCTTCCTTATCGGTAGAGTAGATTAAGATATTATTAAAATATATAATTACCGTTATATCTAGGTATACTCGTATAATATTATTAATTAGTATTTAGTAGATTATTAATATATTAATAAATCCGAAGGGTATTACTAGGTATTCGTAATAATTATATTTAATTTTAAAAGTAGTCTTCTACTCCTCGCCTTCTTTTATTCGAATTAGATTATACGCGCCTCGAAGATTTAATTATATAAAGATTTTTATTATCGTAAACCGATTTTATAACTCGTTAATATTTAGTAGAGGGTACCGATTCTTTATCGTAATATCGTTTAATTTTCGGTAATTTATATATAATCGTAGATTTCTATTCTTCTTTATTATAAAGAGGATTAGATAATTTATTAATAATTTAAATTCTCGAATAAATCCTTTCTTAAGGTTCTCGTCGATATACCCACGAAATACTCCGAGTTTCTTTTTTAATAAAGTGTAAATAGGTCTAAATATCGGTTATTTATTAAATTCGAGTTCGATTTTATAATCTTATAAGTAATATTTAAATAATATTTTTATAGTTATCTCTTCCTAAAAAAAGTACTTCTATTATTAATACTCTTTAGGGATATTAGGAGGTTCGTTTTTATTTTTAAAAACTTTAATTTATTCGCTTTATTAACCTCTTTAATTAATATATATCGAATCGGATCCTTTTATAAAGTTATTTTTATACGAAGATAAAATATTATAAGTTTCGACCGGGTTACGGTTCGACTTCTTATTTATAATTATTCTTTATAAATATATAAGTATTATACTAGCGACGTCTTTAATATACGGAAATATAAATACTCCTCTCTTCTAATTAATTATTAAATTATATTTCTTTAACTAAGGTATCCCTAGAATAATATAATAAATAGTTATTTTTATTATATCGAAGGTAATCTCTTTATAGTAGTATTAAATAATAATTAATAACGGGAACGTTTCTTTATTTACTCTTCTTATTAATAGTTTCGACCCGTCGGTTAATTAAAGTTTATATTATTCTTTCTTTTTTTATATTAATAGGTTAATTACCTAAGTTATTATCTAAGATATAAAGTTATTAGTTATTTTTAAATCTATTATTATAACGACTTTATATCCGTTAATTTTTACCGGTATTCGTATATATATACTATATTAAGTTAAGTATAAATATTGTTTTAAAGTTAATACGTTAATCTTTTTATATTTTCTTTTAATATAAGAGACTAGTCTTTTCCCGATAAAGATAGGAATCTATAATACTCTTTGGACTCGAAGTATCTTTTATAATCTTCGGCTAAATAATAGTATTATTCGTTTTAGTTATAATACTTTATTTTCTTACCGTATCCTTACTAGTCTTTTAATTATAATTATTATTTTTTGTCGTAGCCTAGGAAAACTTAATTCTTCTTTTTCTTAATTAAATACTACGGGTAATTATCCTTAGTATAGTTATTTTATTAACTATAATTATATTTTAGTTTTACGATATACTTTCGCTCTCTTAAATTATTATAATAGTATTTATAATATTCGCTCGTATATATTAATTAATATATTTCCTTATATCGTAGGTAATATTTATTATAGGTATAATTAATTCTAGTAGGTTATCTTTTCTCCTTTTTCTTTTCTTCGGGTTTCTTTTTTAATACGATAAATTAAATTTTAGAGTTATCGAGATAATTTATTACCTAAAGTTATTCTTTAGAATTTATTATACTTTATTCTTATTTTTATCCTTCCTCTAAATCTTCCTTTAGAGTTTTATTATTATTATTATTTAATTCTTCGAGTTCTCGAATTCTTTAAACGATTTTTTCTTTTATCTCCCTTTACTTCTCGAGTAAGTTGTTAAGTATAGAATCGTTTTATACTAGATCTTTAGGGGACCCGGTTATACTATCCGGTATCTCTTTCTTAAATATATTTAATTATTATCGATTTATTATATTTTTTAAATAATAGTTCCTAGCGATATAGCCCGGTTTATTATAGTTATAATAATTTATTACTTTTTTACCCTTTAGTTATTATTTACTCTTTTTTTAAAATCCTCTCGTAGGTCCCTTTTTAGTAAAATCGAGTTTTATTAATATATAATTATATAGGTTAAATTTCTTATAGTAGTAATAATTAGCTAAATTATATCCGTTATCGTAAACTCTTAAATATCCTTATCCGTTAACTCCTCTATTATAGTGTTTCTTTATTATATATTTATATAATTTATTATTAATTTTAATTATTTATTTTATAAATATATTAAGGTCTTTTATAACGACTTTTTTTTATATAAATTCGTCTTTTATATTATCTTTTAGTCCTCGTCGATATATCGTTATAAATATAGTATCGTTTTAGTCCGTTAATATTATATAATATTAGAATTATACCGAGTAATCGGATATAAACCTTCGTTATATTAAGTATTAAATAACGCGAATTATTATACTACTTTCGTTGGATAATCCAAATATATAGCGAATCTTAGTTTTAAACCTAGAAAAGTTTTCTATCTATAGTTTTATTAATAAATTATCGGTGTCGTATACTACTTTTATATAACGCTTTAGGAATAATTTAACTTATTTTTATATATTACCTCTTATATAAATTATTATAAAGGTTATTTATTTAATAATTAATATAGTATTCTCGTTGAATATAAAGAATAACTAGAGTTATAATAATTAATTATTAAACTTCTCGCGCTTTTTATAGTAATAGTTTAGTCGGGCGACTTTAATACGGTCTCTTTCTTCTATAATATTATATTTTCTAGTATTATTTTAGGTATTTAGGGTTAGGGCCTTTATTAATCCTAAAGTATTTATCTTAAGGGTATTTAAAGTATTAAGGCTCTCTATTTAATATTTTAATATAATATTAATAAAACCTAGGTCAATACTCGTAGAGAGGAGTATTAAGAATTAAAGGATAATAGGTTTTATATTAATATAAAATAAGGCTAGATAAATTTAATAAATTTAATTAATAGTTTAATAAACGTCTATATTTAGAATCTATAATTGAAAGTCTTAAGGGAAGTTAAATACGAAGCTCTTATCTACTAGGAAAGCGCGTAGTCTATATAGAAAAAAGAAACTATACTACTTATTAACTTACTCGCTTATTCCTATATTAAATAAATAAATAGTTAAGCGTTTATTTACTTATTAGTCCATATACTACGTCGAGTAGTGAGTAGACCCTTAGTATACTAAAGTATATTAAATCTACTAAGATTCTCAGCGAACTTTGATCGTAATATATCGCTATAGATTAGAATATTATCGAGGTATATAATATAAATCTTATCGAGAAATTTATAAAAAATATCGTTAATATAGTATTAGAATAAAATAGAGTTATTATATAATTTAAATAATATAATAAAGTATTCGAATAAACCGAATCGGGTATAGAATATTATAAATTTTTTATCGCCCTTTTTAACGCGGAGGCGATTAAAAGTAAATATAATATTTAATTTAAAAAATACCTTAATATAATTTAATTAGTTTAAAATTTCTAAAATTAAAAATAAAGAGTATTTATTCTTTATAATAATAGTATTAAACCCTCGGTAATTAATATAAAAATATAAACCTCTACTAGGTTTCTTTATAAATAAAATAAAGAATATAATATAAAATTAATTAACTCGAATAAAATCTTTATTAAAGTTTTTATCTAGATAACGGCGGAGTTTTAGAATTTTATTATAATTTATATTATATAAATTAAATAACGGAGGTTATAGCCCTTTTTTAAATTTAATAATATAATTATATAACCGATATAAGGGTAAAGTATTAATATCTTTTCTCGAAAAAATATTTAAAAATTTATAATACTATGTAAATAAAATTATAATTAGGTTAATATTCTTATTATCTCGATAAATTTAAAACTCTTTTTAAATAATAATAATAATAAAGTAGAGTTCTTTATTTATTTTAAATATAACTCGGTTCTAGGTTTAATTATAAATATTTAATTTAAAATTTTAATTAAAGCGGGGTTTAGGTTTATAATATCTAGATTTTTAATAAAATTAAATATTTAAAATCGAGATTTCTTTTAGAATACCTAAAAATTAATCGATTTCTATAAATAATAAATTAAATACGGTTTACTCGTTAAGTATAATAAACCGGGTAAATAATCGAGATTTTATTTTATATATATTAAAAGTAACTAGGTACTAGGTTCGTTATTTATAATATTAAAATTTAGAATAAAACGAGGCTAGGTTACGATATTTAATTTGAAATATCTTTCTTTATTTAATAATAATAATAATATAATTATACTCGTTATTATAACTAGTTTTTATAGGAATAAATAATTAAAATTAAAGTAGGGAAGACTCTTTTTAAATCTAGATTTATTATTAATAAATTTAAAACTAGGGTAACTCTTTTTAAATTTTAAATTATTTTATATAAATATTAAATTAAATTAAAAACTAGGTTTATTTCTAATAAATTTAAAATTAAATTAACTTTTCTTAAATCGAGATTTACTTTTTATAAATTTAGGATTAAATATATTATTAATAGATTTAAAATTAAAATAACTTTTCTTAAATCGGAATTAATTATTTAATAGTAATATTATCGTTTATAAATAATAATAGTTCTTTATATACTAGTAATTCTTTTTAAATCGGGGTTTATTTTATATAAATATTAAATAAAATTAAAAATTAAAATTCTTAAATCTAGAAACTTTTTTAAGGTATAAAAAAGAGTTTATTTTCTATAAAAACTTTTATAAAACTAGAAGTATAATTTCTTAAATAAAAATATAAAACGAAAATTAAAAAATTATCTAAAAAATCGATAGTAACTTTATAATAATAAAGATATAATAAACTAATTATAATAAAGTATTAATTAAATTTAATAATAAAGAAAATTATTCGTTTTTAATAATTATAGATATTTAAAATCGTTTCTACGATATAAATAATATATCCTATAATAGTAGGTATATTATTAAAGAGTCGGATAATATAAAAATAATAAAGAAAATAAAGAGGTAGATATTAAATATATATAAAATTATAATTAATAAAAATATAGCCGGATATATTAATATTAATTAAGATTTTAATTTAAATTCGGGACTAGTTATTTCGTAGTTAATAAAAAATAATTATATATTTATTATAAAAAATAGGCTCGGTTTTAAAAAGTTATATAATAAATTTAGACAAAAACTTAATTAATAATAAAAGTAAATTAAATAATATAATTAATAAATAAAAAGATATATATAGAGTTCTAGGTACCTATAGTCTTAATATATAATTTTATACCGGGATTATTCTTTTCCCGCGTTTAAAATAACTCCTCTTATAATAATTTTATTATCGTCGATAATAGTTATAATACTAGATCGGAGGCTAGCTAGTTTAATTAAATAAACTCTTATATTATATTTAAACAATTTATAATAAAAGTAAAGTCTTTATTTTTTATAAATAACTTTAATAACCGGGGTTCTCGTTAATTTATTAATAATAATAATTTAAATAAAATCGAGGTTTATTAACTCCCTAAATAAAAGAATTAAAGTTACGATAACGGGGATAAAAATATTTATTATAATAAAACGGGTTATAAAGGTAGAAATTAATAAAAGTATAATAAACCTCTTTAAAGTTTATTTTAATATAATAAAAATAATACTTTAACGAGATAAACGGTATTTAATCTATTAAAGTTTTTAATTAATTTCGGAGTATATATAAATATATTTATCGAAGGTAAATAATTGTTAATTATTAATTTTCCTTTAAAAGATAAAGACCTATTAAATAATATAATTAATATTATATTTTATAATATTAATTAAAGATTCGTTCTTTATTCGAGAATATTTCTTTTTTTAGGTAACGAGGTTAAAGTATTTATTAAAAGATATAAAACTTTATTTAAATTCCTAGATATAATTCCGAGTATTCTTTTATTTAAACGGGTTATTATATACTTCCCGTAGTTTTTTTCATTAATTAATAAAGTTAATTAAAGTATAAAGACTCTTTTTTTAATAATAATTTATTAAATTAAAGGCCTTTTTACCGATAATTAACTTAAACTCTATATAAATAATTTTATTATTATCGGTAAAGTAGTAGTTATAATTAATATATATCTACTATATTAATATTTACTCCTAAATATTTAATTTATTTTAATCCTTTTTATATTCCGAGATATCTAGGAGTTTTTCGGATTTAAAAAGTATTTAAAATTATAAAGAAATAAGTTATTAAGTATTTAAAAGAGAAAACGAGTATAAACCTATAATAATAATATTATTAAGGGTATTTTTATCGAATACCTAGAGCGGGGGTTAAAGTATAATTTAAATTATAATAAATACGACCTAGATTATTACCTAAATAATAATATAAACTAGAGACTATATATTTAATATAGGAGGAGGAGGAAATATAAATAAGAATAAAATATTTAATAAAGAATTACTCTCGGTTTAAATATATAAATAGTCGAAGGTATTAAGGAAACTAATAGGGTTATTTTAAATTTCGGCGAGGAATTATTATATACGGTCTTCGGGGTTAAAGTATTAATCTTTTATAATAATTATCTTAATACTAGGGAGTACTAGTTAGGTAGTTAGTCTTTTATAATATTAAAAAACGAGATTAATATCTAAAGATTTATTAAATTAATAGTTAAGTTTATTAAACTATAATTTAATTATAATATAGGAGTAGATTAAAATAAAAGATAAAGGATAAAAATTAAAATAGGACTAGCTACTATCTAAATAAAAACTAATATATAAAGTATTTATTTATTTTCTATCCCGACTATATTAAGATAAAAATAAGGAAATTAGTTTAAATTTAAATTAAATCTAAAATAAATTAAACTAGGCTAAAGTAAATAAGGCTATATTATAATAATATTATAATAATATATACTTTACCCGCTAATTACTTTAGTTAATAATAAAATAATATTATAAAATTCTAAATTATTCTTAATAACGAACTATTATAAAATTAAATTAATTTATACTCTAGAGTTAATTAAAGTAATAAACTATTTATTTTTATTTTTAAAAATAATCTAATTTTTAGAAAGAATAAAAGAGTATATTTTTATTAATTATTTTTTTTATTTTTTTTCCAAGGCCTAAATTAAATTTGATTATTTTTTATTAATACTATATTAATATATATAACTAGTTTATCTAGGTCGGGATATTTAAATTTAATATAATTTTCTTAAAATTAATATTAATAAATAATCTTATTATATAAAGTATTAATAGTATTAATTTTATATTTATTACTTTTCTCTTTTAAATATATTTATTTAATACTATCGCTAGTATTAAATTTAATAATTCGGTTTATTATAAATTTTCCTTTATTAAGGTTCTTTAATTAAAAACCCGAATTAAAATTAAAATTATTTATTAATTATATATACTCTAGATTCTTTTCTTATATAATAGTTTGGGTAAGAATCTCTTTTCTTTAAATAAATATATTACTAGTATTAAGAATTTTATTTTTAAATTTAAATTTAAATTTAATTAAAAAGAAATTTACTTTATATTTCTCTAAAAACGGGGGTAACTAGGTTTTTATCTCTTTAAAATAAACTTTAAATAACGATATTTTTTAATAAAGTTATTATTTATTTTTCTCCTATTTTTTTTAAATAAAGAGACGATAATTAACTAAATTCGTTATTAAATTAAAAAGAAACTTTTTAAAAAAACTAAATATAATATTAACTAAATTATATAAATCGTAGTATTTATATTACTATATTAAAGAGTTACCCTCTAACGAGTTTATATAATATATAATCTTTAAATAATCGATAGTAAAATATTTAAAACTAATTAAAAATTTAATATTTATATCGCGGAATTAGTATAAATACTCACCTTCGCTCGTACTTTTATAAGAATATATTTTATTAAAATATAATATTTTCGCCTTAATAAGAATATCTCTACTAAATATAATTAAATTTATTATTATTCTACTAGTAGGCGTAATAATAAGGGGGGTTATATTATAAATAATAAATTTTATTAATACTCCGCTAGCGGGCGTAGAAATAATAGGATTATATAATTTTAAATTTTAAATTTATAATACTCTTAATTTTTATTATTATTTAAGGCGACGATTTTCTTCTTTAATAACTTTAAACTATATATTTAAAATCTCTTCGGGGGTAATAATATTTTTAAATTTATTATTATTTTTACGACGGGGGTCGTTAAAGAGAAGTTAATTAATATTATTATTATTAAATTCTTTTAAATATCCCGAGGTTAAACCCGATATTATAATAGTAATAAATTTTTTCTTTAGTAAAATTAAAAAAATTATAATTATAATACTAAAAATTATTAACGTAGAGTTAGTAGTTTAGTAATAATATAAAAAATATAAAATAATTACGAGGTTCTTTATTAAATAGTTTTTAAATTTTAAATTTAATAATAAAACTAATTTCTAAAGATTCTAATAATATAGAGAAATATTAATTTAATATAAAATTATTAAAAATTAAAACCCCGCGATATTAAAGTTAGAACTCTATATCGATAAATAATAATATTATAGAAGTAACGGGGTGTAGGTATATATAATATATTATTATTTTATACTTTTATTATTATTACTTTTTAATTAAATAATATATTTATAAAAGAAAGAACTTCGGATAATATATTAATTATATAATTATTTAGCCGAATCGGGACTAGCTCCGCGCTAAAATAATTTTAATTTTAAAAATATTATTAAATAACTTTCTCTAACTAACTAGATTTAAATTTAAATTTTATTATTTTAATATATATTTAGGGCCCTAGTCCTTTAATATTAATACTTTTATAATACTATATATATATATACCTCTATTTTATTAATATTATAGTTTTTATTATTAATTATTTATATTTATTCTATACCCCTTTATCGCTTTATCTCGTTATCGCGATTTTAAAAGTTTTACGACTTTATATTAAATTTTAAAACTCTATAAACCTATTTATAATTAATTAATAATTTAGAATATATATTTCTTATTTATTTATTTTTATATATAAATATTATTTACGTTATTATTTACGATACCCTATATAAATATATTAACGAGAGTATTAACTTCTTTTTTTTAAAAAGAGTAATTTATTATAAAATAAACTTTAATAGAAATATTATTATAAATATTTATTAAAACGGCGGGTTAAATTCTACCGGTAGTTTTATCGGGATTAAAATAATATTAAAATTCTAATATATTAAAATTAAATTCTCTATAAAATAATTAATATCTTTTATATTATATATTATTATATTAACCCTTTATTAATAGGAATTTAAATTAATTATAGAACTTTTTATTTAAAAAAGTATTTTATATTTTAATTATTTCGCGTAATCGAAAATTTAATACTAGAAAATCGATTTATTTAAATTTAATTCTAAAAGAAATAATTATTATTTTTATAAAAAAAAGTTTATTAAAAAGAATATTTATTTATTTATTTTGTATATTAACTCTCGTATATTTATTAATTATTATATTGAGATAATTAAAAAAAATTATTAGAGATAATTATTACGAGATAGAATATAATTAAATTTAATATAATATAATATATTTAGTAATTCTTTAATACTATATTTTTAATAATAAATTAATTCTTTTAAATAAAATTATTATTAATATATTATAATAATTTTATTTAATATATTATAATAATTTTATTTAATATATTTTTATTAATATTATTTTTATATTTTTTTAAATTAATATTTTTATATTATAAATTAATATTTTAATATTATTATATTAAATAATAATCCGTTTTTTATAAAAATTAATATAATTTATTATTTTTCTTTTAACTAGAGATTTATTATAATATAAATTATAATAATTAAAATTATTAAATACGTCGTTTTGAGAATAGTTTATAAAATAGGGCCTAGAACTACCTCGGAGTTACTATCGGAAGATTTCTATTCTAGCGCCTAGAGACTAGTTGAGAGATACCTTTAGGGTTAGTTAAGGTACTAGTTTAGGGCCCCTACTTTAGAAATTAAGATAATCCGGGCCGAGGACTCACGCAAAATACATCCCCTCACCCAATAGCACTCGAGCACCTTTGGTGGTTTAGGCGTCGATCATCCACCCTAGGAAATAGCGCCCTGGGGCCCAGAGTGCCCCTACATTTGACGCGCGTGAGCAAAAAACACTTGAACATCTCGTGCATCTACGTCGCTGTCGCCAACTTATTACTTCACGCCCCGCTCTCCCTTTTGCTTGCCTATATCATTGTCTTCATGGCCTCTGTCGAGCCTGACATCGCTGCTGCCGGGAACACAGATGTTGTTGCGCGTTCAGCAAAGCGCCGTCGCGCTGATGAAATGGCTACCATCTCCCAGCTCCCTGAGCAGACAGTGAGCTACCGACAGCGGCTTTTCCTCCCTACTACCGACCCTTTAGAAATGGATAGGTTCCAATTTCTAGCCTATTGGCCATACGTTGATAATGTGTGGCGCAAATACTCCAAGAGCGAGAACCATGATGAGCATACTCAGACGCACACTCAGACAGAATGGTATCACTGCATCTTTGCTCCCCTGCCCCAGAGGGAGAGCAAGAGTCGTGGAATTCGTAACAAGCCGACGCGTGCTCCAGGCACTTGTCCAATCAAGATGAAGTTGATCAAGTACTGCTATCCTTATGCCTCAAAAACGGAGCCGGTTTTCTACAGGGTCCAGTCAGTGCTCCAGCTTCCCAGGGATAAAAACAGCACCGTTTGTAGAGAGCACGACCACACTCTCTCCGAAGTGGACGCGTGCAAAAGACCTTCCGCTGTCAAACAGCCTGACAACACCACCGCAGTTCCGGTGAATCACCTAAACTTCGTCAAAACCATTCTTACCGCAGCCCTGATCGATCTCGAGCCAGCCTCTGACGAAAACGTTTCTCGCGTCATCAGCCTCATCCAACAATGGCAATCGCGACCACTTACATCTAGCAACCTCTTCGTTGTCACGGATGAGATCAGGTTCGCCAGCACATTGCTAGATATGGCCATTGCAGACCTCAATGGGGTAGGAAAGGCAAAGGATGAGTTGGGAGAAGGTGCTTTGCTTTGCGTAGATACGGCGCAGACCCGCATGCATAATTGGATTAGACTGATGTGACTTCGATGAGGTTTTGGGCTCTCTGGGAAAGATGATCGATACGTGGGTGGGTAAGAGTAGCTAGTCTGCCTCAAACTAGGATTTTCGAGGAGGTTACCTTAGTCGGGGTCAAGTCTCGGCTTTCTCTACCTTGGGCTCTTTCACGTTCTCCCACTATGCACGTCGCTGCTGATCATCTCCGGCCACTGCTCACTCCGACGTGTTTCCCTCTGTTAGACTTGAGGACGTCTCATTGAAAAGCTGAGAAGGGTCATGTTGTTCGTTCTCGAAGAACTAGAAGCTGGAAAATTCCACTTAAACAGCGAACTGGTTCTTAGAAGGTAACGGAGTGGTGATGGGTTTCAAGTTCTACTTGTCGTGTATGATCTTGACGTAGAGCATTTTCATGCTATAGCTAGTATCATGCAGCAAGGAGACCGAAAAGGTACCTTCTTGCACGAAACTCCTCGACGCCTCGAGGCTTTCAGTTGACCAAGCTTCAAAAAACGAATCCTACGCTACGGTCAAAGTCCCCATATCCAGTAGACCAGTTCCTCAGACTACTTTTCCTACTAGCTGGCCAAGTCAGGACTTCATTCAGATAGCTCAAAAAACATGCAATTGTGCAGGCCCAGCATTCTCTTGCGATGAGCCCTAGAATCACAATTCGATCATCCAGAAACAGAGGCCAAGACCCACATCCTCCCCTCTTTTCCAGTCCACTCTCACGTAATCTGCAAGACCCACACCATGATACACTGGTCAACCTGGCAACGATGTTGATGCTCACCTGACACCTTACGTGGACTACTAGCCAAGAATGGGAGAGACAATCCTCCCCGTTATACCCTGGACATTGAAATAGCGTTAACGCTATCAGGATGGGCTGGATGAAGCAGCCGCCTCCCCGTGTAATGTATTAGGACAGAAGGATAATAATCCTCCCGTTTCCACCTCCAGAGATGTCGACAGCTACATACTACTGTATCTCGAGAGGAACAGGAATCTTGTGCTCCGCTGTGGTCTTGGCACAGGTGATTAATGTGTCACCTCTGTCGAGGTAGCGGAACATGTTCTAGCAGCTACCGACTATCGATGTCTAGCTTTTCTTTCAGTTGTCGTGTTGCAGAGGTTTTGAAAGGTGATGGGTTTTAGCTTATTTTGGCCTACCGTTGTACTCTACTGTTGATAATAAAGTTTAGGGTTGTCTATTGAGCTGGAGCTGGAGCTAGTTTATCGAGTAGGATTGGATCTTGATCCGTTTTTATATCTAGTCAATTATGATTGCCGAGAACCGGGATGCCATTTTCGTCGGCAGATTTAGTACGTTTTAGGCCACTATTCTTAACCCATTTGGCTATTGGGTGTTCAACCACTTGCGTCAATATTAGCACACTCTTACTATCTGCATGATTCGGAAGTGTCACATCTCAAAGGAAAGGGAGGTTAAGTAATCTATTGTAAGCCAAGGGGATCTATTCGTTTATCCCATTGGATTGGCATCTTGCCCCTCGGACCAAGCAAGGTGCAACATCGGGCCCATCCTCTTGCAAGAAGCCTCACGCAGTATCCCCAGCCTTTGGCGGGTAGATCTTCTGCAAGAAATTGTCAAAGTCCTCAGCGTCGCCAAAGTACTCGACATTGCCAAGGGTTGCAATCCTGTCTTTCCACAAATCGATCAAGCCTTTAGCCTCCGCAGTGTCTCCCAGCAGCTTTGTAAGACATGTAGGCATGTCGGCAACGCTAAGTGCAGTCTTAGAACCTGCGATCGGGGTCACAAAGGCGTATCTGATTGCCTTGCGGGGGCGCCAGGACGGGTGGTGTTTGGCGGAGGATGACTCCTCGGCGTTGTCCTTCTTTGGGAAATGCATTTGATTGATGTCCCCAAAAAGTAATGCTTCAATGTTCATCGGGGCTTCCGAGCCCTCCGGTTTTTTTGGTTTGGTGTCCGCAGAACTTGGTTCGGGATTCGAGTCCGTAGCCGAAGGGTTCGCCGTAGGATACCTGTCTTCCCACATGCCATCGAGATACTCCTGACTCTCCGCATTATAGGCCTCACTGAATACGACAAGCGCCCATTGACCATGCTCCCAGGCCGTCGATACCTCTTCCGGCTCAGAGTTGTGCTCGACATTCCAAAGTTTTGGACTTAGAAGACTTATACCATGGCCGGTACCGCTGCTGTTGCGAGGTGGGGAAGCAGCAAGTGAACAGGCTACGCCCTTGAACCATTGTTCGGAGGACGACGATGACGTGTTTGCTGATGCACCCCACTGCAGCAAACGTAAGAAACCTTGGACCATCTTACCCGCCGGAAGTGGTATGTCGAGGCCGCATTTCTTGTAATCCAATTCACCGCGAGACGGACCAAATCGGCATCTCTTGGTAGTAAAGTTCAGAGCGTCCCAGGCGATTCGACTGTCGTCAAACCGGAGTTTTTCGTCCATGCTGTCCATGTATGACAATCCTAACCATTGGATCTGAGTTATAGTGTCTGAGCCTGAGATGGGTGGGGCAGGCAGGGGTTCCTCGTTCACATGGTAAAAATCGCCATCAAGTGGCGACCGGAAGATGTCTGAGTGGTACACTTCCCAGTGGCTGAGATAGTCAGCTAGGCTTTGAGTAGAGATTTGAGGCATTTCCAGCAAGCACAGCGCCCGAAGAGTGGTGTTTTGGCCAACAATGACGTGAAGGTCATTTTCGCCAATATCTGGTCTGTTTGACAGATTTAAAAGGTTCATCTTGCCATGCTTTTGAAGCTTCGAAACAATGTGAGAAAGATCATGCACTGAAAGTGTTAAGAATGGACTGAGATCAACCTCGGCGTCATTCTCCAGCGTTCGACATATCATGTCAAGAAGGTATGCAGACGGCTTCAGTCCACTCGCTTGGTCGTAAAACTTGGCTTTCATCTTGGGTAGAAAGTCAGTCAGAAGTTCTGCTTCGGCTATCAAATGTGAGCTGTCATCGGGTTGGTTGAGAAGAGACTGGAGCAACGTGTCCATCGCACGGTCACGCAGAGTCGATGTAGTGTCCATAGAAGTAATGCTGAGGCCTTCCAGGTCCGCTGTGGGCTCTGCTGATTCCCTATCGTCTCGCTGGGCCGCCTTCACCTGCTCAGCTTCGTCCTCCACCTCTTCGTCCTCCCACCCCTCTCCTGGCCACGTATCCTCAAGGGCTGCGGTGGTAGTTAAGCGCCAATGATCGAGACTCTCCACAAGTGATGCGAGATCTTTCGGCCCCTTGGCCTGCTCGTCTAGATCATAGTATGCATCGAGGTATGTGCGGGCGGAAAGGGGAGTCATGAGTGGCACCTCCCGTCGACTCTCCATACCGTGGAAGTCAGCGAAGCAGTACCTGACGCTCGATGGTTCGGTAATGTCGAAGATAGTAATACCTAGAATAATTAGTAGCTGCTGACCAACGGAATGGCTACAGGTTCATTCGAAAGGGACATGGGTAGCAGATGCTGACCAAAGCTGTGCTTGGGTACATGGACGGGTAAAATGTATGCGCATCAATGATAGCAAAGGAGGGGTTCTCACCATCGTTGTTGTCGCCCTGATTGTAGGTCATGAAGAACGGCTCGATGGAGACTGCATGGAAGTAGCCCTCTGGTGAGTAGGAGGCTCCTAATACAAGACACGTGGCAATGAAGGGGAAGGGCACATGGTTGTTCTTCCCGTAATACTCTTTGTGTCCTTCGTAGACCCAGAAGTCCTCGTCATGCTTGCTAGCAGCGACGAGTTCTTGCTGAATGGGTACGCGATTACTGATATTTCACCGTCAGTATCACTACGGATACGAACCATTACTGTTTGTAAGAGGTATCTGGGATACATGGCGTGCTTTCAGACATTGTTGGGTCATGATGCAGTGCTGTAAGAGGTTTTGAAGATACAAGCCATTGTCGTGAGCCTCTCCGAGGTTCAGTATCCGGGGAAAATAGCATTTTTCTTGTTTGGTTGAAAGAGAATCGAAATCGAGCGTACGTACGTAGGATCCTGGAAGGTTTCGAGCGTGCCTAGGCAACGTCTCAAGGCGGTGCGGCCGTACAGCCACTGGTGATGGACTGCACAGAGGGTGCGGTAGCGGTCTTTGACCTTTGCAATGACGAAGAGCTGGTGGCGTTGACCCATGGTTGTGTTGACACAGCTGGATCTGTGCACGTGCAATGGCAATGGCAATGGCAATGGGAAGATAGAAGGAAAAGATATCAAGGAAGAAAACTTGAGTCGAGTGGCAGATTGAGAAAAGAAGTGAGGAGAGGGAAGAGTACGGGCAATTCACCGCTACTTCTACGACTGACCGGCTAGTTGCCTAAGGAGCGTGGTCAAGATGGGACTTTCACGCGTTCAAGGGTGACACAACGACTGCGTGAAGCCAAAGGGCCATCCCTGCATCATAAGTGACACAACAAGATCTTTGGTGGCTATTCCTACTGGGAAATGGATTAAGATGTCCTTTGGGGTCGACTGCCACTTGGTATGGTCTGTCATCACCTATCATAGACACGTAACCGAGGGACACAACATTATTCTGTTTTGTGACGCAGCACGCGTTTTCCGCGAGGTGGGGTGTTGAGGGCAGACGCTGATTACTAAGCGTCTTGGCAGGCTACATTTAGCGGTTGCAAAACTCATGATATTTCTTGGCAATGTCGATCACTGCAACTCACACCTGTTTTACTAGTAAATAGTATAGAATCGTATTAATATCTCTAAATCCTGGTTATATATATATATAGCCTTATTGTATTTAATTTTATTTACAGCTTTATTTACTATACCTTAACGACGTCCTTAACGTCCTACTCGCTCTAATTCTGTTATTAAATAGTTACTACCGACGTACTCCCCCCGTCCTATCTATCTATAAGTTCCACTCCCACCGGTATATAGTGTTCGGGGTATAATACATTCTAGTAGTAATAGCGCTAGGCTTCTAATAAGTCTGTAGATATATAAACGCCCGGTACTTTACTTGCTATTGGTGTCGAGCCTAAGGTTAGGCGTTATCGCGACGGCGGTAAGGGAGAGGACTATAAAGAAGGTGCTATACTAAAATCAGTATATATAGACGTTCTAAGGGTCTTAATTCCAGCTATTAGGGTGCAAAATCGCTATTCATATTAATTCAATGCGATTCCATGCAATTTGCTAGTAAAACGTGTGTGAGTTACAGTGATCGACATTGCCAAGAAATATCATGAGTTTTGCAACCGCTAAATACAATGTCCGATCGATGTCCGAATGCCGAACATCAACATACTACGTGATACATATAAACAAGAAATTTCGTATTCATCTTCGTGACACATAGGTTCCACCACAAGAACCCCTCCTCCCTAATCCACTCGCCACTTCATAAACCAAACACTCCTCTACCACCATCAACATGGAGATGAACATGGCAAACGCCAAAACAGGCCTTGGCTTCCTCCTCTCCGCCATACTCTGCACAGCAGGTGCCCGCTCCATCATCGAGCCAATCAAGCAATCGCGCGTCTACGGTGTACCAGTCAACAAAACCACCGACAAGTGGCAATACGTACCTGTCATGGGCGCTCGCAGTCTCGCGCTCGGAATCGCTGCCGGCACGCTTATGTTTAGAGGGGAGAGAGTCCCCGCAGGCGTCGTGTTGTCTACCGCGGCTCTCGTTGGGCCAGTCGATGTGTGGGCATGCTGGAACTCGGCTGGCAAGATGTCATCAGAGGCTTGGGGGCATGTTTTTGGGGACGGCTTGTTTGCTGCTGCTGGGCTATGGTTGGCGATGGGATAAAGTCTAGATTTTGTTGCTAGCGTGTTGGGACATCGTGCGATTCGGTGTTTCTACCGTCCGCCAATCTTCTGCAGAACTCCACCAAACTCAGCCTTTCGGTAGAATGTGCAAGCACAAGGATTCGTAAGCAAAGTGGCTTCAATCGAGCTGGCGACCAGTTTCTCAAGAGCCCAGACGTTTCAAGGACTCAAAGCCTCTGTCTAAGCTACAAGATGGTTTGATCGCGAATATAGTCTCAGACATTGTGCGAACGAACAGCCTGTGACTTTTACAATTAGAAGCTTCGGTTGATATCATTGGGATTTCATGAATACAGTCTAACAGCATCCAAGCCTCTCAACTCTTGTTGGTTCCGCTAAGTTGAATGTCAAAGTGACGTCCAATACGGCTTCAGTTCGCGCATGTGCTGTTCTCGTCAGGTATCTCTGGTATCAACCTACAAATCTGCCTCTCTCGGATCAGGAGCGGAGATTATATGCGACTTCGGCTTTGTGTGTATCGGGCATAGGCGAAATTGGTCTTGGGAGGTCACTCTGGCCTTTTCTCTTAGACAAAAGACGAAGAAAGCCAAGAAGGCAGTGCATTCCTCGATCAATCGGCATATGTTGAGTTGCCAGGCAAGTAAGACCAGGACGTAGTCCATTCATTCATGCTGAGGAGAAGCCATGTCTTGTGTAACCATGCTTAACAAGCTCTCGGGAGTCGTATGTTCAACAAGCTGTATGGAAGTCCACCACACCTCCTGCAAAGTACATAGTTACTTACTTTGGATTTGGTATATGCTGGGACTCTCGATCCGTGTTCTTCTGCGCAGATTGAGTCCAACGAAGGCCTTACTAATCCGCTAACTGTGGGCCTAGATACATTTGTGAATCGCAGACCCTTCTAACATCTTTTGATTATCAATTGCGGAATCACAAAAAGTTCTTGCATCCACAAATTAAAACTTTAGGTGAATTCATCACACAAAAAATTGTATGTCGCTAGATTATCGAAGCTTAGAGTTAGTCCAGCCTAATTCATTCAACGGCCCAGCGAACATCAATACCTCGACGCTTCTCTGGACAACAGTATCCTGATTTCAATTAGTGGCACCACTGGTCGGAAACGCAAACATCCAAGCAATCGCAAATAAAATGTTGTCAACAGACTTCCAGTGCTGTAAGCTTTGAATGCAAATCTCGCTCTTGTCCCGCTGTCAGCATCTTGCCGGCTGGATTTCGAGCAGCCCGTGGACTTTTGTCATGAGGCTGAGACTAAGTATGGGATGTACCGCTCGTGTGTGGTTTGGAGAACCAGAGACTCATATTGTTTCACAGTCAAGAGGTCGTCAGCACCTATTATTGAGTAATATCGATCTTCTACTCTCATGCTCTTGCCAAAGGGAAGAAGGAGCGAACGAGATTCTCGAATGCATCAGTGTATATATCGGATAGCGTAGACAGTAATGACAAGCCAGCGGGGTTGCTGTCAGTTACATTGAGCAAGTGAAACCGGTGAGCACGTCTGCCCTGCAGCGGGCACATTGCATGTTTTAATTTCCAAAGAATATCGGTTCTCGTCACTGCAAAGTCTGCCGGATCTATGCGGAGAGCAGAAAACGTCTCCTAATTCTGAAGCACCCGCGATGATTTACGACATGGCTTCAGGAGCGAAACATTATGATGCAATGTATTCTACTTATACCACTTGGGGGGGAAACAACGCAGGGATCGAGGAGAATCAAAGAACGTGTTGCGCAAACCTCCGTCTTGCGTACGATTGCCAATCATATGATGTAAACCACGCTCGAGCTTCATATAAGATGCAGCGCTTTTTTTGTGCTTGTTTGCGTAGCAATGTGGGAATGCGATCCAGCTAATCGCGACAGACCGCCAAGCTTAGCCTTGCTCTCGTTCCTCATCGGTCGGCGTTGGCGATTTGAATCATCAAATGCCGCCGTACGTAAGGGATGCCGTCTCGGTCGAGGAGCAGCCGTAGATCAGATGATGGCCGCGATATCATATAGACCAATCCGTCCCTATTAACCCCTTTTCCTTCAACTCTGTCCGACATCATCCACTCAAGATGTGTCAATCTCATCGTCTTGCTATCGCCTCCGTATTATTATTTCTCTGGACGGTGCCATTATTTGCTGCTCAAGTAAACTTCCAGGTTGAGCTCACGTGGGCACTTAGTGCGCCGGATGGCCAACAAGGATCTATGATCTTCACGAATGGCCAGTATCCAGGACCTCAGCTAAAATGTGGATCAAGGGGACCTTGTTGAAGTAGGAAAGCTGCTCTTGTAGAAGTTGTTGCTCCTATCAATATCTACCGCTCACGGTGATCAACAACCTTCCTTTCGCTACCGCTGTTTATTTCCATGGAATCCAATAAGACCTTGAGGCTCTGGAACTTTGTCCTGACGATCTTGTACTGATCTAAATCCAGGCAAGAGAAAGCGGCGTAAGATCCGTCTATAAGTGGATCGCGACACAGTATGGCACATAATGGTGTGTTCTCTTGGGAAGTGAGGAAGCGGTTATGAAAGATTGACATCAAATCCAGATATCATGGACACGCAGAGGGTCAGATCCAGAACGGCCTTTACGGTTCAATCCTCACCAAGTAGGTCTGCCGGCATTCCACTTACCTATTTTGCTGACTCGTGCCTAATAAGACCAGTACCAGCCAAACCATCATCCTTCGGCTTCATTACAAACGACAGCAAGAACTTAGCGGCGGGCGAGTAGCTGAACTCTAAGCCCATCCTCTGCTTCTTGCCGACTAGACCCATTTGACATCCGGTCAGTACCTGGCTGCAGAGAAAGCCAGAGGCTAGGATCCATTGTAAGCAGTCCACAATTCCGCGCGAGCAAAACGCTGACGGTGGTTTTCCAGCTGCGTAGACAGCCTACTAATAAACGGGAAAGGATCTGTGAATTGTCAAAATCCGCAGCTGCTCAGTCAGCTGACATCTCCACCCCTGGAGCGTTTTATGAACGGCTCCAATGTCACTGATAGAGGGTGAGTACGAGTGTGATGACCTTTCCTTCGTAGTCACTGACATCATGATAGTTGCACACCTCCAAGATGGCGGACTTGTCGCAAGGGAATTCCACAACACCACGCTCCAACATCTCCACTGAACTATACTCGGTTGCACACCCATCAATGGCAGCTCTGGGATCGTCCGTATTGACTCTGCAAAGGGATGGGAAAGCGTCAACTTCAACAGCGCAATGACTCTCAAATCACCAGTAGTCTCTATCGATGAGCATCCAATGTGGATTTACGCCGTCGATGGACATTACATCTAACCTCAATTAGCAGACACGATCTTCATGTACAATAGCGAAAGCTACTGCGCAATGGTTCAACTCGACAAGCTTCCTAGCGATTACACGATCCGCGTCGCGAACTCCGGGGCCGATCAAATCATTTCTGGATATGCACGCTTTCTTACAAGAACGGAAGCAAGCGCAACGCATCTACGCCATACATTGATTATAGTGGCGTCAATACATCCATCAGTGTCGTCCCAGAAACAAACCCCTCCTCGTTCCGTTTACTGCCTCTTCGCCCGCACCCACTGCAGACGGAACCTACATCCTCAGTCTTGGCCGCCTCGGTGCCAATCACAATTGGTCACATAATGGTAACGCCAGCTATGGCCTTGATCAAGACTTCAATACCCCTCTTCTTTTCAATCCCAGCTCTCCTCATGCGTTGAACTCGAACCTTACAATCCGCAGGAAGAGCAACACCTGGATTGATATAATCCTTCAAGTTGAGCTCACCCCTGCCGCGTCCGCCCAGCCAGTACACCCAGTCCACAAGCACAGCAACAAAGTGTATATAATTGGCAATGACGTCTTCAATCACGCATCGGTGGTAGAAGCCATCACGCACATGCCTGTCGGATCCTTCTATGTACTAACGCCACCATTAAGGGATAGTTTTGTGACACCAAGTGTGCATCTAGGACCAGCGTGGGTGGCTTTTCGGTATCAGAGTGCTGACCCTGGGGCATGGTTCTTGCATTGCTACACCCAGACTCAGCTGTATGGAGGCATAGCGATGAAGTGGGTGGCCGGCTATTCCAGCCGAGTATGGAATTGTGAATCATGGGTCCTAAAGTATCGTAGACGAATGGGAAAGACGTGGTAAAGCCGTCTGTATTTCCAACAAAAGCTTTGCAAACAAGATCTAAGCGGCGTCGATATATGAATCTTTGTAACGTCGAAGTGTCCAAGGCATAAAGCAGGCATTCTCCGCTCGATTCGACGGATGGGGCTTATAACTTCGTAGAGACTGACACCCTTTCCAACGATGGGTTCCGGATTAGTTGTAGTGCAGAGAAGCCGGTTCGGAAACAGTCATTCTTCATCCTGTCAACGACGGGTCGTACATGATGTTCTAGGCATTGGTCTCTATAACACTGTCTGGGCGTGCGTCAGGCCTCAAACTCACCGGAAGTAGTGGGCTCACAGACTTTTGATTGTGTCCGTCAATGATCAGCACCAGGATCTTGTGCAGGAACCTGGCTAGTCCAGCCACAAAGTCTCAAATTTGATCCTGCTGCAAATAGTGCTGAAAGACGATCCAGACGAAGGGTCTGGACTTTGGAAGGATGGGTTTTCACCGTCCAGCCGAGATATTTAGTTGTGGAGCTGGCAGTTCTTGGTTCCTGGCAGCCGAGAGTGCAAGAGCGCCATACTCTCCTGGATCCGGAGAGACAGATTAGATATCTGTACACCAGGGCGTGACTCTGAACCGATCGACTTTTTGTGATTTTGGTTACTGACGGGTATGAGCGTGCAAATTATATATAGCTATTCCAGAGACCGGGCTGTTCATTCTCGAGGCGGCTTTGGTCGTATCATTACTTTTTCACGAGATTTCTTCAACCAGCTTCCTCTGAGGCATGCGTAATACTCTATGAGTGGAAAGGTACTGCTGCTTCTTTCCACAATGTCGCATAGTCTGCTTCTACCCGCTTCGAGAAACCCCATCGCTTAATGTATTTTGGGGTAGAAACCCTAGCGAATTCCAAGGAAGCTGGATGCTCCATTGCCCACATCAAAGAGCTGTGACCCGTAATGGCGAGTGTGCAAGGTTCCGCCAACATGGTCGTTCCTTCTGGCATGGCCGCCAAAATAGAATCAGGTCTCAAATGCAAATTTTCGTCCAGAATCGATCGGATAGCAGACAAGGTAAACTCTTTGTGTTTTGGATCGCGCAGCTGGATCTCAATGCGTGCCCCTCGCAACAAGAATTTGTAAGCTTTCCTCAGCACCCCCTCCTTCATGAATCCCGCACTGGAATCAGGCATCAATCGGAATTCCTTAGACCTGCCAGCACGCTTAAATTTTAGGGAGTCTGTGTTGCTTCTTGGTAAAGGGGCTGTGGCTTCTGACACTGATAGAGATTTTATCTCGTACCTCCCAGACATTGAACCTGACCGAGTGAGGTGGGAACCGGGCTTAATGTGTTTCAAGGCTTGTGAGAGGGTCATAGTTCCAAGGTCCTTCCCCTTGCCATCGAAGAGATTCAGTGAGGTACAGGTAGCTAGAGGCAAGTCCACATTTCTGATCTTCGCTAGGTTTTCCCGTCCGGCTTGAGTGAACATTGCATGTAGGAGATGGATACCATGGCGGTTGTATCTGTGCAGCTGCCCACTTCTATTATAAGGCCGGTTGAAAATAGTCTTGATCATCACATGGAGCGATAGATTGAGAAAAGGGCACAACAGACTTGATGAATGATGATTGCTAGATGGTTGTATTCTTGAACGCGACCAAGCATTTTCAGCACCCCAAGCTAACCTCTTTTAGTGTACTGCTCTTGGCACAACTCCTGCAAAAGACGCCCGTCCCGCCCGGCCCGAGACCGGGATGTAGTAGGCCCGGGGTCTAGCCCTTGCCAAGCCAGGGTCAGGTAAGCGCATATGCTCAGCATATGGGGCTCTCTCACCCCGGCTGAACTTGCTGTATATGCGCGTTGACCCTGGCTTAACTTTAGCTCTCGGGGCCTTGGGCCTTAGAGCCTACCTAAAATAAAAAGCATATACTTAGTATATGCTTAGTATATACTAACGAAGCGCCTATAACGTAGTTGTTTCAGGGCTTTTAGGCTCGTAATAGACGTATAAGAACTAGATATAATAAAGTTTAGTTAAATTTCGACCTTAATATAAAAATCTTATCCTTCTAGGCCCCGAAACAGCCCACGTTATAGGCGCTTGGTCGGTATATACTGAGCATATGCTACTTTCCCGGGGTGATAGCCCTGGAGCAAAATTTTTAAGCCGAGATCAGCGCCGTGTATATACCGAGCATATTCTTCACCCCAGCTCTACCCCAGACCCCGTCCGAGCTACAAGCCCGGCAGAGACGATCCATTTGAGACATTTGACGTGGCATTAATCGTATCGCCGTCTATATCCGATAGTTCCTAAACCACGGCTCACACCTATGCTTGCTAACGCCGCCAGCATAAAAGCTGCTCTCCGCCCTCCGTGAACACACAGCTCGATAGATTCATGCTCAGTTTAATCTATCGTGTTCCCTCCCCCCTTCACATATCAAGCCAAGCCGCTCGCATTTATAAACAATCTCGCCCCATCTTCCGTACCAACTCCCCCGGAAGGACCATGTCTTCGCACTACGCTGCCGCCCATCAAAATCTCAAAGGACCTGGCGATGCCCGCCCTACAGCCTTAGACATCGTGAGGGATGAGGGCCTAGAGGGCAAGCTCTCGGCCAAGGTTGCCCTTATTACAGGCTGCTCGTCCGGTATTGGCATTGAGACAGCCCGCGCTCTGCATGCTACAGGCATCAGGCTCTTCCTAGGCGTGCGCGACACTGTCAAAGGACAGTCGGCCTTGTCCGACATCCTGAAGCCAGGCCGTGTTGATCTCCTTAAAATGGATTTGAACTCCCTCGAAAGCGTGCGAGCTGCTGTTGCAGAGTTCCACAAGAAGAGCCAGACTCTCAACATCCTCATTAACAATGCAGGTGTCATGGCTACACCCCAAGGAAAGACAGCAGATGGCTTCGAGACGCAGTTCGGGACAAACCACCTTGCCCACTTCCTCCTCTTCCAACTTCTCAAGCCTACCCTTCTCGCCTCCTCAACGTCAAGCTTCAACTCCCGCGTTGTGGCTCTGTCCTCTTCTGGCCACCGTGCAGGAGGTATACGCTTCGACGACTACGGCTTCGAGAAGGGTGACTACTCACCTTGGAGCGCCTACGGACAATCAAAGACAGCGAACATCTATATGGCAAACGAGATCGAGCGGCGCTATGGCACAAAGGGCTTGCATGGCTTGAGTGTGATGCCTGGAGGGATTATGACTGGCTCGCAGGTACATGCGCCTGATGCGATGAAAGAAAGTTGGAGCAAAGACGACGAGGTGGGGAAATATATGAAGAGCCCCGAGCAGGGTGCAGCAACGACAGTGCATGCTGCATTAAGCAAGGAATGGGAGGGCAAGGGCGGGAGATACCTGGAGGACTGTAGAGAAGCTACACAGTCCGAAGGTGGCTCTGCTCTCGCTCTGGGCCACGCACCGCATGCGTACGATGAGCAGGGGGAGAAGCGGTTGTGGGCTGACTCCCTGCAATTTGTGGGACTCCGAGATGATGATTAGGCATACTGCTCGCTCGTGTATCCCGTTGGTAGGTGTCATTATAAGCTTCCCACCAATCAACATGTAGTCAATATCCATAGCCAGCCTGGATTCTGTCTGTCCATTGTCGTAGCCTTGTGTGTTGAATTTAACGTCGACCCGGGCCCAGGCTAACTATGCCACTCCAACTTGCTCGACTGAGGTAGTACCCACAGTACAATCGCTCCAATCCTTTTCTAACCACCCTCCCTAATACCATTACAGTATGCTCTGCATTCAAGACGCCACAAAATACAGTTCAGCTCAGCAAGTTCACCGAATGCGCTCCAATGCTGCCATTGCCCTCCACATAGCACCCTCGAAGCTCTGGTCCGCGATCTCCGCAACTCAACGGAGCAGCAAATTCTC
>JAABUW010002052.1_pt1 | contig 31466 bp, 49 predicted proteins | sample 5560081 | NCBI WGS metagenome assembly JAABUW01 (sample SAMN10711882, study PRJNA513363) | rock metagenome | isolation source: Antarctica rocks | place: Antarctica: Victoria Land, Knobhead sud | reverse complement strand
GCAGGTGCTGTCTGTCGAGGCGGTTTTGGCAGCGACCTGCACGGGCAGGATGCCACGGTATTTGCTCTGTCGCGCACCTGAATCATGCTGTCTACAAGTTTACATTATCTGCAAGTTTACATTAATGCCGAGGGCCAGATTGAAAGTGTGTCCGTGTCTCCTGTCCATGATGCTGATCCAATTGTGGAAATGCGCGCAGGCCTGTCCTGTCTGAGAAACCTTTCCGGCGTGCCTCCCTGCAGAAGGCGGCGGTGCGAGCGTGCCAGGAAGCCATCCGGTTCAAATCGCTGCCATCCATCGAAAAGCTGGTGAGATGCATTGCGCATGCATGTGTGTGCGGGTGTTCATGGCATGTGCAGGGCCGCAGAACATATGTGCGCAGGCATACATTGGTTCAAAATACCCTGGACATAGTCCATGAGGCAACCTTTCCTCATCCTGGAGACCACCAGATACTTCATGATGATCGTGTGCCCTGATTCATGTGCGCAGGTGACAGCTGCGACGGCTGGTACCTGGCCGTGGCCGCAGTGACGAGGCTACTGAGCTGCGGATCTGCACGCGTTGCCCACCCTGGGTCGGACTGATCGCCAGCAGAGGCAGGTCATGCGTGACCAAACGATCCTTTCAAGAGTCAGGTCTGAGGTCGAGGGAACTGCTGAATGATCGAAGCTGTGCTGCCTGGCAGCGTCTAACGGATGGCGGCGTGCCACCCGGAGGATGTCGAGCACATGCAACTGTACGATCCTGAGCGGTTGCATCTGTGGACGATGAATGTGCCTGTCAGATTTCGAAATTCGCGATCGAAGCTGTGGTCACGGCGTCGCAACCCAGCTGCAGCTGCAGCTGCACCTGCGCCTGCACCACACAGATGGAGCAGCGTGCCGATGAAGCGCATGTTGTGCAGCGCTGAATCAAGGTATCGAAGATTCAACAAAAGGCTGGTTTGCGGACAAGAACTCGAGCAGTGTTTGCAATGCTGCACTCACCCTGCAGTTTGTCAGACAGAATGACAGCGCGGGAAGAGCGAGCGCGGGAGAAACCGCCGGCGCAGGCAAGATAAGGAGATGAAAAGCGACTTTGCACAATCTGTTGCGCAACGCGTTTGCCGGCACCCATCGCGTGATTTTAAGCATTGTGACCAGCTTTGTGATCACAGAAACAGTGTCAGAAGTCGCGGCAGGATGCAGGGCATGATGGTGGGCGGGACAGTTACACTCCCCAAAATGCACGAGACATGCAGGCAAGTCTCAGCGCGCTGAGGACTCTACTGCATCGCCTGCTCCCTTGCAAAATGACCAGCAGCTCCGAGTATTGAGTCTTCTGCTCGTTACGAATGCCTGCGTCCCCAGCAAAGCAGATACAACTCTGAAGGATGGTGCGGTCAGATCGGCACTGGCTCGGACCGCACGTTGGCAGTTCATGCGGTACAGCTCCTTGCGATCTTCATGACGCTCGGTGGATACAAGGCACTGGTCAAGGCTATGAAAACTTTTGTGCTTAGTGCCAGCTCGACTACGCACACCACCTGCCACCTGAACGCATTGTGCATGACGCCGCACGTCCCTCTTGCGCGCAGACTGGTCAGCCCCACGCGGCATAGCTGCAAGCATAGCCAGCGGCAGGTGCGCGGCTGGTGCCAAGTGGTGCGGGCGTCCGCGGCGGTTCAGACAAAGACGCTGAAGATCGGCACGCGCGGCTCGCCGCTGGCGCTGGCACAGGCCTACCTCACGCGGCGATTACTGCAGGTCCGCATGGCCCAGCAGCCCGAAAGCTCCACGAAGCAAGCCGAGAAGGCCCTCTCTCAGGCGCTGCCTGTGGCGCACACGCATCACGGTGTTCTGCCATGTGGTGGATGCCAGTCCTATGCGGCTTGTGAGGCACTGGGAGATGCCGTGCCCATGCTCCGGCACAATTTCGCAGCCGGGTCGCGCTCACCTCACGCGGTGACACCATGCGCACTTCCGTATTGGCTGTGCGGGCACTGTGGTTTGACGAGGACGGCGCCAGCCGTCAAACTCTGTAACCTGGCGCATGGCCATGTCCACCTGTGGTCCGTCGACAGGAATCGCTCCGCAGCTGAAGGTGGAGGGCGCGCCTGGACATCACCATCTTCACTGCGGCAATTGCTCTTATATTCTCACGGCTGCCCACCAACTGAATATTTTGATCTCGCAGGAGTTCTTCCCGCAGCTGAAGGCATCCCCCATCGTCGCGACTACGGACTTCGTTGAAAACAGGTCACTGCTCAGCACTCTTGTTCGTTTTAAATACGCAGGAGTCCTTCCCGCAGTTGAAGGAGGAGGGCGCGCTGGACATCACCATCATCAAGACCACCGGCGACAAAGTGCTGGGGCAGCCGCTGTCGGACATCGGCGGCAAGGGCCTCTTCACCAAGGAGATCGACGAGGCCCTGCTCGACGGCCGCATCGACATCGCGGTGCACTCCATGAAGGTGGCAACCGCTCCTTGGAGAGACACAACACAAGTCATTGAGACTTTCTGATCGATGTCCGCCAAAGCCGTCGGCCAGGCGCTGCTCGACGGCCCAACTGACTTTGCGATTCACTCTGCGAAGGTGGGAAGCTCCCATTCGAAACGCTCACAGGATTCCTTCGGTTTTCGACTGACGCCAGTGAAAGCACAGACGAGATGCTTTGAACAGGACGTGACCTGGAGGCCACAGCATCCTGCAAAAAGGAACCCACCGCGAGAGTCTTGATTCCGCCACTAGCTTCATCGGCCATCTGTCGTGCCCTAGTTCCGCCAATTCCCTTCCAACAGGACGTGCCAACGTTCCTGGCGGGCGGGAGGTAGCATCCTGCCGTGCAAACTGGCGGAGAGAAGTGCATCGACCACCAACCTTCGAGCATCACATATGTTGTGTTCGAACTCCGTTTGTGGCATTTCAACAGGACGTGCCGACGTACCTGGCGGAGGGCAGCATCCTGCCTTGCAACCTCCCGCGGGAGGATGTGCGGGACGTGTTCATCAGCCCCGTGGCCAACAGCCTGGGCGAGCTGCCCGAGGGCTCCGTCATTGGCAGCGCCAGCCTGCGGCGGCAGGCACAGATCCTGCACAAGTACCCGCACCTGAAGGTGCGAGCGGCAGCTGCTGCAGACTCGGCCCACGCCTTGCGAGGTTCTGTAGGAAGATCAGCCGCTGCTGCGGCTCTCAGGGTTTAGGGTTTTGACAATCGCTGCAGCGCTGGCTATGCCCGAACTTGTCGCCTCTGGCCCTTCATCGCTTGGCAAACAGGCAGCGAGTGGCAGCCAGGCAGCCGACAGGCGCCTCCAGGCGGCCACTGGTCTCGAAACACAGCTCAAGGAGAGCTAACACAGCTCAAGGTGAGCTAACACAGCTTAAGGTGAGCTCTCAAGGTGAACCTCTGTGGAAGCCCTGTACGCGCCGCCCGCAGGTGGAGAACTTCCGGGGGAATGTGCAGAGCCGCATCCGCAAGCTCAGCGAGGGCGTGTGCGCCGCAACGCTGCTGGCGCTGGCGGGCCTCAAGCGCCTGGACCTGAAGGACAAAGCGACCGCCGTCCTGGAGTTCGACGAGATGCTGCCCGCCGTCGCGCAGGTGAGCTGTTGTTGTCGGGTGTGCAGCCTGCTCTCGAACGTGCTGGAACCGGCTTGGGCCTGAGCGTGTACGAAAGTGTACGAAACATCACAGCCGCAGTGGAGCGGCTCTGCAGAGGTGGGCGCCGGCAGCAACGGCAGTGCCACAGGTGCAGCAATGCCTCAAGTCTAAGACCTGCAAGGGCCGCCGCATCTGCTCGCATGCTGCCACGATCAAGACAACCATGCGCCTTCAGCCTGCCAGGATCAACACTTCATCTGCAGGAGATGACGCTGCAGCGAACACCACGCAGCGCAGAATGCGCAGCAGCCCTGTGAATGCATACGTCTACACCCTGCAGGGCGCCATCGGCATCGCGTGCCGCGAGGGCGACGACGCTGCCGCCGAGTACCTGGCAGCGCTGAACCACGAGGAGACGCGGCTGGCAATCGTGTGCGAGCGCGCCTTCCTCACCGCGCTGGACGGCTCCTGCCGCACACCCATCGCCGGCCACGCCTTCAAGGATGCGGGTTCGACCTCTCAGCCCGCACCCCTCGTAAACACATTCACATGATCATCCATGCATCCCAGCCCTCTGAGAAAACCCGGCCACTCCTGCCCATGCTTGTTTAGTCATGCTCCACTGCCTCTTCGTTGATTGACCCGACCTCCCTGCGCGCAGACGGCAAGCTGAACTTCCGGGGGCTGGTGGCGTCGCCGGACGGCAAGACGGTGCACGAGACGACGCGAAGCGGCGCCTGGACGGAGGAGGATGTCCTGCGCCTCGGCCGCGAGGCCGGAGAGGAGCTCAAGGTGAGCTTTATAGGGTTTAGGTAGGGTTTAGGTACTCACAGATGGCAACATCAAGCCCATAGTCGTCACCATGAGATGTGGCTGTGTGCTCACGCGATGGTCGACAGCGATGGTCGCCCAAGCGCTGACGTAGCGCACAAGAGCTCGAGGGCCAGTGGATGCATGTGGGAGGCATGATCCGCAGCACGTCGATCTGAACAACCTTGGTGTTTCCATGCACGTAGGCCACCGCCGGGCCCGGCTTCTTCGACTGGCAGGCGTAGGCGCCCGCAGCTGGCGGTCGGACGAGGGCTGCTGCCGCTGCCCGCCGTGGCACGCCACGAGCAGCAGGGACAGCAGCACGACGTACGAAACGGGCCTGTGGAAGCTGCGCCGTGGTTACTGGATGCTGTTGCGTAAGGCGGCAGGCGGCAGGGAGCAAAAGCATATTCAGGGAATGTAACAATGGCCGCCCAACAGGGCATTGAGAGCATTGCCATGCCGCAGCCTGGAGGCATGAGGCTCGACAACACTGCAGCACTGGAGTTGTCAGCGTCATGAGGATGGACGCTATGGTGTTGCTTCATTGGGTGTTGAAGCTGTGGCATAGGCACCCAGTGGTGATGGGGTGCTGGGGGTGGGGACAGCAACAGGGATCGGCTAGAACGCAATGACACCGAAACATCAGGTCAGCATCCGATCGGCGCATCCTGATCGGCAAGGCTGCTGGAAAGGCGAAGACAGATCGGCAATACCCTCTCGATCCAAGGATTTGGGCCTCTCCGTTTTGTCTGACAGAACCGCTGTGCACTTTCGGCATTCAGCCTCGCGAGTTGTGCACAGCCACGTTCTCAATTACATTACTGCCTGTCTTGCGCATTAGCTGAGAGAGGCTTTCGGATCCGTTCCGCACCCTCCTCTCGAACTTCCGCGCAGGTGCGCACGTCCTGCAAGGCATCTCACGTCCACTGAGACCCAGCAGCATGCGCCTGAAACAGTGCATCCAAGCTCCAGTGAAATGCACGGGCCTCTTGCTGCGGATCACCTTTCTCGCAACTGACAAAGCTCCTCTCCAGATCGTGATCAACAGCCACTGCCTGTGCCCGAAGGAGCAGCAGCACAACGCATCAACGGTTCCTGTCCATTTCACCCAGACTCCGCCCTCTAACCCTGTGGAAATACGGCTCTTGCAGGCCAGCAGTGCTCATTGAGCGGCAGCGCGCACAGCGCAGCACATCCTCCCGGCCATGCAACTGCCGCCTCGCTGCGCACACGGGCAGGACGCCATGCAGGCGTGCACGCAAGCCGCACCACCGGCAATCAGCGCCCGGAGGCACACAAGGCGGCTGCCACGGAGTGCTCCAGCACCGCCCCAGGCTGCGAGGCTCGGTGGCACCAGAAGCGGACGGTTCCCGTGCCGCGCACAGCAGCAGGAACCGCAGGGGGCGGAAGCCGAGGACGAAGCCGTGACATTCAGTGAGTTCGCTGCTGGCTTCTACAGCTCGAGGCGAAACCTTCCTGGCCGTACCCCATTGATGTGCACGGCACTGCCGCGTGATGATGCCGCGCAACAGGCCCAGATGTCAGTGATGGCCCGCCAAAGGCCTGACCGTCATTCTGTCATGTCAATGCCCCTGATGATCCTGAAGTGGGCGTGACATGCGCCGCTGCCGCCCGCAAACAGGCCCGCCCAAGTTCCTGTTTGACGAAGATCCGCCGCCGCCATCTCGTAGCGACGGCGCAGGGCCGGACCTGGTGGGCTCCAACCCCGCGTTTGCGGCCGCGGCAAAGGTGTGCGGACCTCCTGCAAGAGATTGTGTCGCAACCCGAAAACACTCAGACCGTCACTGTGACATGGGCGCCCAGAACATGCGATGCTTCCCGGCAACCTGCGTCCCTGACTCACATCCATGCCAGCAACGTCGGTTTCGAGGCAGCATTTCGTGCCCAGACCTCCTGCTGCCCGTCTGCCGCAGGCCGCGTGTGCACGCCAGGGCTCCGCGGCCGAGCAGCCCTTGCCGGCGCCGCCGCCGCCGCCGCCAGCCCCGCCGTCAGACGAGGTGGCGAATGATGTGGTCGGTGAGCCGCCTTGCCCATCTGCCATGACTGCTTGTACCCAGATACTCTCAGGTTGAGGATGGCATCGCGAACAGGCTGCTCCTCGCATGCTCCTCGCATGCTTGCATGCTATATGCTGCCATGTTTTGGGAACTACACACACCTCGTTCTGTTCGCTCGCCACCCAGGTGGCAACAGCCCCATCGACAGATTCACACGCCCATGCCATTCCTGTGTTGCAGGGCCAGGGCCCCCCAAGTTCCTGTTTGACGACCTCCCCGAGCCGGCAACCAGCGGTGCAGGCGGCGGGCCGGACCTGATTTCCGCAAACCCTGCCTTTGCCGCTGTGCTCAAGGTGGGCGGCAAACCCTGACGCCCTGAGGGGACACCCTGGCGGCTCAACCTGTGCCGGCTGCTGCGCTTGGCAGTTCTCAGTCAGGAAGGGTATGGCATCGGGGGTGCCACACAAGGAGGCGCTTGCTAGCTGAAAATGCCCCGCTCATTGTGCAGCTGAAGCGACAGCGTCAGCCGCATCCAGGCAGCCTGCAGCAGCAAACATCCTGTGCGTCCACCTGTGCCATGCAAGTGCAAACGCCGAGCCCGCGGTGTGTGCTGCCTGCGAATAGAGCTCGATGGCGCGGCAGCGGGGCGACGCTCTGGGCGGCGAGGCGCCGGCACAGGGCGACAAGGCGCAGCCGCAGCCGCCGGCGGGAGCGCGCGGCGAGGCCGCCAAGCCGCCAGCGGCAGCGCAGCCCGCGGCGCAGGCGCCTCCGAAGCCGAGCGCAGCGCCGGCGGACCTGCGCCGGGCCGCGCTGGCGCCGCAGGAGGTCACAGAGCTGTGAGTGCACTGATTTTCGATTGGCATGCCACACCCTGCAGAGGCATCCTCCTGCTCGAACTTGCCAGAAACGTTCCCGGCGCACGGGAAGGCCGGGCTAGCAGCGGGACACAAGGCTGGTCATTTCAGCTCGAGAGGTCTGTATTCAGCAGCCAAAGCCTGTTCTGTACGATTTGCGTCTTGGGAACGGCAAGCGCCATGCCGTCCAGGGGAACCATATCAGGTCCTACTCGATTCGCCCCTGATGGCCAAGCTCTGTTCGCTGTCGACTACCAATGCGCTTTCCTACCTGAAGTCATGTTCTCTCTGTGCAGCTACACAATGTCGCTGCCTCAACAAAGCCGTGTGCATAGGCTGCAGGCCGGAACCCAACCAACAGCGCAATCGGGGGACATGTTGCGCATGGAGCTGCGCCACTCCCAAATAACGGTTGCCCATTTCACTTGCGCAGAGCGTGGCTTCTGTGTGACTTCTGTGTGACGCTTCATATTGTTGGCCCGCAGGCAAGTTTCCGCCGCGGAGGATGTGCTACACGCAGCACTGCGCGGCTCGCGCCGCACGCTGCTGACGCTGCAGCGCATGCACGAGGAGGTGATCTGTTGAATGCGCTTTGCACCGACCTGCACGGAGTCTGTTCCTCTGCTTCTGGCGCTTCGACCTGTACACCCGTACTGTGCTCCTCTGTGCACAGTCCAGGGTGTCGTGCTGCCACGCTCGGCAGGAGAAGTGCACCCATCGCAGTCTGTGCCGATTCCAGGCGCACCCGGAGAGCACACATGGTACCACCAATGCTGCCAGGCCATGCACACTTACCATTCTTGATAGTGAGACCAAGTGAATGGAATTGTACACGGCAGATGGGGGAGGCGATCAAGCGGGAGGAGTCGCAGTTCGACCGGCTGCACTTTGCCCTGCAAAAGGCCAAGTCCGACTCGGCGCGCATGCACGCGCTGCAGCGGCTGCTGGACGCCCGGCGCGCGCCGCCACAGTAGCTGCCGGCCGCAGGAGGGCGCCCGGACCTGGGGCGCGGGGCGGCTTGCGCAGCACTGCGTGGTCATCATGGGGTGCCCTGGCGGGGTGCGTGCGGGCCAGCGGGGTGGAGCAGAGGGACAGCTGCTGCTTCCGGGCTGAGAAGCGACGCTAGAATATCGACATGGAGTCCATTCGGTACCTAGGAAACCGCTGTCGCTCCCTAGAGCCGTCCTGCGTACATGCCCTGCGGCTGGCAGGGCATTGGTGGTTGGTCAATAGGGCTTGGAGAAATGCCAAGTCATACACCATCCTCTGGTCTAGAAAATTCGTCTTTCCTCATAAGTTGAGCAACCTACAGTCTCTCTCTCTCTCATTCATGGAGAAAGCTCTCGTAGAATTCAATACACGAACCTCCCCGCCGCTCGCGGCTGGCCATTATTCATAAACCTGTTGAACAGTACTTCAATTGAACAGTACTTCAGGTGTCGCCGAGTCGGCACGTGCCGTGGGCGAAGCCCATTCGTGGCCTTTTGCATGTCCGAGGCAGCCGCACCGTATGTACGATCCCCTCCCGGACGACGGTACCACCCTCTGCTCGGATTTGCTGCGCAATCGGTTCGGTCGCCGGCGGACGGACTGGCGTCACCGACGTCTAGTGCAAGACTCCTCAGCAGAACTGCGTAGACGCTTTGCGCGCCGTGCACGATCACATACACTCCGCAGTCCCGCCGGACGCTGTTGCCTTCTTCCAAGAACGCAACGCAGGCACGAGCAAGAGGTCGCCTCCGTGGACCTGCTTAAAGCCTCTTCAAGCTCGCCACCCTGTGCTCTGAAGTCGCGACGGAGTCAGGTGCGAGACTCCAATATTGCACCTCGAGGGCAACGCACCCCTGCAATGCTGTTTCGTCTCAAGTGTCTCAACAGCGGGCGAACGCCGCGGGTTGCTGTGTCGGGGGGAGCGCGTCGGTCACTCCGAAGGTTGAGACGAGGGAACCGAGCCCCAGGGTGTCCAGGGTCCGCAGGGCCCGAGCCTCACTGCTTCTAGTGAACGTGTTTCGCTTTCCTGTCGTCCCAGCTTTTCAGACGGGGCAGCGATCAGAATGGAGCACAACTCCTCCCAGCAGGCGCGACACCCTCCAACATTGCGACCGCGAGGGCTGCCGTCGGTCAAACCGCTTCGTCGCCACAGCACAGCTCCTTGCACAGGCTCATGCTACTCAGCGGTTGGAGACGTATAGCTGGCGTCCTCGCAGCAATCCTGAAGTAGTGCCAACTCGAGGTTGGAGGAAACCGAAGGTTCTGGCAAGCCGTATTGCGGGCGCGCATCGTACGAAGCTTCTTGCCGTGGCAGATCCGCTAGCAGATCCCACAGGCACGCTACCTGGCGTTGTGTCGCCTGGTATGCGGCGTCGACGGTGCCGCGGCACACATCCGATCAGTGTCGTAGCATTAGATAGTCCTCGATCGATCGTAAGCTGGCCTGGCCGACCTGACGGGCATGGCCCCTGACTAAGGCCCGTGAATAAGTTTTTCCATGTCAGCACAGCGCCAGGCGAGGCCTGTGGTGCTGTTGCAGGGTGCCAGGGGTGCTCATCGTCAGGGGGCCACCCTGACGATGGTGATCATTGGCTCATCACCGCCGCCCGGGCGCCAGCATGGCATCGCACGTTCAGTGATGCCTCTCATCTCATAGTACCGATGGGTCATGCCCTAGCTTGCTGCTGCCGCAGGAATAAGCGTGCCATCCCGCCGCTCAACGCCTGCAGCGGGAAAGGCGCAACAGCCGGCAGGCGCGGGGTTTTTTTGCTGGTCCGCCGCTGCCGGACACTCAGCCAGCGGCGCGCAGCCTCGCAGACTCTCTGATGCAAGGGCCAGCGCCGCCGTCGCACGAGGAGCAGGCCGCCAATGTTGGGCGGGCCGCCACTGATGCCGCTGCCGCACCATACGGCAGAATGTTACGGGTAGATGGCGTGTGCGGCAACGCCGCTGAGCCGTATGGCCGCGCCAGCGCTGGCTTTCCAATGACCGTCCTGGCGCGCGGCATGGTCATGGCGCTGACGACCCAGCTGGTACCCGATGCATTTGCCGCGGCCTGCGCCGGCGCCTTTCCGGGCGTATTCGGCATCAGGTGCCGACAGCATGCCACAGCTGGAACGGAGCTTGTGCTGTAAGGCACGCAGAACTCGCACTGCCGCGCCACACCTGCGCGGCGGAAGCCGCGACTCTGCTGTGGCTCGTTGAAAATAGAAATACACAATTGAACAGTGAGGCTGCCGCCAGCGGGAGCAGAAGAGACAGCAAAGCTCATCTTGACAGTAAAGTCCGCTTGCGTGTACTGCGCAGGCTGGTGCTCCGGGTCGCTCCTGGCGTGCTGGCCATCACCAGCAGCTTCACCGCCGCCGGGGGGCTGGCAGTGGCAACGTCGCCGGAAGCAGGAAGCACCGCCGACGCCTGCATGAGTGCCGCCATGCCGCTCCTCGAGGAGAGCTGCGGTGACGGGTGAGACGTGATCACATGGTCCGTATTCGCATTGAGCTGCTGGGCTGGATCAGGGATCGGATGTACTGCTGTGACGGCCTCCGCCGTCGGCAGGTGCTTTCTGCACAGGGCAATACCGTGACGACTCCTGTGGCAAAGGAAAATTGCACCTCCACCTGCGAGTGCCACCTGTCCCACCGCCAGAGTCGACTGCGGCTCCTGCGCTGTGTTCAGGGTTGTTGTTTGCTCCCCCCCCCCCCCCCCCCCCCCCCCCTTGCTGCTGCTGCTGCTGCTGCTGCTGCTGCTGCTGCGCACACGGCGCCATTGCGTCGTAGAATCCACATCATACGCATTCCAGCACACCGTACAGTGCTGACGAACCCATTGACTGGCAACAACAGGCGGCCATGGCCTGCAGCGCCCATGATGCCGGCAGAGGGGTGCCAGTCGCACTGTTCCTGCGCCCTGTACGTGCCCTGCACCATTCCGCCGGGCCAACATGGTGCGCCGCCGGCAGGCGGGGACGCGCCGGCGGAGGCGCACAGCTGCCTGATCCTGAACGCCCACTGCACAGGGCTCACCGCTCTTCTGGCGTGAGTGCTCCACACCTATTTCATCATTGTGCTGCATGGACCGAATCGACCTGCAGCCAGGGCTGGACAAACTATCGCTGCCGCGTGTTAGTTTCGATGTGCTTGTATCTGAGTCTTGATGAGACTTTTGCGCCTGTCTGCCAAAATTGGAGTGCACCAACCACTTCTACCTTGCAACCTGCACAAGCTGTTGCAACTCAGCATCGCATGTGCGGCCATGCAGGCGCGTCCCCAGCGTCGTCGAGATGTCGCACACGCTGGCACAGACGCTATGCGTCCCTCAGGCGGCTGGGCCGAGCACGTTGGCGGCTCAGGGATCAGTTGATGCGATCATGGGGCAGTGGCGGTCCCATGGGCAGACTCGTCCTTTTGAGTCTCACGGCGCTATATGCATGATACATTACACACCTCGGAATCATGCATCACAGTAGTTTATGATTGCTACACACAATGTCAATGTGCCGACGATGCTGCTGCCATCATGCTTGACGCCGCCGCTTGCTGGTGCTGTCAGCAGCGATCTAGCAAGCGAGCGCATGTGCGCGGCAGCTCTGATGCATGTGCACACAAAACGCACATCGGATTTAACGTCGTTCGCTGTGGCAAGGCGTCGGTTTCTATGGTTGTACTGTGCATGCTTGGTTGCATCATGTGAATGCCGCGGCCGTCGATGATTGTTTCGTGGACATCGGTGCATAATGATGACATCGCTTTGCATGTAGATCGATGGGCGCTGTGGCCACTAGCAGCTATGAATGCAGTGTGCGTGAGCAGATCGCTGTGTAACAGCTACAACCTCAGAAAGCCTCGGCCACGACTTTGCCGCCCTAAGAAAGCGCCGCGGGTGTCTGACAAGGGATGTTCCGGTGCCAACGGGGATATCGGAACTTTCGAGCTTTCGCAGCCAATAGGCAGCCACTCGAGCTTGTGTTCCGCTGAGTGGAAGCCTCAGGACTTGGAAGCCTCAGGACTCAGGCTTTGCTTGCCGATTCGTCGCGTTCAAATCCAGCTGTGCCTCACTCGAACGCGATGCGGAAAAGTCGCAAATGCCATGCTAAGGCTTCAGGCAGCCGCGCAGTTACGGATCGCTCGCCTGTGTGGATCAGCGGCAGTCAAGCCCGCTTGGCTCCTGCATCAGCGGTCAGAAAGTCCAGCTTCTGCCAAGCGCTCGTCGCATCCACGCGGCTGCGGTAACGTCACAAAATCGTGCCCAGCCCCTCCCTCCGCCCAGCTCTCGGCCCTCAGGGTTTATGTCAGCGTCTCGGAGCAAGACTCGATCAGCTGCTTGACTGTGTGGGACCCAAGGCCGCAGGCCGGGGCTCCTGTATGACTCTGCGCAATGCTCACCGCCAAGCCGTGCAGCGGCCGCCTGGCAGCAGAATGCTGGCCCATCCTTTCAGTGCTAGACTGCGCAGGCGCTAGCGGCGCCTCAGCCCCCGACGACGCGGCGCACACTCTCAGACGCGGCGCTTCCAGCATGACCGGCGCATCCGCAGGCAGCGGCGCGGCGGCGGATGGCGGCGCAGCGACGGAACCAAAGGGCAGCGCTTGGGTGGATCGGAGCGTGCGCTTCTCGGGAAACGCCAGCGGACCGCTCGCCGGCCTCACCTTTGGCGCAAAAGACCTGTTCGATGTGAGTGGCGGCGACTGTGCAGAATCCTGCTGAACGCGGTCCGACTTGATAGCATCCATGTCGTCATATGACGATGCTCCAGGCAGAAGTAGCTTCATGCTGGCCAAATAGGCTGAATGATAGTGCGAGCATGTGGCTCCGTACCTGCCAAGCGTGCTGCAGGTGTACCGCTGCGTGCAGCTCACAGCCAAATGCCGCATGAAATCTGAAGCACGTGGCTGCCCCCGTTCACGGAATCAAGGGCACTAGTCGGCGAACCCTGTATCCTGTTGACGGGTTTCCAAACTGTGTGCCAGGTGAACGGCTTTGTGACGGGGTACGGCAGCCCAGCGTGGCGTGCATCACACCAGCCCGCTCAGGGCACAGCGCCGGCAATCAAGGTGGCCTCCTGGCATGCCTATGCCACTCTGCTGATCTCACTACAAGCTGAGGGTCGAAGCCTCACAAGCTGCAGGCTGGCGGCAGCCTGTGATCACCCTCCCAAGGATGCGTTCACAATGCGGTTGACGTAGCAGAGGCTTTGACCGTGGTGTAGGCTTCTCCCTCCTCGCTTTGGCAGGCTGGACTCGTGGCCAGACCCCACAAGTCGGAGCGCAGACCAGACAATCACGAATGCCGCATTCCTCATTCCGCATCTCCTGCGGCACCGACCTGAAACTGATGGATCCGAATTTGACTCAATCCTCCATGCGACTTGTGCTCATAACCTCCGCCAGGCGCTGCTGTCGGCGGGCGCCAGCCTGGCAGGTAAAACCCTGCTGGACGAGATGGCGTTTTCGATGGAGGGCCAGAACGTGCACTACGGCACGCCCGCCAACCCCGCCGCGCCTGGCCGCATCACCGGCGGCTCCTCCTGCGGTTCCGCGGTAGGCTTTGGCTTTCAGCGCTGTCCATCAGCCCTGGTACTGGCCTTGCATATGGGACTCACTCATCAAACTCACCGATCCCGCCGCGCCGGGCGCATCACCGGCAGCTCCCTCTGCGGCTGCGCATGATGACTCATGATGACTCATCATGAAAACCTCATGCTTGATCAAGCATCGAAGCAGAAACAGTGAACTGAAGCCGTGCGGGCAGCAGCCGCGCAGTGTTGTCCGCCGGATGTGACTCGGCAATGCCTCAGCAGCCTGGTGCGCTGGCGATGTCTCCTGCCGCAAGCCTGGACGTGCATGCACATGCAAGCATCAGGGCTGACCTCTGCCTCTGGCGTACAGGCGGCCGTTGCCAGCGGCGAGGTCGACATCGGGTTGGGCACCGACACAGCAGGTGCCGCAGCAGCTGGGGTCATTCCACTCTTTCGTCATGTTCACACGCTACGCATCCGCTGATCAACCAGCCCTTCAACAAGGAAACACACACCAGCAGCCTGGTTGTCCGTCCTGCTCCAGTTTGGCGCCAGCCTCCCTCCCTTTAGACAACTCGCTGCCGCAACCACTGTCAGTTGAGCGAGAAGGGGTACCCTAAACCCTAAACCCTAAACCCTAAACCCTGCTGCCGCAGGCTCGGTGCGTGTTCCCGCGGCATACTGCGGCCTGTGCGGCTTCCGGCCCAGCCACGAGCGCGTGTCGCTGCAGAATGTGCTGCCCATGGCGCCCTCCTTCGACACAGGTGCCGAGAAATTTCACACATGCGCACTTCCAGCTGGCCTTTAGGGTTTAGGGTTTAGACGTTGAGGTTCGGAAGCAGGATTTCCTGCACTGCGCAGATCCATTCCTGGCAGCTGCCTCCTCCCCTGAGATTTGCTGTCCAGGGTGCGTCTGCCTGCGGGCGACAAGGCCGTCTTGATATTGATGCACGGCAGACAGGCTGCTAATGATGCGCCCGAACGACTCGAAGCTAGCGTGCGACTCGAAGATCCAAACAGAACAACCAACAACGACCTATACAGGTGGCTGGATGACGCGGAATGCGGCACTGCTGCGAAAAGTGGGCGGCGTGTTGCTCAAGTTTCAGCGGCAGCCGTTCACGCTGCGTCGATGGCTCGTCGCAGCGGACGCGTTCGACCTGGCGGATGCAGATGCGGCGAGGGCGCTGTACGAGGTGGGAAGCTACTTAGTAATATTACATCTTAATCTCATCATCCTTGCGCGGCTGGGAATGGCTTGCTGGCGTTTGGCAAGGCGCCGACGAAAGCGAAAACGAAAACGAAAACGAAACGAAAGCTTGCCGAAATGCTCCTTGCGCAGCGCTGCAGCACCTCCGCTGTCACGGGAAAAACAAGACAGCCGGACTCACGGTGTCCCGGCCTTCCGACTGGCACATGCACAGCTGCTCCCCGGTGCGTCTGCAGGCGGTGGCCAAGTGCAAGGACACTGTTCAGGGGCTGCTGGGCCCGCCGGAGCAGGTCACAGTGGCGGCGCTCGGAGGCGACGACAGCCTGCAGCGCTGGGGAGACGTCTTCAGCACCATACAGGTGGGCTGGGGCGGGGCTCAGGGGCTGTGGGTACTGCGGTCGAGGTGGCCGATCGGCGGTGCGCGATGTCGCGCAGCACAGCCTGTTGCGGCCGGTTTAGAAACCCTAAACCCCAAACCCTAAAAGGCTTTGCGCGCAATCTGGAACACGATGGGCGCGGTCGGGCGGTCGCCTCGATGGTCTGAAGGGAATGGAAACCTAAACCCTAAACCCCAAACCCGCCTGCTGGCGGCGGCACGCGGCGTGTCAAACGAAAACGCCGTCAGCACACGACGGCCCTGCACAGGGTGTCGCTGAGTTTGTGCCGGCATGTGTCGTACTGACTCACGCATGTGTCGTACTGACTTCCGCATGTGTCGTACTGACTTCCGCATGTGCATGTGTCGTACTGACGTGCGCATGTGGCGCTTCGACCTGCAGCGGCACGAGGTGTGGGCGGTCAACGGCGCCTGGGTGCGAGAGGCAAAGCCAACATTCGGGCCCGGCATTGCAGAGCGCTACCAGGCAGCGTCCCAGATCACCCAGGAACAGGTGGGCTCCAGCTCGACGATCATTGTCGCTCCTGTGATCCAGATGTGATGCGTTTCGGGGGCCCCCGCGGCTGCTTCGATGTGCTGCATAGTTCCGGACGCGCTCCATGCATTACATCGCCGCCTGCAGACTGACCTTCAAAGCAGACCCTTCAAAGCAGACCGTCTGTCTTGCCGTCGGCGACGCCGCCGCACACCGCTGCGCTGAGCGTGCTTTTCACGCATAGGCCAGCGCGGCGATCAGGGAGCAGGGCCGCATCCGACACCACGTGGACAACCTGCTCAAGTGGAACGCGATGCTCATGGTGCCTACGGCGCCAAGCGCGCCGCCCGCGGCCGGCGCGTCGCAGGAGGCGCTGGCGCCGCTGCGGCAGCGGGTCATCGGCGTCAACGCCATTGCCGGCCTGTGCGGCCTGCCGCAGGTGATTGGCGTTGCATTGCTAGAACGCGAAAGCACTGGTGCTGTTTGGTCTTGGTGGCACATATAATAATAGATTTTAGTTTTATAGAAAATGTAAATTAGTTAAAGTCATAAAATACTTTTATAATATAAATATAATATAAATAAATATCGTTATATTCATTCTTCTGAGCTCGCATCGCGGACAGCAGGTTGCTGCGTCATCATCCAGCGGCAAGCGGTACCACGTGCAGCATGTCGCCGATGTGATCAGGCCGCCAACTTTTGTGTGCAGAAGCGGGCTGTCCCCGGAAATGGTTTAGGGGTTAGGGTTTTCCATCAGAGAGCCCTGCCGGTTTGTCGCAGGTGACGCTGCCGGTGGCGCGGACTGCAGCCGGCCCTGTGGGCCTGGGCCTCATCGGACCGCGGGGTGCTGACGAGGCTCTCCTGGAGTTTGCGGAGGCGGTCATGGAGGCAATGGACGGCGGCACAGCGGAGTGACGCGGCAGCGGCAGCGGCAATACAGACGCCGCATCAGAGGGGCTGCCTGGGGCTGCCAGCCGCAGCATATTGCATAGAGGCTGGGGGATTTAGACTGTCGTGGCAGCTTATCGGACTGTTCGCCAGATTACTTGTGCGCAGACCTTACAATGCTTGAATTCAATTCAACACGTCGACACCGACATCGTGGTCCTACAAACGTGCCTCGAGTGCACACGCGTCGTGGTGCTACAGTCAGGAGACATGTCACCCGTTGATGGAGGCTGATACGTTAGGCACCTTGCCGCACACTCATGCAGGAAAAGTTCGGTCCGACCAAGATTCTGTCTGCCAGCAAGATTCTGTCTGCCAGCAAGATCAGGCCGACCAAGGTTCTGTCTGCCAGCGCCCTCCAGCGCGCTGCAGCCGCCAGGCTGTGCTGCCCAGAAACTCACAGCGGATCGACGAGCCGGCGGTCAGGCTCCCTGCAGCGAATCCGGGGCCCCAGCCGGCGGCCACAGCGGCTGCGCTCCCGGCGGCTTGGGAAGCCGCGCAGAGGCCAGGCGACGTCCAGGCGGCGGTCAGTGCGCCGCGGGCGGCGCCGCTGGGACATACGATGCGCCGGCCACCTCCAGCAGCTCGCTCCAGGGGTTGCGCTCCACGGCGAAGGCCACATGGTGCAGCGGCTGCCCGTGCGCCGCCGCCGCCGCGCCCGAGTCCCCTAGGTGCACTATGCCCGCCTCATAGATCTGAAGCAGACAGGACAATAGCAAGCTCAGGTCGGCCTTGCGGGTGATGCATCTGACTTCAGAAGCCTTGATACTGGTTTTCCTCTCGAGCATGCCTGCACTACTCCCGGACTCGGTAACTCCTTGCGAGATGTGTGCGACCGTCACAACGGGCTGCGAAAGCTGCACCACCACATGATCAGACTTGATCCAGGTCTGGGACGCGCCTTGGCCATAAAGGGCAACTCCACGGAACCGAGGCCCTCGAGGCGCAGCGACAGCCGCAGCGCCGCGCGCTGTGTCGCCGCCACCGGCTCGCTCAGGCACCGCCACTTGCCTGCGAGGCATTGTGCCAAACTCCTGCGAGACTCAAGGTGATCACAGATCTGTGCCGCGCAGGAATGTCCCAGTGTGGATACAGAGCGTATTTGCGATTCGGACCATCGGCGGCGCCACATGATTGGTGCCTCTGTCGCATGCGGCGATTGACTACTCACCTTCCCAGGTCACGCGGCCGGACTGTTCATACTCCTTCAGCGGCGCAGCCGCCGTTGCCGCCGGCGTCGACGTCACAGCCGCTGCTGCAGGCGCTGCCGCCGCCGCTCTGGTCACTGCCGCCGCCGCTTTCGGCGCTGCAGCCGCTCCCGCCGCCGCAGCGCCGCCCGCCACCAGCGCCGCCGCCGCCAACGGCGGCGGCACCCGCGCCAGCTTCACGGTGTCATCCTCCAGGTAGGGCGTTGCCGCTGCCTGGTCGGTGACATCCTCGAAGAATTCTGGGGACCGCGTCACCAGGCGCGCGTTGCCCCTGCGCAGCAAAGTCCGGCCACATTGAGCCTTCGAAACCCTGATCGCGGTGCCCTGTGCAAACCCAGCTGCACGGCAGGGAAAATTGAGCAGCTGGCCGCACACTCTCTGGTCAGTTGTCTGTTGTCGTGTGCAAATACAGCGTGTAGGTGCACCGTGGCTGTGCGCACCCCAGGATCAACGAGCTGTCGGCGGTGATGCGCACGATGTACTCCCGGTTGAAAGCGAATTTGACGGTCGCCGGAATCTTCGCGCTCTTGAAGCGGCTGCCTGCAGCAGTTGCACATACATATTGTACATTGAAGTACCAGGACCCCCATTCATGAACGACCTCCATCTTTTGAGTATGTGTTGTGCCATGCGCGTAGGTGCGCACCATCCAGCTTGTGGCGGACGGCTTGACCCGTCTTGGCGTCAATGAACGCCACTGACAGCGACCACATGCGCCTGTGGGGCAGGCAGCTCGACGTCAATAATCCAACGTCTGCAGCATCAGGTAAGAAGCTACGCTTCACTGTTGTGATAGACACCATGTATTTTATTGGTATGATGGTGCAGTGAAGGACGCTGCCAAATACGAGTGATGCCATCGTCTGCCCAGCTCATGTCGGGACGCACAGCCAGCGCACCTGTCCTCAGTCGCCTGCCGCTGCCGCTTTGCCGGGCGCACAGCTGAACCACCGCCGGCATCCCCATCCGCGAGCGCTGAGGCGCCGCCGCTGCCGCCTGCGGCCACCGCGGACCCCTCCCTGACGGCAGCCTTGCCGCCGCCAGATGTCGCAGCCGCAGCAGCGGGAGCCTTCCGCTTGCCGCCGCCATCGCCGCCCTTTTCACCCTTTCCCGCCTGTGGCGCGGCGGCCGCAGCCTGCGGCGGCGCGGCGGAAGCCGGCGCTGCCGCCGGCTGCTGGCCCTGTTTCGCTGAGGCGGCCCCGGCCGCCAGCTGCGCCGCCCGCAGCGCCGCCTGCTGGGCTGTGCCCGCTGGCGCCGCCGGCACGAGGCTAAACCCAGCCGGCTGGCTGGCGCCAACGCCCGCGGCGGCGGTGGCGCCGGACCGCACATCTGCAGCCACGGCGGCGGCGGCGACCCCGGCTACATGCCGCGGGCGGGGGAAGTTTGGCACTGAGGCGCCGGCAGCGCGCGCCGCCGCCGCCGCGGTGTCGCGCCTGGCCGCCCGCCGCACTGCGGCTTCCTTCACCTTCGCGTCCTGTGGCACAGCAAGGTGCATCGTTCGCTGCTGAATGTCACCTCGCTAAGCCAGGCTGTGGGGCCACGGCAGGCAGCAGCATAGGAAGCGCGACGCAGCTTGTGTGCAGCAGGGGCTTTTGCATTGGGTGATTGTGCTCCACTGACAGCTGAGCAAACCGATAGTGCTGCGATAGGATGCATTGACTCACCTGGATGGCATTCGCTTGCGCCGCCTGTGCCCGGAGCTCCGCCTCCTGCTCTGCCTGCATCGCCAGCTCTGCTTCCACAGGGTTTTGCATGCCCAGCTGGCAGACCGCGGCCGCCACCAGCGCGGCCATGCTGGCGGCACCACCCTTGGAAGCGTTCGTTCCTGAGCAGACACATTACCTTATGTTGAGCAGTGGCTGTAGCGGTCGTTGGCAGGGAAGCACTGCCGTGTTTCTGCTGCTCTGTCGAGCGGCGAGCGTAGCCGTCTTGCAGCAGCCATTAATGGTGGCTACAGCGGTGGCAGGCGATAGGTTTAAAGGGCTAGAACGCTGCACACAGAGCGATGACACACAAGTCGGGAGGCATTTATGCACAGGGCAAGCTGGCAAGCAACCTTCTGTCGTCACTTCCTAGGATGTCTCGAGACAAGGTTGATGTGCCGGCAATGCGAACCTGGAGGGGCGAAGGCGCGCATGAAGCTCTCCAGCCATCGATCCTTTCCGAGGGACTCCGTGTCTGCTTGCGGACCGCGTGCCTCAAAGACAGGAAGAGGAGGCGTCTCGCTGGTTGGCGGACGGATGTCCAGCCGCACAACGGCATCGTACTCGGGCTCATCGAAGCCTAACGACCAGTCCATGTCCTGGTCGGCGCTGAATCTGTATGAGCCTGCAAGCTCGTCCAGTGCACCTCCGAGACTGCCGGACGACATCCGATCAACACCGTGCAGCGCCATCGATTGAAAGGAAGTGCGACCAATCGCAGCCCTCGACAATCTTTATATATAGAGCAGATTGTGTGGTCACGAAGGATGTGCTCTGGCCGCATGCACGGGCAGCACGGCGCATTGCGACGAAGATGAACGGCCGACGGAAGGGGCAGACCGGGTGGCAAGCGAGGGCGTGCCTCTTCGCATGCCGACTGGCTTTGCTGGCACTGCGCTTGATTGATTACGGATCGCGCCCAAGTTTACAAAGCTCTGCAGCCACCTCTCTGCACTTGATGGGCAGCGATTCCTGTACCGATTCACCTCGGAATCGCGTTGGCATGCGTTTGCGATGAACCGACGCTGCACAGGCGCTCTGCCCATCGAACGCCTTCGCGGAGCAATGGGGTTGTAGCGAAGGACCTCATGCCTTGTTATATGCCGCGAAGGGGATCTTTTTAGATGCTAGATTGGATTTTCGCACCCAGTTTCAGCTGCGCCGCTGTGGCGCCTTGATTTGACCCAGACGCAGAGACCAAAGAGGAATCAAGATGCATACAGCACGAGGAGGCCTATATATAATGCCTGTATTTGCATCGATGCTGCTGGCAGCGCTGCTGTTGGCTGCAGCGCTGATGCCGCATGCTGCGGCGCAGGCGACAGTGGTCTCGAGCAGCAAGCTGCAGTCTTGCATCGCAGACGGCACGGTGCGATGTAGACATTGTCAAGGAAATACACGACGGACAAGCTGCTGGATGCGGACGGCCAAATGCGGCATCAGCTGCACGGAGACAGTCCATCCCGGTCGTCCTTACCTGCAGCGATTCTCCAGCTTGCAAAGACAGGCTCGCATGTGAAGCATAAGGGTGCAAGAGGTCAGACCAATGCAGGCTCGTGCTGTCTGGACAGCAGAACACGCCTTCAACCACAGTATCAATGCCATATGGTTCTGGACCGCAGACGGCGGCGGCGGCGCTGGGCTGCCAGCAGAAGGTGGTGGTGACGCTGGCGGTGGCCGGCAGCACCAGCCTGGCGACGTCCAAGCTGCAATTTTCGGTGCCGTGCGTCGGCAGGTGCGGCCACGTTCATTCGAACCTGCTGTCCGCCACAGAGACATGCCGGGAGACGGACATTGTGCTCGCCACGCAGCTTCCGCCTGGTCGGCTGTGCGATCCATCACGCCTTTTCTCGCACCCAGCAAATGAGTGCCCATGGTGACACATCTCTGGCTGCAGCACCGATGGCCAGTGCCCCTGCACCTGCAACTACGCCACCGATCCGACGTGCGCCTGCCGCGACATTGCCTCAGCGGTCAATGTCACGCTCACCAAGTCACCAGTGTATGCGACCTACCCGCTGCTCTACTCGCGCTCCTTCAATGCCAAGCCCTACGAGGTGTGCGCCTGCCAAGGAGCACCTGTGCCGCGCAGGCCAGGAGGAACAGGGAAGGTTTCCTAGTCACCCTGTCGAAAGTGCCCTTGGCACTCAAGGGTGCGCCACACCCACTGCTCTGCTCGCGCGCCCTCCCGCCGAGTCTTGTACGAGCATCGCCTGCTGCTTTGAAACGCCCGAGTCATCGTTTCCGCTGCAATTCGCCAGCTGTGGATGCGCGTGGCAGCCTGAACGCAGCCCCGCGCAGCATCACATGAATTGGACCGCCGCCTCAGATGGGAGAGCTGGTGCATCACAACCTTTTACGGTGGCGCGCAGGCAGTCATCAGCACGGGCGGGCACACGGGCATGTCCTGCGAGGACGGCGCAAATGTGGCTGCCCCCACCTGCGGCTGGTTCAAGGACGCCAGCGGCGCCAACATCCAGTGCGACTTTCGTTTCCACGACACTTGTGTCTCTTGGAACTAACACGATGAATCGACTTCGAGGTGTTTGGTTCTGGACCAGTCTGGAGAACATTGGTCACCAGATGCTTCAAATGGCGGCAAGTCACGCTGCGCCTCTGCGCAAGACGCATTTCCAGCAGCGGCTGGTCTGCCGGCCAGATGACGCAAGGAGTCTGCTGTCTGAGTAATTCTGTCGCTTTTATTGCAGGGAATCGCAAGGCTTTTGCTGCAGCTGCACGTTCAGCCAGAGCCTCAGCAACACCTTCGGCAGCACAGCCGACCAGGTGATCCGACTCTCATGATGTTGGCTCCTGACAGGAATCGGGCACGGCAGGGCATGCTAGCATGCAACATGTTCATTCGATGGAAACAGCTGAGTGGGTCATGGCATGCGGGAGCGAGATCGTCGAAACACATACATTGGTTCGAGGAAACGAGTCGCTTATCTGTCAGCAACTAGGGGATTGGGAATCCTGTCGCTTTATTCACGCCTGACGCCCTTCCAGGCGCAGACGGCGTCAAACTTTCAACTTTCAACAAGTACTCAGGTAACAAATGCACCATGCATGTGCATGTGTGCAGGCGACTAGGGCGGGCCTGGACTGCTCCTTCTTCAAGAACTTCCCGTTGTTCAGCGGCGTCGCGGGCTCCGCCAGCTGCCTGCGCTACGACGCCCTGTGGTACGCGGTGAGCCCCCCATCTCAGCCGACAGTGAAACACACGAACGACCATGCTGCGGTCATGCATCCGCAGCGAGGACAGGAGCACGTTCAGGATTCCCTGCCCCCTGCGCCTGCGCGATAGCATATTTCTATGCTGGGCCACGTCAAAAAGGTTTAGGGGTATTTCAAACGATATATTGAACCAGCTGCTTTCTTATTACCAATTAATATTTTAGAAGATATTACAAAACCATTGTCTTTTAAGTTTTAAACCCTAAACCCTAAACCCTAAATTTCTTGGGAACATTTTAGCAGATGAACGTGTTGTAGGTGTTTTACTTGCGTTAGTGCCATGCTTCCATGGAGGCCTGGTGGTGCTGGGCACAGATCATGCCGACAGGTCTTCATTTATTGGATTCGTTACACCTGCATCTTGCAGGGTTACACGATACAGGGCGCCAGCCTGGACTTCAGCATCAACGCCACGGTGGCGGTGCCGTCCGCCGCGGGCAGCGTGACGACGGACGTTGTGACCCTTGGACCTTCCTCGCCCGTCGGCCTCAGTGCCAAGGTGGGACTGGGATTCTACAAGGGAAAGTATCACTGCCTCCCCATCAAATGGCTGGTATCCAAACTCCAGTGAGCAGTGCCCGGCGCCCCCCACACCCAGGCTTTAAACAAGGACGGCACAACCCAGAGTCGTGACACGTTGCCCTGCTACAGCTGCATGTTCGGGAACTGGTCAAGCTCTGCAGCTCTCGTCCAGCGATGCGCCTTCGCAATTTGCATTGTCCTAAAGCGGTCTCTCTTGAGACACCAAACCGGAGACATCAAACTGGATTAATTACTTGAGAGATTGACTCTTGAGAGATTAACTACTTGAGAGATTTACTACTTGAGAGATTAACTACTACTCACCACAGGGCACCATCAGCGCGACGCTGCTGGGTGACCTGGCCAGCTACACTGCATGGCCCGACGTCACCGGCAAGTACCTCATGGTGCCCTCACCCTCAGGTACGCCCCTGCGTTCTCAGATCTGGAGGTTTCAGCAATGGGAATGTGTCACCCAAGCCGGCCTGTGGAGCATGCGCCGGCGGCGGACGGCGGCACCTAGGGTTTAGGGTTTTAGGGCAGCTTATGGCACATTGCCAGTGTTGGAGACTCCCTAAACCCGCAAACCAGCTGATGCATCACGAGAACGCGCATAGAATGAGGCTTCGTGCACTGTCTCTCCATGCCGTAGGCCAGACGGCGGCGCAGGCGCTGGCGGTCAACCGCAGCGCCTGGATGGTTCTCAGCCCCAGCCTGGTGTCGCAGACGGGCGACGATTGCGACCTGGTCGGCACCTCCTTTGCCGCCTTCCGCAACCAAGTGGTGCGTTCTGGGCGGGTCCGCTGCTGTCATGTGAGAGCTTACCAGCCACGCACACATGCCCGACCCTTGCGTGGGGCGATGCACTGACATTGCTGGATGACAGGCGCACACAGAGGTAACTGCTGAGCAGCTCCCACAACAGTGCTCCTTCTGGCTGTGCTGCACCAGCTGGGTTGTGTCTGACCTGACGCCTCCGTTTGGTCTTGCCACAGAACGGCTGTAAGCGGCCCGCCGGCACCTGCCTGGCGAACCAGCTGACGGACCTGGCTACTGCGGACAAGGCGCGCGTCGCCGCCGGCTCGACGCCACTCTACTTCATCGGCCGCTATGGCGGCGGCACTGCCAACGCCAAGCAGGTGCCGTATGCTTCTGCTTCTGCACATGTCTTGACAATGCGCTTTTGTAAATCATGACAAGGCTTTTTAGTCACAAGTCCACCTGCAGCTGCCGATGCCACCTGCCGCGATGCATTGTTGTGGTGTGTCAGGATCCCCTCTGTCGCCAGCACTGCGCAGCTGGTGTTGCCGACCTGCTGCCGTGTGTCACCTTTACTCCACTTACCAAACCTGCTTGGCTCAAAGCCGGAGATTGACCGTCCTTGCCTGCTCCTGCAGGCCTTCAGCAGCGGCAGCCAGCTGTACCTGGGGCTGCCCATCTCCAGCGGCACCAACAGCCTGGTGGTGCTGTCGGTGACGGCGGACGACCTGAAGCTGGTCACCAACCGCTGCCCCGGCAACATCACCGCGGCACAGGTGCGGACTCCATAATTTGAGTTCAGCATAGATCCAGGCCCACTGACGGAGCACAGGTTGCAGTACCTACCGCGGGTGTGTCGCTCTTCAGCACACTCAGTTTTTTTCGAGGCCTTCTGCAGCGGCATCCGCTGTCGCACCCTCGCTGATGACGCTGCCATCTTCTGCCTGCTCCTCCAGAGCAGCCACGTGAAAGAGAACGTATGCACGTCCATGAAGTCATTGTGTATTTGTGTATCTGTGTATCTGTGTATTTGTGTATTTGTGTATTTGTGCATATGTGTATTTGTGTATTTGTGTATTTGTTGCCCTCCGCCGCGGCGCAGGTGTGCCAGTATGCGGACGTCAAGTGCGGCGGCTTCGTGGCGCTGTCAGACAAGGGCTATCTGCAGGTGGATGTGCGAAACACCGGTTACATCGCCTCCAGCTACTACGTCACGGTGCGTGCATGCTGTGTGTTTTCGTAGGCTGCACTGTTCTGCGGTGACATCGTCGTCCATTCATCATCACACAACCTCGCCGCGTTTTCAACATTAAAGGGGCAGGGTGCTGCTGCTTGAGCGGCCTGCTGCCCATCAAGTGTTCAGCTCAAGATCTGCTGCTTCGATTTCCAGCAGCACCGAACGCCAATATACAGGCGTTCAGAATCTGCCAGGCATTGCTGTGCTAGTATCAAGGAGCTCTCTGACCCTAAACCCTAAACCCTAAACCCTGCAGGTTTCGAAGTGCACCGGCAGCGTGGCACCCATCCCCGCGCAATCGGTCAGTATGGCCAGCCAGGCGATGGCAAGCCTCGTTTTCGACGTCTTTGTGACAAGCACCGTCGCAATTGCCAACAACACCTGCACCGTCACCCTCTTCGACTCCCAGGTGCGTCAAAAATGCTTTGTGGGGGCAGAGCCGATTCGTCAGTCGACTCTCCATCAATTTTCATCGCTGATATCGGCCGGCCAATCCAGCAGCGCCTGCATCCGGCTGCTCTCGATTCAGGCGAGCAGATAGGTCATATTCACATGTATCACCATCTCGAGTCTTCTTTTGCTGCCGGCACAGAATGGCGTGGCCGACAAACGCGTGTTCAGCTTCTACACGAACGCCACAGCGTATGACAACCCCGCCAATCCCGCCACCGGCGCAAACGTGCGTGCGATCATTGCTGGGATCCTCATACTGTCCTGTGTGGCTTCGCTATCCGGTGCGTGTCAATCCCGTTGGACACCATGCTCTTCCGTGGCGGCAATGCCGTCACTGCCGCCAAGCGTGCACTGTGCCTGTGAGCCGGCACAGTCCGTTCATACATCGCCCTCAGGAGGTGGTAGCCGACGTCAGTTTTGCTAGCCTTGCTGATGAATAACCTCCATGTGCTCAGGCGACAGAGAGCGGCGGCAGCGGCATCAGCATCAATGTCTCAACGTGCTCGGTGCTGTGCACCAGCATCTTCAGGGTGGCCTGCATCCTGCTGCACCGCTGCTGGTCCAAGTTCTTCCAGCTACTGGGCCTCATCGTCGGCCTCCTCCTGGCTGGTGCGAATCCCATTCCCCTTGTCAATCTCCTGACCTGATGTGCTGAGCGATTTTTTTTGTGTGTTTTTAGTTTTTTAGTTTTTAGTTTTTTAGTTTTTTTTTTAATTTATATTAAAAGAATATTTTAAATTATTATTTATAACAATTAGAAATGAGATCTCCGCAGAGCTGGGAGTTTCGCAGGCAGTGCACGAAGAATGCATGCCAAGCTTGTATCACCTACCTGCTGAGAGGCATTTGCCTTTGGGCAAATTTAGGCTCACTGACCGCAGCGGACTGGAGCTGCTGTACTTATACGTCCGCCATGCCTCGTGTGTGGACCTGTCCGCGGAACCAATTCAAGTGAAAGTCTTCGTGCTCTGCAGCATCGCTCCTGTGGGTGGCTTTCTGGCGGGGCTGGATTGCAAACTGCTGCGAGTGCTGCTGCAAGTGCCTCTTCAAGCGGGCTGCCAAGGCTGCGGCGCCGCCGGGTGCAGCTGCCGCGCTGGACAAAGCAGGTGTGGCAATGCATCCGCCTTGGCGATGGCTGTGCCTTCCAGCCCAAAAGCTCTCCCCTGCTGTGTCTTTGATGACTCATCAAAGTTCGCTCGGAGCGCACCAATACACTGGAGTCAGCATCGTGCGTTCAGTCCACGATTTGCCGGAATGTGCTACTCCGTTTAATGAGGAGGCCCAAATGCAACGACTTCAGCCTCTGTCTGTCATGGCTGACGACTCACCACCTCTGCAAACGCGCAGGCGAGGCGGCAGCTATGGTGCAGCTGATGACGCAGACGGCGCTGCTGGCCGGGCGCGCCTTCCAGCCGCCGCCGGCCCAGCCCATGGCAACCGGCGGTCAGGACGGCACGACTGCCAGCAGCGGCGGCGGCGGCTACGGCGCTCATCTGTATGGCGACAGCTACGATAAACCACAGTCCTTCACCAGTGCATCATTGCAGCAGCGAGGCGGCGGCAACCTCCGCGCACCCGCCGCAGCAGCGAGCCGCAGCGGCCATAGGAACGCGGCGCAGACGGGGGAAGCAGGGCTGGTGGACGGCTTGGCGGCGCCACCGGCGCGCGGCGCCGCGGTGTGGGGCATGCTCCGCAGCAAGCGGGAAGGTGCGGGTTCCGCGTGTGCGGGTGCATCGGCACTCCAACCAAATGTACTCAATCAAATGTTGGCAAGTCAGGTCCGTGGACGACGGCGCGTGCATGCTGACCGCAGTCTGTCCGCCTCATGTTGGCATTGCACAGCGATTTGGCTGCCTGAAATCTCATCTTTGCACAACAGGCGCACAGCCAGGCGACTCCAACGGCGGGGCGCCTGCGCCGCCGCTGCCCCGCCAGGCGGGTGTGGCCAGCAGCAAGGCGCCAATGGGACATGGCGACAGCTCGCCATTGCCGTCAGACACCCTCATCGGCGCCGGGCTGTGGAACGATGACCACGTGAGTTTTGCGCCGTCGGCATGCCCCGTATGTTATACAGCTGATTCAGCCGAGGGCGCACGCTGGGAGAAACTTGCTAACCCTTACCCTAAACCCTAACCCTAGCAACTTGCTAGGTTCACTGTCGTGCATCCAAGTCAGGATGATATCAAGCCAATCTTTGCGCTCTGCCTGGCCCAGGACCTCGAATGTGAGCGTGAAACCAGTGAGGTGTGGGACACTCGTGACATGCGTCGTTCCTTCAGAAATGCATGTGATCTGAACACGCAGCCCGAGCAGGTGGACCTGGAGGAGCCTCCAGGCAGTGGCGGCGCGGCGCCCATGCTGATGCCGCATGTCGCGAGCCGGCAGCCGCCGGCGCACCAAGGCGTCTTCCAAAGGCCTGGGCCGACTCCGCCCGTAGGCAGCGACAGCGGCAGGTTCGTCGGCGGCGACGGCGGCGGCTCTACCAGCGGCTCGGGGCAGCACCACACGCTGAGCGGGGCATGGACGGTCCGTCCAGGCACATCGCCACTTGGACAGACGCCGCCGCTGCCGCCGCCGCCGCCGCTGCAGCAGCAGCAGCAGCAGCCTCATAGCCCCCGGCCGCAGCAGGCGCAGCCTCGGCAGGATAGCACCTGGCCGCAGCAGGGGCAGGCTGCTGCGCTGCCGCCAGGGCCGCAGGCAGGCGCGGGGACGAGGGCGGACAGCATGACGATGTCGCCAGAGCAGCTGCAGGCCGCACTGCGCCGGCAGCAGCAGCTGCGAATGGCGCAGACGGCGACAGCAGGTCAGATGCGGGGCATGCAGCCGCCGGCGCAGCGCATGCTGCAGGCGGCGGTAGCGGGACAGATGCAGGCAAGGCCTCAGCAGCAGCAGCAGCAGCAGCAGCGAATGGTGCAGACTGTGGCAGCGGTGCGGATGCCGGGCATGCCAACACAGCAGCAGCAGCAGCAGCAGCAGCAGCAGCAGCAGCAGCAGCATGTCGGCGGCAGCTGGACCCTGCACCAGGCAGCGCCATTGCCGCCGCAGCACCAGCAGCAGCAAGCGCTGCAGCTGCCGCTCGGCGCTGGGCAGGGCCATGGCCCACAGCGGCAGCCCGGCATGCCGCCGCAGCTGAGTCAGACGATGCCCGCTGCAATGCAGCACACAATTCGGCCGCCCTTGCCAGGCGAGCACACGATGCCGCCGCAGTTGCCGCAAGGCGTTCCTCCTGGCATGATGCAGCCGCCGCGGCCGCCGGCGCCAATGGCACAGCAGCACCATCTTGGGAGCCCGGTAATGCAGGCGCCGCCGTGACCCCCGCCAGCACTGGGGATGCAGCCGACAACAGTGCAGCCGGCATCGGGCAGTGCAATGCCGAGACCGGTGGGCAGGCAGCAGCCGCCGCAGCCGCCGCAAGGCCAAAAGACGGTGTGCGAAGGGAAAGCAGAAGCAATGCACGAAAGAAGCCGAGTGACACTGTAGCACGGCAGTTTTCAACAGGTATGTGCAGTAGTGATCGACACCAGCAGATGGTGCAGAAATTGACGGAGGCAAACAGAAACGGAGGATCGTAATGGCAGCAGCGACACATGCTTCGAATCAGGTATTATTGCAGCCGGGTGGGCAGGCACGTTGAAAGCAAAATGAAAGCTGGAAAGAGCACGAGCAGTTGTACGCACGTCTAGCTAGAAGAATGAATTTAATCAAACGCTGCTGTATGCTGGAGTCCTGCGCTGCAAAATCTTGTAGTTGTCCCCGGTGCGACAACTTGAATCAACTAAGAAAACCTACGGTCCGGCGGTCGAGCTGCCCTGCGGCACTTGCTTACTTCGCCATGCTCAGATTTCGGACAGAGCACACGGCACTATATGACAAGACCTCCCTGTGTCGCCTGGATTATCTGACGGCTACTGCAGCATCGGAGGGCTGCTGCAGCCTGCCTCTGAGAATTGGTGCCCGAGCAACAAACCGAATTCGCCGTTCCCTTCTGCCGGGGGCATCACTCGTGGATTACACTGCCAATCAGTGCCGCAGCAACGCAGGTGGCCTGCTGCGTCGCTGGTTGACGATGGCCCTGCGTGGCGTTTGTCCGTCTGTGGCGGCTGTCTCAATGAATGTGGGACAAAAGCTTGCAGAGCATTGTTGCCCACAGCGCTCTTCAGCTGCCGCCCCACATGTCCGACATGTGGGGCGGTCTATCTACCAATTAAATTATATATACTAATGAAATTCGGAAGCGGCGTCGGCATCTGCCAGACACAGAAGACGGTGCTTCACAACCCCATGGTTTCCGTTTTCCGTCGCAATCATGAGTGGTCAGTGACGTGTTGCCCTGGTGGTACTTGTTGGCTGGCGCTGCAAGGCCGCGATGGCTTCATAGTGTTCTCGATCTTCAGCCGCCGCTGCCATTGATACCGTTGCCACTGCTGCCGCTACTGCTGTGGCGGCAGCTTCTGCCTCCTAGTGTGGTGGCGGCTTCATCTGTAATGTGATTGCTGCGCCTGATGGCTGCTTCCCGACGCCGTGCATCACGAGCAGCACAGCGTGTTGCTGGATGCGGCGGATATGCATGGAGACTGTGGCGTGGCGCTGCCGTCAACTCCGCGGCACCGTTGTTCATCCAGGTGCCGTGCCTCCTGTGGCAGCAGTGCACTTCTCTCAACCTTCCCTTCGCTAGCAATTCAGAGTGATGGCAACCTCGCAACAGGCAGCGTGCATGTGCATCACAGCGTCAGCTGTGCGTGCGCTTCTCTGCTTCGGCAATAAGATGTTTCCCACAAGAGGCGCAGCTCACCAGCACCAGCCGCACAAGGTTGTAGCGCGTCGGCGTCAGCGCCGCCAGCGGCGTGCTGCCACGTGCCAGCAACTATCCCAGCTCCTGCAGCTGGCCGGCGGTGGAACCGGGGTCTCCTGATGTCTTACAGCCCTTTAAAGGAGGCGGCAAAGCTTTGCCGCCTCCTGCAGCAGGGACGTTTCGTGGTGTCTCGTCACCGTTGCCGATAATGCAGGGAATAGGAGTGGAGGGCTGTCGGACACCCTGTGTGCTCTCAGGCAGCAACATACCCGGTGCGGCGCTCAGCTGGACGTGATGCAATGAACACTGGATCGCAGCTGAGGTGCGTTGCTGGCGGCAGTCCGTGCCGCAGCTCGCCTGTGCTTTTGTGGAGCTCGAGGGGGACGAACAAGCGATGTCTGTCATCTGGACATCTCTATGCAAAGCTGGTGCTCAGCTCAATGCCGTCAATCGTGCTCACCTTTGCGCCGCTCTGCACGCCGCCGAAGGTCGCCAGCACGGCCCGCACAGGCTGGCAGGTGCTGCACGCGTCGTTGCTGCAGGAGCAGAAGTGCACGACCAGCTGCCGCGTGGAGGAGCACCTGATTGCATGCAAAGGAAGATTTTCACTGAAAAAGCATTGACTGCTTCAACGGTACAGTGCGCCTGAAGTGCAAGGGTCTAGAGTGGCACGAGTGCTGCCGAGAAACAGGTGCAGGGTGCGGCGATGTACATCGCCGCAACATGTTGCGCCTGCGCCGGCTGAGGCAAGCATTGCG
>JAABUW010002051.1_pt1 | contig 31484 bp, 25 predicted proteins | sample 5560081 | NCBI WGS metagenome assembly JAABUW01 (sample SAMN10711882, study PRJNA513363) | rock metagenome | isolation source: Antarctica rocks | place: Antarctica: Victoria Land, Knobhead sud | reverse complement strand
TAAGCATCGAAACAAAGACTTACCCAACGCTCTGTACGTCAAGATTGTCTCAAGGCTTATTTCTTTCCTGGCGGATGATATTGGTTCTCGAATAGACCCTTCTATATCTGGGCCGCCAATCAATGGTGATGGGCCCGTATCTTCAGTGCGTTTCATCAAGCCATTGCCAGCCTTCGTGAGGTCTGAGATATTGACCTTGATCAATCAAGAAAATGTTAGCAACCTTCTCGCCAACATAGACTCAACGCCCGGAGATGCCGCTACGGGGATTCCCAATGACGCCGCTGCTCTCGCCAGCTATGCTCTGACGCTTCTCAGAGCCTTTCCTCGCCGCGGGGATGAGATTCGCATGTGGCTCTATCGAGGATCTACATCGAGACAATCTCTCACATCTCGAGAATTTTCTGACGACAGGTCGCTCTCTGGAGAACCTCGTCCGACTCCTCTTCCAGCCATCAAGTACTTCTACCATGCCGCGAGCAGAACACATATATTCAATCGTATCAGCAAAGATCCACGGGAAACGGTGAGTATGCTTAGACCTGAGAGAACTCTTGAATCTACGATAAAGCAGTCACTTTCTATCTCGACCGAGTCCAGAGATCAACAATGGCGCGTAATCCTGCTTTTCCTAGAATTGTACACCTTTGTGCTCAAAGTCATGGATGATGAAGAGTTTTTGTCTGGCACCAGCACAGCGTACGATGAGCAATGGTCCTGGACGAGGAAGAGTGCTTTGCCACTTAATCAAGTCAGAGACTTGACAATATTTCTCAAGAATCTAGCCTTCTCCTTGTATTGGAATGCGTCGGAGATAGCTGGAATTGAGGCAACTGAAGCCAAGACCAGCCTTGCTGAATATTTTGGTAATATTCGGGCCCCACTGACCGAGAAAAGCCAAGATGAGCCTCCCGCCAAATATGTAGAGCTATCAATCGCTGGCGTGAGCGGCATGAGCCTGGCTTATCTGAAGGGCATGGTAACTGGCGTACTGCGAATGATATACGAGCGCGAGTAGGTCCATTCATAGCTGTCAATTGTTGCCCATTGCTAAACATCTATCAGTTCGCGGCGAAAATTCATGCCTCGAGATCACTGGCTGATGACAAAGTATTTCGAGATGGATCGATTTATCTCTGCCGTTGTCTCTGAAGAAGAGGAGAAACATAAAATTGAGGAGTCTTATGAGGCTGACGGCGAGGTCAAGGAAGCTGGCAGTACAGCTGACCTCGTTGATGACGACGAAGAAGATGAGCACAACCTTATTGGCACTCAGCACGCGCAGCAGATTCGGAACGCACAACGCCTACAACGACAGCAACGAAAAGCCGCAAGAAGGAAATATCTGGAGTCTGTTACGCCTCGACTGGAAATCCTCCAGAATATGCCTTTCTTCATACCCTTCTCTACGCGTGTACAAATATTCCGTCAATTTGTTGCGTTGGATCAGATCCGGCGGAGAGGGACTGCAGACCCTGATGAATGGAGATTTGCAGTGATGAATTCTATGAATGGCAATATAATAGGCAGACATAGGGCGAAGGTCCGAAGGAAGAACATTTTTGACGATGCTTATGCACAATTCTACGAGCTAGGCGAAGGCCTTAAGGAGCCAATACAGATCAGGTTCGTGGACGAGTTCGATACAATTGAGGAGGGTATAGATGGTGGCGGCGTGACGAAGGAGTTCCTCACGAGTGTGACCAATGAAGCGTTCGCCGCTGATAATGGCATGGAAGCTCTTTTTGTCGAGAATGACCAACATCTCCTCTATCCCAACCCCGCAGCTGTGGAAGAGCGAAAAGCCACCTTACAACAAGCACTCTATAGAGAGGGCTCTCCCGAATGGAATGCAAACATCCGAGATCTTCTACGACGATATGAGTTTTTAGGCAGAATCATTGGCAAATGTCTTTATGAAGGTATTCTGGTCGATATACATTTCGCACCTTTCTTCCTCTTGAAATGGGCCTTGACTGGGGGAAGTGGTTCAGCAACCAAGGAGTCAGGCTATCGAGCTAACCTGAACGACCTTCGAAACCTTGACGAAAGCCTCTACCAAGGTCTAGTAAGTAACCCTCTTCGTCGAGACCAGACGGCCAAAGTACATGCAACTGACCTGCTTCCCTAGCTCCAATTAAAGAACTATCCCGGAGACGTCGAAGATTTCTTCCTCAACTTCGCAGTCACAGATACTATCCGAACGTCCCCAACAGAAACCAAATCCGTCACCCGTGAGTTGCGGCCCGGTGGTTCCTCCATCTCAGTAACGAACGAGAACCGCCTGGTCTACATCACCTACATCGCCCGACACCGCCTCCAAATCCAACCCTACCAGCAAACGTCTGCCTTCCTACGCGGCCTTGGCTCGATCGTCTCGACTTCATGGCTGAGCATGTTCAACCAGTCCGAGCTGCAGACCCTCGTTGGCGGCTCCAGCTCCGAGGTTTCAGTTTCCGATCTGAGAGCGAACACGCAGTACGGTGGTCTCTACGCTATCGGCGATGACGGGATGGAGCATCCTTCTGTGGCCATGTTCTGGAAGGTCATGCAGGACCTCGACGATGCCGATAGGAAGAAAGTGCTCAAGTTCGTTACGAGTACGCCAAGGGCACCATTGTTGGGCTTCGGCAATTTGAACCCGAGATTCAGTATACGGGACAGTGGCAGCGATCAGACACGGCTACCGAGCACAAGCACGTGTGTCAATTTGCTGAAGCTACCTGTGTATCGCGATGAGAAGGTCCTCAAGGAGAGGCTGCTTTACAGCGTCAATTCGGGGGCTGGGTTCAATTTAAGCTAGATCGAGCATTTCTGGGGAAGTATTGAGAAGAGCATGGACGTTTATGAGATACATTAGACCAATTGTAATTTAGCGGCATCAGGTAGGTTGGATGAGAAATTGATCTTCTCGATCATCGTATCAACACCTTTCCCCTTGATGCATGTTAAATCAGTACCAAAGCAGCCACCACCGAGAAACCAATTGAATCGTAGGAGGCAAAAGCATGAAACCATCGCTTGCTTCCATCAACGAACCATGTGAAGATGTTCGAGATCGTGCCCCACACTCGCAGCTGCACATAAGCAAAGATATGTGCCAAATTGACTAAAACCCCTAAGCATCGTCTCCTCATGGTGGAGCACGGGCTTTCTCAACAACTCGACTGAAAACATGAGGCGTAACCCTCGGGTCCGGATCCAATCTCCATCTTACCCAGCGGCTTTGACCACTGTCATAGGGTCCGAATTCCAAGATAAAGCTCTGCCAACAGGGGATGTAGATTCCCAAACCCAGCCTCAAGCACTCATCTCTGGAACTAGGCATGAAGGTCCAGCTGTCGCGATGGTAGTGGTAGAGCTCAAACGTCTGCTCTCTGATACCGTTGATGCGAAACATCATCTGGCCTTCTTCCGGGTGGTGGGGCTGGCTGGGCGGGTTGTGTTTTACGCATAGAGTCATTCGCAGGTTTGCGTTTTTGTAGTCGCCAATGTAAGCGTTAGCGTGATTAGGCTTGGTTCCGGGTATTCGATGCGACTTCCACTCACTGAAGGTGGACTCCCACTGTAATTTGGAGTTGAGAGCAACTTGGGCGGCTACTTCTGTGTAGTCGATTGCTGGTTGCAGTTCGAAGAGTGCTTGAATTAAGACTTGGGCCACGATATTGCTGGGATCACCATTGCCGCTATTCGCATTGGTCAAGACTACTACTGCGCTTTCCGTTTGCGGAAAGACCCAGTATGCGCTCGTAAAGCTGCCTAGATCGCCCGCATGGCCGATGACTTTTCTGGGCGCAGAGTTTGCTCCCATCACATATGAACGGGTGACGTCCAGGTCATTCGTTACAGTGTTGATCCTCGAGGTGGGCAATATGAAGGCATACAAGCCTGTGGCATACTGTTGTTCCGAATTATGCTCCAAAAGAGTATCCGACTGTTGGATAGCCCAGAGAGCCTTCAAGACCCTCTCCTTGGTTAGAGTCTCGGGATCATATATTGAGACGGGGTGAATGGCCCGTGAGAGACTGTCCCCTCCGTCAAAGTTATTTTGCTGGGAGGCCTTTATTAACAGTCTGCACCACCTGAGCATGTCAGCCACGCAAGTCCGCATAGATCCAGACCACTCAAATGAATCCTCAATCTCTACTAAGGGTAATTGGTAGCTTTCGTTGGCTGGGCTTTCGCTAGACATGATGTAGGCACGGGCGTAGTTATCATCTGCTATGCGATTGGTATACGTTCGCATCAAGCCTAAACGCCCTAGGATATCGTCCAGAGCTTCGGTCCATGGTAAATGGCTGATTTGGTCAATTAGATACGCTACAACGACATATGACCACTCAGTATACTTCCATTCGGACCGAAGGGCGCTGACGGATGGTAGATTGGCGAAGATGTGAAGGATGTCTTTGTGCTGTGCGAACATGGAGCCGTTGACTCCGCGAATGGCGAACGGAGCAGCTGCGAGCCCAGTGCAGTGGGAGAGCACGTCCCCTAGATAGATCTGATCTATGGGATTTTTCGCAAATTCGGGGTTATGCTCCAGTATCTCAGGAAAGCTTTCGGACAGAGAACCAAAAGTGCCATCGAAGCTGACTCGTCTTGCCTGTTCCAGCAAACGTAAAATAGTTGCAGTGAACGCATGAGTACAACACCCTGCTCTGTAAACCGTCTGTGGGTCTGGCCTTCGACGGGAAGCCTTGTCAGCGTGGCCATATCCCCTGGTATAGATCGTTTGACCCTGATGAAGTACCCCAACAGAAAATGATGGACTCCGGAATTGGACCCTGATTTCTTCGATCGTGCGGGCTGTCGCACGAAGTCTTCAATAGTATGAGTGAGATGATTCAAGATCATCTGCAGCTGCAGTTGCCTACCTTAAGATAGCATCCCCATCACGCTGGCTTGTATTTTTCTCAGAACCCATACTCCTCTCCATTAGCTTTTGCAAGGCCTCAGCATGTCTAAGATCTGGAGCTAATGTAGGCCCGACGGGTGACGAAGGCCCATCCTTTAGCGCCTCCAGATCACTCATTAGGATTGGTCGATGTGGATCTAAAGGACTTTCTGGGTTTACTTTGCTGAAGTGAGAGCTCGTTGTGGTTCGTATGTGATGAAGCATAACTTGGTCGCGTTGCCAACGTTTCACACATTATCAGAAAGTGACACGGAGGTTGACCAATGAAGGATTAGGGTATGCTATCAGATGATTGATTGACGGGAATTGATAAAGCTTCGGCCGTATCTGAACGAGCTTCTGGTCGCTACCTTCTCATATCGATAGACTGGGGCAGACCCTTTCAATATCTGGACTTAAGGGTCCTTCTGAATGTCAACCCAATTCTTGAAGCGTCCTACTGTGATATGGCCCAATTCTGTCCATTGTAGGAGTGCGCTGTACGTCTCTCGATCCCGGTTGCAGACATTCATGAACCACGTTCCTCGTCCTTTGACAGATGAGGTGCAGATTTCTGGCGTCTGGGAGGCGACGACGGCCTGTGCCCTCTTCATGACTTGGCGTTCGCAATGACGGCTTCGGCAGGGGCAATTCAATCTCTCCCGTTCTCCTGTTTCCATTTCTTCAAGTATCTCTGTCCACTCATGGCGCCTTGAGGCTCGCCTTGAAACCTTCCCTTTGTTGGCTCTAGCGTCTTGGTCACAAATGGCGTAAGCTACGATCAGAGGATTAGAGCACCATTCCCAGCATGAAAATTTTGGACGTTTAGTACCTTGCAATCCTTCAATTGTTCCGGTACAACGTATGTGCGGACTTTGTCGAGATCAATCAGGTAGCCACCATGCTTCGTATGCCGACCCATCGCGCCCGACCCCGTTCCCTTATAGAAACCATTGCTGACTTGTTTCGTAGTTAGTGGGAGACGCCTCAATCGGCTGTATAGAGGCGCTGTTGTCTTCATGACGGAGATTTGGTATCAAAAACGCTCAATGTAGGGATGGAATTTGGTCTAAGATCCTCGTCGAAGGATATCTAAGCGTGCTAAGTTAAGATAGCGCCAAGCTCCATCCTTGTTCTAGAAGGGTTCCGGGTGTCCAGCCCTAGGGCTGGACCACTAATAGTACTAGGTGAGCCACTGAACCCTGAGAAAAGTTTCCCACATCCAAATCGTCCGTGCTAATCGAATATCCTAGATAGACCATACCCGACGCAACCTTGCTATTATCGTAGCTTGGCTTAGCATGATCTTTGGCCGAGCACAATGCACGGTCGAAAGTCCACTGTGGCACCCTCGCTCAAGGAGTCGAGACCATCGAAGCCCAAAGCTAAACGCTCCCAAAATGCCCTCGCAATTGCAGAGCAACAAGCTCCTGTACGCTTAAAAATAAGACAGAATCGCCTTGGCCAGTCGGAGCCAGAACCATACAAGCGCAAAAGGCAAGACCAGGATGAAGACTCCGACGCGGAGGGCGACCAAGGCAAGCCCAAGAGAAGAAAAGGAGGGGATAAGGATCGGTATGGCAACGACGTTGAGTATGGAAGTGACAGTAGCGGCAACGAATGGACTGTGGGTCAGGTCGACGATGATGACGATAGCGACATAGATAGTGACGAGGCTATGGCAGACAGCGACGACGAAGGTGCTGCTATCCGTGGTAGCCTGGCTAACACGTCCAATACGAAGCGTCCTGCGCACGCTGTAGATCAACAATTGGAGGATGAAGAGCTACAGGACTTTGATCTACGAGAGGGCAATGACGAGGAGGACGGTCTGGACGAGGTGAGCGACAGCTTCGGAGAAGATGCTGTCGAGTTAGCCGCGATCTTGGATGCAAGTGATGATGGTGAAGGCTTGTCCCAGATGTCTGCTCACCCAGAGCAAGATGGAGAAGAAGATCATAGATCATCAAGCAACGGAGAAGCTGATGTCGGAGCAGAGGATGAGGAATCTACGCTTTCCTATTCAGGAGATGAAGACGATGCTGGCGACTCTGCAAAGCTTGCCTCATTACAAGCCCTAGTAGCGACTATGAACGAGCAGGACCAAGGTTCGACTCGCGTGATAGCGCCAATAAATGCTCAGGAGTCTACCACGCCCTCGGAGTTCGGCCTCAATTCAAAGCGCAAGCTGACAGTCGCCGACTTGGTCCCTTCGATCACTGATCCGAAACTACGAAAGTCACTCAAAATGCTAGCCGACGACGACTCGAAGAGTGCAAGCAAGCCAGGTAGGATCCCCAAGAAATTAGAAGTGCCCCTCCCAAAAAGACAGCAGGACCGCTTAGATCGAGCTGCTGCTTATGAGAAGAGCAAGGAGACCTTGAACCGCTGGATCGATACAGTAAAACACAACCGAAGGGCAGAGCATCTCTCTTTTCCGTCGAAAGATCCTAATGCAGCGGCTGCTCAGGGATCGACGCGATTATTACCTACGACTCAAACGCAGCCATTAACAGATCTCGAGAGCACCATACAAACAATCCTGCAGGACAGTGGCCTCGCTGTATCGAACGGCAAGTCTGGAGAAGACCAATTACAGGCTTTCGAGGAATTAAAGACGAACAAAATGCCGCTCGAGGAAGTCCAGACGCGCAGAGCCGAGCTGCGAAGGGCTCGAGAGCTACTTTTCAGAGAGGAGATCCGTTCCAAGAGGATCAAGAAGATAAAGAGTAAGACCTACCGAAAAGTGCATCGCAAAGAGAGGGAAAGAAATGCTCAACAAGAAAACGATCGACTCACCGAAGCTGGCGCAAATGACTCGGAAAGCGAGCAAGAGCGCAAGGACAGACGGCGGGCGGAGGAGAGAATGGGAGCTAGGCATCGCGAGAGCAGGTGGGCCAAGGGAGTCAAGGATAGTGGAAGAGTCAAATGGGACGAGGATGCCCGTGGAGGGGTGACTGAGATGGCGAGACGAGGGGAGGAGTTGAGGCGGCGGATTGAGGGAAAAGCTGTGGGTGACGATGAAGAAGATTCCGAGTCCGAGTCCGAGGATGATGACGAACATGATTTTGAGGATGGTGACTCTAGGCAAGGTGCTAAGTCCACAGAACGATTACGAAAGCTTGATGAGCGCGACAAGGAACTGTATTCTGGGGCCATGGGCTCCAGACTCGCATCTATGGATTTCATGAAGAAAGCAGAAGCTGCACGCAAATCCCGGAACAATGCTGACGTTGAAAGCCTGCGTCGAGATCTAGCTGGAGAGGAAACACCCAGCGAAGAAGGAGATGAAGACGGCCAGGGGAGAAAGATTTTTGGGCCTACAAAAGGCCAGTCAGCTACGCCAAACGCCCCAGCAGCAGCACAGAAGAGTGAGTTCGAAGAGCGTCAAGATTCCGATTCTGGAGCCGAGGGTCATGAGAAGCCAGAGGATGGAGAACTTGAGATTGTGGTTGATACAGCTGGCTTGCAGGGTCTATCAGGGCCTGAAAGGAAGGAATCGATCCACAACAAGCAAAGGAAACAGCTTTCTACAATGAGCAGCGAGCCTGTCGCTGAGACGAGTCAGAACATCTGGTTATTACCCGATAAGAAAGGCTCGAACGTTGGGAAGAAACGAGCACAAGAGTCCAGCGCCGTCGCCATCATCCCTGATGCTCTCCCCATCAAAGCAGTCGCTCCTGCAAGCTCAAAACCCGGGCCACGATCGGCGCTCAAGGGTGCCAGAAAGGCAGAGAAAGCAAACAATAGCGTGCAAGAATCCACAACAGCTCTCGGGACCGTGGCCAGCGATGGTGAAAATGACGATGATAGTGCCGACAAACTACCGTTCGTGCTGCGCAACCAAGATCTCATCCGCAAAGGTTTCGCTGGCGACGAAGTAGTCGCCCAATTCGAAGCCGAAAAGCGAGCCACCATGGAAGACGAAGAAGAGAAAGTCATCGACAATACCCTTCCCGGCTGGGGTTCCTGGACTGGCGCCGGCATTGGTAAAAAGGTACAGAAAAGGAATAAGAACAAAGTTATTACAAAGCAACCTGGTATTGCAAAGGAGGAAAGACAAGATGCAAAGCTTGATCGTGTCATCATTAACGAGAAGAGGGTTAAGAAGAATGGGAAATATCTGGCATCGAGTCTGCCGCATCCGTTCGAGACGAGGCAGCAGTATCAGCGGAGTCTGAGGATGCCTATAGGGCCAGAGTTCCAGACTTTGACGGCGTATCAGGATGCGACGAAGCCTAGGATCTTGATGAAGCAAGGTATCATTGCGCCGATGGCGAAGCCGATGATATGATTCTAGCCTGCGTTATCAGCTATTCATGAAACCGTGCATATAACCAATACCATATGACATAAGTGGTATCAAAAATGCTGCATTACTTGCTCCTTGCCTTCATCTGAACCAAGACCATATCATAGATCCACTATGGATGTTTGTATGGCTTCAACTTCATCGTTGCTTCGTGGGTATCATTACGCAGACTGCTATATCAGTAGCGCTTCATAACGTCAGGTCGTCTCTGTTATCCAGTCTCAGAGCTACGACGTTCCCTCGTCTCTATCCTCAATTGATGGAGAGGGAGAAAGTGTATGCAAAGTCCTCGAGGCATCGCTATCATTTTTCATATGCCTCGTCCCAGACGGCCGATCGATTGCCTGCCATTGGAACGCGCCATCGTCTTTCAGAGTCTTGACTTGAGCAGCTTTGCCGGTTAGAGAGTCCGGTGTATCATCGACTTCTTGGCCATGTACCCGAGGCAGCTCATCATGTGGCATTAGGTTGATGTCGAAATCTTCATCTTTTCGCGCTACACGGCCAGCGATGCAGCAGACTTTCTCAGAAAGTAAGGTAGCAGGGTGCTGACCTCGATGCGATGATACGTGCTTGATGAAAGCTCTATCCGACCTATATACTGTTGCTGCTTGATCCGACCTGTCGCAGAAGACGCATTGATAGTCGTACTCCCGGTTCTTGACTTTGGATAGAGCCACATGAGATTTTGCTAGGAATGTCCACCGATATTGAACGGCATTGAGTAGCCGCACATCACTATCAAACGTCCACGATTTGCCGATACTGAGAGCTGGACCTTCGAAGGCACATTTCGAGCTCGCGCACGCCCAGTAATTCGACTGGCCAGTCATTGAGGTTGACGAGTTCCTTAGCTTAAAGCTTTCTTTCTCGAGACCTACCTGTAGCTTATATGCTCCTTTGCAAAATCCACCATATGGGTTCTTGGCTGTTATTCTGCTAGGGGTCTGTGGTGACGATTGGGTTTTAGAAAGGATAGGCGAACCTCTTGGTGTCTTATTCAGTTCCCGGGGTGGTATTCTCTCCGCTGCACCATTTGCTGCTTCTGACGTTGTCCGCCTTGGGGACATGAGAGGGCTCTTCCATTGCGGCCTTTTCGAGTGTTGCTGAGAGGATACACCTGTTATGAGACGGGTCACATCTGAAGCCGGTGGTGATTGTGGTATCGAAGAACGGTCTTTCTGTGTCATTTCCGAATCTCGGGTCGTTGTATCGCTCTCATTGACCAATGTTTCTGTCGATACCCTTCGGGGCTGATGAAAGCCTCTCTGCGGAGTGTTCAAACGCGGTGGAGATCCGTTACTGGTGAGATTCGTTGATATGGTCGATATAGACACCTCCGATACCCAGGGGTTATCTTCATCGATGACCATTTCTGGTGACGGTTTCCACGTTGCCGCCGCCGTGAGACTTTCGGTCGTCTTGCGCTGGGAAGTGGATGAAGGTCCTGTAGTCATCCGCGATGAGGACTTCCATGTCGGAGGTCCCTGCACCCCAAACTCTATCCCAAATGGCGAGTCGCGGAGACCGGGCTCATCCATTATGGTGCCGAATGTGGGCCCGTCTGTATTTGGTCGAGAGTTGGGAGCTTGTGGAGACATGCCGGCTGACACTTTATGTGACCTTGAGGCAGGGAAGATGCCCCACTTCTTTCTCGAACTTGGAGCATGCGATACGCCTAAATCCTCGCTATTTAGTGGCGAGACTCCCTCTTGTAGATTTTGGTTTGATCGAGTTGGTAGGGCAGCTTGAAATGTAGGCTCGAGTGAAGCGTTCTGTAAGACCCGCTCATTGTTCTCCCATGGTAGATTCGAGGTTGATTCTAACGTGTCTATGCGACCTACAGGAAGAACAGTGTGTCGCAAGGGAGCAGCTTGAGCCATTCGCATATACAATTCATTGAGCACAGTGACCGATTGTATCCTCCCAAAATCGCTGGCATCCACTAGTATATTGAAATCTGTCACGTCATCGTCTTCTTGTGCAACCCACAGATGCCTTGGTAGAGTGCCCTGGAGGTGAATTAGAATGTTCCTTAGAGCATCGGTAGCTACCTCTGACTGTGACATCAGCTTGTAGTCATGTGAAGAAGGACCAGTCGCACTCACGATCTCCAGTAGCAAATCTAGGACCATATCTCTCTATGCCGCTGTCTCGTGCTTCCCCCACAGCTAGTGGGCCCCGATCGAGCGAGGTTTCAAGTGACTCTGTTGGAGCGGGCGCCCTCTTCGCCGCGCGTTTCTCTTTGATCGATTTAACAATCTTCCCGCCGTCTTGGTAGGCTGACACCACGGCTGCAACACAGGCGATGACGGCCACCACCTCCATGCCACTCATGACGGGCTAAATTTGGGCGAGCTGTCAATAGACGATGCTTCCGCCAAGATACTGTTGCCGAGTATAGTTATCTATGTCCCATTCTCCGAAGACGATAGCTCAGATCATAGGCAGGGTAGCTAGCACCTCAAGGCGGCTCGTTCCCGGAGGATCGCCTCAAGGCAGGCGTTTTAGCCATAGAACTAGTTCTAGGGCTGACAGGCTGAGTCCAAGGGGCGTTCCCAGTGCCAAGGAATTCCAAGCGTCCAACGGCCTCGCTGTCTCTCTCCACTAAGTGACTCTCCTGAACATTCGCCAATGCTCCGTAGACTATCTCTTTCAAGTACATACTAGCGTCTATCACAAAGCATTGGGTCCCAAGCGTCGATCGCCCTGTGCACTTACCCGTGGGTTATCGCCCTTCGTGTTTGCCTGACAGGCTTGCAATATCGATCTTCAAAGCTGATCTGTCCTTGCCTGTGGAGAATATCGCATGTTCTCAGAATTGTATTAACACTGGACTTTTCAAGATTCATCAAAGATATCGATGTACTTGGGTGCCTTGTGCTGAGTCAAGGCTGTGCTCGCTGCCTAGCCAAATACGAACATATAAAATCGCTGCTTCTCCTCATGCAGCAAACCCTCTTCCTTCTCATTTGCTCTCATCCAAAGTGAAATACAATTTCAAAGAACCTGATTGTATCTGTATGGCTTGTGCAGCTGATTTTGACACTGCTGCATAAACCTTCGTTAAAACTGCTTTTGAATATTTCCCTATCGTCGCAATGGCTGAAGACAATGTCCACAAGCAAGAGTTTGTTGTGCGCACTTTATCGACCCGAAGTGTCACTCTCTACCCTGCCAAAGCTAGGGTGATTCGAGACATCAGTGATGTGACACTAGAGCCCGGTGCCAATGAGATAACTATCTATGGCTTGACTCCGACTGCAGATGAAAGCTCTATTAAAGTCGATGGCAGAGGCTCAGCTGTAAGCACTCCCCTTTATAATATCACCTGTAAATCATCGTCCAGACCATTACAGATATGATGGTAGAATTAATACCCAATCGAGAAAATTATGACGATGTCTACCCAGAAGCATCCGACAACGAGGACACCGATGAGGAAAATGACAACAACGATCGTTCTGATGCTGAGTCCGAAGCTGTTAAGATTCTAGCAAAAGAGAAAAGACAAAACGAGGACGCCGTCAAGAAAGCTAGCGAAGGGAAAGCGTGTGCTTCGAGCCGACTCGCCATGCTGGAGAATTACGCCCGAAGCATCGAGAACGACCGACCTCAAGACCTTGAAGCATGTATCTCTATCTATACTGACCAGCGGCGAAAGGCATACGAAGATCACTTCGCATGCGATACCAGGATCGGGGAACTTGAGCAGCAACGCAAAAAGATTTCGAAGAGATTGACCAAAGCTATGCGCGACACGGAAAAAGAGAAGGCAAAGGTAGCGAAGGACAAGATGAAGAGGATGGAGAAGAAGTGCCGTGCTAAGCAGGAGAAGGTGGAGGCTAAGAACCGACTCAGAAGAGAAAGGAGTGAATTCTGGCCCAGGAATGTGTACAGTGTTGTGCTTAGCCTTGATACGAACTCGGAAATCACACCTTCATCCTCACGCCGTGCATCCGTTGAAAGTCTTGCGAAAATGATACGGGAGGATTCTATGGACTGCTGCCAGATCTCACTGTCGCTGTCATACATCACGCACTTTGCTTGGTGGTCGCCACGATACGATTTGAGCCTCAATACACCAAACAACTCGGGTCATATCATTTACAGTGCAGAGTTCTGCAACGGGACGTCGGAGGTGTGGAAAGATGCGAAAGTCATCCTTTCTACCTCCCAGACTTCTTTTCACGGCCTCGCAGAATTGATACCATCTATGCAGGCGTGGCACATCCGACTCAGCAGGGAAACGTTCGCAGAAGTCGGTGACATCACCAGTGGAGCTCTGCTCAGTACGTATGAGATGGACTACAAAAAAAGAGGGCAGGCTGCTGTCTCAGAAAAGGTCGGTGAGCCACGCAACGCCCTCTTTGGTATAGACAATAGTAATGTGACCGAAACCTCCTTTGCAAAATATAATCATATGCCAACCCCACCGATGCGACCACAAGCGTCACAGATGCAGCAAGCTCAGATGCAGCAAGCTTACCAGCAGCAAGCTTACCAGCAGCGAGCTCAGCAGCGAGCTCAGATGCAGCAGGTATACCAGCATCAAGCGCAAGCTTCGTCGCTCTTTGGTCGCCAGAACGCACAGCAGTCAACTAGAGGGGCTGGTCTCTTTGGGAACTCGGCAGGTAATGCCAACGCGCCAAGCGGACAGTCTCTGTTCGGCATGGCATCTCGACAAGTGGCAGGAAATGAAGACGCTTCCGAAGCAGAGGCAGAGTATGACGGTACTGGAGAAACCATCATTTCCGAACTTCCCACGCTGGCAACGCAGGAATCAGAATGGTCCGAGACCGGCATGACGGCAACCTACGACATCCCCGGCCTCCGTACTATCACTCCCAGCCATACTATGCGTCGACATAAGATCGCTTCCATAACCCTTAGGGACGTCCATCTCTCCTACATACTCGTGCCGAAGCTCCGTGCAGCCGCCTTCCTGAAGGCACGCATTCGCAATACCTCTAGCATCACGCTGCTCAAGGGGCCAGTGGGTCTCACTCTCGATGGATCTTTCCTGGGCAATGCTTCGTTCCCCCGTTGTAGCGCGGGCGAGCCTTTCAGCCTCAGCTTGGGCGTCGATCCCAGCGTCAATGTTACCTATAGCAAGCCAGTCGTGAAGAGAAGCCAGACAGGTGTTTTCCAAAAAGAAGGTAGCGGCGTCTACACTCGTACCATCACCATCACCAATACTAAATCCAATCGTTCTGTTGAGGGCCTCGTACTTGATCAAATCCCTGTTAGCGAGGACGAGCGTCTCAAAATCGACATCCTGCAACCCTCCGGCCTCCGTTCCGAGGGCGACACAGCGAAGAGCGGTGTCGGTATCGCCGCCGTCGGTAAGGTAACTGAGAAATGGGGTACCGCAAGGGCCACCTTGAAGAAGGCAGGAGAAATCAGGTGGAACATCAACCTCGAGGCCAGCCGCGGCGTGAAGCTTGTCCTGGAATACGAGGCGCGCTTCCCTTCCACAGAGATGGTCGTTGGATGTTGACATGATGACGTCTTGCCAGCTGCGCCTCTTACACCAGCATACAACCATCAATCAGCGGATTATCAGATGCAATTGATGTTGCTGGAGCAGCAGAACAAGAAGAGGCTTTTGATGGCAAGGCAGGAGTAGGATTCGTCACAGTACTGAATCTCCCTCCCTTTTTTCGGGGGAATCCCTAAATGTATGAGATGGATAGCCTGAAGTGTCTCGTCTCCCAGTACATAGTTGAACGTAGATAGCTTTCCAATCAATAAAAGCGAATGGTCGCTTGACTCTGGATTCCGATTGCTCAAGTGACTGATAATTTTAGAAACCAGTGCGGTGGTATCATCTAGCAGCTGTGGACCAGGACCTCTCGGTCATCGATATTGAATCGACTGATTTCCTGGGCATTTATGCACTTAGACACACTGTATTGTGGAGATGTATTTAGCAGAAGCTTAGCTCTGTACCGCAATTGATAGTTCTGAATGTCATCGATATCGAGTTGTCATTACTCAAGTTTGATTGTGCATTTCAGCCTTTATCAAATTGCATTATGGCACTCATTGCGCAATTGGTACTATCAAGATTTAGTGTCTTGCTCTATGGCGTTCATTCAGGGCAACACACCTCTGTGTATTGTTGTGGACAAGTAAGTAGTTTGGTTTTGCTACCCCCTGGGTGGTGGTGCAAATCGCGAAAGCCTCCCTGCTATTGATGTGTGCGCGGCAACTGAGCGGTGTCAGTCAAGAGACAAGACGAGCAGCAGAAGAGTCTGAGGGCAAGCAACATGTAGCTTTCTGTGCCATGCTTACGACTGCAAAGCTACCTTGATCTCATTGCTGCAATTTCGAGGCCGATAGTGGAGGCCAAAAGATCATCTCGCATATAAGACATGTTTCAAATTGTAGAGTGAGTAGCGACAGCAGACATATCGTTAGTAATCTCTCTTGATCCGGGCGAATGTCAAATATCTTATAACCCTGGAATGGGTCTTAGATACTAGGACACCATAGCCCCAGATATGGCTGCTAAATATAGATGTGCTGCGATGCCAGTCTGTCGATTTTCACCGAACACCTCCCCCGAAGATGAACGATACAGTACGCAAAGAACCAGGGAGATCTCATGCACCGAAGAACACCGAGCAACATCCCCTTTTTGCAACCCTATGTTAGTAAGGGACAACGAATCGCCTCTGGCTTACTGTGTCCCAGTACAACTCATCAGTGTAAGAGGTCTATGCTAGGATTCTGATTGAAAATTTACTCTCGCTGTGGGGATAGCCGCGAAATCTTGGAAGACGATAACAGTTGACTGCCTCGATACCAAAGTCTCGGTCGAGTAACATAGGCTCCGATCTCAGATTCAGGGGTTTCAGCAATTGCGGTAAACAACGTGACATGCATTCCCCTAGACCCTTTTGGTTACCGAGCATCAGAAGTCCCACGCGAGAAGCCTGCATGAGCAGGACGTACCCCGAGCCTCAGCGCGTAATATTTCCAACCAGATACTTTATGCATAGTCGAGGGGCGGAGTCGTTAGCTCAGGTGGACATTCAGGCGACATCAGTATTTCTCCATTTAGTCATTCAAGCGCGCAACGACTTCAACGGTTAGCCGCAACACTTCGAGTCAGTAGTGACAGACCCCCACTCCGCGGGGACCTCAAATCAGCTCGCGAAGTAGTCGACTTGTTCTCGAACAAAGAATGCAGCATCTCGGCGTGAGAATGATCACAGCATTGCGGGATGGTGCGAACGACAGGCTGCCTGATAGACGCGGTTGGTATAACACAGCCCCATTACTGGAAGAGTATGTTGTCGTCACCAATGGGCGGTATGCCGTTGGCCTTTTTGGTCAAGGCTATTGATTGTTTATAGCCATGAACGGGTATCCGCGCTCAGAGAAGGTGTCATTGTGGGTCATTGCCGATTGATGTTGAAGCGATAGACGCTGGGAAGCTCTCTTAACGGGGATTTTTGACAGATCCGTCAAGGAATCACCAAACTCGTATTTGCAATCTGGCGGGGCAAGAGAGTGGGCAAGCGATTGATAGGCTACTCACTCAGGGCAGCTGCTGAACTGGTGCATAGACGACGTGTCCGCTCGAGCCCACCATGGCACCATCCAAGTCAACTGTCAAGTGAAGTGGCGGTAAATAATTCAGGCTAAGGCTGCGGCGTCCCGCGCATAAACGACATTGGAATTCTGAAAAGGCTATTAGAGCGCCAATCACGAGAGAGCAACCAAGAAACCGAACCTGCAGTAGCGCGGACTGGCTTTTCTCTGGAAGTCCCAATCTGTCCTAGCGGAGCGGAGAATTTGTGCAGGTACCTAGCGTGACCTTACCGGTAAGCCTCACCTTCCCAGGTTTGCTCGTGCCTCTTACGAGGATGGTATTGCGTTGTCTGGAAGATCCGTATCTCATCATTTCGATGGCTCTGGCAAGGGCGGGGTGTATCAGAATTGGAGATGTCGTCCCGTCCGAAGTGTCCGGATAAAGCTGTGGCCAATAGCGACTCAGCCTCTTAGTAGTACGTGCAGTTGGGGTTACCCTTACGAGAAAGGCCTACAGGATTCACGGATTTGAATTGAGCTGCTGCGAGCCGCACTATTGGCGTGCCTCGTTCATGTATCAAAAGGACCCCGTTTCTCACCCTCAGACACGGTTCGCCTTGTGCGAGTTAGACGCGATGGCTGTGTGATGGATGTAATTGTAGGAACGACCGAAGATTTCCGGCTCAGTGGTATTGGCTCTGCTGGATTTTGGCCACCAGTGACGGCCGGAGAGCGCGTTGTCTGTTATTTGCAGATGATCGAAGGTTCTTGGGTGGAGCAAATGATGCAAGGCTTCGTATTTTTGGCATGCAGTTACCCCAGGCCAAGGATTGCGTCCCTGGAGCGCTGATCGACTACAGATAGTTCGAGATATACAGTTCAGTGCACGCTACACAATCAGCTGGCCATGCAGTGAACAAGGATGTAGCGGGATCTGAAGAGTGGTGATTTGATGAAAGGAGGTGAAAGAAGGTCGCAGGTGATGATCGCTGCAGCTAAACGTTACTGCGGCGGCAATAGCTTCTGATGCAGTAGCATGGAAGGAAAGAAGACTCATGGAAGCTTATCCGGTTCTCTAGTGCTTCTAGCGTCTTTCTCTTAGTCTGTCTCGCTGCTTCGTCGGGTGCACTCCTGCATTGCAGCGTAGATCATTCACCGGGCTTGCGACCACTTCTTCGTGTCCCTAATCATGGAATTGTTTATCGATAGCAGATAGCAGATATGCAGATATGTGGTGATGATGCTTCATGGAGTTATAGTAGTAAGTGTGCGCTGCCATCCATTTCACGATGCTTTTGGTGACAGGCGAGGGACTGGAGATCGCATCGCTGCCAATCTCCGCCTGCCCCTCATGGCGTCCCGTCCACTAACCAATGAACCCTTGCAGGCTCCCTGTACCCACGTTCGTTCAACCTCACCGCCAAACACCTTTCCTGCCTAGACTTCTCACCCTCAGGGGCTTGTCCTCTCTATTCCACGTCACTCCAGACACCAACGGGCGATCTCGACCACCCTTCCCATCCTAGTTTCGAGAGCTTGGATCACAGCATCTGGGCATTGCAATCCGTGCACTACGCCCAGCTGCAGCTTTGACGGCATCCCACCATCTCCACTTGGTACCTGCTCACCACTAGATTACGTTACTTCTTCAATACCTCCGACAGTCACCTCCTCGCAAGGCAACAGCCCTGGATTCCGCCCTCCAATCCCTACCCCTTTGGCAAATCCGGCTTGCATGGTAATTAGTGGACCATTGGTTTAGTAAGAGCAGGGCTACACAATCTGAACCACACAGACCTCCAAGTACTAGAGGAGCTTGTGAGCAGGACTTTGGAAGCTGTTCATTTACCGGACGGATCCAGACTCCGCGTACTTATTGAGTGCCTAGCGTCTACGCGATTATCAGCCTGATCCAAGACGGGCTACCAGGAAATCAACTCTTACTATTTGGGAAGCGGGGACATAGGATCCGACATATTAGGGACTGGACATTACAATCGAGTCCCGTCAATACTTCACCAAGGGCCTCAGCGTTTGTCTCCGTACATTAGTCCGCTCTACGTGTCTGTTCCACGGCTTCCAGCAGAATCAACGCCCAACACTCTTAGATACATGCGGTACAGGCCAAACCCACGAACCACAAAGGAGAACAATTGGCTCGAGCTTCAGTTCCCGGCGGTAAACTCATTAGCATTGGGTACAGGCTCATCAACTAGCAATCAACAAGACACGAGCGATATTCAGGAGGTGGAAAGGGATATCACATCCGGACGTGGGAGTGCTCCAGAGCCTAGATCGTGTCAAAGCATTCCGCGACGACCAATACAAATTACTCAACCCTGAGTCGTCAATTCACATCTCTCCACACACACACGCCGGATCACTGCGAACGCCCCACTTCGAACGTCACCAACGCTCTTTGACCCAATGCTACAGTGCCTCTGCCGTTCATCTCGAGCAACGAAAAACAGGCCTCCATTGAATCCAGCAAACATCAGCATTAGAAACAGCTATGGACATTACCAACATGCTCAATAGGAAGTCACCTGCGGATGTTGCGGCCGCCGCCGAGCGTCAGTTCCAGCACCAGATGGCGCAAGGCGTCAGCTACCCTTCACCAACTTCTACGACGTCTCCCACAGATCAACACCCAATATCAATGCTTGGTCGAGGGTACCCGGAGCGAGCGTTCGACAATGGATACAGTGCGCAACAGCACGAAGGCGTGCATCAGGAAGAGGTCTTGGGCAGCACCAACAATACCCAAAGACATGGGAGTAGCGCTTCAGTCAAAGCATTCGCATGTACAACTTGTGGGAAAGGCTTTGCGAGGAGAAGTGATCTGGCTCGCCATGGTAAGATTTCATGATTACTCCTATCACCCTCGGACTGACTTGGTCTTGTAGAACGGATACATAGCGGTGATAGGCCGCATGTTTGCCCCGAAACGGGATGCGGCAAACCCTTCATACAACGGTCTGCCTTGACTGTACACATGCGCGTTCACTCTGGCGAGAAGCCTCATATGTGTGAACGATGTGGTAAGGTATGGTCTATCGATACTATTGATACGATATCTATCTGTACTAATGTTTGGTGCAGCCATTCAGCGATTCGAGTTCGCTCGCCAGACATCGTCGGATACATTCGGGAAAAAGACCATACAAATGTCCCTTCGCCGATTGTCAGAAGACCTTCACTCGCCGAACTACCTTGACACGACACCAAAATCACCATACGGGCACAGTCGAAGAGGCTGCTGTCGCAACCGCTGCAGCGCTCGCTACTCGCACATCCGGAGTCCGTGATCGGGCTGGTTCTGACGGCAGTAACTGTACGGACGCTGTATCAATGGTATCTAGCACAACAAGAACGCCATCTCCTGGCGAGAGACACGACTCGCTCTCCCCAAACAGTGACGTGCCCCACATGCCATTCCTCACTCGCCAAAGCCTCTCTTACGCTTCCGGCGAATCATTGCCTCCATTCAACGACTCCTTGCCGCCCCATTTGCGACCGGGCTTGCAACAGCCATCGCCACGCTCGTCCCCTGCTGCCAGCTCGCCCACACTTTCGGCCTTTGGCGGCAGCAACTATGTTCACAGACCATCCTTGACCTCACACCCTATGCTTCCGGTCCTCGAACCACCTACATATCACGACCTGCGTCAGTCCAGTAGCGGTAGTGGGAGTCCACATCTGGGGGGCACCCCTGGATGGAATTCTCCTGTGCATCCCATCGGTTTGCCGTCGCCAGGTACATCTGATGTTGGCTTCAATTACCCAGATCCACCTTACTCTTCCAACCAACACCTCTACTACCCCAATTCCAACATGCGACGGCCGCAGAGCACGGAGCCTGATCAGTACGAGTTGAAACCTCGGCTGCCAACCAGTGGTGGGATCTGGACAGGGAGCATGGGTTGACATTTACTTTACAAGGCCTTTTGCTCTTCTCGCATGCGCTTTTCCGTTTCTTTGCCTACTTGCTCCGTCTTCGAAATACCCACTTTATGATTGTCTACGGTCGTATATCTTATGGCATCCTTTCCGTTCACTCTGCTGGCAGACTCCTTTTTCTTTTCCGCTTCGCTAAGCGTGGAGTTTATTAGGCAATACTACTGTATCATTATATCCTAGAGACTAGCGATGGTCGGGAGGCACAGCGTTAGAATACTGGCAGATGTTATAGAATCATGTAACGATTCCTCAACCCTATATCTGCGCGGCCCGTATGTGAATTCTTGCTGTGCTATTTCAGGAAACGTAGGATGGGGGCTTGGATGGTGGGATTCAGTACCTTGCATTCTTTCCCTTGGCATTCTATTCCTGTGAACTAATTCACCTTTCCTTCCTCTGCTGACGTGTGCTTTCTACAAGCGACTAAAAACCCAATCAGGATGGGCAGGATCGGATTCTACAGCTTGCAGCTCTTAATAAGCCCATCCCGTTACTGGAGTCTGAGGCAAAAAGCTATGGCGATCGCTCATCATCCTTCCTGGCGCTTGGGGATATGTGTTCCACACGTGGTTTATCAATAATAATAGAGCGTAGTGAGGACGGTGCAGGATTGGATCCTAGCTCGCAGCTTCGAAAAGTCTCATCCCGATCCTAGCTCCTTCCACCTGCCGCAGTTAGGGGAGTGGTTTCAGCTTCTAGAATTCTCACCCATATCGGGATTGTAAGACATGCTGTTGTACGATCTTATATCAGTCGAGTGGGCGAGATACGTACGATTTGCGAATGGATTAGTCCTGTACGTATTGCACGAAGGGGCCGAGTCGAGATGGCAACCATGATATATGGGTAAGGGTGTGAAGGGGCGCAAGCTGATGTTTTGTGAGGGTTCGATACTGGTGGGGTTTTGGAATGTTGGTCTGATGGTGGTTGTTTTTGGGGGTTTGATGGGTACGGGGAATGATTGCATGAGGGAGATGGTGGGGGAAAAAGAGAATTTATTGTGATGGTTTGGGAGGGTAGGGGAGCAATGTTTGAAGCATGTCTTTTGATATTGGTTTGGCATGGAGATAGTATGGAAGGCTGTGGGTTTATGTTGGCTTTGAAATCTGCTGACGGGAAAGGATATCGATGAACGGACTGCCAATGTTAGAAGGCTTCGTGCATTTGGGTATTCCTTATTTTCGACGCAGATAGTCAAGAATGTGCTTCTGGTCTGATACGTGGGGTCTTGGAATTGGTATCTTATGTAACGAAATTTCATGTCGATACAATCCTTCAAGCGGCTTACGAGGTTTGACCTTCATTCCGTCGTAGGGCACACTGCTGCACCCAAATGGGATCATCTGCCGATTGTCCCATTCCCAGCCGCCTGGAGGTCCGGTACCAGATCCTTGGCCCATACCAGATTTCCTCGATGGCCATCTGGACGCGGGTATCGCATTGATTGCAGTACTTCTTAGGGTCGCCTCGCTGCGATAGTACATATCTGTCAATCGGACTTTCGATTTTGACCGGATGCAGGAAGTTGTAGGTGGCATCGACGAAGAATTCGTCATTTGATTTCATGTGAGGACACAGCCAAATCTTTGGTCGTTCTAGCGTTCTTCGAAGGCTATGTCTTGACTTAACGTCCTTGCAAAATGGAAACGACCCAAGGAATAATGTCCAGTTCACATGTAATACCATCTCGCTTAGTCGCTCGGGGGAATCGATAGCTGAATACTTGAGGTAGGCAGTGGCCACGAAGTCGACGTCGATTTCCCCATTCCTGACGAAACACGCTTGTGAGCTGAGACGAGGCCGAAGCATGTGTCGATGAGGCTCTGGGAAAGCGTGAATAATTTCGCCAGTCTTCGTACCTGGCAGACCGATGAATCGTTGGAAGGTGTCGAAGGAAAGAGTCTGATGCGGACAGAGTCGAACATAGTACTCATGGTCTTGATCCGTGGGGTCATTCACCACGCTCATCGAACTCGAAGAGACCGTTGATTGTGGGTGTGATAGAGGCTGTGTATCCGTCATGATTGTTACCAAGCGATATCAAGTTTCAGTGCTAAGTCGACCGGGTTGAGGTGTGGGATTTGAGGAGTGATGGGAGTTTAGGAGGACTGCCCTCGTCCAGTCTTTTGGAACGAGTATTGAGGAGTGTTGCATGAAGGATGGGCAGTAGAAGAACCGAAGTGGAAGATGAAGAACTAATGCTTAATATGGAGAATGACGGCTCCATTCCCCTCCTGAGTGATCAGTCAGGCGACCTGTCGGCAGGCACAAGCTGGCCCAGTCGGATGCGTTTGGCGTATCTACTGACCGTGCTAGCCGAAATCTGCTGAGCTCCAGTGGCCTGCGTATGGAATGTTCTCGCACTTCCATGCTTAAGGATCGATCATGCCTCGAATATACTGCACCCCACAGCAAAGACCCCTCTGCGCTCGCGCAGACGGGTCTTCGCTGCCACTCCCATTGTCATCCGTCATCAAAACACACTGTCGCTGCCAGTCGTCATCATCCTCCCACAGCCCTAGCCCGAGTTGTCGCTTCGTATTGATTCGTAAACAAGCTTCAAGTTCCTGCATAGGTCTTTCTGTCAGGCATCTCACCTGGAAAGTGGTACGGCAAGAAGCGCAATGAGTTTTGATGCCTTCCAAGCCGCTGTTCGTACGTCCGCCTTGGTTCTGCTTCAGTAGGCGAGACATGGCACTAATTACCCAGTTATTGCATAGTTCTGAGTGCGGGCACAGCCATACGTTGGATTTTTCTAGCATATGACGCATATCATCCTTTGAGTAATCACTATATTTCAACCGAGAAATCACCGCTTCCCAGCTGGCGGACAGCTCGAAGCCGGGCTCAGAACGCGCTGAGTTACGGAAGTAGACATGCGAGTAAGATTGGGGCTTGGTGTCGTCTTCGACTTTGCAGTCATGGGATGGGTAAAGCTTCACCAACACGTCGAGGCTGCGTTCTTCTTTGAGAAGTCGAGTGATGGCCACTTGCTGTAGCTGCTGGAATGATAGCGTGTGATGCGGGCATATGCGAACGTGAGTTGCGGGCTCTCTGGTGTTGGTGGTGTCAGCGCTTTTGCCCGAACCGTCCGGAGTTTTGGAGGCTGCAGTTTGTGCCGGCGCTTCAACCTGGTCTTCATTGGTGGAAGACATATCAGCGACCCTCTTAGACAAAGCCAGACTCGATGGAATTGAGGCATGAGCAAAATTGAGCGTCATATTGCGAATGTTGATGCTGGTTGGTATGTTGTTGCATAACTTTAAATTGTTGTGGAGCTCAATTAGGGTAACGGACGTAAGTCTCCTTCACTTCGACACATCGGATCCGGCATGAGAAGTTCCATAACACCCAAGGCTCCAACTTCCTCAACCACTGTCGGAGATTCACGCTCAGGATCCTTCCCAGTCTTATCCGGCACCAAGTATAGAGTCTACGGAGTTTATCAGATATCCGGTATATTGAGAATATAGGCGTTCCGTCCTCGCAACGAGCGCTCCACCCAACTAGGTGGAATCGAGCCTAGAAACCGACTTCAAATCTTAGACCTTTTTAGTACGCACTATAATGACTGCCGTTGATCGTTGACGAGGAGTGATCCATACATGGATTGACTCAGCGTCTGGGCGGTTGCCTTGACTATCATCTTGAAGGGGATCTGGTCTTCCAGGATGGAATAAGCTGGCTTACTTCTTCGCTCTTTCCCGGCGCCTTCGTCTCCGTATAGTCTAGACTAACTTGTATGCTTCAGGTAACGCCAAGAATGCCCTGGCATGATGCTATCCTCGTCGAAGGTGCTGTTGATCATTCACAGATGAACGGAACATGAGTTCGGCCGCTCAAGATCTCGATCTCAGAGGTTGCAGTCCAAAGCGTGTAACGGCTACGATGCCTTGCCATGGCAGGCAATTGTCCGGAGACCCTAAGAGTGTTAAAGCTCTGAGGCAGATGATACTTGGCTCAATGAGTCCTGTTGGATATGGAAAATGCACTCGTCTACCATGTGCTGCAATCACGGCAAGGAATTTTCAGAAGCGGAGCTCAGGAGGTATATAACAGGGTAGAAATGTGGGATGTGTTCCTTGTGAAGATGCAAGATACATGGCCTCATAGACAGCCTTAGGGCTCTCGGGCTGTGATCTGGGGTTCCCCACCAACCATATGTAGTTAGTATGCTTGGCGTGCCGTTTTCGTCTGAGTTTGGGCCAGGGACAGTCCTACATAGGCATGCCTCGTTCGCCTTACTGTCTGTTCAATTGATCCAACAACAGAGTGCCTCGACGATTTGGAAATTTACTCGGGTACACGAAGAGCCCGCAGGATAGACTTTGCTTTAATACAATCAAGCAGACGAGGGATTCACAATGTTCTGCCCATAGCTCTTGGTCAGGAACGTCGTTGTTGTTGTACTAGCGGTTTTACTTCATATATTGTGGGTCAACATGGTGAGTAACTTTCTCTGCAATTCTGTTGATACGGGTCTCTCCATGTTGTGTTCACAATTCGATTGAAGTGGGCGTAATATCTTGATCCCAGCCGCCTTTCCTCTCACAAAGCGCGGGAGATAATCGGTGGCTTTCTGCTGATCATTCAGTCTACCCCTTACTACTTAAAAGGCGCTCGAGCCCCCGCGAAGATACAAATTCGAGTACTTTGCTTCGGGGCTTCAGTCACCGCAGGCTGGAGCTCATACGGCGCTCATTACTATCCATACTCGACAAGGCTATCAGCCCGTTTAGCAGACGAGCTGCCGACGTCACATTTCAGCATTGACGTTGATGGAGGTAGGTTTACTCCACCTTGGGGACTTTTTCTTCTAAAGATTCCGAATTGTGTGATGTGTTTTGGGGGCCTCATTACCATCTATTCACGGTTCCAGATGCGATCTTGAATCAATACTAACGTAAAAAACATCAAAAGCTCCAGGAGACATGGTGTTGCGTGGCCAGTACATGAATCGCATAAAGAAAGATATGGAAGATGCTAAAATCACCTACGACTGGGTCATCATCCAGGCCGGAGGCAATGACCTAGCCTGGAACAACACGCCGGAGACGATTTTCGAAGGACTTAAGGCCGTGTGGGAGATTCCTCTGAAAGCAGGTGCAAAGGTGATGTGGGTACTTCAAGCCTCCTGTTTCCTTTCTCCTACCGGTGTTGAGACATGAGTGATATACGGGGCGAATCTCCTCCCTCATTCCTACATTAGGACTCGCCATAAAATGTAGTACTGACTGTAAGTCTTCATCAGGGCTCTGACTGTGACGGAACATGCCAACTCCAGTGATCGAATGAAGCAGAAATTTGAAACCCTGAACTCCCTAATATCTAATTATCAACGGAATGGATTCTACACCACAGAACTCGCCAAGGCAATCCCATGGACTGGGATGGAGGAGACTGAGCGAACTAGAATTTGGGAGTACGTCTTCTCGTAGTCCATCGTTCCTCTTCTGCATCAGATGGTGTGAACGGACCGTGTCCTGGAAGCATCTCGCTCTCGTACACCAGCGCTGCTTGATAACACTTTGGGACTTTCGGATTGCCTTTGATCGAAGGCGATGCTGACAGAGAATCTTGCGTAGTGATGGCGTACATCTGACAAAGGAGGGATATGAGTTGATGGGGGACACTATTGCCGATCGTCTGATAGGGATCATCAAGCCGCCAGGTATGTTGATGCCAATGCATCTCGCACTTTTGCCATGGCTAAATTTACAGCTAGAACGAGAATCGAAAATATAGACTGCTACAAGTTTACCATAGCATTCACGCGCCCTGTTCTCATATCATGGTACTTCCCAGGATGTAGTCTCAAACGCGTTCATCCTTGCGATGTATTCCTCTCCTCTCCCCCTCCAGTCCTTTATCCAACATACCCCCTCCTAGCAACATACTCTTCATGCTTTGATCTCTCCTTTTTGTGCTCAAATCTGGGAATCAACCTGCCGCATGTGGCCTCCGTCCCTTAATGATTGCGAAGAAGTTGTCCAAACTTCTTACGCAACTGACGGCTTTCGATTACTCTGGTCCCAACTGGGCTCGACCAAGTATACTCCTCTTCTTGATCTCGGCTCGGGCATCTCTAGAAAAGCTTGTTACCCCCGGCCCCCGGCGTAGATTGAGAGCGTAGCTCTTGAGTGGAAAAGCTTAATGTATAGATGGCAATGATCCTCCCCTCGGATGAAAACCCCTCCCCACCGACATCCCTCTGTGGAGCTGCCGTCTTGTGAGGCCACGTACTAAGTGCTTGCCAGTCGTTCCTCAATCACAGCGACAATCTCATGCCAATCGCACATTGCTCCCTGTCCGACATCGCCACACGCTAATTCTTTTACCTGGGGCGACAGTACTTCAAACCATTCCCATTCCTTGACAAGTATCGCTACTTGCTTTGCCGTGATAGGATTCTCCCACATCATCTGGTTCATCGCTGGCGCTGCAATAATCGTACGCTTCACGTCCCAAGCGCGAATAACATTGGTCAGGAGGTCGTCGCAGAGACCCCCTGTGGTCTTTGCCAGAAGATTCGCGGACATTGGGACTATCGCGAGGAGGTGAGCCCAACGACGGAGTTCTATATGTAATATCTTTGAATTCCTGGTCCATGGAACGATCCACTCGTCCTCGTCGAGATAAATGCCATCCACGTTGGGGAGTAAAGCCAGGGATGCAAGAGTAGGCTGCTCTGGAGACTGACCAGCAAGAAAGAGAGCTGCCGCTTTGGTGACGATGATTCGAATCGAGAGATTGGGGTGGCTCATAAACGAGGAAACGATCAGGGGTAGTTTGATGGTGGCAACGGAGCCACTTGCGGCTAAAAGCAGATGCTTTTTGCCATCCTTAATGGCGTCTGAGACGACTGCTGCTGGAACTCGAGACTGTTTTTGGACGTCTGCTTCGTGTCTTGTTGCCATGGTCATCTCGACTTTTCTGACAGAAGGTTTGCGTCAGCCCTCAGACGGTCGGTGCGAAATCAGTTCCAAAGCTATGCTCCGTCATGTCTCAGCAAAAATTGACACAGGGTACACCCAGGTTATTAGTATAATAAAGATAGATAAGATCGTCGAGAGGTTGATGGTAGTCTGTGATCTTTTTGTAGGACCGTTTTAGTGTCTGGATGTGGGAATTTGTCAGCGAGCTGTACGCTTGCCTTGCCTGGGGTGCCACCGGCCAAGCTCACTGCTGAGCGCCTCACGATCTTAGTCCTGGTGTTACCACCATTCTGACATGGCATGAAATCAAAGGATCAGTATGATACACTATGTATGTCGAAAAAACTTTTACGGGCGATTGCTTAAATGCAATGCCAAGGGATGAAGGATCTGATAAGATAAGGAGTCACGTGATCCTCAATGTCAGCCCAATCGTCAGTAGTGTTCGCCAGACATTCATGCACCAATGACAGTTATTTATTGTGAGAGTCAGATCTATTGATTGACATCAGCTATCCTCGGAGCTAAGCTTTCAGTGAATCCGGCTCTGAATAGGTACTTGATACGGCCTGAATATATGCTAAAAGTTCTGGCTGCGGCTGAGTGGCAACTTGACTGCGAGTGGCCTAGAAACATGACAATGAATAAGAAGCGTGATAGATCCCGGATACTAGCCCAAATTGTTGACTGTCTTTGACAGCAGCGTGCAATTCTCCGAGTTGTATACCACGAACGGCTGCCTCGGCAATTCACTGTGCTTTCTCAGTGCAACACGCGGTTTCTCTTTTCTCTCCTCGAATGCTCATGCACATCACGTCACCCTCTATTTTCGTTATATCTCCGTGCAAACTTGCTATGCTTCGAAGATAAGGCATAGGCAACGGAGTGAACGAATTGATTAACCTGCGGCTGATGTCATTTCCCCAAGGAATTTGAGATGATATCTTTCGGCAGTGCTTTTCATATCATAACATTAACGCCAAGGTACGGCAGGCTATTGTAAATATGAGGGCGTAGACCGGACATAGTAATCTGTGCCGTCAAGCAGATTCGACTCCACGAGAGGACTTTCATCTTTCAAGTCTCCAGCCGCTACCGTTCATCTCGACCAAGCCAAGACATAGCAGATCGCACGAAGAACGTCGATTTCTAGATTGATAACATTCTGTCACATCGCAGTGATCATACTTCAAGGAAGCGTTGCTGGTAGCGGATATCCAAAGATGTCAGTATTTAGGAAACCATCTCTCGCAAATTCAACGGGACTTATCGTAACGTTCCTGAACCCTCCCGTGACCGTTCGCTCTCCTTTCCTTGAACGGGTTTTCCTGAGTCGCTGAGAGACTTTTGGGGATCTTAGAATCTGGTCTTTCAGGTCGAAGGCCTGCCCGGAAAGTCAAGGCAGTGCAAGCAGGACCTAAAAAGCCAGCCAGCAACAGCCACGTCTACCCTCACCCGTGACGTTTTGAATTTTTCAGATTTAGATGTTGAATTGGCAAACCAGTTGACAAGAGACCTTCTTGTTGCGTTGTGTTTCGCCCCCAGGATTATGCGATCGAGAACGCGCGACTGGCAGCGGGGGGTTACACGATGTCATGTACCTACGCTCGAACGTCGCTGCCTCATCGATCGATTAAGAACAAGTCGGAACAGAGCCATATCGCAATTGGTTCGAATCGCTGCAATCTTGATAGCGGCAAAAAGTACAGCTATTTGCGCGCATCTTCCAGATACCCACGCTGGCTGTACATCATCCTCGCTCGCATCCTCTCGGCTTCGAAGAACAGTAATTTCCAGGCTGTGTTGCATTGAGGCGCGCTTCGGGGTTCATGATTGAAGACAGACGTCAAAACGCAGTCTACCAATGCAACGCTATCATCCCACGTTGCTGTGAACAGAGCGACGACGAACCTGCGGCAATACATGGCATATGCAACTCATCGAACAGACCAAAAGAACATACATGCTAAGCGCGCTTCGCTTGATAATGTGTTCCCAGCGAGGAGCCTTCCAGCGTTTGCGAGTTTCCATTCCGTTTCTCCGAGTAATTGAGGGTGAGCAGCTCCTGCGGTACCGGAACGCTGTGCACGTCCACATCAAGAAAATAAAGAAGATGCACAGCCTACTTGATCGTCCTCCTGCACCAGCGCTTGTGGGCCGACATGGGCCTAGTCATGTAAGACTATTCGCATCGAGCTCAAGCAGGGATATTATGATTCCTGCTTTCCTGCAGCTTACAGAATGCTAGAATTCACCCGCAGAAATGTTCGACTCGCAGTTTCGAAAGACATGCTCCATGATAATCATACAATGACGACACAGTCTTCGAACCAATTTGGAGCGTCTAGGTTGGAGCAGATCTCGATTGTGAGAAGATTGATAAACCACGTGGACAGAGACGGGCTCAATCCTCCAAACGGCTCTTGATATATACACCAACGTACAAGTCGGCTCGAGTAGCAGCTGCAGAGCATACACAGCGCACATCGAAAAGCTCGCTTACCATGCTGTACCCGCCTCCGCATTTTATATCCCGACAATGTCTTTATTCGCGCATGAAGAGAACGCCTTTCCCATGGTCTGCCGGTGGCATCTTTGTATCCGTTCACGGTGGGGCTAAGCTGCTTTCGACAACCTTTGTTAGTTTACGCCATCATGTACGGCAAATACATCTTCACCTTTGATTTCTTCGTCTTCGCAAGTTTCTCTGTGTCGGCACAAGTGTCGATCACACAGCCTTCGAGCCAAGAGTGCGCCAGTACTCTTGGTAACGGCACTTGCCCTGAATGCGTCTCCCGGTGTGCGAGTGCTGTGCTTCTATGCGCGGCCACATGTGCTAGGAGGCCAGGGCAATGCAACGTATCTTCCATGGTCACATGTTGAAGGCGGATGTCATGGAATGACCAAGGGTTCAGGCATGTCTCCAGAAGTCCTCTTCCTGGGGCGGGTGGAAAACATGCATCCCAGAATGTTTCTCTGTTTCGGACCCTGATTCCGTAGCTTGCTTGTCCTCCCTCCCAGGGGTCTTGAACAGCAGCTCTATCGAGGGCTCCACCACGCCAGCAAACCTCTCCAGCCCAGACCCCAACGGTCCGCCGCAGATCGTAATTATACCCGGTTGGACCTACAGAGGCTGCTGGAGCGACGACCCACTCGACCGCACGCTGGTCGCGAAGAAGTACCGAGGATCGCTTACAGTCCAACGTTGTGCTATTGTCTGCAAAGGGTACAAGTACTTTGGCGTAGAGTATAGCAATGAGTCAGTCTACCCTGATGAATGTTTCGATCCCATTGTCCGAATGTACGCTAGTTGATACTCTGTAGGTGTTATTGTGGGAACGTCGTCGCTTTCGACTCTAAAAAACTACCAGATACAGTGTGTAGGAACGTCTGTAGTGGAGACTATTCAGAGGTTTGCAGTGGGAAGGACTCCTTGAGCATGTACGAGGCAGATAAGGTTGATATCGCCACCATTGAAAATTCGACTTTGGCAGTGGGGGTTGTGCGACATTCGACTGTGTCAGCAATTCCTCTCTCTGGCCTGAATCCTAGCCCTTCAACGCCAGCAAGCCCACCGCATATCGTCACAATACCACGATGGACCTATCGAGGCTGCTGGACGGACAGCGCGATCGACAGGACACTGATTGGGAAGAAATGGAAAGGCTCTTTGACGGTACGGCGGTGTGCGATTGTGTGCAGTGGGTACAGACACGTTAAGCTTGTATAAGACTGATAAGTTTCCAACAATTGGGACGGCTTGAGAGGTTGAACATGGGAAAGGATGGCAGCGAGGTTGGCAGGGAGAAGTAGGCAGGGCTGGGCTGGGCTATCTATT
>JAABUW010002049.1_pt1 | contig 31504 bp, 25 predicted proteins | sample 5560081 | NCBI WGS metagenome assembly JAABUW01 (sample SAMN10711882, study PRJNA513363) | rock metagenome | isolation source: Antarctica rocks | place: Antarctica: Victoria Land, Knobhead sud | reverse complement strand
CTGTTCATTGGTGGTAAATCGGCGCTTACGTTGCCGGTAAGGTGGCCAGAGGAAGAGTGCGATGTCTCGAAAGTCTAGGAGACCGAAACGCTGTGGTTTGTGATCTGGCGTGTTTGGTCCTAGGATTGCAGGATGTGATTGAGTATTGTCGATGGATTTAGGACGAGCAATTGGATCTACTTCGAGCCTCTCAGAGTCAGGTGTGGCCGGCCATTTTCTCTCCAATCTTTCGTTCCTCCTGCGAACGTATTTTGAGCCTTGAGACAGAGACTCGCCCTGGCCGATTGCCAGCAGGCTGAATGATTCGGAGTCAGCATGTCGTCCTCAATGCATGGTCTTGATTGAGAAGTATGATGAGTGAACAGACACCTTGGAAAGTGATCTGCGACCCCATCGAGATTACGACAAGGCAATGAACGGAGCGAAACCTCGACTTACCTCGCAGCTGCCCTGCCACGGGGGCTTGGAGTCCTAGGCTTCTTTGGCTCCTTCGCCTTCGCCTTACCCATAATGTCTGTCACGTTAATAGCTATCAGTATAAATAATTGCGTCTGAAGATGCGATTGTTGTAGACTCACAGATGGGGTCATCCCGGATCTGGTTCATCATAGTGGCACCAAAGGTAGAAGGTGCGACTCGGAGAAGTTGATTACCAGGGTACGATCCAAATGAGAAGAGATAGGCGGATAGGATCTTATGAAAGAGTTAAAGCCCTTGCACGGACCTCGAAACGATGTTGAAGAATTCGGAAGGAGCTTTGGAAATTGCTGACCATTTGACAATCGAGGTTGTCGAGAATTGCAGACTGCCATGCTTGCTCTACGGAAGATGAAGAGCATTATTTGTGTCACTTCAAGATCAATATGGCTGGGCGCTTCGTGTGCCAAGACGAAATGGGCACGTAAACAAAGAGATCAAGAGCTATCAATTGAAACCGGCCACAGCGGAGCAAGGATTCGAAGCAAGAGCAGAAACCGGTGATGATTCGAGAGCAAATTGAGAGCAAAGGAACAAAAAGATGATCTTATACCTGACGTTAAGCCGGCACCACCCCTCTCTGTAGGTAGAATCTCGGCAAGGAAACGAAACGGCAAAATGCTCACAGCACGAATCCTATTCTTTTCTGGGGAGTAGATGAGCAGAAGGTGCACTACGCCCGAAAACCTTGGGGTCTCTTTCGACTGGCGGACCGAATGGTGACCCACACCCGTGTATGCTGTACTGAGACAATCAGTGTTGATTGGGTTTTGACAGCAATTTCAGCCAAGGTAATGCATTGCAGTGAATGCGTAACTCAAGCTAAACACCAAAAGCTCGAAAGTGAAAGCTGTTCAGAGACATTACATGGTAAACACGTCACAGAAATAGCTCTCACAGTCCACCAAAGCCACCCATTTGCGGTTTTCGTTTCGTTACCCGAACAAGAGTGGTAGTTTCGAAGGAGAGGGCAGAGATGTTAAGGTTCGGAGGGCGCAAAATCCACATTTATCGGGTTATCATTCTCTGATAAATAACGCCTGGTCCTGGCTCCTTCGGTATTATGCGTTTCTTCAGATGTGGCAACTCGTTGAATATACGGCCACGGTCTTCATTGCAAGCTTCCTAACCACGCATGCTAAGCTATGAGGTGAAACCGTCGCTCTCTTCGCGCACACTAGAATCCAGAGCCCTGAAGTGCAAGCTGCCGTCAATCAGAAATCGCCACCATTCAATACGGCACGATATCGAAATTTCCTCTCCTCTTTCTGCCACTCCTGCGGCTTACACGCCTCGCTCAACCATACGTCCAGCAAAGTCCTCAACGAGTCCTCGAACCCCTCGTTACGCTCCCACTCAAAGGCGTACGTATGTTCGCCTTGTCTCAGAAAATTCCAAAGGTCGACAACGTGCTGCTCCCTCAAGTGCTGGATATCTGGGATCACATCTCGGTATTTATATCTGAATACCATGCAGCATTCCACCCTTGTCAATCTTGTCTTCTGAGCCCAGAAAGCTATCATCCAGTGTGTGAACCAGGGTGTGTTCTTGGGGACGAATGTGTTGGGACTCTCTGGGAAGATACTATCGTATTTGTCGCCGGTAGCTAAGAGGTAATGGTTGTCGATGACTGATGGGTGCTGATAGTGCCACGGCCTGGAGATAGGAGGATGATAGCTGGAAGGCCATCCTAGACCGAGTCTACCTGCGGTACTACTCGGAACTAAAGTCAATTAGCGTTAGCTCGAATCACGGATAAAGCGTTCTATAGGAGGACTCGCAATGACTGTTGCCATCGTTACCAACATCTCCAGACGGAGACTGACGCCGGGATGGTTTGGCTGTCGATTCACCCGAAGCATTCCCAGAAAATTCAACTTCTCGAGAGGGAGATTGCCGCGGTGTTGCCTTTGCAGTCGTTTGGCCTGACCCGTACGGGAATGCCGAATCCGGGATATCATATGGGAGGTCTGGGAACGGCTCGTTTGGTGACATTCCTTCTTGAGAGTGTTTGCCTGAGGGATCGATGACTTGGCTTGACCATGGTGTCCTCTCTGGTTCGCTAGCAAGCCGCCCTTGCCATGGCGGTGTTGTAGCTGCCAAAGTATTGTATGCTGACGGGTCAGTGTTTTGATGTTGCCACTGAGGTCCCTCGTCATCAAGTGTCTGGCCTGAATCATCGTAATTTGTCAAAGAAGGGTGCCCAAGCTGGTTCGGCCACCACTCTGCCATTGTGTGGGAAGGGTAGTTTGTATGCGTCTGGTTGCAATCAGACGCTGGATATCTCGCTAAATGTTGACAATTGTTGCTTGTGTTGCACAAAAACAATGACAAAAGTGACAGCTGTGTCAAGGACCAAGATTGACTTAGAGGATGGGCAAATGCTGGTTAACCGTACCGGCTTTGAGCAACGGACGCATCGGTGCAAGATCCCGAAGTGTTAAGAATGCAAGTATAAAGCTCTGACGGAGAGGTGTCCCCGAAGCACATGATCAAGCTCCTGGTTTCTGCACATAACCGTTCATCAAGAGCGCACGTGTTGACTGCCTCTATAGCTACTCCCAGGAAGACATGCATCACGCTGTTTTAGAGCTAGAAGGAAATGGTAAAAAGCTTGGACGTGGATAGGAAGAAGGGGTTCAACATTGTCGCTCACCATCCGACGCCATTTTCTTCATTTTCTTAACTTCAGGTTGGCGAAAAATATATGCTCATAAAGCCAATCATGGCTCATACCTGGCTTGACACAGCCCAGAGATCCCAAAGTGTACTGGACACGAAGATGAGAGCGGTATCCCTTCCGAGCCTGGTCTGGTACTTTTAGGGGCGCTGAATCCTTGAGAGTGTGAAAGTCATAGACGGGTCCTCATTCCCACACAACCCACATAATACTAGCGACAAGCCTGAAGAGTCAGACTCCTGGGCTTGCATGCTTACTCAGCCATTATCTGCTCGAGAATGCCTGAGGACAGGCGAGATCTAAGAGGAACTGGTTCTGGATGTCAAATCTTTGGGGGAGAAAGCTCGTCAATCCCCTATGCCAGAACCGCTTTTCGGCTGTCTCAGATGGCGGCAAGGCAAAGTGAATCCGACTCCGTAGGTGAAGTATGAGATGATGGCGTGATCGGAATTAATCAAGGAACCGGCCTGCCCTGTCCGAAACCAACCAAACCAGCCTCACAACGTGGGTACGTACGTAGGTTCAGGACCGGTCATGTGCTGTTTATAAATACGCTTGTTGCTCGCACCTTCCTCGCGAGCTTCATGACCCCATTCACTTTAGCGCTTGCTATAGATCATGGCACTCTCTATATTCTGTCACACTTCATCAGCTCATTCATTGGTACTGCCACCATCGCCTACTTCTTGGTTTATCCTTTGCCATAGGTCTTACGTTATTCGTAGATAAAATTACTTACTGAATATCTTGACGCCCAATGTTAAATCCAGAGGCTCCCGTCTTCCAGGCGCCTGGAAATTGTGCACCCAGTCAGCCAGCATCCACTACGGCGAAAAATAAATCGGACGTCGTTCAACCTCTCCCTGATCTTATTACGCAGAAAACTACTGTACAGGACGATCGGCCGCGTGTCCTAACGACTCGCAGGGATCCCAATTCTTCTCGAAGACGTCCCAACCAGAAGAGTGAGCGCCGGGCTATCAGCTGGCCTAAGTGCCACCCTCTTTTCCATAACAAACACTACGATGGCGTCCACCCCTCAAAGATACCCGATCTTGTCTGGAAAAAGGAACTCGTTCTTCTCAGTGGGCCAGATCGACTGTGGCTCGAGGTGAAAGATCCCTTCGAAGGCGGTGTATTCGATGCTTCTCGTACGCCTGTGGGTTGAAATCCATCGCCCCTCAGACTTGAAGATCAGCACTGATGATTACCCCTTTCAGTGGTGGAGCCACTGGCTCATCGCATTCGCCCACACAGGCATGATGATGGAAGGACCCGATATATGCGAGGTATACAAGTGGCGATACAAAGACATGATTCCGGGTATTGAGAACATGACTTCAACGGATGAGTGTGAGCTCTGGGTCGCGTTACAGGATGGGCTTCACAAGTACGCTTTCAAGTGGGAAATTGTTGAAATGAGGGAGCTGTGGTACATCTTGAATGATGCTCGGAAGCGGCTGTAGGAGGGCACGCCATGCTGGTGAATGCATGGGATATATGACGGCGATAGAAAGATATTGTAACTCGTGTGATAATGATGGGGAACCGTGATGTGAGCTTGGCGTATGAATCTGTAGTCCGGTGTAACATGGAATGCACCAAATGTTCTCGCAAGACGTCTGGACTCGGTTAGCGGATCAGGCGTCCTACATTGGAGAAGATGATGTCATTATAGACCACCTCACTCGACTGTTGTTCCACTACTACTCTAATCCTTTGGCCTAAGGCGAGGTGCACTGGAAGAGGGATGTTGGGAATAACGTTGAGGTGAGATCCCAGGGTCAACTTGTTCAAGATCCATGTATGTACGACGATTTCCGTGTAGAGTCTTTACATATCAATCTCTTCGTAATCGTAGCTATGGTTAATTGACACAGATAAAGGTACAGGTCTGGTGGAAAAGACGAGGACATTCTCGATGGGAAAAGACAGGAACGACTTTTAGAGATTATTCCATTGCGTCCAGACAGAGTGGCTGATGTCGACGAACAACGCACGCTCTGTTTGTGATGATGTTCCATGGCATTCGAACATGCGGAATTCACTGATGAGGATTCGCTCCCTGAATATACAGATCATATCCCATCGCCCGGGCCAGATCGTTCGAGAATTCCACTTTCAAGGCCACCAACTTCGGCGCCAGCTCCCACCGCTCCGCTTCCAAAATCCTCCTCCTCGCATCCAATTCCGTCGTCTGGGCATCCAGAGTCTTGGTTCGCTCGGCCAGCGCCTCAGTCCTCATCTTCCACTCCTCACCCATCGCCAGTCTCGCTTGCCCAGTCGCCTCCCACTCCTGGCATCGAGCATTCCACTCCTCATCCTTCGCCACCCTGAGCTCATTGCTCGACTGCTGCCATTCCTCGCTCGCCATCAATTCTCTCTCCTTGCCTCGAAACCAGAACGCGTGCTCATGAAAGGGATGGTTGTCGCAGAGCAAGGTTAGGATCTCGGGTACGTGGTATGGCTGCATGAAATGGGTGGTTGGGTCTTTTCTAGCCCAGCGGTAGCGGTAGAGGGCGCAGATTTCCGTGTCGGACAGGTTCATTTCGGTGCAGGCGAAGACGATCTCCCATTGAGAGTACCAGAGCATACACCTGGGATCGAATTGGTGGAACCCTTCTGGATGCTGCTTCCTCTCGACCATACCGTAAGGCACCGTCCAAGGTATGCCTGCAGGCCAACCAGGCGGTGGATGCAAACCCGGCTCGATGTATTTTCGCTCAAATTCGACAGGACGGTCGTAGTGTGTGTTGGACTCAGGGTCGTGCATGCGCGCTGACCAGCTGCAGTGGGGACATCGCTTGAAAATGTTCGTAAACTCGCAGACGTGTCCATCTTCATTGGGTGGCCATTGAGGTAAGCCTAGGCCAGGTGGAGGCGTGGGAGCGAAGTGCTGTGGCGTTGCAACTGGTAGACGGCTGGCGAAGGTTTGTTTGGGGCTCGTGGGTCGGTTGTAGAGGCCTGGATTGGTAGAGTCGTGCGAGAATTTTTCCATACTGCTAATCCACGTTAGATTCTCATTCGCGCTTGTAGCCAAAAGGGATGAGCGACAAGTAGGAATACTTGTTCGAGGAAGGCGATCTCGTACTGTCGATCGGGTGTAGCGTACCCAAGGGCAAGAGCTGTTTTTACTTACACCAGAAAGGGTAGCAAAGTATGAGATTTGTGGGCGCTGTGGTTCTTTGATGTAAATAACCGATGGTGATGTATAGCAAACAAAGCGATGTGCGAGATGTTTGAGCAACAAAGAGTATCACGAGTGTTCAAAAGGTACAATTGCGTGCAATCATGAATCAAGCATTTAGATTGGTGGAGAGGATACTTGAGTCTGTCCTTGTCGTCAACACACAGCGTGATCTTCGTCCTCATGGTGAAGCGGAAGCTGTTTACGAAACATGCTTTAGCGTCACTAGGACCCTGAGTGATCTTGTACTACTCGAGGAGCGGTCCCTGTCCCAAAGTACTCTCAGATGCCATGCAGCGGTTTACGATGATCGAATCTGCATCAGCACCCACGATACTGGGTACAATGCAATGTCCATCCGGCGATCCGCAATCTCTACTCTGAACTCGAGAGCTTCCAATTGCCAGTAATCAGATTATGGAAGTGGCTAATTTTGGTTTGCAGGCCATGGTGGACGAAGCTGAGGACTCAATCCGGGTTGGGGTCTTGGAGACCTAGACAAATTCGAACACTGTATCTTTTAGAGACGCCTAGTAGCAAGGAGCTTGATACTGTGACTGCTGCTGCTTCTGTGACTGCGCCAACAAGCTCTCACCCTTGAGCCATCCATGGATTCCAATGCAGAGGCATTGTGATGAATTTCTTGGATTCGCATTGTTCTGAGACAAGGAATTTTGGAGTTGAAATTGAATGTGCCCTTGTTCGTAGGAGTCAATGATGGGCAGCCGTCAAGATACGAAACAATGCTCTGTGCTACATATCAACCATCAACAACCTCGATCCTCGACTTTACCATCCGAGCAGTATTGAATACCCTTGCAAAGCAGGCACTCCTTTTCGAACACCGCATAAGAACACGCCTACATTCATAATCCAACATCTCAAAAGCGAAATGTGCCAAGTCATTGACTACTTCCATGTCCATTGTCAGCATACTTTCCGCTATCGCCTTGTCAATCGTTGTCCAACAGGCTTCTCTCCCACAGCGGGATGTTGCAAGGCCAACGAAAACCTAGTTATTGGCGAACGACCATTCTATCGCCCTCGGTGGTGTACAGGTTGCAGGGATGTACGCGCGAGAACAATTCAGCAAGTATACGAGATATACGAGCAAGAGGCCCACGCCGAAGGAGAAAGGCAAGGATGGTCCGACCAGATGATTAGAAGCGTTGTCGAAAGAGTTAGACGGGATCGATACAAGGAGGAGTACAATTTCTCGCTAGCACTTGCAGAGGTCGAGGATCGAGAAGAATCTGCGGGTACGATGAATTGGCCACGGGATCTCGACTGCTTGGATGATAGCGAATTCGAAGAACATCGGCAGAAGCTGAGTGACGACGAGGAAAATCGCGCTATGTGAGACGACTCTGGAAGCGAAAATTGTCATTCAGTCTCGTCAGCAGATTTTGGCTCTGGTGACGAAAGCAGTGAACCCGACGCTGAAGCCTTGCCCCATTTCGGTTTTTTTCGGAGTTCGCTTCGAGGTCGGGGTCCCGAACTCGAGGTGTGGTCTGACGTTAGCAGCGATGGTGAGGATTCTTTCAACCAAGCAGGGTTTGACAACGAGGATGGCTGTGATTCCGATGACGCTGACAGGATGGACATCTGCGACAGCGAAAACGGAGAACATCACAATCGGGCAGCTGACATCAGTTATGATCATCGTGGTTCCATGATTGACGCCGAGGATAGTTGTGACGAGCCAGAGATTCGCTCTGATGACCTCGATGATGACCTCGATGATGACCTTGATGGTTACGAAGCTGATATAGAGGACAGCTGTGATCATCCGAACAGTCTTTTGGCGGTCAAGTATGACGGCTCAGACGCTGACATTGAGGATAATTGTTCCGCTTCGGGGGATGAGTCCAGTTACGGAAAGCAAGCCATGGTTGTGGACTAGTTCAAGAATGATATAATATAACATCAAGCGTATTGACCTGCGGTGGCTGTTGGGTTGCATATGCTAGTAAACGTGTTCGTATAGGGCCAATTTTGGCATGACTGATGTGCTCTGATATGTATACTGAGAGACGTGATGTAACGTTGCTTCACCAAACACACGTGACTTAGTTGAACAAGAGGCTTCCTAAATGATCCACGGGAAGGAGTCGAGCGAACAAGGTATTTCTTCATACATTTACGTTGTTCAACATTGCATCCACAGCGGGCGCGTGCCTGATGACGGACGCGGACGGAGACGCGGCGGCAGCGCGCAACCTGCAGCAGCAAAAGCACGCTGGCGAGCTTCAATTGTGGTTGGCTCATTGCGCTAAACCGTACAGAGATGATCCACCATCCTAGCGCGGCCAAGAGTTTCTCCGAAACTGTTTCCATCCCCAACCTCTTTCTTTTTCAACCCACTCACCGCCGTCAAACGCCTTAGAAGTCAGGCGCGCGACCGCGAGACTCTCGCGATGTTTTGTTCCGGCGGCCGTCTCTTGCGTTATTTCTCGCTCTAAGAGCCCTGATCCACGATGCTTCTCAGTGCACAAGCTGTGAGTCACAGTCGCGTTCGTGTTTTGTTCTCTAGAAGGCGGGGGATGGGTGGATGATGCGGTCTCTTTATCTCTAGAGGGGATGCCTCATTCTTCTTAGGCATTCCTACATGGTTGGCAAATTCAATTCCACTCAGTGACATAATGAATTCAATGTCTTTCACGATTTAATGCAATTGACGTCTTTCATGCGACATATTCGACTCGACATACTCAATTGAAACGATCGCGCTCAACGGAAAGAACCTGATCGTGTCACCCTTCAGCTGGCTGTTGGCAGGAGCTCTAGTAGGTCTTCGGGCTTCGAACGAGTCGTTCAATGTCTGACCATTGTTTCTGCCTTAAGAAAGTCCTTTTCTCGAAAGATATGCTTCGTCGTAATGTCTACAAAAGCGTTTCTCCAATTCTGGTGGACCGACAAGACTCGAGATACATTCCTGTCCTTCGTCCCAAAGGATGACCTGGCTTCTCTTCGTTTGGCCTGCCATGATTTCGGCGTTCGCGCTGCACCAGCACTTTTCAAAGAGACCGAGATCACCTTCCGAGCGAGCGTCTTCACCAAGCCGGTGCGAATGGCAGCCTTAGGCCGGATAGGCCATCACGTCCGGACGTTGAGGTTCATCATCCCCCATGGTACTGAGACGTTCCTACCACCCCTTCTAGATCCAATCACTGGCGAGGAGTGCTCCTTCATCTACGAACCCTACATCCAGTCGACGCGAGACTCTGCATCGCGACTGAGTGTGCCTACGTACGGGAGCTGGGAGATGACCGATATGCTGGTCAAGCAGTACCCACCACTGTTCCACGCCGCCGCCAATGTGCCCTCATTCATTCGCTTCTTCTCGGCTATACCCAACTTGAAGCATCTGAAAATTTCCACTCCGAACCAGGAGCCTAATCAACGCTACCGACGGAGCATCGTCGACTACGCCCTAATATCCCTACGCATCGCTGTCGAGCGAAGCCGTCTGACCTCCCTTGATACTCTCTCCCTCCTATCAGTACATCCGGGTGCTGTCCTTTACCTCAATCCTTTGATGGGATTTGGTGCAACCCCCGCTTCAGTGAAGCGCTGGAAGCAGATCCGGAAGCTTACGATTCACATGAGCACTGTCAAGCTAGGATCCCCAACTGATCACCTGAAGCTCCTACACTCATACCTTGGCCTCTTCTCCACGTCCGTGAAAACCTTCAAATTCCGCTGGCAAGGCCCTAAAGGACCATGTCCATTGTCCCTCGGCACGGAGACCTGTCTCCAAGCGCCAAGTCCTACGACAGCATGTCCACAGACATGTCACCGAGGCCTTCGTTCTCTTCACTTCAATCGACTTCGAGTCATGGAGGTCGAAAACACCATGCTTGACGCCTCCCAGATCTCCTCTTTCATCACCAGTCACCGTCGCACCCTTCGTGACTTCAACTTCGAAGATACTCACCTTCGGAATGGCACCTGGGATGAAGCACTCTCTCCACTTACCAGCATCAGCGGGAGCGAATCATGGAAGGAGAAGACAGAGGAGGTGATGGATGTTCCGCTCATGTTGAGTCCTGTTGACTTCGCGCAAGAACAGCTGAACAAGGTGTGGGACGATCACATCAGGTCTAGAAGCTCGAAGCCATTGCACGGAGCGTTACAGAAGGCTGGAGCGAAGGGGAGGGAGCTATTGTTTGGGACGGAGGAGCACATGCGGAAATTCTTGAGGACGTCAGTCTTTAGCTGGCGGTGAAATATGGTGGTGTATGGCGCAGATACGAGATATGATATCACGAGAACAATCTTCATGACCCAAAGCTCTCAGCCACCTTCGTCCTAATCCCATACTCAGAATCTTGACCCACCAGTTTTGCGGTCCCGCACCATTGCCGAAGTTCCGCCGGTCAGCCTCGGCTTGAATAGTGTGGTTCCACCAGATGCCTGAGCGATCAAAAGCCATATCAAGCCACGTGAACGCAATCCTTGACTCCATTACAGTTATATCCCCTTCCTCCTCACAAAAATCACCCTTAAACCCATTGAAGTCATCAAGTCTACCCCTTTGTTGCTCTTGAACAATAACGAAGCCATACACTCACTCTCCCGGATAAGCCCGCCATTATGTCTCTCAAATCTGGTAATCTTTCCCTCATGCCTTCAGCGATCCTCCGCCTGTGGGGCCGCTAATCACCATTCCCACGCAGACGCTTTCCCCTCCTCCGCCGCCTTCGATGCCATCAATAGCTCCCTCCAATCCGACGTCGCCGAGCGGAAAGACGCTGTTAAGAAGGGCAATGCCGTTTTCGCTTTTACCTTGAAGAATAAAGAAGGTCAGACGGACAACTGGTATATCGATCTCATAGAGAAAGGAGAGGTGGCCAAGGGCGAACCGGCGAAGGCTGATGGTGGGTTCCCCCAAGATTTTATATGAAGTCTTTACAAGTCTGCAGCGGCATACTCCAGGGCCGAAATCTCGAGTTCCGGACTACACCGAGGGCTGAGCAGCACCAAATGACGGAGTCTGTGGGCTAACAGTGTGGACGTAGTGACACTTTCCTTATCAGACGAAGACTTTGGCAAGCTGGTCAATGGGAAGACACAAGCACAGAGACTGTTTATATCGGGGAAGCTGAAGATCAAAGGGGATGTTATGAAGGTAGGATAGCTGATGCAATCGCCATCAAGGATGCTTTGCTGACACGCCGCCTTGCAGGCTACAAAGATGGAGCCTGTTTTGAAAAAGGCTCAGACGAAGGCAAAATTGTAGATTATGGATTCCAGGCGTCGGATATGGCATCTTTTTCGATATGGATAGAGATGATGATGAGGCTGAGATAGAATGATATCCCATGGTTGCAATGATCCGATTCGTACTCTTGGCTGTTGAATCATGAACGGTCTCCCTCGACTTGCTCGTACGCGCATTGCTTCACGCTAGGATATCCCAAAGCATAAGAGCCACTCGGGTCCTTCGTTCCCCTCCTCGTTCCTTGAGCCTCGCGATAGGACGAACGCGTAGATTTGCAAGTCCAAGCGGCTCTTCCGAGCTATCGCGACACAACAAAAGCCTCGCCTTGGACTGATCGCGTGGATCAAATTGAAAGAAGCTCAGTGGCTGTACGTGGCGGCTGCTATCGAATTCTTTCGCATGGTAGTGTTCCTCGATCTGCGCCTGCTGTGCGTAGTCTGTTGCCCCTGAAGGCGCATTAGGCCTAAGTGGAAATGGTCTCGGCTGGATCCATGACCAATTTTGTTATGGCCGCTTGACGACAGTAGAAAGCTGGACAGAGATCATCCCGTAGTCGTTCCCCACAGAGACGTCTTTCGAGGCAACGACTAATCATGATGGAAAATGAGAAAATGGCAAGATTGCGTTGATGATTGAGAGGACGGAGAGTCCCTTCCGAATGCGGTACCACTTGACCACCGCGACTGTCATAAGCCCACGACGCATCTCAGGACTCCCCACAACGCACCGTCTCTCTCTTGCCCACTCCTCATACTTGGTGCTCGAAGCTTAAGCGGACTCACTGGAATGAATTGTTCATACTCTTTGATACATCGTACTTGAAAAGATGGCAAAGCGCGAAGCAAACACACAGCTCACAAAGGATGGGGGACTGTCTGAAGACGATGGATTCTCCATGGGGGCGCAACTTGGTGGAGGTCAGAGAGCGACGGCCGCGCAGATGGCAGCTCGAAGGTGAGTGCAATCATGCTGTAGTCGCGGATGTCAATATTCTATGTGAGACGGCAAACATTGAGCGTTTGCGGCAAGGACCCTTCACTTCACGATATCACCTTGTTAGCCCCACTCAAAACCTCACTTCACTTCACTTTACAATCACCGATCGCGGAGTTTTTTCAATATTAACACCTACCCCACATCACACACGTTTACCTCACATTCTCATACCCTAGCTTGTATGAGCTTCAGCCATCTTACTAAGACCGTGCTCGCCGACAACGCGCTGAATTATATGCGTTCTTCTAGGCTTGCCAAACCTCGAGGAGGTCGACGGCCTGGCACACCGGGCCAAGCGCGTGTTCCAAACGCACCAAATATGCCATTCAACCAAACCCAACCCTCCCTCTTTCAATCCAATAATTCCAACAATATCAACGGGACACAGCAACAACAAGACGGCTTCGGCTCGTCAAACGGAGCTCAATCCAACCAGACCAGCCAATCATTCCCGCCGTTCAATGCTAGTAGCAACAACGGCTTCGACACGCAATTCAACGCACCTAGCGGAGGGTTCAGCTTCTCAGCAGGTCAGACTGATTCGGTGAACAATCCTTTCGCCAACGTTCCTGCGCCAGATACAGGGGGTTTTTCAGGTAGCATATTCAATATGCCCGCACAGAAAGGAATGAATTCCTTCCAGAAATTCTGTGAAGCGCAGCAGCCGCCGCTTTTCGCTGCCCACTCACCATTCCACAATGATAATCAAAACGTTTCAACACCAAACGAATCACAACCATCGAACAACCCTTTCAATGTCGCTGGTAGTCAGCCACCACAACAACAACAACAATCAAGTCAGCAAAGTTCTAGCCTGTTCCCACAACAACAACAACAACAAGCACCTGGTAATATGTTTGCACCACAACAGCCTGCCACAACAGCGAAGGACATTTTTGCACCATCGAAGCAGTCGCCGTCTCAGACTCCAAGCACTTCCTTTGGTCAAGACAATTCCATATTTCAACAGCCACAATCCGCCCAACCCACCGCCACCAATCTCTTCGCACATCTAGGCTCAACACAGCCATCCGTCAACTTTGGCCAAAGCTCCATGTCTTCAGCCCCTGAAGATCATTCTATGATGTCCACATCACCAGATACCTCGCCACAAACGACCCCATTCGGCGTCCCGAATGGGTCAAATGCGAAACCTCAAGCAAGCCCTACAAAAGACACTATTGCTCCAGGAGCAGGCTTGGATTTCTTCGATAGTATACCAAGCTCGACGACACAGCCGAGTGTGCAACCTTCCTGGAGTTTGAGCAAAGACACATCTACGCCAGGAGCCGCGGGCAGTATTTTCGATAGAGTCTCGAAGCCTACGACTGAAGCAAGCGCAGCACCGCCATCAAATTCAATCGACCATTCCACTCCTTCAGGAGGAGGTGGCAGCCTTTTTGAGAGGATCACGAAGCCCACGATGGAAGCGAATACTCAGCTCCCATCAACCCCTGATAGTGCCAATCTGTTCAAGATACCACAGACGTCAAATAGCTCCAATCACATCTCAGCCTCATCAGGGGATTCACAACCGGCAAAGAAGAAGCTGTTTGGCCACTCCCTAGCCCCACAGGCTGCTCAGCCGCCGGCCAAATCTAATACATCGATGTTCTCACCCGTCAAAATCCCTGATTTCTCTCAACCTGCAAGCAAACCAGCACAAAGCACAAGCCATATCTCAAGCTCGTCTCTTGGCGGCCAAAATGCCAGCCGCAACGGTCAGGCGTCGGCCAGCAAGAAGCGTAAATTTGGCACCCCCCCAGATCCCTTTGAGGACTGTACCGAAGACGAGAGAATACAGCTCGTTACGGGATGGCGCCTTAAATTACACGATGCGGGCATGCAGAAGCACCTCCGTACCAGTCCATCAGAGAATGAGAAGGCAATGCTTATAAAATTTTATAGGACGAGGGAAGAAGAGATCAAAGCTGCCAAAGGAGGACCTCTTCTCAGCCAAGGGCCCGGCAGTAAGAGAAAAGCTGCGGAGGAGCAACACGCAGACGGGGCTCAAGGGAAGAAACCCAGATTTACCAGCTCCTCACGAAACTCCGAGGGTACCCTATCAAATGGTACTGGCCTGACAAGCTCACAAACCTCCAACATATTTAAAACCATTCTAGGGGGCAGCAAAAGCCAAGCGAGCATGGTAAATGGTACTGGTGGCACCAAGCCTGCATCCGCAAGTTCGAACACGGTTCAATATCCATCACTCCCATCATCTAGCAATGACAGCTCGGAACCGTCGCTGTTTCAGCCCAAGCCATCTTCTACACCTTCGATGCCGCCTCCTTCGAGATCTACTGATGTAAGTCACTCCCAAGGCTTAGCATTTCCTGGTAGCCTTTACCAGCCTCCGTCGAAATCACTCTTTGCTCCGAGAACTACCGACGACGGCGAGTCTGCCGCATCTTTCAAGCTTCCAGCTATTGGTCTCGGTATGCCGACTCCCTCAGGAAGCTCTGGCCATTTTGGCTTCAAGCCTACCTCAAGTAATGGACCCTCATCCGATGCTACAAAGCCATCAGCATTCAGGGTCCCAGCATTTGGTGCCAGTGCTTCATCAACCCAAGGCAACCCCAATACATTTTCCACCACGCCTCAAACAAGCAGCGAGTCCTCAGTCGATGCAACGAAGGCAGCACCAGCCTCCATAGCAGTGAATGTTGGTGCTAGCACAGCATCGACGCCGGGGGTTCTTAGTTCCTTTACTGTCACGCCCGCCAGCAGTAGCGAGGCTCCAAATAATGCATCAACGCCTTCCTCATTCAAGGTGCCAACATTCGGCGCTGGAGCGGCACCAAATTTCTTGGCCCAATTTGGCAAGGCCGCGGAAAAGACTGCCGCAGAGGCAAAGCAGAAGCGTAAAGCAGAGGATTACGACTCGGATGAGGAGGACGAGGGAACCTGGGAGCGTAAATATGAAGAGGAGCAACGAGCGAAGAAGCAGAAGCTCGAAGAGATCAGTAAAAGCAAGACTGCGAAGCAAATCAATGGGAAATGGCAACTGGTGGCTACTAGCGGCGATACATCGGCAAGCACCGACACCCCCAAAGAGATACCGTCAGTATCTTCGCCTTCTATTTTCGACCAACCCCGTGTGCCATTGACCAATGGTCACAACATCTTTGGACATTTGTCCGGTGAAGAGTCCGGTGCCGAGGGTAGCAAGACTGGTGATGCTGATGACGAGGACGATGGACAAGATGAGGGACATGATGATGACGAACAGAATGAAGATGAGAATGGCGATGGCGAAGAGGTACAAGAAGACAAACCCGATGCCAAAGAACAGAAAGCGAGCAGCAATCCATTCGAAGCCCGCTCATCGCGAACTGCTAGTCCACAGGCCAACGCTACGAGCCGAAGCATGTTCGACCGAATATCTAAGGATGGAAACGGTAATCCTGTCCGCGAAGGCTCGAAGCCCAACGAGAAAGCCGCTAGCTCTGATTCTGGTCACAACAGCGCTACGTTTGGCTCTTCAGGTTTCTCGACTTCTAATTCTTTTGTCAAGGCTACCGGCGGAGATTCGGACTCTACTACCGATAAGCCTTCTTCCACATCTAGCACGAACATTTCCGGACTGCCCTCGACCAAGTCTTCCCCCACTGCGACCAAGCTAGGAGAGAGTCCGACTGGGGATCATACGTGGAAAGCGGATAGCCCAATCAGATTTGGCAACCAGAGCAACTCGCCCACAGTCAATGTCATTGCTCCGAGCCCGTCGAAGTCTCCATTTAGTGGTCTTTTTGGCGCGTCGAAGACCAATACTACAGCTGAGCCGCCGCCTAAGCCTGCTTCCAGCCTCTTCAGCACCTCACCAACAAAAGCTCCTACGACTGGCTTCGGCTTCGCCATTACCCCTGCTAATGCTGTTAAGCCTGCCGAGACCGCCAATCCTGTCGGGCCTGTGACAAACTTATCAGCGCCCTCATCAAGCGCTGCCTCTGCAACCAAGCCTGCCGTGAATTTGTTCGCAATGCCTTCAAACACTGCGCCTCTAGCCAAGGCTGCCACAAGTCTGTTCGCCTTACCTCCGAACAACGCATCTCCTGCCAAGCCTACCACAAATTTCTTCGCATCCCCTTCATACACCGCTTTTCCTGCCAATCCCACTGTCCGATCGTTGGCACCCGTATCAAACACTGCTTCTGGAGCAACATCCCGTGCCACTTCTCCTGGTGCTACGACAGGGGAGAGTGCCAACGAATCCACTGCCGACAACGACGATGGCGCCCTTCCAAAAGACGATCAGGTAGATCTTATGTTGGCTCGCCCGGGCGAGGAGAATGAGGATATCCTCTTCGAAGTCAAAGCGAAGGCAATGATCTATGATCCCGCGTCGGAAGGGGACACGAAATGGATTGTCAAAGGCATCGGACCTCTCCGTGTGATGAAACACCGCGAAACAGGCAGTACAAGGCTTCTGCTGCGCGCCGAACCAAGCGGTAGAATCACCGTGAACGCTGCTTTACTGAAAGACATGACGTACGAGAGTACTTCAGCCAAGGCTATTAGGGTGCCAATCGCGAATGCGACAGGCAAGATCGATGTCTACACTTTCAAGGTTGGAAATGACCAGGACGCAAAGGATTTGGCTGGCATTTTGTCGGCGAATAGGCCGAGTTGAGGAGATCCTTGATCCCAATCGTTTGGTATCACAAAATTCGGAGTTAGTATGCGACTGCACATTGATGGTTTCTCGAATTAGTACGGTGTATGGTCATCATCATTTTCAGCATCTTGCGGTTTGCTTTTCTGCGGTCCAGCGGGCTTAGCGAAGCATACGAATGAATCATCGAAGGCGTTAGGGCATCTTGCTTCCATCTTTTCCACTTCACGCAATCAACTTCGCCTCCGATACATACCCATCAGTTCACACAACACTATACAAACGTGCGCCTCCTCGGCTATCTCACACTCTGTCGGCGAGAGTATTTCATTAAAGGCCAGGCAAACATGGATGAGGGTATTTGATCGATTCTAAGGCCAACTCAACCGGTGTGGTGGACCGAGTTCTCAGCAGTACTTACCAATTTTGTCGATGGATCGTGTCTCAGGACACTTGATTGTCGGAAGCTGGGAAGGATTGAGAGGCTCGAGGCTGACAGACTCGTTCGAAGGGTCGAGGTACTTGACATTCCCTACTAACTTTGCCGATCGATCGTGTCTTAGGACACTTGATTGTCGGAAGTTGGGAAGGATTGGGAGGCTCCAGGCTGACAGACTCGTTCGAAGGGTTGAGGTACTTGACATTCCCTACTAACTCTGCCGATCGATCTTGTCTTAGGACACTTGATTGTCGGAAGCCAGGAAGGGATGGAAGGCTGAACGCCTGGGAGGGGGATCGTGGCTGGCTACTCTGACTGCCCCCTTGCCTTGATCATGTGCGATTCTTCACCTACAAAGGGGACTGTGGCGGGTCACTCTGACTGCCCCTTTGCGTTGCTATAGTTGTGATGAAATTGTACGGACTGTTCATAAGAAGCGTTGAGGATATCGCAAGTGGAAACTTCATACAGATAGAAAAGAGCATGCAAATCAATTAAAGCCTTCAAGATTCAGCCGGCTCCATACATACAGCCATTGCGAGTTTTCGCAGCATATGCCGAGTCCAGCGAGAACAAGCCTCACCAAATCACGCCCTTGATTGCCTGACAAGCCCGATGTACAATATTGACCTACCCCCCGTTCACTTTGTTCGCTCGATACGCACGCAGCCTTCGCTCACCTCACTCCTCAAAACAAGCGAGGCGCCCCAGGAGCAAAGGAGACCTACCAATGCTGGGTCATGCGTTGTTTGTATAGTAGCTTGTTGTATAGAAAGGGTGAGTTGAACGTGCTCGTCCAGTGCCTACCATCTTGAAGCAGTGATCTGAGGATCCAGGCCTGAATGGACTGAGAACTTTTGAGCATGTTGACGTTTTTCTTGTTCAGGCAGTCCTTTTGTGAGGAAGATTTATTTGTCGATGAGATATTGTGGATATTGATTTATGCGCTCGGGAGCGAATTATCGTTTGTTCTGATCGGAGTTGTATGATCTGACATTGAGAGCCAGAGAGCATTGCATAGAGTTGTGATAAGAGTGATATTGGGAGTGATGATTCTATTACTATCTCTGTTGCCATTTAAGGATTTGAGTCTGGGTCTTGATTTGGGAGCTGGCCCGTCGAGCACGATTGTGAGATGTCAGGTACCATACCCATCAAAATTGGGTGCCGTTCCGCTCTTTTTTCAGGTAGGAAGATCTTGAGATACCGAGATCTAAGGGCTTTCTGCGGGCTTTCTGCTCATGGCCATCTGTTCTCTTTTAGCCATTGTGTCGGTCTTATATGCGTCAGTGACCATTGGATTCAGACGCTACTGTTTTTTTAACCTCGATATCGATGGATATGGAACAACCTGTGTGGGATATATGTTATGCCAGGGGCTTGTATTTTGTTTTCTCAGAGTGCCGGTGCTTTTGAATCGTTGAGAATGTCGGTAAGCGAGAAAGAGGTCGGTTCGAATGGCTGCCAGTTTGTTACACTTGATGGTGTTCCACTGTGATGTGAGTTGTGGGTAGACGGTCCTTTGATTCTAGCTTCACTTCTTTTCCTGTACATATTGATGAGATTGGGTACTGTGGAGATGTGCTGTCATGGTGATTCAGGACCTCGTGACGATGGGATTGGTATGGAGATCTTCTTGACGATCCAGACATGCCAAGAATACATAATCTGCTATGCTATGTTTTAAATACCTGTTGCAGGCAATGACCCTAGAGGGACCTGTCACGAAGATAGAACATGAAAAAGATGATTTAGCTAATTTGTGTCTGACAATGTCGATGGCGAGAAGGAGCTCCAGGCGGGTTGTTGATTATCTACTTGGGGAATTTTATTAGCATATGGAGAAGGGAAATGGCCAAGTATATGAAAATTGTGGTCAGTAGAATGAAATAACCACGTAACGAGATGTCACAATCAGAAAATATACGGTCATCAAATGCTCGCATTCATATCAGCGTCACTCATCAAACTTGATATTCCCCTCGCTGACATCCGGATAAACATCAAACCTCCTCTGCGAATAAATCGGGATCCCCTTCCTCGTCTCCTCAATCTCCTTACCATCAAGATCCGCATAAACAATCTCTTCCCCCTCACCAGCCTCGCCTAATATTTTCGCATTCGGATCCACAACCATACTATGACCCCATGCATGATAACTCGCCTCCATATCCCGCGCCGGACTACACAAGCCCACATAAACCTGATTATCCATCGCCCTCGCTCTGGCTTGCAATTCCCAATGCAGCGCACCCGTCGTCAAGTTGAAGGCGCCAGGGTAGAGCAGGAGGAAGCATCCCTTGCGAGCGGCTATTGTGGCGAGCTCGGGGAAGCGGATGTCATAGCAGATTGCGAGTGCGATCTTGCCATATTCGGGCAGGTCGACCAATGTCAATTTGTTTCCTGGTGAGAGCACGTCTGATTCTCGGAATGTGATTTTGCCTGGTATATCTATATCGAACAGATGTACCTTTCGGTGCGTGGCCAATAGGACGCCTTTTGGGGAGAACAGTAAGGATGTGTTGTGGTGTTTTCCCGTTGAGGGTACATATTCGGGTATACTACCGCCGAGTAGATACGTTTTCGATTCGGCCGCTAGATCGGAGAGCGCGTGGTAGGAGGGTGATTGCTCTTTCGACGGGGGGTGGGGGAGCAGCGTCTCGGCGTATTTGGGAAAGTATTGGCAGCCGTATGGCGAGTTGAAACATTCGGGGAGGACTATGAGGTTGGCCCCGGCTTGTGAGGCTTCGAGGACGCGGGTGCGGGCGCGAGAGAGGTTGTGGGCTTTGTCGGCGCCTGGGGAGGAGGGTTAGATGCTTTTTGGAGGTGAGGGGGTGGCGGGTGTGGGACCTGTGGCGAGCTGCACGAGGGCGAGCTTGAGAGGCTTCTTCAGGAGTTGAGCCATCTGCGACTGATTCGTACTACAAAGAACAGGACCATCTGACGTGTATTTGATTGTGGAAATGCTTTGATGTTTGAAGTAAGAAGGTCAGAGGTTGATGTCATAGCGGAAGGCATCCGCACAAAATGTTTTGTGGGCATCACACCAGCAGTACATAGTGGTTATCAAGCCCTGAGATTGTCTTTAATCAAGTCTGGGTCTGATATCTATCTCTTTAGCTCTTTCTGTACTATAGATCTCTCCTCTCGCATCCAACATCTGCCAATTAGCCCATGTAGGGTGACAGAGGCTTGAATTTGCTCCATTACTTGATTGGCAATGCTAGATCAGTCAAGATCCGAACCTCCATCAATTCGTCTGTGTTCAGGAAGGATACATTGACATTGACCTGGGTCACCGTCTCACATTGCTGCCCACCAAAAAGCGGGTAACATTCCAAGGACAAGCTAGCATCGCCAGACTCAGTATATGTAATGCTATCAGGGAATATTAGCACAATCCATCCTGTACGTATAATATCAGCAAAGCTTACTCTCCGCAAGGTACGCCAGTCCTCTGCAGCTCGATTGTAGATCCGAAGTACTTGAAGGACATATTTCCACCACCACAGTAGTAGTTGTTGAAACCTTCCAATGAACCTAGAGTCTTTCCAGTCTCAGCTTCAGCGCCGCATTGATATTGGATGTCGAAGTTAGGATCGGCGAATAGGAAAGATATATGCGAATCGGTAAAGGCTGAAGGGCCACCAGCTGGCGATGTAGGGCCCGCAGTGAAAGCAGAGTATTGCTGAATATTCCAGGCCTGGCTGTCGCAGGTCTGGCGTTTTTCATTCGTGCGTGGGAGGGCCAGCGCGAGCGAGGCAAGGGGGAGGAATTGGAGTAGCTGCATGATAGGTATGGCCGGTGTGCGTCGAAGTTTAAAGCGATACACTCGCTGTTTATGTATCTTCAGGCTCTGAGAGATTCGAAGGATAGATTCGTGTATTGGCGACCAACAGCAATTGCTTTGAGGATGAGCACGATAGATTGACCTTTATACGCATAGAAACCGACTGCTTGCTTATGTTTGTACTCAGCCACCTGGGTCGGGACCTCCGGCTCGTACTGTCAGCTTCTCCCTTACATAGGCCCCAGCGAATGAATCAGACATTCGGATGATGCAGATACGAAGCCTTGCATGCACCCCAAAAGCCTTTGCCAGAGTATCATGCTGTTCTGGCTGCAACACCGGAACATTTGCGCCACGCTTTTCCTGAAGTTCTCAGCTGTCACCCTCCCACGCTAGATAATATGACTTGAAGGCGAATGAGATGGTTGGGCGTCAGCATAAGAGTGAGCAGTGTTATGGCAAGCTCGGGAAGCTCCGACGCCAAGAGATTTAGCCTCCGCGGAAAAGCTTGCCCGAACCTCACGTTCTTGCACTCTTTGGATAATCATTTTGCGAGTTGTGTTTGACACGATTACTAGAATCCTGATGTGATTTTCTCTCAGAGTGATTATCCTAAGTATGATCGCGGATGACCATTGCAGTATAGGCTACATACTTTGCAAAGCACGTCTAGAAGTCGATATGGAAATGGCTCTATGTCATAACCGCTTGCCCAATTTTCACTACTGTCAAAGTATCTTACCACTCTGCACTTGGATCAGGTATAAGTTATCCAATGAGGCATGTTTCTTGCTTCAGTCAGTGCAGCACAATGTTTGTGTGTCCGTCGCTCCTTCTCTGAGCGGTAAATGGGGAAGGATCTCCATTTCCTTGCCATGTCAAGGAAAGTAATTGCCATACTCTTGTTTGCCTTTTCTTCCCTGTTTACGCTGTCCTTCTTTCCTACTGTATACCTTCTCTCTACATCCGCATTACCTGCATCATCTAACGGCAGCCTTCCTTCATTGATCTCACGGCCTCGATGCTCTAGTTGCTCACATAAGTCTCGCTTATGGAGGAGGTTGCTCGCCGGAACGAGTCACCTTTGCTGCCTGAGCGAGGCTTCACGTTGTCTTCAGCAGTAGACGCAAACCTCCGAGATCGCATCCGCTCCTTGCTCGTCTCTCGGAATCGAAGACACCCTCCGCAGACGCCTTGTCAGTCTCCTGATCACGATTACGCTCCTCGTGGCTCTGACGAGAACCAATCTGATCGCTCTGTCGGACACACCAAAGCCTACAAGTCCAGTCCAGCTCGGACTACTGAAAAGTCGGCCCGGCTAGAGGATCTAACTTCAGACATGGGAGCAACCAGGTTCGACGGCCCTGCCGGTCAGATTGATGATGATAGTAGTGATGCGTATGCCAGACGTCCCAGCCAGCCTAGCAACCACAATGGCCGTGAGGCATCGGGCGAGTGGCAATGGCCTTCTTCCGTATCAGGGCTGAATCAACGAGCGCATGTGGATATCCTCGGTCGGGAAACGGGTATTCCTGGTTCTGTTAACCGGACGAAGTCCTCTTCATCGAAGAGGTCGACCGATTCCCGTATTCCTCGCTTCCACCTTCGCACTGTTCCGCCTGCCACTGATGTGAACAAGATGCTGAGGCCCAACCCTCTGCATGTTCCTGGTAGCTATCGATCGGAAGTTGACGCCAGAAAAGACAACGGCTCGAAAAGGCTCTCGCCTCCTGTTGACGAGGCCGCAGAAGCAATGGATGACGGCGTCCTTGCCATCCCATATCATGAAGGCCTGAACGACGCTCATTCTCACAAAACCGCTGTTGACGCTCTAAAAGACGTGGTAAAGCACGATCACTCCGAAGTCGATCACCCAGCGCCGACCCTCCACAATGCCCCCTCGCACGAGATGGTGGAATCGAACATTGCATTGGCACAACCAAGTCATCTGCTCGCAAAGCCCTTTACAGAGCAAGCCATCTCATGCCAAGAAGCGCAGCCAGTACTTCCACCATCCAATGATCACAGGCACACGCACGTCGACGACTCAGAGGCGCCACTATTTGTTATTGGAGATGACAATGATGGGAAGACTCAAAGTGAGGATGTCCAGGGAACGCAGAACGAGCCCACGCTTAACGCTCACCAGAGCAAGCAAGACATCTCGCGAAGTGCTCAAGGGATTTCTGACCTGCTCGCTAAACTTCCGCCACTCAGGCAAACCACAGTAGATGACACCGTCAATCATCATCTGACGGCAACGTTTCCGGCAGAGTCGGAGCTAGTCGTTTGCTCAGAACGTTCTAGCCTAGTGTCGAGCCTTCATTCGGTTCCATTGAATGAAGAACATACTGCAAGCCCAATATCTCCCCTTATACCCAGGCCACTTGAGTTTCCTGTCTCTTTCGTAAAAGATGACCGAGATGAGGCAACAGCTCCATTGATTGATGACGCCAGACGCTCATCTCAGGCCACCGCAAAGCTCTCAACCATAAGTCGAGCTATGTCAATGCTATCCGACTTGAGTGCTCGTTCTCGTCGACTAACCCCTTCTCTGCACTCTTCTATTGAGCAGGAGAGGACCGGGCCCACGTCGAATTTAACAGCCAGACCAAATTACCGTGCCAAGCGTAATACACGAGATGTAGAGCGCTCACGAGCAAAGATGGCGCCGGCCAGGAAAGGATACAAGCCATTGATCGATGAAAGTCAGCAAAGACGATTGGGAGCTTCGAACAGTACAGAGGGGACATTGATCGTACGTCAGCAGGAGAAGCAAGGCGAGGGGTTTACCAAAGTCATCACTGATCTTGAGTCACTCCTGAAAGAGGCTTTGAACATTGCGGGGCAGGCTGCTAGCAGAGATCACAGCGAGAGCGCACCGCTCTCTTCCGAGGCTCAGCGCAAGGGCTACAGCCGTGTAGACTCCGACATGTCGACGAACAGCAGTGAATACCCTTCTGCGCTGTCAGGTGGTGTTGACGAAGAAGACAACCTCACTACAGTACCTCCTCACGACCCATCTCCCCGTCAGAATCATGTGGTAATCAATGAACCCGAGGATAATACTCTGTATCATGGTCACTTCAAGAAGCCTCGCGATGCAACTCCTTACCCAGCACGAACGAGGCATCAGTCGACTGTACCAAACGGTCAGGATGACGAGCCAGAGCTCAACCGCGAAGTCACGCAGCGCCAATTCCTCGAAGCTCCGCGGTCATCCGCGAAAGTGTTCAATCCTGCGCAAGAGCCTTTGCGCCATCAGTCTTCCAATCCAATCGATTGGGCGGCCATTACGATACCATCTCGGCCATCCAAACTACGTCTAGAAGTAAGGCCACCGCCTCCTGCACCCCAAACCCCACCTACAGTGCAAGCTCCTGCGAAAGAGCAGCATGCCTTCCTTGTTCGAGAACACGGTATGTCAGAAGACACAATGACTAGAGATCAAATCCGCGGTTATGTGAGCATGCATCAACGACCTCCAATACAGCCGCGCCAGAGTTCCATCCGCCTAAGAGGAAAAGCCGACCAAGGACGCATATCCAAGCCAGAGAAGCTGAATCTGTCGCAAGATAAAGACACTGACGATGAAGAAAGTGATTGCGATTGCGTTCCGTATGTTGCTGATTTCGGGACATCTGGATTGCGGTATCATCCCGTGTTCCAAGAAGCAATGGCAGATGGATCTTCGCAGGCACCTAGACAAGGTCCTTTTCCTTTTCAGCCTCGCCAGGACACTCTCGCATCCATGCGTAACAACGAGCCAAGGATCGGTGGGACTGGCAAGGATGATGCTCCCCCAGCGACAAACACGTACAGCCTCGAGGGTCGCCATCATCTTAGCATACGGGAGCCTCGTGGATTCAGTCTTAGTCGGTCCCACCGTCGGTCCCCAATTGCTCGGGACTGGAGCAATACACGCAAGCGATACACTGCCACAGTCGTCTGCATTACTACTGCCTTCCAGGGACTTATCGTGGGCATATATGCTGGCGAAGTGCCTGCAATTCAATACGCAATTGCGGACGAACATCATTACACAATTTTGGGTAATGTGTTCTTCTTCATTGGTCTTGCCATCACCACCGCTTTGTTCTATCCGTTGCCTCTTCTTCACGGGCGAAAACCATACACATTGGCAGCATTAGCGATACTTCTGCCGTTGCAGTTCCCTCAAGCTCTTGCAATCAATGCGAACAGATCGCCATATGTGGCAACGTATAGAGTCGGGCTTCTCGTGCCAAGAGTGTTCGCTGGGATTGTTATGGGGTTTGCCAACATCAACTTCAAGACTACTCTGCTAGATCTGTATGGGGCCTCCTTGCAAAGTGGCAATCCTCATCAAGAGACTGTGAACGTAAATGATGTCCGGAGACATGGAGGGGGAATGGGAGTATGGCTTAGCATCTGGACATGGTGCGCGATAGGATCCATTGGGATTGGCTTCCTTATCGGGGCTGGTATCATCAGCGGCCTGGACGTCTCATGGGGTTTCTGGATTCTCATCATTCTGAATGCCGCTGTTTTGGTGCTGAATATCCTGACGCCGGAGGTGCGAAGATCGGCCTACCGTAGGTCAATGGCCGAGGTCCGGAATGGGGGCGATGTCTCGAGAAGAGTTGCAAGAGGCGAGATCAAGATGCATCTCCAGTCGACTGGACCAGTTTGGTGGTGGGAGGAGGTCTGGTGGGGCCACGTCCTCGCCATTCGCATGCTCAAACAACCGGGCTTCGCAATCCTTTCGCTTTATCTCGGCTGGATCTACGGACAAGTGGTCTTGGTGATAGTGGTAAGTCATCCTAACACATATTGCATGTCCAGCAGCTTACATCTCGACAGCTACTTGGATCACTTTTGTCTAAATACTATCGCTTCCATCCTCAATACGTTGGACTAGCCGTGGCAATCATTCCCCTTGGCGCTCTTTTTGCGATACCTTTCCAAAAAGCATCCTTGTTCAGCCGGTCGAGGCACCACCCCCAAAGAACGGACAGTATGACATTCGAAAAGCGCGTTACCTGGACATCTCATCTTGTCAGGAGGGCCATCTTCATGATTTCGCTACCTTTTGCTGACCTGGCCTACACACTTGCATCAGGTGGACGTCCCACCCACTACATGGTGCCTATCATCTTCGCTGGCTTGGTGGGATTTCTCTCCAATCTTGCCATTGCTGAGTGCAACGGCATCATAATGGAAACGTACGATACCTCGGACTTGCAGCCAGGCATGACTGGGAGACCTCGCCGCGTGCTGCCAGAGGAGATCAGAAAGAAGAGAACGAACTTCTCCTGCTTCCCTCGAGTGACCGCCGGGTTTGCCGTTGCTCAGACGTTTGCCTTCCTCGTCGCTGCAGGGTCTACGGCTTGGGGCGGTGTAGTGGAAAGGCATCTGGGCGCACAGACGGCCACTGCGGTCATGGCAGGTATCTTGCTCGTCTTGACACTGCTGTTGATTGGCGCCTTATGGCGATTCAAGACTGTTCAGATCATTCCCTCGGAGAGGTTTGGGACCAATATCCTTTCTGGTCCAGAGGATGAGTGGAAACCTGTCATCATAGGTAACCCCAGTGGTACTACTCGGCGAATGAGTCTGCTGGAATTGGGCGCTTTAAGTAGATGGAGTGAGATCAGGCGGAGGAACAAGCTCGCTCCGAGCGAGCGTTAGGCAGAGAGGCTTTGCTTTTCGTTGCGCAGAGGATTCATTCGACACCGCTGGTCCGTGTTGATGCCTACTGTACCTCATTGCTACCTACAGTCAGACCGGTGAAATAAGATTAATGATCGCGCGAACTTGAAACTCGGTATGACGCGTATGTGTATCCGAAAGAACACCGTTGAAGTCGAAGCATAACCGCACAGACTGCAGATTGCTGACCCACAAGTTCGTTACCTCAGGTACTTGTTGAATAGGTCGCTTTCCTTGACCCTAGTCTAACTTACTTGAGTAAGGAAAGTTTCCCGTCGTAAACCTAAATCGATGATAGAACTACCAGCTTTCAACACGGCAGCATCCAACAACAAGCACCTATTCGTAATAATAGGCTCTCTTGCCTATTGCTCCAACGTGCCCCAAGTTTAGCATCTACGTACTACCAGAGACAGTACGCCGAATGTCGCGCGCTTTGCCCCAGGTATCAAGCCAGACCTTGCGAGGCGGTCTTTCAAGCTGGCTCGAGGCTACGCCTTCCTCTTGGGGTAAGGAGCTTCAGTGCGGCGGGACGGGATGGTGCAACCATCTCTACCAAGATCTTCGAAGAGAAGGGCCGTCTTCCGATGGCTTGCCCTTTCTGGCGGCTAGGGGGTGTCCTTAATCCTGCCGTCGATCCAGATCTGCGTCGAGCCGGAAATAATGCGATTGGGCGTTCTACTGGCGGCTCAAACGATCAGCAGCACTGAGCACTGAGCATTTCGTCACGGAAGGAGGCAGAGTCGATCTAGCGTGAGTCCACTCGAAGCTACGCAGAAGGGGGCATCCATGGGCTTCAAAACGCTCCAATCGTATTGCATCCCTGCTCCCAGCTTTCCAAGCGCGTGCTTATATGAATCTGGAACGATGCAGCATGCCTTGAAACGTGTGCGGCCAAGAACCCAAAACTCTGCTGCTGCACGCGTGCACGCCTACGGAGAAGCAAACCGTAACTTTCTCTAATCCACCTTTTCATTCCGATGCTCTAGACCTACCTAGCACACTGACTTTCCTCGCGATGTTTGGGTAAATCGATTTACTTCGACCAACATCGTCATGCGCTGCTGGCTCATGCTTGGCTGCATATTACCGTGGACTCAAAGCCAAACCATGGCTTGCGGCAATTGTTACCGGCGGACTGGTCCATTGTTTACAGAGCACATGTTCCACTGGCGCCCTACATGCTTCAACGGCGTGTAGGAGACCATGCCTTTATGTGTGAGCGTTTCTCCATTTCATATGCTGTTTTCTATACCTTGTTCAGCAGTACCTTACTACAACTGGCCTTGAGGCATGCGAGACTGTGTGTCCCTCAACTCCTCTCGTGAACCAACGCCCTGCGACGACAATGTCTACACCAGCTCAAGCAGACGATACTCAGCAGCTTCAAATCCCATAGGCAACCTTTCCGAAGATTTTCATCGGCACAGCCTCACGCATCGACGGCCAAACATATCTCGAGAACGGTCTACACCACGAGCTCGAGAACACAACCAAGGCCTGCAATTATCAAATAGCTTTGATAATCGAGTCTGCCGCCAAAGAAAGAGCCTAATTCGCCTCCAATGCTTCTCCACACACCATTCCCGTTTATCGGCACTCCTCGAGGATATGGTGCAGACCGGTCTTGATACTTATCATCCTACACACCCAAAACTTATGCTCCACGACTCCACTTCACCCTCACTCTCTCCAGCTGAGCAACTTCCATCGGCGTCTCCCTTCTTCGGCTTCGCTCCCCTTTCCCCTTCCTCTACCTCCGCATTTGGCAGTCACGGCTATGGCTCGGCGCACCATTCTTCACGGCCCCCACAGTCATACAAAATTGACGAAGACTCAAGACACAGTGCGTTGAAAGATGCGATCGGCGGTACGACAATGATGGTGAAGAAGAAGATAAGATTGCGGAAAAGCTCGAAGAGTTTACCAAGTGGGACGAGGAAGAGCAGAGAGTGAACGACGAGATGATCCACTGTCACATTGATGTCACGTGCGTTGGCTACGTTTTGTATAGACATATCTAGGATGGCTGTGGGAATATTTGGTATGGAGTTTTCCAAGGATAAAAGCGGCGGTTCTACTTTAATATAGCTCATGCTTTTCACGATGCTGGGAAAGCGAACCATTTACGGCTACTTATTGGCTATAGTCTTTCATGGACGTTGATTCGAAGATGAGGGATGGGATCGGATACGAAATTTGTGGCAGAACAGTACCTTACAGCTACAATGTTGCTATAACGAGCTGACGATAGTCATAGCTAAGCATGGAAGCGTGTGAGAATGCTAAGTGGTTCATAATAGTCTTTTGTAACCCAGTGAGGCATTAGGAACTCAACGGTACTGTCACTTCCCAGCTAGATAGGAGAACACCAAGCGTGAAGACCTCACGCGCTAGTCCCAATACAGCCGCCCGAGGGCTTTGTCACCGTCAGCGGGTCTCTGAAAATGTGTAAATACTCCTACAATACGCGATGTCAATACACAAGTTCGCTCAAGCGAGCCGGTCGCTTCCTGCCTATGCCAATACAGCAGGCCGAGCTGTCCACATCAAAATCAATCCTCAGCCACGCAACTTGGCAGAGAGCACGGAGGTGATGCGCGTGTTGCAGCGGTACGGGGAGCTGGTTATGTACAAGCATCTGAAAGTAAGGAATAAGTCGTCATCACTGGCTTAAGCACAATTACTAAAGCCTGATTAGAAAGCTGGCTAATCTGACTGGATGAGGGCAGCATGAACCGAACGGTCACGCAGCAAAAAATACCGCATTAGCTATTTACCAGAGTCCGGATTCGGCACAGGACGTGATCAATGCCAGTCCGTTACTCTTTGAACTGACGAGACCGGGAGCTGGCTCGAACTCGTCGGATTACCGTGACTCCTCTCAAGCCCCAGCTGTTGAAGAAAAAGGAAAAGATCGGTGGGTCAATAGAAAGCAACCAGAGCCAGAGGACTTGCTTGCCGCGGCCAAGAATACAATGCGGGAGGCATTCGCTGGCGAAACCTCCTCTCCCAACTCCAATGCCAGGGATGATGGACGCAACACCAACTGGGCTCACACCAACTCCCCCCCAACCCCGCCTTCACGAGCGCCAAAACCTTTCACGCCCAACCCAACCCCCTCTAGCACCTCAGCGACCTCCCTTCCCTTCCCACCCTCGCCTTCAGACAGTCCTGCCAACATCTCCGGAACAGAAAACAGAGAATTCCACCTCACAGTCAGTCGCAGCGTGCTCAATCACCAAGCGTACATTGAACGACAGCACTACTACGGCGGTTTTCGACTGGATGTTAACACGATTATGGCGGAGGATCTGGAGCTGAGGGTGCCAGTGAAGGGGTTGGCTGACTGTCAGATGGAAAAGGGAGAAACGCCGTTGAGGATGAGGCAAAGAAGGGAAGTTGCGAGGGGGAAGCAGAGGAAGACTTTAGAAGAGGTATGGAGAGAGGCACAGTTGTAGAGGGTGATTTGAGGTGAAAGAGAGTTCCAGTAAACTTCACGCCGATTGACGCTGACGCGCCTACTGCAAATTGCCTCGGAAGATGAAGTCAACGAAGATCGCGTCACTCCTTGACAGCATCATTGTCTCGGCGATCTTGCAATATCACTTTGGAAGACGCTTGGCACTTCACCCCGTGTGTGTAACGTTGAGGAATCTCACATAACTACGCTGCTCTAGAATTCGTTGCTTATGACCTTCGTCACACGCGCGAAGTCGATTTGCAGGTAACCAGATACAACGCGGCCCAAGAGGCTCATCTTTGCTGTGTGCTAGTCAATTCAAATTCCTCATCTCATGCAAGTTCATCCTTTCGCACTGAAAACACGGACTCGTTCGTGATCAAATTCTAGTGTGCAGCATTCTAGCATCGGCTACGAATATCCACCAGCTGCATCAGGCTGACTCCTAGTCATGAAAGTTATGATGTTTCACCGGAAGCATCCGGCTGTGCAGAATTGATTGAACGTTGGATCTTAGCCCTCTATCTCATACAAGCTAAAAAACAAAGACCTCCTGCAGTCCAGCATCACCCAATACAGTTATATATATAAATTGTCAGCTTGAATTATCTGGTTTTCCTGATGCGAGTTCACCGTCTCCATGACCTCCTGCGGACCAGCATCACCCAATAGTTCATTATATAAACTGTCATCTTGAATTATCTGGTTCTCCTGCTGCTAGTTCACCATCTTCAAGACCTCCTGCGGTCCAGCATCACCCAATTCTTTAATATATATACATTGTTAGCTTGGATGATTTGGATTTCCTATTGCAAGTTGACAATCTCCCAAACCCGACCTCACTTACGCGTGGTCCCAAAGCGCCATCACCACCATTCATATAATCATTGTTGACACCCTGAAGACACCCCTACCATTCAACCAGCTCACAACTTTTCCCTA
>JAABUW010002040.1_pt1 | contig 31540 bp, 7 predicted proteins | sample 5560081 | NCBI WGS metagenome assembly JAABUW01 (sample SAMN10711882, study PRJNA513363) | rock metagenome | isolation source: Antarctica rocks | place: Antarctica: Victoria Land, Knobhead sud | reverse complement strand
AATATTTCGAAAAAAAAACCAACAAACTTAAGTATCTTGCTCGAAGAGCTTAATATTTCGAAAAACGTTAACAATCTTAAGTATCTTGCTCGAAGAGCTTAATATTTCGAAAATCTTAATCCTAAAAATCTTGTAGAGAAACTTGATTAACTAGTTATCTAACAACTATACTAGCAATACTTTGTCTAGAGTATCGCAAATTTTGTATAGAAGCAAATCTTAAAGTATCGCAAAATCTAAATATTGCAATACTCTATATCAATATTGTCTAATCGGGAAATTTTGAAAAAGTTTCTATATATATAAGATAAAATCTTTAGATTATAATAAAATTTAGCTTAATTAAACTTAATATTAATTTTATTATTAATTTAAACTCTTAAAATATTTAATTCTAAATCAACAAACTTAAGTATCTTGCTCGAAGAGCTTAATATTTCGAAAAACGTTAACAATCTTAAGTATCTTGCTCGAAGAGCTAAATATTTCGAAAAACGCTAACAATCTTAAGTATCTTGCTCGAAGAGCTAAATATTTCGAAAACTCTAACTCTAAAAGTCTCGCAAGGAAATCTAGTCAATTAGTTATTTAACTCGAAAGTCTTGCAAAGAAACTTAGTCTATTAGTCTAATAGTAGCTCGCGATAGCATTAAATCTAAAATTACTTAAGACAATTAACTAATTAACAAAGTCGACTAAATTACTTTTGTTGTTAATCTAATATTATTAATTATAATTTTACTTGTCGATTTCTATCTAATAGATATTTTCGACTCTTAATACAATCGATTCAATCTTGTATATAGTTGACAAAATATTGCTATTGTTGCTACTATTTAATCTGCATGTGTCGAGATTGAAATCTATTATATAGAATCTATTTTACGCAATTGTAAAGCTAAACAATTGTGTCTCTTTTTAATTAATTAGCTCTATTGTTGTGCGTTTGCGCGTCTACTACTATAGAAATCTTAAATCTTATCTATAACAATCAATATTAGCTAATTATTTGCAAAAAGTATAACTACTTTGTTGTTGTTAATTTTATCAAATATTATCTCAACTATTTATATAGAATTAAAGACAATAGATTGCATACAATACTAACAAAAACAAACTTACTAAATATTCGAGATTCTTAACAAATTGTTTAGTTTTTTGTCGACGTTTTAATTATTTTCTATCTAATTATTAACTCGAGATTTTGCTACAATATATTTGTATACAAATTAAATTAATTTTTTGTAAACAAAAGCAAGCAAACAATCGAGAAATATTTTAGTAAAAAGTATATTATTAACTATATAAAAAGCAAAATTAAACTTGCTATTATTGATATCGAAGTTGTTTGCGTACAATTTTTTCTCTCTTGCTTTTACTACAAAGTCTTTGCAATTTAAAAAATATTCGAAGTCTTTATAACAATCTTTTTTTTGTTTGTTTTGCAACATCGAATTATTTTTTAAATATAAATATTTTCTTCAACACAAACTACTTGTTGTACGCAAAAAATATCAACTTTATTAATTTAAAAACGCAATACTAGATTAATAAGTAACAATAACTCGAGTTTTATATACAATTTCTCTTTGATAATAAGCAATATATTTAGCAAACACTACTATAGATTAAATTTATAGATATTTGCAACTAAATACAAGAACTCGAAATAAAGAAAAAAAACATTTGAAATTTAATATATACAATATACTCGAGTAAAATATCAAAACTATTTTCTCTTCAAAACATATTACTAACGCGTAGACAAAAAAATCGAAGCAATTAACTATCGAAGACTTAATTAATTAAATTGTTGCTTTTAGTTTTAATATTTTATGTATTAATACTATTTAAGAAAGTATCTTTGTTGCTATTAATTAAATAATCGATTGCATTCTCAACTTGTTCGAGAAAAATTGCATATAAATTTGTATTTTTGCAAACATTTAAAATACAAGTACTATAAGTATTAAAAGTAAAAAGCAAACTTTTCTTGTTATTTTTGCTTCTTCTTGCACTTGCGTTGTGTATTTAAATTGTATAGAATACAACTTTTAAATCTTTTTACTTATTTTGTAACTTGCATTGAAAATATATCTTCGCAATTCAAACAAACTATTATTTATATATCTATCAATTTAATTGCACTTAGCTTCTATTGCTTAATAAATTAGATAGTATACAATTCTTATTGTTTTGCTACTTGCACTTAAATCTTACTACTCTATCTACGTATACTTTATTTTTACTATTTCTACAAATATTACTTCGCATATTATATTTGCAAAACAAATAGCTCTTTAGAGTTAGTCTATATATATTATTAAAGACAACAATATAAAAATTAATATTTGTAAAATTAAATTAATTGTAAAATAATAAAAATAAGTAATAAGAACAAGCAATTCGATTACGTTGTTAGTACTTTCTACTTTGTATATTACATTTGCAAAACAAATATCTCTATATATATTATTAGAGATATTAATATAAAGATTAATATTTGTAAGATCGAATTAACTATAAAGCAACAAAAACAAACAACAAGAACAAACAATTTAATTATATTGCTAGTACTTCTTACTTTGCATATTACGTTTGTAGAACAAATATCTCTTTAGAGTTAATTTATATATATTATTAGAGACAACAATATAAAAATTAATATTTGTAAAATTGAATCAACTATAAAGCAACAAGAACAAGCAACAAGAACAAACAATTTAACTATACTATTAATACTTCTTACTTCGTATATTATATCTACAAAACAAATATCTCTATATATATTATTAAAGATATTAATATAAAAATTAATATTTATAAAATCGAATTAATTGTAAAGCAACAAGAACAAGCAACAAGAACAAGCAATTTAATTACGCTATTAACACTTCTATTAACACAAACGCGTGCAATATTAGTTAATTAGTTATTATTAAAAGTAAATACTAAGTATTTGCAATCTTATTAGCTATAAATAAAACAATAAATAAATAAATATCTACAATCTTATTAGCAATAAATAGCAAGTAAATATTTGCAACAATCTTACTTATTAATAGTAAATAATAAATGTCTACAAACAAAATAAAAATTATTTTAACTATTATATCAAAATTAATTGTTATTATTATCAATCTATTTTTGCTATCTAATTTCTATCTTCTTTTACTATTATTATATTTCTTTAATCTTTGTATTTTGCTAATTTTGTTTGCTACTACTGCTCTTGTTTGTCTTCTAACTTCTATTTGCGTAAGTATCGCTCTTCTTTTTTCTTCAATATCTATTAATAATACGCAGCTAATATAAGATGCTCGACAATATCTACATTTTATTTTTTTGCTCTCTCTCTCTTTTGTTTTTTTTCGCGTTTAATTATTACTTCTAATATCTATATATAGTTCTCTATCTATTACAATAAATATTAATTAACAATATTTTATCTTCGATCAACTTATATTCTATGCAAATTTAGTTTATTTTTCTTTTGTTTTTTGTTATCTCTTTCGATTCTTTTGAATACGTAGTCTTCTCGCAATTCTTCTATCTTTGATTTTTTCGATATATATTGCTTCGCGCGATTTTGTCTTTGTCTCTCTATTTTAATATGCGTGCGCTATTGTTTTGTTGTCTTGTTCTTGGCTTCTTTGTCTCTCTAATATATGTTGTTTTTTTGCGATTTTATTTTTTTCTTAATTTCTCTTCAATATGCGATCTTTTTGCGTGCGATTAACTTCGCGCTCGATTCTCTCTCTCTTTTCTCTTTTGTCAAATAAGTAAACAACTTTTTTTTTCGATATAAAAGAGATTTAACTAACTAATACTACATATAGTCTTCAATCTATTTTTGATTTCTTTCTTTTTCTTTTTCTTCTAATATTTATTTCTTTACTATAATTAATATTTTTGTTCGCTTCGTTTCTTTGCTTTCTTCTCTTACTAACTAGATATATCTCGAATATCTTAATTTCTTCGAGATTCTCGACATAACGTCGAATAACTATTGTACGTTGGCGCAATTTTGCGTATACATATCGAGAATTGTTATTCGATATATGTTCGAGAGAAATATAATCGAAACTTGTATTTGCAATTTATAAATTTCTTTCTAAAATTAGATAAACGTAGCAAAAAATTGGCTAAAAAATAATCTAATATTCTAATATTAACTTTACGTCAACAATATTGTTTATTGCTAAAATTCTAGCGTTATTGTTAACTTTACAACAATCTAGCTTCTTTATATTTCTAACGTCGATAAATACTTCTTTCTACTAGCAGATCTTCTTGTCTTGCTTAATTTGATTATTGAATAATAGATATTAAATAATAGATAATAGATAATAATAATAGATAATAATAATTAATAAATAAACAAATAATAGATAGATAATAGATAAATAGATAGAATGCATACAGATAGCTAACTATATGTAGTGCTTGTTTTATATTAAGATTGCGTTGTCGATTTTAATAGCAATCTAGAAAATTCTATATATATTTTCGATTCCGACAGCAATTTAACAAATCTTGTGTATATTTTCGACAACAAAATCTATAATAACAACTATAATAACAATAATAATCTAAACAATATTAGCAACTTTAACAATAACAATAACAACAACAACAAAGATTGTTTGTTTATTATATTTTTTTATACTTGCACTTTGCATTTCTATATTAATATCTTTTTGCACAATATTAGTTCTATTATATTGCAATTTGTTTCTTGTTTTTTTGCTTGTTTTTTTGCTTGCTTTTCTATTTATTGCTTTATTTGTCGCTTTTTATCGATTAAGTATCGATACAATTTGTTCTCAAATATATATTTAAATATTTAAAGATTCTTCGATTTATTTGCGATATTCGCAAATGTTATCTACAACTTTTGCAACTTTTGCAATTATATTAATTGTTATATCTCTAAAAAAACAAACTCGAAAAATATTATAATAGATAGTCTATTTATAATTAGCAAAACTATTTGTATATACAAGAGTATAGACTATATTGTTTATTTTGTTAAAATAATTAAAATGCAAATTAATATCTATCTTTAACAACTACTTTAAAACTAGAATAGAACTAATTACACAAAAAGAAAATCTACTTGTGCTAATAGACGCGCAAGAAAGATTTTTGAGTTAATTAAAATATATTGTTTTTTTCTTTTTTCTTTTGCTTAAAAAGTATTGTTGTTCGAAGTATTTCTCTTTTTGTTTGCAAAAGAGTTTTTTCTTCTACTAAAAATTTTTGATCGAAAAAATTTCTCTATATAGAGTAGACTCTTGAAAGCAAAGCAACAATAAATTCTCTCAATACTAAAATATATTCTTTGCACGTAGTCTTTGCAATTTGTATATTTCTATTATTAATGTATTTTTCTTTTCTCTCTCTTTAGACAAGTTACAATAATAATAGATAGAATATCTTAATATATAGAAAGTTAACTTTAACTATCTTTGACTTAATTTTAACTATCTTTGACTATATACTATATATACAATATTTGCAACAATACTATCTATCAATTATATTGTTGCAAATCTCGTATATATTTAGTAAACTTCGAAAACTATTTTTCGAAATATATACAATTTGTAGACAATCTACTTTTATTTATATATATCGAGCTTGTTTTTCGAAACATATGCAATCTACAAACTATCTACTCTTATCTATATATATATCGAATTTATTTTTCGAAACATATACAATTTGCAAACAATTTACTTATTGTTTGCTATTGTTGCATTAAACTACTTTGTTATTGTTGTATTAAACTACTCTATACTATCGCTCTTAATTTAGTATTTGTAATTCTAAAACTTAGAATATTACTTACTATCTAAATAGCATTAAATTTTATATTATTATTTATTATTTATTTTGTCGAACTTTATATATCTTTTCTATTTTATATAAGTCTTTTCTTTCTTTTCTTAAGTTGCTTTTAAAGATATTAGCTTTTTATATAAAAGATAATCTTAATCAAATAGTATTGCAAGCATTTTTGCACAAAAATTAAATATTGTTAAGACAATATTGCAAGTATTTGTTAACAAATAAGTTTGTTGCGCGCAAAAAGATTCGATTAAATAGTATTGCAAAAATTCTTTCTAAAACAAAGAAGCAATAGTGTCGAATAGTATTGCAAATATTCTTTAACAAATAAGTTTATTATATATCGAAAAATATTATCAAATAGTATTGCAAAAATTTTTGAGCAAATAAATTTATTATATAAGCAAAAACTTAATTGTATAATATTGTTAATATTTTTTATTATATAAATTAGTTTGTTTGTTGCGTAAAAACAACTAAGATTGCAAGACAAAATAGATAGTTGTTGCTAGACAAACTTATTGTACGCAAACAAATATAATAAAATAATATTGCAAGTATTTTTAAACAAATAACAAGAATTGTTGTTTTCTATATATAAGAGTAAATACGCAATAATATTAATTAAATACACAAATCTAATATATTTATTTAATGCATTAAATAAGATATGCGCAAGAATATACTAAGAGTTTTTTATTTATTTTAGAATTGTCGAATAGACTAATTGTTCGATTCTAATAGTTGGAATCAAATTGTATAAATTATAAAAATACTAACTATATTAGATTAAAACTTAATCTAATTAGATATAACTTTCGGGTCAAGTTATAGATTTCGGGAAAAAACCGATCCGAACAATCAGTCTATTGTCGAATCTACTTAAATTTTATTTCTTTCTATTTACTATTTTTTTCTCTTCTTCTTATTGTTTATCGACTATTATTTCTTTCTATTATTAATAATTTTCTTATTTATTTTGTTGTTTGTCAACTATTTTGCTTAACGTTTATATATATATTATTGCTATTATTGTTCTTTTTTTATTTGCGTATATATTTTTTGCTTATTTGTATATACTCTTTTATTTTCTTATCTTCTTGTTTGTATACGCTTTTTATTTTATCTTAAATTTTCTTTTTATTTAAGTGCGTTGTTTGCAACTTTTTCGATCTTTTTATTTGTTTGTATTTTCTATTATTGTTTCCAATTGTTTGCAATCTTTTTCTTTGCGTATATTTATTTTCTACGTTATTATATTGTTTTTTAAAATATCTATAAATACTATTAATACAAGTTAATATACAATAAAGAGTTTAGCTAAAACAATAACAACAATCTATTAATTTATTTTTTCTTTGTTTTTTTTCTTCGATTGTTTTTAGTAAATACAAGATAATCTCTCTTTTTTAAATATGTTTTGCTAATATTAGTTGCTACTAACAATATATATAATACGCAATTATAACAATATTTTTTTTCTTAATTTTTGTCTTAATTTTTGTCTCGACAACTATCAGTAATAATATTGTTTTTATTTTTAACAACTTCGATATTAATTTTAATTTTTTCGAAATTCTTAATTTGTCGATAGACTCTATTTTGTCTATATTTGCTTTCGCGTATTAATAACAATATATATAGCAATATATACGCGTTTGTAATAGCGCGCTAACAAGAATTTGCAAGTTCTAAGTACTTATCTAAGTTTAGACAAAAACAATATATATAAAATTAATTAAGTCGAGTAATCTAAAATTGTATCTAACTCTCTTTAAATATAATATAATATTTTGCTAAAAAAATTTTGCGCGTTTAAGCTCGACAACAACAAAATATAAGTTAAATACTAATAGATTATTAGCAATCTTTTAAAACTAAAGTAAGTTTAACAACTAATTGTATATAATATTAACTAACTATAAGTTGCTTATTGTTAAGAACAATTTAAACAACAAATTTTCGAATAGCAAATATTGCAAAACAAATGTTCTTGCTTTTCTAATATTGCTACTAAAGAAGATAATATCTATGCTAAAAAGAAGATAGAACTCGAAAATCTCTAAAAACAAATTAATTGTTAACAACAAAAATATCGAATAATAGATAAAAAAAAGAAAAGAGAAAGAAATACTTTCGATAATTGCAATAAAAATATAGTTAAGATATTAAATATATATTTAATCTAATTAAAAGAAAATTCTACTTTACTTCTTTAGTTTTTGCATATAGTATTTAATATATAGTACAATAGTCTTGAAATAATTAATAAGTATATCTTTTTTTATCTAAAAAGAATTCCAAAAATCAAATTCTATATAAAGAAGAAGTTACTAGAATAGTTAAATTAAACTTAATAGAATTGTTACTTAGAATTCTCTTTTGTATTTGAAGTTTTTATTAATTAATAAAAATAATAGATAGAAATTATTTACTTAGTTAATATAATTATATTAAAGAATAATTAATTAATTCTAATATAATATAAGATATAGAAAAGTTTTTAAATTGTTTTTTAAATTTATAAAGAGTTTTTAGAGTAATTAAAAATTAAAAATATTAATATATTAAGAAGTTTTTAATTATTATTATTATTATACTTATATTATATTAGAATATTTTTCTTTTTAATTAATTTAATCTTTTTAATTAATTATTAATATATTATTATAATTATATTTTTATATAATTAAACTTTAGAATTTATTTATTTTTTATAATATATAAATATTCTATAATTATATTTATTTCTATATTTATTATTTTAATTATTTAAAATTTAATTAAATAATAAAATTTAATAATATAATATAGAGCGGAGGGTCAGGATCGACAGACACGCAGATATTGTATATAGCTATTCGAACGCGCAACCGGTCTGCTCCAGAAGATCTGCATTTACAATTGGAAATCAAATTCTGTCGAATCTGCGCAATAGAAAGTCTTTTTGCTATTATTGCGATAATCTTTTGTTCTTATATAATTATTATAATATTGTCGAGCTTGTACACGACGTTGCGTATTTAATTATTGTCTTGATATTTGTTTTCTTTCTGCGTTTACTCTTTTCTGTTGCTATTATTCTATATTATAGACGCTATTACTTAAACAATCGACGCTACTATCTTTATTTATCAATTAGTCTTCTTTTCTTTTTTATTTTTTTTCGAATCAAATCGCGTCTTATCAACGCGAAAGAAAGTCTTGTGCAGTCTTTTGTATTGCTTTCTATATTTGAATTTCGAATATCTTAGTTTTCTAACAACAAGATTCGACAATATTGCAATTCAAAACAAAAGCGTCAATTGCGAATTGCAATCGAGCTATACACTATTAAAACAACTAGATTATTAAGTTTCTTAAAAACAACATTAATCTATATATATATCGATCGACAAAGTTTGTCTATTTGATTTGCAATTCTTTCGCTTTAATCGAGAAACAAATCGAACAATTGTTCTATATTGTCTCGATTGCAATCTCGAAATTCAAAAAATACAATTTCTCTATTAGCAATACTAGTTTTATCGCAATTCTTCTAATTTAAAGCGCTTGTTCGATTTCGTCGATTGTCAAGCTCGCTACGTTTGCTAGATTATAATCTCTTATTGTCAATTTTCTCTTAATTTCTTGTTTCTTTGTCAACAATTCTTATTTTTTCAAAATCTTTTTTTGGTCTCTTATTGCTCTTATTATTTGTTCGCGAGAATAGCTATTATTGCTAGTTCTTGTTCGCATTAATTGTTAACTTCTATTTTTTCTAAAATTGTCTATTGCAATCTATCAAACGTCTTTGTTCGACTACTATTATGTAGCGCGTTCTTATTGTATCTTTGATGTCTACTCTTTTGTTGCCAAAATCGAAGAAAAGATATTCTCTCAAGTTTATCGATTCTATCGAACAAAAGACAATTAAAAAGAAAATACAACAAAAAACTAACGCAAACAAAAGAGCTAGAATACAAACTCTTAGAGTTAGATAAGCAAACTGAATTAATAAGAATTTGTTGCACAATCTTGTTGCGTTCGACAACGCGCTAGTTTTTTCAATTTTTTTTGTAGCAATTAGTGCTTTTGTTAAAAGTATATACAAATCTATTGTTGATTTGTTCGATCTTATTCTACGTTTGCTATTTTTTTTCAATTTTTACAATTTTTAATCTTTTCAAAAGCACAAACGCTTACAAATTGTCTCGAAGAAAATATTTTTTCTCGAAATCGATATTGTTGTTAACAAGAAATCTCGATACTTTTTATATATTTAAAAGATTTTCGAGAAGTTTTTTGCGACAACAATATTGTTCGAATTTCTATTTTTGTTTATTTTCGAATTTTGTTTCTGCAGTTCTTTCTTTCTATTGTTGTTTGCAAAATTCAATCTTAATTATTGCAATTCTAGATATCTCTATTGCAATCGAGAGATATTCGAGATCTCTTCGATTGTCGATATTATTTGTTCTATCGAAATTATATTTTTTGTTTCTTTTTAACAATCTTGCTCTTTTACTCTTATGCTAAAAAAAAATTATTCAATTATTAATTCGAGTTCAACAATAAGTAGAAACAATATTGCTAAAATTAGTTTTCGATCTATTCAAGATATCAACTCTTGTATTGTATTTTTGTTTTGTATTGCTTTATCTACAAGTTTTTCAAAATTAATCTTTTTTTTAAAACAAAGCTCGCCAAAATCGACAAATTGCTCAAAATCGAAAAGTTCTTCAAAAAGACAAAACATTCTAATATTTAATATTTTAACTCTGTTCTTTTTGTCGCTATTCAACAACAATATCTTGCGTTGTATCGAACTCTCTTCAATTTTCAATATATTTTTTTTACTCTTTATTGTTGTCGAGATTGCGAACTCGAAATTTAATATTTTGTTTTTTAAATCGAATCTCTATATCTATATCTTCTTGCAAGATATTTAAAAATTTTTTGCTCTCAACTAGAGTCAAACTCGATATCTTGTATTTGTTGCTCTATTATTGTTGTTTGTGCAAAAAGCACTATTTCAAATTGAAGATTTCTTAAATCTACGAAAAGCAATTAAAAACAAACACTCTAAGATTGCTATAATCGCTCCAAGTAATCGCTCTTCTAATTATCTTAGAGCAAATTTTAGAGTTGCAAATAATCTAATTGTTTGTCTCGTCGCAACGCGTCAATTCGCGCTCTTTGTTCTCAAATATAGTATAGACGGAAGGGTCAGAATCGGCGGACACACGGACACTATATATAGTTATTCGGGCGCGCAATCAATCTGCTTCAGAAGATCTGCATTTATAATCGGAAACCGAATTTTGTCGAATCTGCGCAATAAAAAGTTTTCTTGCTATTATCGCAATAATCTTTCGTTCTTATATAATTATTATAATATTGTCGAACTCGCACACAACGTTGTATATTTAACTATTGTTTTAATATTTGTTTTCTTTCTGCGTCTGCTCTTTTCTGCCGCTACTATTCTATATTATAAACGCTATTATTTAAACAATCGATACTATTGTCTTTATCTATTAATCAGCTCTCTTTTTTTTTTATTTTTTTTTGAACCGGATCGCGTCTAATCAGCGCAAGAACAAATTTTGTGCAATTTTCTATATTGTTTTCTATATTTGAATCTCGAATATTTTAGCGTTTTAATAGCAAAATTCGACAATATCGCAATTTAAAACAAAAGCGTTAACTGTGTATTGCAATCGAACTGTACACTATTAAAATAACTGAATTATTAAACTTTTTGAAAATAGTATTAATCTATATATATATCGATCGACAAAATTTGTCTATCTGATCTGCAATTTTTTTGTTTCAATCGAAAAGCAGATTAAACAATTGCTTTATATTGTCTCGATTGCAATCTCGAGATTCAAAAAATACAGTTTTTCTATTAGCAATATCAGCTTTATTGCAATTTTTCTAATTCAAAATGCTTGCTCGATCTTGTCGATTTTCAAGCTTGCTATATTTGCTAGATTATAATTTTCTATTGTCAATTTTCTTTTAATTTTCTGTTTCTTTGTTAACAGTTTTGATTTTTTCAAAATCTTCTTTCGATCTTCTATTGTTTCTATTATTTACTCGCAAAAATAGCTATTATCGCCAGTTTCTGTTTGCATTAATTGTTAACTTCTATTTTTTCTAAAATTGTCTATCGCGATCTATCAGACATTTTTGTTCAACTATTATTATGCAGCGCGTTTCTATTGTATTTCTGATATCTGTTTTTCTGTTGTTAAAGTCGAAAAAAAAATATTTTTTCAAGTTTATCGATTCTGTCGAACAAAAGATAGTCAGAAAAAAAGCACAACAAAAAGTTAATACAAACAAAAAAGTTAGAATACAAACTTTTAGAATCGAACAGATAAACTAAATTAACAAAAATTTGTTGTACAACTCTGTTGTATTTAACAATATACTGATTTTTTCAATTTTTTTTGCAGCAATCAATATTTTTGTCGAAAATATATACAAATCTGTTGTCGATCTATTCGATTTTATTCTATATCTACTATTTTTTTTCAGTTTTTACAGTTTTTAATTTTTTCGAAAGCGCAGACGTTTACAAACTGTCTTGAAAAAAATATTTTTTCTTAAAATTAATATTGTTATCGACAAGAAATCTTGATATTTTTTATATATTCAGAAAATCTTCGAGAAATTTTCTGCAACAACAATATTGTTCGAATTTTTATTTTTGTCTGTTTTTAAATTCTGTTTCTGCAGTTCTTTTTTTCTATTGTTGTTTGTAGAATTTAATTTTAATTGTTGCAATTCTAAACACTTCTATCGCGATCGAGAGATATTCGAGATTTTTTTAATTGTTAATATTATTTGTTTTATCGAAATTATATTTTTTATCTTTTTTTAGCAATCTCGCTCTTCCACTTTTGTGCTAAAAAAAAATTATTTAACTATCGATTCGAGTTCAACAATAAATAGAAACAATATTGCTAAAATCAGTTCTCGATCTGTTCAAAATATCAATTTTTGTACTGTGTTTTTGTTTTGTATTGCTTTGTCTACAAATTCTTCAGAATTGATTTTTCTTTTAAAACAAAGTTTGTCAAAATTGACAAATTGTTCAAAATCGAAAAATTTTTCAAAAAAATAAAATATTTTGATATTTAACGTTCCGACTCTGTTCTTTTTGTTGTTATTTAGCAACAATATTTTGTGTTGTATCGAATTTTTTTCGATTTTCAATATATTTTTTCTATTCTTTACTGCTGTCGAGACTGCAAACTCGAAATCTAATATTCTGTTTCTCAAATCGAATTTCTATATCTACATTTTTTTGCAGAATATTCAAATTTTTTTTGTTTTCAGCTGAAGTTAGACTCGACATTCTATATTTGTTGTTTTACTATTATTGTTTGTGCAGAAAATACTATTTTAGATCGAAGATTTCTTAGATTTACAAAAAACAATTGAAAACAAACATTTTAAGATTGCTATAATTGTTTCGAGTAACTGTTTTTCTAATTATTTTAAAACAAATTTCAGAGTTGCAAACAATCTAATTGTTTGTTCTGCTGTAGCGCGTCAATTCGCGCTCTTAGTTTTCAGATATTTTGTCTCAAATTTCAGTATTGTATTTTTCAGAAATCAATTTTTTTTTTCTATTTTTTGTTTTTCTGTTCAGTCAATTTTATCTTTTGTTATTGTCGAGCTTTTTTTTTTTAAAATCGGAGTTCTTTTGTCGAGCTGTTGCTGTTTGTAAAAACGCTCTCAAGATTTATTGATATAATATTCTATTACTGATTTTTTTTCTAATTTAGATGTCGGCACACTCTAAACAATTAGCAACAATAGTTCAATTGTGTCTTTTAGACAAGCGTCTCAAACTATATATTCTGCTGTTGTTGCTAAGTGTTTATTAGATATTACTTAAGAATATAGAAGCAATATTAATATCGAAAGTCGGACTTCAGTAATATATAGACAGAATAGAAATAAAATCTTTAATATTCTCGAGTATTTTTGCGAACACTTCAGTAAAATACTGTTTTCTCTATAGACTTTATCAAATATCGACTTCTTCTTTTATATTATCGATAATATTAATACAGAAAATCGGAAATTGTCTGCAGACAGTATTGATTGCAGCATTTGTTGTCTATTATTTTTTCTATTGCTATCTATTAATAAACAAAGAATTTTATTGCTAACAAATAGAGAAAACAACAATCTGTTTCTATACAATAACAATTTATTCAAATTGTTTAATCGATCTTGTTTGTTAGATTGCGAATATAACAACGCATTCTTTTCAAATATAGAAAACAATTTTATTTCTATTAAAAACTATAATTTTTTGTTTCAGTTTCGACAAAGACGTCAAAAAGACGCAAAAATTTATTCAGATTTTTATAATATTGTTCAGTCGAAAAACAAAATTAACTATATATTATCAGCTATTTCTACTGATTCTTGTTATTTTTCGGTCGCTTTTTACTTTTATATCGATTCTATAACTGTTTTTTTGCTATTAGCTACAAATAATATTTGAATCTATATTGCAGACAATACTATTGTTTAGATCTTTGTCTCTAGCTGCAATTGCAATAAGTTTGCATCTATATTTTGAACTAATATCTATTTATCTGTTGACAGAGTATTCCAATACGCAGAGATTCTTCAATTTTTCTTCGAATATTCTGTTTCTGCAAAAAATAACTAACTATTTCCGATATCTAATATTTCGAAAGCAGATCTTACAACAATTGCGCAATTTTTTATATTTGTGCTATTCTTTTTCTTGCAATAGATTCAGCAATAACTATAGAGCAATAAACTGACGCGCTTTGTTAATTAACAACTGTATTAAAAAGCTAAACTTTGTTAAATCAAAAATTCAATTTCTAACAACAGATATTTTCAGTTGCTGTATTTTCCGCCGATTCTGAAATGCAAACAGTTTCGTCGCATAAATTGCTACGCTCTTTGTTATATACAGCGATTTTCAGTTTTTCTATTTTTTGTCTTTTTTTTTTCGAAACAAAAAGAATTTCAAAATTCTAATTAACAATTTTGCAATATATCAGACAAAGCAGCTTCGTCTAGAATAGAAATCAGACAACAAAATCTAAAACTACAGTATCTATATTTTTTCTCTCTATATAACTCGAGAAGCCGACTTATCTATTTATATTAAAAAACTTTTTCAGTATATCTAATACAACAACTGTATCTTGTTCGCTTTTTGTTAATATAACTGCAGTATTATAATTTTGCAGCACTATTTTCTTAACTTCGACAATATTCTGAATTGTGTATATATACAAAAAGAGATATTTATAAAGAGTATCGATTACAGTATAAAATTGCAATATTCTATTTTAATCGAGAATCTAAAAACATTCTAAATCGAATTTAAAATTCTTGTTAATTAAACAGAACTTTTTAAAAATTCTACTCTGTTTCTGCAAAATTTCGATCAAAAAATTTATTTTCAATAATTTTTTTTTTAAGACTTGTAAAGTTTTTGTTTAATATCTTTAATATCGATTTAATATTTTTTCGACAAAAATATCTATTGTTTAAATTAATTATAGTATCGAAAATTTTCTCTACAACTCTGACAACTCTTTATATTTCGGTATTACTCTAATTTAAAAAGTTTTCTGTCTCGACTACTAAAAAGAGCAGTTTCAGAATACTTTTGTTTTTTGCAACAGTTTATAGTATTTCAAAGCAAAATACTTTTTTATATTTATCAATATAAGCTCAGACAGCAATCTCGATTTTTTCTACAACAATTTTCTGCGCATTTATAGAAAACAGATTAATTACAAAAAATATTAGATACTAAAGTATTTTTGATACAATTTTCAGCAAATTAATATTTTCTTCAATATCTATCTAGAGATTACTTTACTTTTTAACAATATATTTCAGCAACTGCACAAGATTAATTGCAAAAAAAATTGTGTTTTCTATTATTTCGACACTGCAACTCGATTCTCTCTCGAATTCTATTTTGTCGAAACTTTAAATTCAGTATTTTATTTTTACAATCTAAAGAGCTGTTTTATCAATCAGCTAAACAGAATTAAAAGATATATTGCAAACGCGTTAAAAAAAGATTTTAAATTCAATTTTTTCTACAATTTCTGTCAGAAATATCGACAAATTCTAAACTTATAGCAGATACAAATTCTGTTCAAAAAAAAACTCGAGATTAATTTTGTAATTTTCTGAACAGTTACTACAATCTGCAATAAAAATATTTTTTCTTTAATCGACATTTCTTATCTATTTTCTATCTCGGTCAAGCACTGTTTGTACTTTATTTTTTTAATTGTCGAAACAATAATATTTATATCTATTAATATCAATCGATAACTTCTTTCTCTCGAGATACTTGCTATTCAGTATTATTCGAATACAAACTATCTCAAGTCTACATTGTCGAAGCAGCAGCAACAATATTTTGTTATAATTAGCGCTCTTGTACAAATACTGCAGTTTATTCTCGACAGTATTGCTCTTATATAATACAGCAAACTATACAAGAAAAACTATATTATTTGTTTTTGTTGTTGTCGGAATCTTAACTACAAAGACAGTATAATCTATTATAGACTGCTATAATTGTCAATCGATTTTGTCAATTAAATTATATTTTCTATTTTTTACAATATAGTTTCCGCGCAGCTCGATCTCGCTTACAACGCTATTTAAGACTACTTTCGAATTAATTGCAATATTATAAATACTGTTAGACAACACGAGTTTCTGCTTTACAATTTCGAGAAAATAGCGCAGACTGTACGCGAAAATCTTGATACAAAAAATACAATTGCTGCTATTGCTATATAAAAGTTTCTCGCTATTACTAAGATTCAGCTCGTAATTTAAAACTATATTTAGAAAATTTTTGTTCTGTTTCAGAAATATTGTTTCTACAAACAATTTTAGAAAACTCGATTTCAAACAGTATTTCGAACTCGGCTATTGTCAGATAAATTTGACAAATTATATAGTTTTTTGTATTTTCTAATATTTAAATTTCTTTTTTTTCGACTATATATTTTTTTTGTTTGCAATTATATAAATATCGAATCGCGAAACAAAAATTTCTCTATTCTGAATTAATACTATTGCAGCAACAAATAGACTAATCGAATCAAAATTTTTTTTGTATAAAAGTTAAATAAACTGTCTAAAAAATATAAAAGAAAATAAAATATCTCGGAATTCCAAGTTCTACTGCAGTACTTTTATTTTATTGTTAGCAAAATTCTAAAAACGCTATCTATTCAGAAATTTCTCTATATTTTCTATTAATAATCTATTGCAATACTCTTTTTAATTTCTATCTACAACAAGAATTATCTTTTTACAATACTAAAAATCAAAAACAACAACAGAAGCAAGCGTTCTCGGAAAATTATTGTTATAAATTAATTAAAAAAAATCAACTAACTAATACTCTATCTTTCTGCAGACAAGCTCGAACAATACTAAGATTTTATTGTATTTCTAAATAGAAATTTAATTACAATCGAGAACTGTTGTTTTCGACACAAAATACAATTTATTATTTTTGCAAACACATTTATTGTCGACAACAAATATTGTATTACTTTCGAATAGCTTATCGATTCGAAAAACTTCTATTGCAATATATTTCTAACAATTGTCTATAACTTTAATATAGATTTTGAGATTCAACTTCAAATCTTTCAAACAGACAACAATATATTCGAAATTAGCAAATTCGACAACAACAAAAAATAACACTTTTTTTACACTTTTTTTAAGAGATTAATTAAGACAAAAATAGTCTACAAACAATATTTAGATCTTGTTAGTATTTTTGAGAATTTAGATATATGCAATTATCTTTTCTGTTTGTTATTTTTGTGTATTGTAGCGCAAATTTAAATTAGTTTAGACAATTTATCTTTTTACAATAGCTAAATATCGAATATCTTTAATTGTAACATTGATAATTCTGTTTATTTGTATTTAATTGCTAAATTCAAAATATCTATCTCAATCTTGTTTTAAGTCTAAAAATTGCAAACAATTTCTTTTTGTATCTCGATAGATTAACTGTTTTTTCAATACTTTTATATATATTTTGATATACAATAATTCCAACAAACTGATTAATTTTCTGTCAAATTGCACAATACTAAAATCTGCAATATAGTCAATTTCGAACTCAATATATTTCTCGACTCTTTTTCTATTCTATTTGCGAGTTACAATTACAGTAGTTAACAATAGATTTAAGACAAAATTTTCTATCTAAACAAGCTGTAACTTGTATCTGTTATTAATAATAAATAGATAGACTGCCGAAAATTCACAAATATTGTATTAAGTATTTCGACTTTTCAAATAAGATAGTAATCTAAATAGCAATTTGATTATCAATCTCTCGATTGTTTTTGCAAATCTATATTGTTGTTTTTTCAATTATTGTTTCAGTATTACAGTCTAATAGTAAAATAATTTACAAAACTCTTAGTTTTTAGCCAAAGTCTACTATATTAAATTATTGCATCTCAATATTGTATTTATTGTCTATTAGAATTCTAGTCAAAATTGAGCTATCTATATCTATAAATATACTAGTTCAAAACAAGCAAGACATTTAGTGCGACTAATTTTCAAATATCAGTTTATAATTAACAATTTATTAATTCTGAAAAAAACTGCAATCAATTGCAAAAAACTCAGAATCTATTTTTTTGTACAGTTAGTACTCGAGCTCTAGAGTACTTCAAATCGACACAATATTGTTTATCGATATATTCTGTCGAAATATTGCAGTCGAAACAGAGCAATATATTTAATATATATATAATATAGAAATCTCAAATAGTCTATTTGTTTCTAATATTCTTTTTGCGTTGCTAAACAATCTAAATTAGCAATTTTGTTTCTTATTTCAAACAAAAAAATCAAGTATTTTAGATTCCGATTGCACAACACTTTCAAATTATATCAGATTATAATAGTTTTACGTCAGTTAACAGCTTTTATTTCTTTCTTATTCTCTCAATATTTCTATCTATTGCATTAATATAAATCTGCTGCAACGCAAGTTGTCTGCAGACAACTACAGTCTATCAAATTAATTAAAAAACAATTACAAAAACTGCATTTTCGATCTCTTTATATAAAGTAAAAAGTCGGAGTATCGAGATTCCGAAAACAAATATTGCAAATTTCAAATATTGCCGCTCGAATACAGAAAATGTCAAAAATTAATAGTCGAGAAATCTATAAAAATAGCAGATTTTTCTCGATACGTCTCTAATAGATCTCTATATAATATAGATAGATTAATTTTTCAACTCTGCAAAATCTATAACTAATTTTCGATTCTTTGTCGCTCAAACTTAGCAATATCAGCAGAATAGAATTTAACATTAATTTAATACAAAAATTCTGTTTTCTTATTCTGTTCTACTCTATAAACTTCTCAAAATCTTATATTGTCTCGAAAGCGACAGAAATTAACTGCAGACAATATTTTGTTCTCAATACAATCTAGTATTAGAGTCTCGAATTATTCTCGATTGTGTTTTTGTTTTCTTCTAAATTTGCAATTATTTGCAGCTTATATTATTCTTTTTATTTTTTGCTGACTTTCGCTCGTTTCTGTGTCTGCGTTGGTTGCTCTGCTTTACTAATTATACTAATATACGTCAAATTATAGCTGCAACTTTTTGTTGTTCAAAATTACAAATCTTGTTCGAACAATTTTTTAATTATTTTATTTAAACTTCTGATAATATTTCAATCTAATTTCGAATAATTTTGTATTAAACAAAAATTGCAATCTGCAAACAATTTCTGTTTCGAATATTTGTATTTTAAACTAATTTTGTAATCTGCAAACAATTTCTGTTCCAATATTTCGAAAATGCAAGCTAGACAGTATTGTTGCGATATTGACTATCAAAATTGTATATATAAGCAAATCAGTATTGTCGAGAAAAAACAAATTTACTGTTACTGTTTAAGATCTGAAAATACTGAAAAAGAAAGTTTTGTATAAAAATTTTCAAAACATTTTTGTAATTAATATAAATCTCGAAATTAATAGACAGATATTGTTCGAATATCTCGAATTATTAGATATCGATATTCTATACAATATTATTTTAAAAAACAACAATAAAATTAAGAAAATTCTACAACTATAACAAAAGAGTCGACAGTGCGACTTCTCTATTAAAAATATCAAATTCTTAAAGTGCTAATTCTCGAACAAAATTTTTGTATAACTCGAAAACCGAAATATCAAAATAGATTTTTTTCTATATATTCTATTTCTTTTCGATATCGAATTGTATACTATTTTTAACAACAATCGAGAATACTGTTTCTAAATAATTACAATACTTCAAATGCTTTATTTTAATTCGAAAATTGCTATAGACGCAATAGCAAAAACAATACAAAATACAGCTGTTGCTATTTTGTATATTTTAGTATCGAAGACGCCAAACAAACTCTACAACTATATTTCGAAAAATTGATACAAAGTTTTCAATATACTACAGTATAATTAACAATATAGTTTAAAAAAATCCAGCATCAATATTATATATTTTTAAAACATTTTTGTTTAAATATTTATCTATCTAATTTCGATCAAAATAAAGATCGAACTGATTTGCAAACTATTCGATATTTCAATAGTTAAACAAACAATCTATCTATATATTAACTATCTATATATAGATACAAAGAATAATTAGCTTGCAACAGCTCTACAAAAAAAGAAACAAAAATTAAAAATTGTCGATTTGCAAACAGAAATATAGAATTTTGCTATTTTTTAAAATACTGTTGCGCAGATTAAACAAGAGTTTAATAATATTTTTGAAAAATTTCAATTTTTTTTTATCAAAAATACTGCTACTGTAATTTTCAATCTGAAGCAAACAGACTTGCGCAATTTTTATTCAACTATAATAGTCGAGAAATATACAAAAATAATCGAACTAATTAGTACAAAAATACAGATACTGTTTTTTCTCTTGTTAGTTAACAGTATCAGTATTGTTTCAACTACTATCGAAGTCGATATCTAGACAGCTATTGTTATAAAACAATTATATAACAATTTTGCGCTTGATATTTTTATTTGTGCTGTCGACAAAAAGATTCTCGGCCGGAATATTCAAATTATTAATTAAATTTGTTGTTATTTTTAAAAACTGCAGACAATGCTAAACACAATAATTGCAATTGTTTTCGAATATAGCAAAACTTGTATTGTTTTCTATTTTAATTTTCTCGAATCTCTTTTTTTCGAAATATTTTTCAAATAAAGTATTGTTATTTTATCAGAACTATTTCGATCAACTGTCGATTTCAATTCTAACAGTAACTATAATTTTAATTACAATAATATCTTTGTTGCAAAGATTACGATATCGCTCAAAATCTTAATACTTAAATTTATCAAATATATTCTAAAAACACATTAAGTTGTTTTTGTAATATAAACATATTAAATCGAACAACTGCTAAATAGATAAATATTATGCAATAATATAAATTTAGACAAGACTGTAATCGCATTATTTTTTACAGTTTTTATAATTTTGAAAAAAAAAATTCGATACTCGAAAAATACAAGTTGTCTACAAACAACTTGCGTCTTTTCGATTTTTCTGCAATAAACAAATTTGTATTTAAGAATAGTTACAAGCTGTCTGCAGACAATATCCGCTTTTGTTTGTTTTTAATATTTGATAAAATAGCTGAAAATATTGAAGTAAAAGAGATTAAGAAAAATTTGAGCAATAGTATAAATAAATATCAACTGCCAACTCTTTTATCGATAAATAAAATTTCTGACAGTAATTTAAAATCTAAACTGAAAAAGTATCTCTATAAAAAGTATCTAAAAATAATACAGCAACTCAATCGGCAAATCTATTGCTCTATTTTGATTGTAGTTCTCTCGACTGCTATACAAATAAAAAAAAAAAATTCAGAACTATTTTTCTATTTTGTGTCTCAAATATTTTGTTAATTGTTGTAGTATTGACAGCTATTCGAATCGACAATATATACTTAAAATACAATTGAGAAATTTTCTGCAATATATGCTCGATCTGTCGAACAATCTATCGACTCTGCTCTATATTGTTTTTATATTCTATATTATTTAATTGTGTTGCTATCTCTTCTATTTGCAGAAATACACAAATTTTAAGTGCATTTATATCAAAACAAAATATCGAAAGTATCGAAATATTACTAATAAGAAAAAGAATGCTGTCGAGAATTTCAATAATATCGAGATTCTCGATACAGATATTCTAAATATAATTTAATATAAATATTTTGACGTTTTCGGACGCGTTATTTGTAACAAAACTTAAAAACTTAAATATTTTAACACTTTTGTTTACAAGAATATCAAAAATCTCGCGATATCTTTTATTAATCTGCTGACAACTATATTTATATTCAATAAATCAAACAATTTTAAAAATCTACTCGATTTTCTTTATAACAAAAACTAAACTTATTCTGATTTCGAGAGCAATATTTCGACTTTTATCGAGTATAAAATTGTTTTTCGAGAAATACAGTATTTTTTACTGATTGTTGCAAATCTATCGATATACTGTTAACTTCTTAATTTGCAAGCATTTTACAAACACACTATATTGTCGATAATCGATAAGCAGATCGATTCAGATATAGTTAGCAAGCTGCTTTTTCCGATTTTTATACTTTTCTATATATATCGGATATTTGTTTTAGTTATTCTTAATATTAACAATTGTTTTGTTTATATTGGTCAGAATCTTCTATATAGCAAATAGTACTATATAAAACTGCAGTCAAGTGTCGGAAAGACAGTCAAATATTTTTATATTTATTAGCAGATTGTCGGCACTTTTAGCAAAAGCTACAACAAAAAAAAAAAAAAACTTTTAGAAGCTTCGCCAACTACTGTTGTTTCTATTATACAACAGTATTGTTCGAGCTCGACTATTTCTATCAGACAAAAAAGATCTCTAGAACAATAAAAAATATTGTTGTATAATATAAAAAATTCTGTAATTTCGACGCTACTTATTACTATCAAATAATTTGTATTTTTGTTTAATATTTTAATTTAATTTTCCGTCAAAATCTTGCTATCTATACTGTGTATTTTTTTATCAAGCTTCAGTTCTTAATAGATCTTATGCATTATATATATATTTTTAATAGTTGCAAACTTCTTATATTTTGCAACTAACTCTTGATACAATAGCTGATAAAATTTTATTTTGTCAATCTCGGATACAACGTGCTCGGTATTCGAAGTAATTACAAAATTGCAAAACAAAAAATTGCTATCGACGCGTTTAACAATATCTACAGTTTTGTTAATACTTTTATTATATTTTCTCGCATTTTGTCTACAAACTACAATCTGCAATTTAACTGTAGCAACTGCTGTTTTTTCGATATTTTCAATCAAATTCAGATTGCGTTTTAGAATAACAATTGTATTTTATATATAGAACAAACTCGACTATACTTTATCTGAATAATTACTGTCGATTATATATATAATCAGATAATTCAAACTACTACTATTAGAAAACAGATTAAAATTATTGCAGAACAGAGCAATATAACTATTATACAGAAAAAAATTGATTAGTAACAACTCGACAATTCGAACAAAACAGACAACAATAGCAATTTCTATAACAATATATCTGTGCAAATACAAATACTCAATCTTAAATGCAAAAATTTGTATATTTAGTAATTCGATCAAATTTTTTTTTGCAAAAAGTAAATTAACGTTTAGAATCTATATACTAAGAACAGTTTTTTTGTCGAAATTAAGTTTTGTAAAAAATTTAATTTCAAAAAGTTATATTTGTTGCAAAAAGCGTCGACTTTCAAATTACAGATATATTTGACAGATAAATTTTCTGCTTTCTCGACAAAAATAGTCTGTAGACAATTTTTCTCGATATATTCTATTATATTAATCTCGATTTCAGACAAGCTAATGCAGATCGAGAACAAACAATTGAAACAAGAAAAAATTAAAAATAGATATACTGACAACTATAAATTTACAATTCGTATACAGTCGGAAAACAAAAGCAATACACAAAATATCGAAAGCAGCGTATCGAATTACAAAAGCAATATATAAAAAAGAAATATACAAACAAATAATAAATCGGCGAGAAAATTGTCTACAAACAACTTGTATATATATTTGAGACTAACAAATTTTTTGCAGATAGAAACAAAAACATTAATTCTAATATTAAAAATTAAAAATAAAGTTGAAAATAAACTTGAAACTGCAGATAAAAATAAACTTAAAAATAAATTTGAAAATTTTGATAAAAATAAAGATAAAAAAGATAAAAACAAAAATATAAACAGTAATAACAATAACAATCTGAGAACAGAGCAGTTTCTTTTGTTAAAATCGAATTTATTAATCGATAGAGATTTTTGTTTTTTCTAATTTTACAGTTTTCTCGACAGCTCTTTGTCTATTCTTAAAATTTCGAAAAAAATAAAAAGAACTGCTAATACAAAAATTTCCGCGTTATACTACAGTTCTGTTTTTAAGTTGCTATCAGTTATCGATATTAGATTTACTATAATTAATTCTTTGTCTGCAGTTATTGCATTTTTAAAATTGATAATTTGCTCTATTACTCGAACAACAATACAGAGAAATTCAAAATCAATCGAAAGAGTTTTCTAATATATTTGAATATAAATAGCAGATTTGTACTTTTTTTTGCAGCAGTTCAGCTGTTGTCTTTTTTGTCTCTAATATTTAGAACTTTTGTTTTTTTTATATTTTTTATTTTCGAGTTTCTGTGTATCTTGTCTATATATAGATAACAATCTCTATTTTTTGTATAACTAAATATTGATATATCAATTTCTAGTTTTTATATCAATCTATTTATTGCATCTCAGAATAGTTGCAGCAGAAATTCAAGATATTCGATTTCTAAAACTGCAAATTCTGAATTTTCTAAAAAATACTGTTACAATGTCAATCTATCTCAGATTCTAAATTATTACTGTATTTCTATAAATAGATATTGTTAAGTTTTCGATACAGTTATTCGATTTATTTATTATATTTTTATTCCGACGTATAAGTAAACGAATTCTAGATATTTACAAATATATTAATTGATAAATGCTCGATATTTACAGTATTTAGAAGTAGTTTACTTTAATAGATAGCTATTCGAACTGGCAAAGAATCTATTTAATACTATCGAATATTTACAGCAAAACTGTTTGTTTTTTGTAGTATACTATATTCTATCTTTTAGAATTACCGATTACTATTTATATTGATTTCAGTTTCAGACAACAGAAATTGTCTATAAACAATTTTTGTTTTTTTAATATCGATTTCTGCAGAGTTGCAACAATAATATTTGTACAACAGTCGAGATTCTTTTTACAGCTCGATATTATTAATAAATAATTTCAAATATATTTGCAGAATACGTACGATCAGATTTTTCTCGATATAATTTGTATATACTATATATTTGACAACAACTTTTTATATATTATTTTTTCGAATTGTATTTAAATATAAACTTTTTTTATTTATCTAGTTTTTTCTAATCTCAGACTATTTTTTTTTATTTGTACTCTCGTGCACTTGTAAACAAGAAAAATTGTTTAAATTAAACAAATGTATCCGATCTAAAAGATTAGAAAAAAAATATATAAAACAGAGTTTTCGAGATCTGTACAGAAAAAAATATCTAAATTCTCAATTACTATTATAAACAAGATATTTCGACAAAATCTATACAAATAAAGCAACTTAGCTTTTGTCCGCAATAGTAAGCTAGAAAAGATATTCAAGCGAAACTTGTATAAATAATACAATTTTATTTTTGTCTATATAAATAAAACGTTGTCCGAGAGACACGTGTGTCAGCAAAGAAAGAACTACTGTAAATTTTTCTCGAATTTCTGCTGTTACGCTATTGCAGCAAATCAAAATTAACTAAAAACAGCAGTTGATATCTTATAATTGCAGTCAAATCGAAAATAGATTAAAAACTGCCGACGTAATTTCTCTAATAAACTTATTGTTATCAAAAGCTACTATACTAGTGTGCAGACAGCAACGTGCCGCTTCTTTAACAATATATTATATACAACAACGGCCGCAACTATATCGAATACTAACTAAACTATCTGTTTCGACATTGCTAATACATTTCCGCGAGCAAAAAATACTAAGTCAATATTTATACAGCAACTTGTAAGATAAATTTCCAAATTCTGTACTATTAAAATACGTTTTACAAAAATAATAATTAAACAAGTCTTGTTACAAATGTCGATTTCAATATTAATACACAATCTTGTATTTGTGTTAAGAATTGCTATAAAAATTGTTTTAAAATAACTTTCTCTCTCTAACAGAAATCTGTAATCAGAGAGCGTTATATATTTAATTTCTATTGTTAATTAAGTGTATTTATCTCTTCTTGAAGATCGATATATAATTACTATTATAGTTTATAATATTAGTTACCACTCTCGTTTCTTTTTTACCGACAATAATAATAATCAGATTATCAGCAAGATAATATCTGACTCGATCAGAAACGCTATATAAAATATATTTAAAAAATTGAATGTTGAAACAATTCTTCAATATATATATATATATAATTCTATATATATATAGTTATTTTGAGCAAAAATAGAACCGACTTGTTAACTAGTGTTTGCACAGTTATTGTTGCTGTACTAAATATATACAAGTACTAACTGTCGAGACAGTAATCGACAGCAAACAAAAAAATGCTTGTATTACAAATGTCGAAATACTTGATACTGAAAAAATTCTTCAGAGAGATTAGTTTAATCTATTTGTTTAATTTTAACAGACTTTTCCGATATATCGAGCAAATCTCGAGATTCTGCAATATTTTAAAATATACTGTCGAGACAGTTGTATCGAGCAAATCTCGAAATTCTGTAATATTTTCAGAATATACTGTCGAAAAACAATAATTGAACAAGTTTTGTCAATTTAATTATTTACGCTGTCTAAAATTTCGAGTTTAGATTTGATATTATTGATAAAATATTATATACAAATTGTCTGCAGACAACTCTCTCGCTATTTAAGTTAGCTATAACTAGCGGCAAGTATATTATATATTACTGAATTTATCGATTATATTTATATTTTTTCTAAAATTTAGATATTTGGAAATTGTTATAGTTAATAGCAAACATCGCTACAGTTGTTTTTTCGACCGACAATAATAGCAACAGAATTATCGACAAAACAGTATTTAGCTCGATATAAAATATTAAGCGAAACAAATTTATTTGCTTGAATATTAAAACAATCTCTCGATATATATATGTATCTTGTATATATATATATATACAGTTATCTTTAAAAAAACTGTCTTGTCAGTCAGAAACAATATATTTACTGTACAAAACATATATATATACTGACTGACAAAACAATAACTAATAGCAAACAGAAAAATACTTGTATTGCAAGTGTCGAGATATTTGCAAAAATTGTTTTGTCTTAAAAATAGTTAATCTGCTTTCAAGCAATTAGAATCGATAACTGTTAGTTTTCAAACAGTTAATATATCGATAGATAGTATCTGTTTTAATATCGATAACAACAATATTAGACTTTGTTCTGTATTAAAGAAAGTTAAGAAATCGAAACGTATAAATATTAAACAAAACAAAAATATAGATTAATACTAATTAAAAAGATCGATATCGAAAACAGACTCTCTCTTCGAAAATAACTGCTGTTAAAATTCGACTAAAGTAGTAGTAGACTAGACTAGTTATTAAATACAAATATTTTCAATTTCTAATATTGATAAAAATAGTCAGATCGATCTGTAAACAGCAACAAAAACTCAAAATTAAAATTGTTGCTATTAAGAACAATTAAGAGAGAAATTGTCTACAAAAAATTTCTATTCCGATTATTGTTTGTTTTGAATCGAAAACTGTAGTATATATATTCGATTTTATTTGTTGTTTTTGTTGTAACAACTTTTGTCTAAAAAAGTGTTTCTATTTTTATTCGATTCTTTTTTTTTTGTATTTATTTTCTAGCACGGATTTTCTCTTGTATATTTTATATATTTTGTTATATGTTTGCTTGTTGCTATTATAATAACAATACTCGAAAAAAAAAGAATATACTAAAAGAGTTAAAACAAATATCGAAGTCGAGTCGAACAATATTGTATTTAATAGAAATACTCTAAACAATAAAACAAAAAATAGTCTAAAAATATTAACTAATCGAAATATCTCAAAAAACAAACAAAGTATACTAAACAAAGTATATAGCTAAAATATTTTTAAAACAATTTCGAGTAAAAAACTAATTGTTTTCAGTATTCTTCGATTCGAATTAATATCTATATTGACAAAGTTTCTAGAAATACAGATTAATATCAATTGCAAAAATAATAGATCTTGCAATTATATCTAGAAACTAAAATATTATTAATACAAAAGTTGTATCGGATTCTCGATAGATTACAAACTTGCACTAAAATAATATAGTTTGTAATATTGACAAAAAATACTACAAAAGATACAATCTATCTTGATACTACTGCAATACTATCAGTTAAATTAATTGTATAACTGTTTTTACTGTTTGCGTTCTAGAATTCTATTAAATAGTTCGATAAATATAGATTGCAATAAAATAGAGAAAAAATAGTTAATTAAAGTTGCAAAAAACTCTCTAGACTATTGCAAAATCAGAATAGAAGTAGAACAAAACAAATCTAAGTTAATATTTGCTCGAATAGCTCGATATTAAAAACAAGTTTTTTTTTTCAAAAACAATTGCTATTAAAACTCGACTAAAATAGTTTCGAATCGATTTAATTTTTGCAATATTCGAGCGCTTTCAATATCTTGTACTAACAAACATAGTTAAAGAAATTCGTAAACAGCGATAGACAATTGATATTAACACTTAAAACTACAAAAAACAGTTTAAATAGAAGTTGTCTACAAAGAATCTGCTCTCGATTGCTATTTGCTACAAATATATTATATACTACACAGAGACAAAAATTCTCGATAAATTACAAATTTGCTCTAGTATTGTCAATTTCGATAGTTTTTGATCTAGCTAATTGTGTTGCACTTTGTAAAACTGCTATAGTTAGCAAATTTATCGATAATCGAAGACAAAACTGTTGTAGCTAAAAAACAAAAAAACAATAGTCGAATCGATTATCGAAAATATTACAAATCGAATTATAGATTTTTCTGTTTTATAGTATATAAATTATCAAGAACTTTACAAATCGAATTATTCGATAGAATATATAGATACAATCAGAAAAATCTATTTGTATTTTAAATACAAAACTTGATTTTGTATCAAATACAAATTGTTGTTGTTGCAATTATCTATAGACAATCTTTTTTCTATATATACTAGTTGACAAAAATTGTTTTTGTTATTTGTTTTGCTTTTTGTTGCAGTTTTGTCAAAAAACAAAAATAGAAAAGTTTTTCGCTCGAGATCGATAGTAGCAAATTAATTTTTGCTGATAATAAATTAGAATAGAAAATTAATCGAGATAGAAAAAAAAATATACTAATAGATTCTTTACAGACAAGCTATTTTTGTTTGCAAAATTGATTAACAATCTAAAAAACAAAACAGCAATAATACAAAATTTTTTAACTAATATAAATGCTAAATATTAGAGCTATACTGTTAGATAAACAGAAAAAATAGATATAATAATGTAAAGAAAATATTTAATTAATCGATAGTAAGAGCTTGTCAAGTTCTGCTAGTATATTCGAGTTTTCTACAATATATTTTGCTTTTTGTTTTGATCAATTATTTATAGCAAATAAATACAAATAGATTACAATAAGAAAGAAATATAATTTGCAGCATTTTGTAACTCTAAACTATATCAAATAACGTTAATTAATTTTTGTTTCTACTATAAAATCTCTTTTCTATTTTTCTACTCGAGTTGTTCAATTGTATAATAGAGAATTCGAGAGAGACAAAAACTGTAAACGCAAAATTTCGAATTCGAAAAAAACAGATATATAATATATACTAATAGACAAAAACAAGAGCAGATCTAATTGTCTTGTTAACAGAATTTTGAAATTTCTGTATTGTTAAAATTGTTTTCGAACTATATTTAGATTGTTTGCTTTTACAAATATTAATTGTATAACAAGATAGATAGAGAATCTTTTCAGATTTATTTTGTTTGTTGCAATTCTCGATTATATATTTTATCGAATTTAGTCTATTTAAGTCTATTATTTTTGTCAATCAATTTGCAAGTAATCTTAATTTATATTGTGTCTTTGCAGCAATAGTAGAGAAAGATATTTTTGCTTACTTTTGATATTACAACTTGAGTTTGAAAACTATTTAAATCTAAAATTCTTAAACTTGTACAAAAAATTTAAGCTGATTCGATAGTTAATAGAAAATAAATCGACAATTGCGTCAATATATTAAAGAATTTTTGAAATATATTATAATTGCCAAACTGAATCTAAATAGTATCAATAATCAAATAATAGATAGAAAATCGAAAATTGCTTATACAGTGCAGTTCTGAAAAACACTTTTGTTCAATTATACTTATTGTTCTTAACAAATCTCTTATTTCCAATTTTTGTAAATCGTAGATCTTTTTAAACGTAGAACAAAATTGCTAAAAGCGTTTGTAATATATCGCCAACAATATTAGATATTTTGTTAGAATTAAGAAGCAATACTGTACTATAATATAGCAAATTCTTGAATTTACAAATATCTATCAATTAATATTATTTGTTCAAATCTCGCAATCTTCTCTCTTGTTTTTGTTAATCGAAAAAGTAGAGAATGCGTTGTTTACAACAAAAAATACAAATACAAGTTTACTATTTACAAAAGATAGTCAATTGTTTTTCGCGCTATTGCGTAATATTAAATTCGCAAATTAATCAATTTCTACAATCGAGCACTCGATTCAAACTGTATAGTCAAGTTCTCGATTGCAAAATACAAAAACTATACTTAAAAATATAGATTTTAATAAACAATATAAATTCGATATTGTCTAATTGATAATCTAAGTTAATCTAATCAAAATTTAGTTAAATCTACTATTTCTAAAAGAAATTACAATAAATCTGTTCAAGACTCTAGCAAGTTCTGCGTTCAAAAAAGAAAAAAAGCTAAATTCGAGTTAAATATAGAGAATCTATCTGCTAGAAATTATTTTAAAAGAAGATTGAAATCAAATAGATTGTTGCAATCAATAAAAATATAAAAATATATAGACTGATCGCGTCAAGTCGGATCGATTTCAAAAGTTAAAATATTTTAGATAAAATTTAGTTTTGTATCGAATATAAATTGTTGTTGTCGTAATTATTTGTAGATAATCTTTTTTTTATATATATTAGTTAACAAAAATTGTTTTTGTTATTTGTTTTGCTTCTTATTGCAATTTTGTTAAAAGACAAAGATAAAAAAGTTTTTCGCTTGAGATTAATAATAGCAAATTAATTTTTGTTAATAATAAATTAGAATAGAAGATTAATTAAAAAAAAAATATATACTAATAAATTTTCTATAAGCAAGCTATCTTTGTTTGCAAAATTAATT
>JAABUW010002034.1_pt1 | contig 31647 bp, 53 predicted proteins | sample 5560081 | NCBI WGS metagenome assembly JAABUW01 (sample SAMN10711882, study PRJNA513363) | rock metagenome | isolation source: Antarctica rocks | place: Antarctica: Victoria Land, Knobhead sud | reverse complement strand
ATAAATAGTTGAGAGCAGGAGAGAACGCACGCTGCAGTTGGGGTCGGTCAGCAGGCTCTGCACCGATGTCAGCAGCGTGCTCACGCTCTGGACCGGGCTCCACTGGTCCTGCGGGAGTGACAAAATGTGTGACCACCGACGGACATCACATGACGCTCGATCACATGTTGCATGGCAACAGCAGCAGGAGGGAACGGGCGGTGCGAGTCGATTGCACGGCGCGTCCCGGCTCAACACCGCCACATGCCATGGTCAGCGCAGGGTTTTGAAAACATGCAGGATGGCGGCCGTACCTGGATGGTATCGAGGCACAGTGTGCCATCCTGGTACACATTCGGGTGGAACATCGGACCCGTGAAACGGACTTTTGGCGGACGATTGGGGTATTGCTGCACGAACGCGAAAATGACATGCAGTCAGGACAGCAGTCCACATTGCTTCCGCCATGGTGTGGTCAAGCCTTGCCCTGCAGCTGCAGGTGCAGGAGCACACGAGCAGGAAACATGATAGAAAAGGTGCACAAAAGTGCACAGAGAAGTGCATACAGAAGCGCATACAGAAGTGCATACAGAAGACTGCTTACCTCGTTGAAGGTCAGCCGCAGGCTGAACACGCCGCCCTCCTGTGGCACGCAGGCTCGGCCGCTCAGGCAGCGCATGATGCAGTGCGATAACTCGAATGCATCATGCTCATGTGTCAAGTCATGTGTAAAGTCATGATGCAATGCGACAACTCAAGCACACTTCCATGTGACACCAGCAGCAGTCGCAGGGCCAGAAGCGGCTGCGCCGCACGGCGCATGCAAACCGGGCGCGGTGCATCGCAGTATCGTGTTGCCTCTCAGTGGGCCAGGAGCTGCAGCACGCGCACCCACGGCGAGTCCGATGGGCCAAAGACGCTGGCGGTCCAGACAAACAGGTCCGACTCGTTGGGCGACGCCGAGCAACCGTCTGCAGAGGGCATGTGAGCGTGATTGTGTGATGTGTCATTCGATAGCCATGCGAACCTTTTCCGACCCCTGCACGCTGCCTCATAGGCGTGGAGCGACACATGAAGCAGGACATGATTCGTGTCAATGAGTTGTCATTCACAACACGCTCACCGGGAGGGTCTGTTGAGATTGCGCGTAGGTCTGACTGAAGGCGGAGCATGGCGCTCGCGCCTCGCACCGCCATCCCTCCCTGCGCCCTGCTGCTGCGGCTGTGACGATGCTCGGCCTGCAGACTGACAGAGTTCGAGTCGGCCGATGTTGAGTGGACAAAGCAGCTTTGAACCCTGCAGACGTGAGATTTGCCAGTCATTTTGCACAATCAAAGTTGTCCCACCTGTGGGTGCTGGTGAGGTATGATGGTCTCCGAACCAGTAGACAACGGATGTGCACGCCGTCTTCCGCAAATCAAGCTGGAACGTACATCAAGCTGTGTTCAGAGTATCAACAGCAGCTGGCAGGATGAAAAGGCCAAGTACAGCTTCTTGGCCGGATTGTTTGGTGTCAAGTGGAGCGAGCAACAACGAAAGGCTGTATTGCGCCACGCTCAAGCTCGTAATGATTTTTTCGCAACAATGCAGAAAAGAATTGAGGAGCCGGGAGATTCGAGCTGCAAACGACGAAGAGCTGTGTCATCAGTGTCGTTACTTCCTCATCTTCCTCCTCCTCAGACGTCACCCTCAGACGTCAGCAGGAGTTGTGAAGTCTTCGCATCAGTCTTCATATCTAGGCAACATGTGCAAAGCCGCCAGTCTTTTTGCCGCAGTTGGTATCCTTGAGTGCCAAATGTACCGCTGCAAGAATGCAAGCAGGAATGTCCAGCGCAGCCGTGTGCACTGACGGCCGAGCACATCAGCACTGTCGGCGGCGCGGCAGCATGTGAACAGGGCAGTGTGGTGGTATGGTTGCAGGGCGGCGTGATGAAATGACCAGAGCAAGCACGGACCGTAATCGTTCATGATCCACATTGTGGTGTACTGATAAGGGTAATCATGTTGCAACCATCTTACATTTCAGGCAGTGCTGGCTTTCACCAACGGGGTGCGAACAATCGGTACAAAATCATCACAAAATCGGCACAGCCGTGATTGGAGGTTACAGGCAGATGAATGTTCCCAAGGTGTGCGCAACAATGCAATCCATCGTGGAATAAGTTACAATGCAAACAATAGCGGACAACGGCTTGTCCTGCAGGTGGCGACCAGAAATGGATCCGAGATCCCTACTCGTCCAGCGACTCAATGGGGAACCTGCATGGCCATTGTGACAGCTTGCGTGATAATCGAGCGACACGTCGAGCAGAAACGAATCAACAGTAGCCAACACTCCAGCGGCGCTCGAGCAGGCAAGCAGACAACCAAGCAGCCGAATAGATCAAAGGGCATGCAAGACTCACAAGATGGTGGACGTCAGCACGATGTCGTGGCTGAGCAGAAATTCCTGGAACTTCTTGCCAGCGCAGCTGGTGAAGTACTTCTTCAGCGCCTCCTCATCCTCCCACACCGAGTACCTGCCCAGAGATGCAAGACACTGTCTCATTGCTACACAGGGTTGCAAGATGCGCTGCGGCAGCACTGCCCAGGAGGGAAGCCTTCCTTGAAGGCATGCAGAAAAACAAGGTACTTGCATGCATGCACAGCGCTGCGGAGGAAAGGTTGCGCACGAGTAGAATGTGACGTCATCCTGCAGCCGAGAGACGATGATTCAGCAAAGGAACATTTGATGGCACGAGCGTATTAAAATCACCCCATGCAAAAGCATCGACAGGGATCAAGGCATGGCCAACCACAGCCGCTAGCACCAAACACAGCAAGGGACGTAAGGCTTACAGGACCCAGAGAATTCACCAGCAGCGTCTTGGAGAAGCCGTAAACGAGGGAGCCCTCCTGCTCCGAGACGGCCTTGGTGATGAGCTCGGCCGCCTCCACAAAGTGGAACGCCTCTGATGGCTTCACGAGAAACTTGCCCAGGATGGTGGGCTTGTGCGGGTCGCGGCCAGCGACGGCATGCGAGCCAGCGTCCGAGGGCTGCATCACCAGGCTCTGCAGAGCATGGAGGTGTCTGGAGGTGTCCCACACATTTCAATGAGGGATCAGCACACCAGCGCGAGGAGAAATTGCCTGTGGCAAGCCTGCGTGAGACTGCATGCCGCATCTTACCCGGCTGTAGTCACCCAGGAGCGCGCTGCGAGCAGGCGCTCCAATGCGGCAGCTTTTGACACTGAAGAGAGCAGCGCACCTGCATGGCGTCGGCGGTGTCCTCCATCATGTCGGCCATGACGCGCATCGGCTGGCTGTTCGTCTGCAAGCACAAACCCTAGGCTTCAGCAACGCAGCGGCCTGGCAGGGGCCTGACACCTCACGAACTCACAACACAGAGGTAGATGGGGCGCACACGGCCTGCACGCGCGATGGCAGACAGGACATGAATCCAATGTATTGCCATGTGCGAGTCGGTCGTCACCTTCAACGCGTGAATCCACTGTATTGCCATGTGTAAATCGTCACCTTGGGGGCATCGTGGAACTGGATCTTGCCGTGGCCGTGGTCGTGGTCGTGGCCGTGGTGGTGCTCCTTGTGGTAGGCAATGGGGATCAGCTGCGTCAGCGTTAGCGGGATGTCCTTCTCCTGCACAGCCGCAGCAGGAAAGCTCCGTGAGAGGCAGCATTGCATAGAGACGCACACCGACGAAACCATGGCCTTGAATATCAGTGCGCGATAAGAGCGTGGTGTGACAGGGCGACAGCGATGTTGTTTGGCTGGTTTGAATGGGAGCCGCACCTCAATGTACTTGGCGAGCTTCTTGACCTCGGAATCGTCGTCGCTCTTGAGCCACTTGAAGAAGTCCACCTTCGACTCCCACTCCTGGTAGCTGCAGAATGACGCACGAAAACGTGTGTGAAATAAGAAACATGTTGGGGCTTACATTGCGTGCTTGAACAAAAAGTGTGGAAAGCTGAGATCAAGGGTACACATGGAATCATGAGCTGAACCATGCCAGCGGGCACACCTGTAGAACAGCAGGTTGTCCGTCAGCGGCTTCGATAGGTTGATGCGGATGTTGCCTTTAGCGCCCTCCGCCTCCTCCTTCACCTGAGGGATGCAAGCGGCCATTTTCGTGTTGCATTGATCATTTGTACGGCATGAACACGGAAGCTGCTTTGCGCAACATGAACGCCGCTGGCTGCATCTTGGCTCTGGCACATGTCGATCGTCATTCACCTTCAGCCACGCGGCGATGAACTCCTTCTGGATGGACGGCCGGATGATGTACTTGACGAGCAGCGTGAACTTGAAGTCCTTGTGCTCGTCGTGGCTGTGCTGCAGGGCATTCACCGTCGACGGCTCCACCGCCAAACGGTCGCCGCTCCACTCCTGCGAGTAGATCACGGGCGTGTCACTTTTCAGCGTTCAGCAGCTGTGGACGACAAACTTTCGATGAAGAAACCTCATAGACGCCAGTATTGGCAGGCATGTATTAGCGGGGACGCGTTCACATGATTCAATGGTGATGCAGGAACAATCGACCTATTGCTGCTGCACCGAGCTTCGATGTGCAAATGCGCCCAGCCTGGACCAACCGCTAGGCGACTGACGGGCCAGGGCTGCCGGATGCATGCTGCACCGGATGCGACACAGTTAGCGCTTCGCAAACGCATGGGACGGTTGTGCGGGCCTTTTGTGGAACAATGTCACATTCCGAAAAGGCTTACATTTAACATGAGACATGTCTGAAACTGACAGCGTCATGACTTTCGGAGTTTTGTGTAGGCTGCACACGCCACGTCGGATGAGGTGCAAAACTCTGCAAGGGTTGCGTTGCTAATCCGCGACGCCACGAAAACAGCTCTAGATAAATGATGAATCGAAGGTTGGGACGTGTCGGCGCACAGTGACGGCATCGTCGAGCTGACAAGCAATCGAAGTGCACGTGCACGTGCCCGAATAAACTTTCCCTGTCGCTGCCGTTTCAGGGGCAGAAGGCCGAAATGAGGCTTTGAAGCTCGATCGTTTACTTTGAGAGCGCCGACGATGTCGTTCGCCCAAGCCCCGACATTGACGGCAGGCCCAGGCCGCGCCGAGACGTTGGCGACCAGCGCCAGCAGCAGCACGCTCAAGACGGTGGCGCGCATGGTGGCAGTCTTGATTGACTAGTATGAAGGGCAGGTTGCTGCGCTGCAAGTCTTGTTTGCAGGCATCTTCGGTATCCATTGAACGTGGCTTGCCGAGCAGCTTCTTGCCGAGTAGGTCTTTGTCCGACTCAGGGTCGGCAATATCAAAACCGCATGGAAAGGGCCAGCATCGACCCCGTTCCGGGTGCCGATGTCTTCGCTCACGGGCGGCGCCTCGGCGTCAAAGTGCAAGACCATCACACACGCAAAGACTTTCTCCGACGCACTAGACACGACTGCCTCCCGCTGCTGCCAGCCCGCAGATCCCGAGCGAGCGCCGCCTGCAGCCTTCAGCACAAGGCATCCTTCTTGCAGCGGGTGAGGGGCCAGCCTGCGAAACCGACATGCTTCGACACGTGCCTCGTCTCAAATTCATGGCGCATGACGCCCCGCACGCATTTGAGCTGCTTGCGAAAGCGGTAAAGCAGCACATGCATCACCAGCCCACCACTATGGAGACGCAGGGCGATTGCATCTGTTCTTTCTCGTGAAGTGCCTTCAATCTAGAACCTTTGGAACCACAAGCCCGATGCTGAGTCGTACTCGGTGATCAGGGTCGGCCAGCCCACTCGTGTGACGGCGGCCGCACCGGAGCCGGCACGCCGCTTGCTGCTAGAGGCAGGCAAGTGCCGGGGCAGCTGCTGCTGCGGGGAATCGCCGGTGTAGCAGCGCCCGCCGGCTGCCGCTGGCGGGCCGCAGGCTCGAGCAGTGGCCACCATGGCGACATATCTACTCTTTGAAGCCGCGCACGGCTATGCGCTCTTTGAGGTGCGCACATTGACTGCTGCCTTAGCCATGCGGTTGCTGCTGCACATAGTGCGACTGCTCCAGGTCCAAGTGCCGTATCATCTGCATGCATGTTCGTGCGCCGTTCCCTCGGCTTGCTCAGCCGATGGCAGCATGTAACGGGCCTTTATCAGGAAGGGTGAAGGCCTTTTTGTCCTTGTCTCGACACCATCTGCCTCGATTGCGCCGCAGGTAAAGCAGGCGGATGAGCTGGCACAGGGCGCCGCGGAGGCGGCGGCGCTGGCCACCGACCTGGCGCGCTTCTCCAAGGCGGTCGCGCTGACGTCCTTCAAGGCGTTTGGCACCGCCGCAGAGGCGCTGGCGGAGGCATCCGCGGTGTCGGAGGGCGGCATGACGGACACGCTCAAGGCGTTCCTGCAGATGAACCTGCCCAAGGTGAGCGTCAAGAACTTCGCATGGCCGAGGCGGCGATTTGCTGGTGGAGTAGAGGTTGATGGTTTGCTGCCGGAGGGACGGCAGAGCAGCGGAACCACCTGCAGGTCCTGCAGCGCCAGCAGGTTCATGGGCAGGCAGCATGGTTAGCACGACAATCCTGCTGTGTTCTCATCCGACAATTGCCGGGTGTTCACCACCCCAGGGGCTCTGAGGGGGTAGTCGATGGGAAACCTGTACCACACAGGTTAAGGAGGGCAAGAAGCCCAAATTCGTGCTGGGCGTCGCGGAGGCAAAGCTGGGCAACGCCATCTCGGACGGCCTGAGCGTCCCCTGCGCCTGCAACGAGTTCACTGGCGAGCTGCTTCGTGGCGTGCGCGCGCATGCCGGCCACCTCACCAAGGTGCACCCTTTTGAAGCTGCCTCAAAGATGTGCCTCCTGTATCTGTTTGACATGGGGGCAATCGACGGAGATTCTGCAGTTCACAGCGCCCATGGGTCTCTGCCCTGTCACACATCTGTTCACGAAAACTCGACGACCTACCGGAGCACTGGTTGTCGCATGCTTGTCCAGACAGTATCGGCTGGATCGCCGACCCTGGGTCCTCCACTGATGACATGCTCGCCTCTTGCCGCTGCAGAACCTGGCGACGGCGGAGGCGTCGAGGGCGCAGCTGGGGCTGGCGCACTCCTATTCCCGCGCCAAGGTCAAGTTCAACGTCAACCGCCAGGACAACATGATCATCCAGGTGCGCCGGCGTTTGCCAATTTTTTCGCCTTGTGTCTTTTTGTGTCTTTCGCCTTGTGTCTTGAAGGCAGACGAGTTGAGGAGCTTGAACAGGCCCAGGCTGGTCCGCGCTGCTTCACACCGGCAATCACACAGGCCAGATCTGGATGGCGAACATGTCTGCGCTTGACCAGAGCAGTCCACAGCCACAAACACATGCTACTGCACGATCTACATGCAGTAGCGTGCCGCGGCTGCCCTGTGCGAGCCCACCACCTCTGCAATGAACAGAGGTGCAGCAACAGCGTTGTGCATCTGTGGACGCATACGCACGAGTCCAAGACTCTGCGCTGCCTGGACACGCTGGGCAACGACGTCCACACCGCAGCAACAACAACTGCGAAAAGGACACTCTCTTGGCGAAGCATACGAACACGTGAAGCTTCGTTCAACTTGCCTGCACAGGCAATCGCGCTGCTGGACACGCTGGACAAGGACGTCAACACCTTTGTCATGCGCGTGCGGGAGTGGTACTCGTGGCACTTTCCAGAGCTCGTCCGCATCGTGCCCGACAACTACACCTACGCGCGTCTCGCGCTGGCCATCCAGGAGAAGGGCTCCCTGTCCGACGACCGCAAGGAGGAGCTGTCCGACATCACCGGTGCGTTGCCTTTCAAAACCCTATGAAATCTCCCCGTTGCGGCCGAATTCTGTCCGGGGCCACGGCAGCTGTGTTGAGCCGTTCAGAGAGCTGGACGACTCTGGGCAGCTGGGCCACAGCATTGGCACGGCATCACGTAAGTCAAACAAGCGGATCCTGGCTGCAAAACTGTGCTTACCAGTTGATCAGCTTTACCAGAGCTGACGAGGCTGTGCTTGAAACTCTGCAGGCGATGAGGACACGGCGCAGGCGATCATCGAGGCGGCAAAGACCAGCATGGGGCAGGACATCTCGCCCATCGACTTGATCAACATCAAGACCTTCGCCGCTCGCGTCATCTCCCTGGCCGAGTACCGCCACAAGTGCGCTTCTGTGCCATGTGCTGGGTGGTTGAAGGCCTGAAAATATGTGCATGAATACATGCGCATTTTCTACAGCTCCAGATAGCCGCAGCAGAGCAGTCAAGCGAGTTTGTCGGTGAGGTCGCCCAGGTCTTCAGCTTCCTGCCCAGGAGAATGCCGGCCTGGGCTTCCTGACCTGCAGATCCGGCCGCTGCCTGCGCTGAAGGCCTGCACCCCCGGGGGGTTCTCCACTCGACTCGCAGCCCAGCGCCAATGATTTGAATCCATTCCACGCCGCAGGCTGCATGCGTACCTGCTGGAGCGCATGCACAACGTGGCTCCCAACCTGAGCGCGCTCATAGGCGAGATCGTCGGCGCGCGGCTCATCAGCCACGCCGGCTCCCTTACCAACCTGGCCAAGTACCCGGTGAGTCCTGCGCATTTCGTAGCCCTTGCCCACTCCCCATTGGAGATGTGTCTGCCTCATGCGGCCCCGCGCAAATGTCGACGGTGCAGATCCTGGGCGCTGAGAAGGGCGCTGTTCCCAAACGTGTATGGTTTGAGGCTTGGTGGGTTTCCAGATGCAACATGTTCCTGTGCCCGCGCAGTCATCGACGGTGCAGATCCTGGGCGCGGAGAAGGCGCTGTTCCGAGCGCTCAAGACCAAGGGCAATACGCCCAAGTACGGCCTCATCTTCCACTCCTCCTTCATTGGGCGGGCTAAGGCGCGCAACAAGGGCCGCATCAGCCGCTACCTGGCCAACAAGGCCTCCATCGCCAGCCGCATCGACTGCTTCATGGAGGTCGCCACCTCCGCCTTCGGCGAGAAGATGAAGGAGCAGGTGCGGCTGGGTTCGCCCTTCGAGCGCTCGAGCGACGCTCGTGCGCGAATCCGCAGCTGAGGCGGGTTGTGCGTGTCCAAATTGACGATGCTATTGGAAAAGCTGTATTTGCAACTGCCGTGCGATGTGCCCCCACCGCCGTCGCGCATCCGAAATGCTTGATTGCATTGCGCTTTACTTCGTTGCAGGTGGAGGAGCGCCTGCGGTTCTACGAGGAGGGCATCGCGCCCACCAAGAACCTGACCGCCATGCAGGTGCGGCTTCTAGGGCTTAGTCTGACACCTGTGCACCGGCAGAGGCGGAAGGGCTCCAGGCTCGGTTCCACTATCGCAACCGCGCACAACTATCCCGCATCTTCTGCCTGCGGCACATTGCCCACAAGTTGCCGCAGGCGGAAGATGTCAAAACGCTCTTGCCGTACGCCCTCGCGTGGTGCACTGCGAATCTGTTCAATGCAAACCTCCCTATGAAACGAAGTCCTTCGCTTTCCGCAGGCCGCCATCAAGACGGCCGGCGGCGCAGAGCTGTTGGCCGCGGCGGCCGCGGCGGCGGCGGGCGGTGAGGCGCCCGACACGGAGGGCAAGAAGAAGAAAAAGAAGAAGCGGCCCGCCGCCGAGGTGGCCGCGGACGCAGCCGACGCCGCCGTGGGTGAGCAATAATATCAAAATGCGTGTGTGGTGTGGCGCTGCCATCTGCTCGGTGCTTTCACACCCTTGTGGATTCCAACCATTTTCCTCGAAGTATCTACTTCTAGCACCTTCTTACTAGCAAAATAGGCGGTGGCGGGGGGAGTTGGGATGGTCGCTGATGAAAATCTTGACGCCGAATGGGGGGATGCCCCTTCCTGTGGCAGTTCAACCTCTAAGAAGTCCTGAGACCACCCGAAACTCTACTCAGCTGCCGATGCGACGCCGGTAAGGCCAGCGCTGCATTCCTGTGGGAGGTGGAGGGGACGGGGAATGAAGGGTGTGCATGGCGGCTGTGTGGAGATTTGTGGTCAATGATGAAATCTTTGACGCTGAATGGGGGGATGCCCCTTGCTGTGGCAGTTCAACTTCTAAGAAGTCCTGAGACCACCTTAAAGCTACGAAAATATTGATGTTGATCTGCTGGCAGCGCTCTGACGGATATATGTGTGCCGACTGCAGAGGAGGTGGACGTGCAGGAGGAGGCACCCAAGAAGAAGAAGAAGAAGGCGGCGGCGGCAGAGGTGTGTGCTCTGTTCATCGATATGTTTGCTAGCTGTGGCTGGCTGTAGGTCTTTGGCAGCATGGCCGCTGTTGGCCAACATCACGAGCGGATGCCTGCCCTTAGAGTTTGCCTGCCCTTAGGGCTTGCCTGTCCTTTGGATTTGCCGGCTGTCTGACTCATGCACGCCAATGCTTGACGCTTCGTCTGCTCTACTCCACAGGCAGATGCAGCGCCTGTGACAGCCGAGAAGAAGAAGAAGAAAAAGAAGGCCGCAGAGTGACGTGCGTCGTGCACCAGCTCCTGTCATATGGCTTCAATGCAACATAGCCCGAGGCATAGGTCGTGGCAGGATTGCAGATGTTTTGCTTGGCCCAGTTGTCATCGAACGGCGTGCAGCGTGCCCGCCGATGTTGGCATTTACTAACAGCGAAATCCTTTCCCACGGCTTGAAGATGCCACAACTTACAGACGCTTTGATTCCATGCTCAGGCTAGCTGAGCCCATGCGCATTTCTAAAATGTGATGAGAGTCTCAGGATGCAAGCTTCTACAAGCATCAGCATGCTGCACGGCGAATCTGCGGCGCAACACAGCTGAAAAGCAGAGAGCAGCACACCTTCCGCAAAATTTGCGCCGCTGATTTGAGCTTGTGCGGGCGCGGCAGCCTCCATGCATGTTGCTCTTCTAAGAGCTATACGGCCCTGTCAAGCGGTACCGAGGCGAGGAGAAGTGCTACTTGGCTTGCTAGTTCCTCAAGAATCAGTTTGGCTGAAGAAGAAGAAGAAGAGAGCAGACAGCGCAAAAGGGCTTTGCTGTACCATGGTCAGCTGGGCTGTGAGCCGGCTGCTGTCGACACGATGAAGCAAGTATAACGCCATTGCCTCTCGTCCACACATGAGAAAAGATCGGAATTCGGGAACTCAAATTGCCGCCAATCGTTTGACCGGCGGTGGCCCACCAGAGTGCTTCAGCAAGCTGTTAAAATCCTGTTGCAAAGCCTCATTCAACCAAAAAACAATGGAATTATCGTGCAAGTTCTGCAGCAGACCGTCAACCTGCGTCAGCAAAGCAAATTGGAGGTGAGCCAAAAGGCGACATGACACGACTCGCGTGCTTTCACGACGTGTAACGAAAGCCGCACACTTATACTGACAACAGAGACTGTGATCCAATGCAAGGTACCCCGCAGAAGTATGTCCAAGCCCAGGGGCGGTCTCGCCCGGGCCCCACCCTGCCGCCCCAGCCCCGCCGCAGCCCTGCTGCCGGCTGAATGGTACGGGAGACAACTGGTTCTCGCCGCCGGTACCCCTGCTTTGCTCCATCTCATTCCGTTCCGGCCAGCCCTCCGCCGCGCATGATGGTCAGGTGAGACGGCAAGCATAAGCGGCCCCCGTCCCACATCTGCAGACATGATGCTGCTGCCACGCAGTGCGATTCTGGATGCAAGGCACCGGTGCGGTAAATGAGAAACGAGGATGCTCGGGTATTTCACTGGACGGCCGCACTCTGAGGTGCTTGTTTGGTTAGTGCAGTGCAGTCCCTAGATGTTGGTGTTTCGCATGATGTTGTCACACCAGTTTCGTTTCCACATGACGATCATCTGCAGTGAGCATCTGTCTGACCCGATGTGACACATCGCTTCAGTGAAGCTGAATGTGCAACAGCGCTGCAATCCGCTTCTGAACCCACATCAATCCCTGGCCGCCCATGCCAGTCTTCACACTCCGCAAATCAAGGCCCACCCTTCGCTCTCCACGCCTCTCATCTGATCTCCACTGCTCCAGGCCCCGGTGCATCAATCAGCCGCCATTCATTCTGTCTTCGGCCTCCAGGAGACTCCTACTGCCGCCGCTGCAGGGCCCTGCTGCGAAGGCTTGCCCGCCTTGCCGCCGCCGCCAGTCCTGCACAGTGCACATACGCAGTCAGCTGTGGTCAACGACATGGCTGTGTTCAACGATGACAAACTACACGATATGAATCACCACTTGCAGCACAGCAGGCTTGCGCTCAGGCCGACAGTGCACCATTTAAAGACACTTGATGTCTTGCGGCAGTAAGTCCTACACTACCTGGACTTGGCATGCGCATCGTAGTGGTCAACGTAAGCACGCGCCGCCCGCTTGAGCGCGAAGCCCAGCGCCAGCTTGGCCCCAAGCAGCGCCGCCCAGGCAGCGGCGACGCCCGCGGCCGCGCACAGCGTCCACAGCCAGGAGGCGCCCGCCCAGGTCTCGTGCTGCAGAAGCAGTCATCAGGGGTCAACACTACTACTACTAAAGGATACTACAACTGAGTATCCTTTGACGGCAGTCAGTTTGAGTGCTTAAGATGCTGAAACATGTGCATGCGCCAACTTGACGGCCAAGAGTGCCCCTCTGGCAACGCCGCCACGCATAGAGTCCACAACCACGAGGCGTCCGCCTGATTCTCGCGCTGCAGAAGCAGCCATCAGGAGTCAGCTGACTGGCAGCGGAGATTCCTGCAGGAGCCAGCGTGGCCGCAAACACTGTCGCAAAGAACAGTCACGCAGCGATAGGAAACGCCCATCGAAACCTCCAGGCCACTCACCCGGGATGTCCGCAACCGCAAAGGCGGCCGCGATGCGCAGGAGCAGCGCTCTTTTTTTTTTTTTTTTTTGGCGCCAGCGGCTTGAAGACAACCATGCGGTGCGCGTTGTGGCTGTGGGCAGCGCTTGGCATTGGACGTTTCCGCTGTGCTGTTCTGTGGGTTCATCAAGATTAGAGGCGTTCGAAGCTTCTGGACCGAATGGCATTCTGAACGCGCTCACCCGCATCGCCGCAACGGCGCCCTAGTGCGCGGGAACAGCGCCGCCGGCGCAAGCGGCTCGAAATGGTGCTGCAAAGCGTCGTTTCGATGGTGCAGAAGGGCGGGAGCCCTCACCCGGATGGCAGAAAATGTGATGGCGATGCGCAGGAATAGTGCCGCCGGCGCGAGCGGCTCGAAGGCCACCACGCGGTGGGCGTTGTGGCTCTGCGCTGCCACCACCTTCTCGGCGACATCCTTCATGAACTCCCGGTACACCCCGGGGCGAATCTCGTTGAACTTGCCCAGCACCGCATGCTTCGTCACGTCTGTGGCAGCGGGAGAAATTGATTGTGAGGTCGAAACGTGTGCAGATACTACCTGTATCAGCAGCCATATATGTAAAATAGGAGTGCCTGAAGAATCGTGTGTCCCCTAGATGGGAGGGACACATCTTGTAGACGAGCAGGCGAGCACCCCCTTCTGTTGCCTGCGGCTACACACGTCTTCATGCACAGGGCCAGCACTGGCAGTCTGCACATCGAGAGACGCTCGCCATGCTTAACAGCCGCAAGTAGAGCACGGCGTGATGCGATAGCCTCTGCACCGATGACAACCTGGCAGCCGAGAATGTAGGTGCAGGTGCTCAGGATTCCGTCCCGGGATCAAACCGTGATAATTCTGGAGCTTTCAGTTTGAACTCTGGAGCGTTTTAATCGGGATCTCGAGCCAGCAACGCACCGATGACGACTTCGAAGCCGAAGAAGTAGGCGCAGGTGCGCAGCAGCCCCGCGTCGGGCGCCCAGCGCCCGTTGTTCGCCATTTCCTCCACCAGCACGAAGGCCAGCGCCACCACCAGGTGAAACCGCTCCACGATGTCCTGCAGTCATCGAGCTGCATGTGTCATAATCCGCAATAATGCACAAAATCAAGTGCGAAAGTGCACAGCGTCCGTTGTCGGCCATTTCTTCGACCAGCACGAAGGTTCAATCACCAGATGGAAGCGCTCCACGATGGTTTGTAACGAGGGTTGGAAGTCAAGGCTAAATGGAAAAAATATAGAAATAATAAAATCCCAAATGAGTCCGGCGCCCATCCGTTGGCCATCTCCTGCATCAGCACGAAGGCCAGCGCAATCACCAGATGAAAGCGCTCCACGATGTCCTGTGCAACTGACGTCATGCACGAATGGTACACCGTGTGAAACAAAAAAGCCAAAAGAGACCACACAGTCAATGAGAAAAGCGCCCATCGTCGGCCATCTCCTCCACCAGCAAGAAAGTCCAGCGCCACGAACAGGTGGCATCGCTCCACAATATCCTGCGCAATGGATCCGTGTGTAAAAGCAGTTCTAGCAATTCTAGAGAAGAATGGACAGATACAAGAGTGAAAAGAGTCATGGGCGGAGGCGCCATTGTGCCGAAGCCGCGGGCGCGGCTGCAGCCGCAGCGCGGCAGCAAATTGCCGTTTGCCGACAGTTCCGGCACGACAATCGTCACAGCGATCCCCAACACAACTAGGTGTTCCGCCAATGCAGATGTCCATCCGCAGTTCCTGGCGAGAAGTGTGCTGCCGACAGAATGCATGCTGCATGACGCCCAATTGCACAATGTCCATAAACTTGACGGTGCGAGACTGTGCACACCTGGAAGGACAGGATGAGCAGGCGGCGCGGGTCAAAGCGCTTCAGTACCACGCCCTTGATCTCCGCAAAGTTGCTGGCGATGAGCAGCGCCACGATTGCATTGGAGCGCTTGCTGTTCATCGCCACGCTGAAGGCCATGCCCTGCAATGAAAACGGAAGGAAATCAAACATTGTTTGAAAGTTGCTGGGAACGAGCAGCGCCACGATCGCGGTGGAGCGCTTGCTGTTCATCGCCACACTGCCGCCGTGCCCCCCATGACAAAACCCTAGAAAGCACAGCTTCCCCAGTGGCGGCCAGCTTCTCAAACCGGAGCGGCCGCACCTGCGTGATGCGCACAGTCAACATGCAGAAGCGGGGGTATCTGCGGTAGCACCGCGCACCTGGCACATGATGATGATGGCGTGCATAACAACCAGCAGCGTCGCCATGAGCGTGTCCGCCAGCAGATGCCGCAGCTGCCCCCTGCGAGCACAGTGGGGAAACGACATGAGGTCTGGGTGGCTTAAAGGTGGTTCCTGGCAGCTTTGGCGAAATCGTGATGACAGGCCACCGCTCGGCCATGCATGCCAGACAGCAGATCCTTTCCATGCGGCGCACGTCCAGCCCAGCCGCGTCCAAAGGAATGATGATTTCCATGCTTTTGAAGCTCGAGTTCATCTGAGACCCAGTGGTGCGCGCACCGCTGCCGGTCGCCAATGGCGTACAGGGTGCACGTCGACGACAGCGCCTCCAGCGTGTCCACCCCGAAGGAGCCCAGGATCTGCGGAGGTAGCAGATGTACCGGATTCAGTTCCGGGTTTTGCAGTCCGTCGCCGATGTGGATGTTACATAAAGGCGACAGCGCCTCCAGCGCGCCCACCCCAAAGGGACCCGAGATCTGCAAAGGCAACGACTCACGACACGGACAGCCGCCTCCGTCCACCACGTGCACAGCTGCACTCCTGCCGCAGAGCAGCACACAAGCAGATGCTGCAGGATGTCGCGACGCCAGCGGCAAAGCAGCGGAAGCTCAGGCTCTGGCTGGGCGAGCACGGCACCAACCGCAAGCGCACCTTGTCGAAGATTTCGACGGACGAGTAGATGATGGACAGCTTGAGGAACTCCTGCGTCAGGTCCTTCATCCAAAAGTACATCGCCCCCGCATCCAGCCGCTGCAGCGCCGCCACCTGCGGTTTGCCAGAAACATAAAATTTCCAGACGATGTGACATGCAGTGCTGTCTGATAACCTGTGGGTCAGGTAATTTATCCAGAACGACATGGCGCCCGCGTCCGGCCGCTGCAGCGCTGCAACGCTGCCACCTGACCCAGCAGTCGCGCTTCTAGAGACCGTGTCGAGCATTCAGCCTCAAACTCCATATTCTGACACATTCTGGGCTTGACAGCAGACCGCACAGGCGATCAGCACATGCCGCAGGGCCGTCTCAATTTGATGCTCTGAGGGTGCATGCAGAGACTGGGGAGGAGTTCGTGCTCTGAAAAGCACACAGACCACACACCACTTGTCTGCAGTGGAGACACGAAATCGGCGCACCGCCATCAGGAAGATGAAGACGCAGATGACGTCAAACAGCTGGTCGCCCCGCAGCCGGAAGCGCTGCGCCTGGCCCTCTGTCTCCGCCGCCGCCTCGACCATGCACGACCACTCGTCAAAGGGATACGCTTGCTGCCTTCCGCCTTCCGCCGCAGATGCCCGCGCTGATGCGGTCGATGAGGGTCCCGACTGTAAACGATCCTCTGACTGGCCGGTTGGCGGCGGCTGCTGGCCCCGGCTCTGCTGGGCGGAGGCGATGGCCGAGCCGGCTGCCCGCTGCTTCCTGCGCCCCGTGGTGGGCTGCGCGAGCGCTGTTGCAGCAGCGGGCAGGGACGGGCTGGTGCCTTTGGGCGGCCGCAGGCGTCGGCTGAGGCGCCAGTGCCAGCTGCGGGCCACCGTCAAGCAGGCGCCCAGAAACCGCAGCGGCATCGCTGTGAAGACCGCCTGCACATCCAAAGCGGCTTTTGTGTAACTGGAATATCTGGAAATATTTTTATCCAAACTTTTCCACTTATTTGAATTCTTTAATTCAAATTTGAAGAATTTGAACTTGTGATAAGTTGAATTCGAAGCCTTGTGCGCCTGATACTGGCGGTCATGCTGCCAGCCACAATGTATTGATCCACGCTGTACCCGCCCATTGCTCTTGGAATCCTGCAATTCCGGTATGAGCTGCGCACCAGGAAGCTGTCGCAGCAGATGAGGGTACCGAACCACAGCAGTCGCTCCAGCTGGTACGGCACATACACCAGCGCATTGTACCTGCGAGCGCACCCAAGATTGATGACGACATGCTGCAAGTTGATGCGTTGAACGAGCACAGCATCCGGTCGCGCGGCTGTGGCTACGTGCCGCTGAGATCCGCCTTCCCTGTGCTTGACGCACACAAGCAACTGCACCTGATTCTGCTTGCCATCCTCCCTAAACCCTAAACCCTAAGAAAAGGATGCGCACACTCGGTCGCGCTCCGTCTGGCCCCAGACCACATCCGCCATGGGAAACGACGGCCCGGGATTCATCTCCGCCTCGAGGTACTGCCTGAAGCTCTGCCGCGGCGTTTCTGCGACCAACCCAGTCAAGTGTTTTCCACTCCAGGTGGCAACAACTGCCTCCACAAAGTGCGCAAGCTTGATCGGGCAATTTGGCCCGTGAATGCGATTCACAACGGGTGTCACTCATTGTGCAGGGGAGCAGGCGAATTGACTGTCTCACTGCCCGCAATGGGGAGCGGTCCTGGTGTCCCCGGCCGCAAGACTGTGCTGCTACAATGCACAGCCACCGGTCAGAGGCAACAGTCTGCACCTTCGACCGTGGGCGGAAGTGCGAGTGAGCGCGCCGCTGAACCCTTCCCTGTACCTGGGCCAGGCAGAATGCGATTGACGTCACTGAGGCAGTAACTGCAGGTAACACCACTGACACAAACACACCTGCACGGCAAGGGAACGGTCAGCAGGAGTGCACCGAACGGCTCATGGATGTCGTCTCGCTTGCGGAACTGCATGGTGCTCGGCAGCACAAAACAGCACAGCACATGCATGCTGCAGATGACATCAGAAACACAGCATTGCAGATGCGCTAGCGCAGATATGCCAGAAACGCACTCTCGTCAATGTGTGCGGAGCATGAAGCTGACAGCGACCGCGCGTTGCGCACGAGGCGCTCCGCTGACTGCGCCACGAGCGGGGGCCCCTGCGGCCGCCGCGCCGGCGGCGACTCCGGCGGCGTCGCCTGCGGAGGCCCTGACGGCAATCCCGGCGGCGGAATCAGCCCGGGGCCAGGCTGTGGCGCCGCGGCGGCCGGCGCCGCTGCCGCGTCTGGTGGCATAGCCGCTGCGCTGACCGCCACACTGCAAATAGACGATAGGGAGGGCGTTCCCGCGGCTGCCATTGATGTATTAGGTCTGCCGTTGAGCTGCCAGATGTGTTCGATATCACCATCTCAGGGGCCTCCAGCAATAAGGATGCCCCACCTGCTCAGGGCAGCAGCTGCGCCCTCCTGCTGGATCAATCCATTGCGCCAATGCCGAGGGCATCTGCTGAGGGCATCTGCAGTTCGCACACTGTGCAGGCAAGGCGAAGGAGTGCGGATGTCGCGTCATCCCAAGATGCCCCCCACTCACCTGCTGAGTGACTGCGGCAACTGCGCCTGCTGATGACGATGGTTCCTGGCAACTTCAGGGATTGCCTGCTGAAGAGCCACAAGCCATACAGGGCTCAGTGACTCCCAAATCTGTAGTGGATTCTAAACTCACCTGCTCAGGGAGCGTGGCAGCTGCGCCTGCTGGTGGCGGGCGTCTTCAAACACGTCTCCATCTGCCGATGCGTAGCCGGCGGCGGTCGAGGTGTCGGAGTCGGAAACGCCGCCGCCGTCGGAGGCCGCGCCGCGCGGCGGCTGCAGCAGCACCTCCGGGATGCTGGCGGAGCGCAGGTGGCGCGTGCTGCCGCTGGCCTCGATCAGCGACATCTGCACGGCAGCAGGGTTTCGGTTGAGGGTTTGTTGCGCGGCGGGGTGCCAAGCGGCGGCCTGCAGATGAGTGATGCCCGACTTGATTTGCTTTGCAGCGATGCGCAGGGCAGTCATCACCGGGCCTGCTGCAGTGCTGCAGTGCTGATAGAGAGCGACCAGTGCGCTTACCTCATCGTTAGTCAGCTCGCCGGAGCCGCCGACCAGCTCACCATGCTGCAGCTGCGCCGCACTAAGCCGGCTGCCGCCGCCGATTCCGCGACCGTCATTTTGCGCTGTGACGTCTGGCTGCCGCAGCACGGCAGGTTTGGCTGCTGTTCTGACCCCGCCGCTGGTCGTGTCACTGAGCTCGTCCGTCTGGGCTGCCGTTGCGGCGGGATCATTGATCACGACATGCCGAGCCGCCTTCTTCCGCCGTCGCTGCGACTTTCTGGACGTCCCGTTGCTGAGCGCGGTGCCGTTAGCCGATGCAGACGCGCCTGTGGGTGCCAGCTGCTCCTCTGCGAGCAGCTGGAAGCTGTTTGGCTGCCGGTCTGGCGCCATGGCCGCCGTGCCTTGCGCACGCCGCTGCTGGGCGGGCTTTACTGCTCGCTCATCGTGTTTGCTCGTTTTGGTGCGCCATACGGATCAAACAAGCTTTCTAAATGCCATATAATGCCGATCAAATGCCGCTCCGAGTCTGAAGCATGCGGATGCCTGCACCTCGCTGGCACCGCGTGCGGCGCAGCTCACACTGATGCCTCAGACGCGAGCTGATACAAGATATAGCCCCGATCACACCTAATCGCTCAACACGGATCAAGTTCCGATCAGCCTCGCTGGTGATTGCGATTCGAGCTTCGTACACGCATTGCAGGCGAAAACCGCAGCAGGCTTCGCCTTAAGGGGCAAGGTGTAAGTTGCCTGATGCTAGAGATGTGTCTGAAAAGCGATGAATGAGCGTCTGACGAAATTCTGCCGAGCAAATCGCTCGACGCGCATGATGTCGGAAGAGCAGAGTTGCCTTGTCCAGGTCATTGCCTGTGCATCGACCCACAATCACGTTTGCAGCGCATTAGTGTCCCAAGTAAGAGACGAATAGCAGACCTGACTGCAGGTTGCGACACCAATAGACTCGCAGCCCTGTGTGAACAGACTCTGTCGATCATCTGAACCGAGGCATATTTCGTGGCACTTGGCACTTGGCCACAAGGAGAACTTGTCATTGTGAACGCTCGCTAGTCGTGCTGCTGGCTGTGCCTGGCCTGCCGTCTGCTGCGCGCAACACCTCGGCAGGGACAGCCCGGCAGGATGCTGAGTTCGGCCTTCGGAAACGGCCCCAAGAACTATGGCGACGTGGAGTTCTGGCACACGGCGGAGCGCTCCGGCTGGCTCATGAAGCAAGGTGCGACCGTGGGGTGCCTCACCGCGGCTCCACATGAGTTGCATGCATGCCGGGTGGCCGGCGCTGGCCGGCACCCCACCCCACCCGGCAAACTCCGCACCTGGCAAGCAACTGGTTGTCACCGCTTTACTCGATGCCATTTGCAGGCGAGTACATCAAGACGTGGCGGCGCCGGTGGTTCATCCTGAAGCAGGGCCGCATATTCTGGTTCAAGACGGAGTACGTCACCCCGGTGCGATTCCCTTCCACGGCTTCCATTCAAGCAGAATGAAGTGTCGCAATGCGAAGGAGATACTTGCGTTTGATTCTCACGTAACGTTCCACAAGGGCTCCCAGGGAAGGAGCGGCATGCAGCCGTGCGCAGGCCGCCGCTCAGGCGCTGACGCCAGTCCTCTGCGCATCCCGTGCCGCGACTCCGAGCTTCCGACTGCGAGCTTCCGACTCTTGGCTGTCGATTCGGCTTCAAGGGGGTCGTGGTTCCCCCAGGTTCCCCCATCCTCAACACGCTGAACCTGCGCTGCGGCAGGTCTCTGTTTTGCGAGGCATCATCGATGTGGAGAAGTGCCTCAGCTGCACGTCCGCGGAGGACGGGTCGCGCTGGACACTGTCGACTTTTCAATATGTGTCGGACTCCCTTTTTCCAGATACCGAGCTCGCAATCCGTGCAGGACTCCATTCCGCGCGGCATCTTCCAGACGGAGAAGCCTCAGCATCAAGGGCGCGGAAGACGGGTTGCGCCAAATACGATCGATTGACAACTTTGTGCAGGATTTTTTGAAGTGATTTCGCTGCTGCGGCAGGACTCCGTTCCGCGCGGCATCATCGAGGTGGAGAAGTGCCTCAGCATCAAAGGCGCGGAGGACACAGTGAACAAGCCGCACGCCTTTGAGATCTCCACTAACTCGGACTCCATGTTTTACATCGCTGACACCGACAAGGAGAAGGTGACACTTGGTTCTTATGATCTTGATTTCTACTGAACGCACTCTCGCAATACAATGGGAGCTGTTGATGCCTAGCTCAAGGTGGGAGCATCACATCTGTGCCGGCTGTGCAGTCGGTGCCGAGTTCCTCTGCTGAATGCGCGTCTGCTGAATGCCCAGCCCAATCGCGTGAAGCTGATGTGTGATCATGCTTACCGCCGCGCAGGAGGACTGGATCAACGCCGTGGGGCGGGCCATCGTGCGGCACTCCAAGAGGTGCCCTCATTCGGTTGATGCATTTATATCACTGCTTCGCCCCAAACGTTGCCGCAGCTGAGCGTGAACAACAGAAGCCGCATCCCATTGGCACGCCCACAGTTTCAAGTGCCTCTTGTCTGTCTGAGTCACGATATGATGTCTCACTTGGAGTTCATTGTGCTGAACCTCCACGGTTCGCCCTGCGCCGCAGCATGCTGGAGCATGAACAGAATGACTACCAAGTGTAGACCGTGGTAGACGGGGAGGCGCTCTGAAAGACCCGAGGGATCAGGGCTGGGCAGCCGTGCACGGATGTGAGCATGCAATGTGTGGGGCGCAAAGCGCCTACCTGATTGCCGCTGCCGCGGGTGGGTGGGGCCCGCCGAAACACAGCGCCGATTTCTTGCGGAGATTACCGGGGGTGGCGTCTGCCTCCCCCGAAGCACGGCGCGTGTGCAGATGCTGGGACCATTCTTTCAGCTTTTTCTCGTAGATTAGAAAAGACTGTTGGGTTTCGGACGAGCATGCGGCGATCAGGCAGAGGTTCGTTGTCAGACGCGTGTAGTCATCAAGTAACAGAGACTTGCGCAACACAATGCAGCGTCCCACACACGATGCATGCTGCACCGCTGGCACAGCAAGGGGATGCTGCCAGATATGGCGCCCATGGCACATTTGGAAGGTGTGAAGCTTTCACGCTTCAGGACTCAGCCACAGACACAGTACACTATGCTGCCAATCATGGCTGCATAGCCCAGACGAGGACATCAGCACCAGATGGCGCCAGCCCAGCGCCGCGCTAAGCCGTTTGACGGCTGCGTCATGGAAGCTCAAGCTTTCTGTTGCCCCTTCCAGCAGTACGTGGCATGCGCCCGCCGCCGGCACAAGCATGCTCGTGTGTCTGCAGCCGCGTCACGACTGCCCCGGTGGCTGTAATAGACTTTTGGCTGTGCGCTCATGTTGACCCCGCAAGACCCTGCTGGGGATCGCCCACCCAGCCGTCATCCACTTGATGACACGAGAATGCCGGCCTGCCACACCACTTCGTGCCTCGCTACCATGACCCCTGTCCCCTCTTGGATAGCCGTGTTCAAAAACTTTCCCAAGCCCCAAAAGGCGCCGTCATCCGCCCGACGGCACGAGGATGCCGGCCTCCCGCAGCCGGGCCACGATCGCCTCGGGTTTTGCGCCGGCAGCGGCGGCGCCAGCCGCGGAGGAAGCGGGCAGCGAGCTGAGGTCAAGCACCGGAAACGGGCCGGCGCTGCCGTCCGTGACACTGGCAGGATGCAGGATGGCCTCCAGCACCTGCGGCAGCATGTATATGCGCAGTAAGTGTAATTGATTCAAGTAAGGACAGTCCAGCCGCGGCGGCGCCAGCAGTGCCCTAAACCCTATACGCTTGCAGGGTGAAGTACCTCCAGGACCCTGCGGCGGTTGCATGAGCACACAACTATTCTCTGAAAAGATTTCAGTCCAGGCAGGGTGGCGGGCCAACATAGCCATCTATCACACTGGGAGTACATGCTATGCACCATCTGTTCCAGGTGCATAGCAGCGTGGAACAATCGTTCCAGTTTTTCCGATTGAGCAACGTCATACAAATAACCACACTCAGGCGAAGTGAGCGCAGGCCGCCTTAAAACGACGATGGTCGAGGTGCCAATCACAACTTCTTCCAGCGAGAGGTAACAGCTCTTTGAGCTTCCATCCTGTCTTGAGGGCGTCGAAGGCTGGCAGAGCACAAGGCGGCTGCCACACAACATTGAGTTGACATCGAGTTGACTGTGTCTCGTGGATGCCGCACCTCTGCAGCCTCCAGCGGGAACTCCAGGCGCCCCGCCATCTCCGTGTATCCGTGCTCGTGGTCGTGATCGCCGCCGCCAGCACCGCCACAGCATCCCGACGGCACCTCCGCATGCAGGAGGCGCGAGTTTGCGGCAGCGTGATGCACAACCGCCGCCGGCGCTCCGTCCGCGCCCTCCTCCACAACAAGGCGTGCGATGTACGGCGCCGCGAGCCGCAGGCCCGGCTGCTGCGGCTGCCGCCCCTTGGATTTCGACGACCTGCCCGCCGCGTCAGCAGGATGATGTCAGAGGCGCTGCGAGATGCAGTATGCATTTCGTGTGTCATCCGTGCACACAGGTGCGCTGCGCAGCAAAGCGAGCCACCACACGCCTGGCTGCCGCGACTGCTGCTGGCTCTGCGACGTTTTGAGGACGGCAACTTTTCACTCGTACTAGGTACCTGCAATGGGCGCCAGCGGAGAGGTGGATGCAGTGTGATGGCACATGGTTGCGACTGCTGCGATGCTGGGGCAGCGCGTACTCCTACAGGGGGGACTACCATGCCAGCCCCTTGAACTCGGCTGGCGCTCCCAGTACCGCAGCCCGATGCCACAACCTAGTCAGATTGGTGCCAAGCCATCAGGCATGCGCACAGCAGCCGCACCTGCTGCGCTTCTTGCCGCCCTTTGCCGATGCGGCGGCGGGCGCCTCGGCAGCCGCGGCCCCATCCGCCGTCGGCAGCAGGACCGGCGGCAGCCGGCCGTGCAGGAAGTCCGCCGCAAGCTGATCCGCAACCGCATCCAGCGGCAGGTGATCCAACACCAGCTGCAGGAGATATGAAGTGACGCGACCAATAAAATATCAAGGACAGAAGCAGATGTCTAAGAACTCTGCTGGGTTTCAAGGGGGAAGTTTGCCGCCAGCTGTTGTGCAACCGCATCCAGCGGCGGGCGATCCAGCGCCAGCTGCAGGGCACCAAGATTGACGTTGTGAATGTAAACAGAGGGTTGTTTCGGGTAGAGGTTTGTACCGCCGCCAGCTGAGCCGCAACCGCATCCCGCGGCAGGTGATCCAGCACCAGCTGCAGCAACAAATCTCCGTGGGCTGACATTTCAACATCTCAATGTTTATCCGGCATGACACAGGGTAGGTATCAGCGACGCTGCAGAGCCCACCTCTGCCATGGACCGGGCCTCCGCCTCGAATGCCGCCCGCCGCTCGGGCTGGCGGTCCGAAAGCGCGACGCCCATGTAGTCGATGAAATCTGGCGGCGTCGCGGTTCGCAGCGCCACGACATCCTGTGCCGCCTCCTCCAGCGCCGCCGGGATGGCTGCGAGTTTTGGAGGGGTAAACCTCAAGATCCAGGTGAGTCCCATGTAGTCGATGAAGCTCCGGCGGCGTCGCGATTTGCAGCGCCACCACATCCTGCGCCGCCTCCTCCAGCGCTGCCGGGATGGCTGCAAGAATTTGACCAAATGTCATATCGAGTTCAACTGCTCCCCTGCAGTCGTTGATGTCGGACGGATTCACGATTTGCAGCGCCACAACCTGCGCCGTCTCCTACACCGCTCAGGACGGCTGCGCAATATCAACGAAGGTGTACTTCCAAAATCCATGCATAACAATGTAAAGTCTTAAATTGAGGTATCGCCGTTGTAGCACGACAGCGTCCTGCGCCGCCGCCTCCTGTGCCGCCGCCTGCAGCGCCGCCGCAACAGCTGCATGGACCACGGGAAAGGAGGGTGGTGAATGTCTGCATTACACCAACACCGTCGATGAGAGCGGACGGCGTCACTGTTCGAAGTGCGGCAGCGTCCTGCGCAGCCGGCCCGAAACTCTCCCAGAGCTCTCGGGGGAAGAGGGGTAGTTTTCGTCCGATGGTGTGCATGTGCATGGTGAGGTGCAGACCGGCCAAAACTCCACAGCAGCATGTGCTGCCTTGTGGAGCTTCGCAAATTCAGCACCACACAATGCTAAACAGCCAAGACCTAGCAGGATAACGACATTCCAGGCACTACGCACGTGCTTCAGGCACCACGGCAGCCTAGGCACCAGCCCGAGTCCAGTCCTGGTCGACGAACAGTCTCTTGTTGGCAGATGTGCGATGGCGGCCGCAGCACTCGGCGGGCTTGCGGCCAGGGACGTCAGCCCAGCTGCAAGTTGTGACGGAAATCAAACAACTCCCCTGGGATATACTCGATCAGTGTCGTCACAGTGATAGTGCCAATCTGCGGCGGTTTGATGTTTTCAGGAGGGCGGCTGGCGGCTCGGAATTCGCTCAAGTGCGCTGCCGGTCGGCGGAGATGGTGACGGCTATTCCTGTACTGTGTGAAATGACTTTGTTGCTATCAAAAGCCTCTGAGTTTACGAAGCAGGCTTCTGATTCTTGCCGGCGGCCAGGAAGTCGGCCCAGGTGCGGTGCTGGTTGACGGAGATGGTGACGTGCAGCGAGTGCTCCCCCGGCAGCGCCTGCGCCTGGTGGATCGCGCCCCGCGGCATGTACAGCAGGTCCTGCGGGGGGCGCACATTAGTTTGATTGAGATTAGGCCAGTTTTTACAAGACCGACTGATACAGAGATATTCTGCTCCCCTGGCAGCGCCTGCTCCTGTTGGACTGCGCCCCTCGGCGTGTACAGCAGGTCTTGTGGTGCAACAGAAACTTGGGTGACCATCAGCCGACTGGAAGGAGAATATTTTGCTCAAGCATGGCTGCGCCTGGTGGATTGCCCCCCCTGTGGCATGTACAGCAGGTCCTGCGCAGAGTACAGGAATGCAGGCGAGATTCGGCGATATCCTGCGAGACCCTGCTTGGCACGAAGGCTTTTGCGTTTACAGGGATGCCCCGCCTCCAGCACCGGCCGGTCAAGAAGATATTCAAAACACGAATGCGCAGGATCTTTGGAACTGTTTTCTGTTCTATTCTGTTTTCTATTTGCTTCTGGTTTTAACAATTTCAGGGCGCAGCCCGGGCTGCAGCTCCACCTCCAGCGCCAGCTCCCCATTGTCCTCACCGATGTTCTCCGTCTACTGATCACGTGAGACAACTTATCAACATCTGTTCTCAGCGTGAGATCGAAGATCCCAGAAACCCTACCCCGGGCTGCAGCTCCACCTCCAGCACCGGCTCCCCGATGTCCTCGCGGCTGTAGTCGGGGCTGCTGTCCCGCCGCAGCACCTCCTCCTCGCTGCGGGGCGCATACACCTTCCACCTACAATTGCAGAGAAGAAAGAGCTGAGAAAATGTCTCGTTGGCAAACGCAGTTCGGAAATCTGGGATGTTCAGTGCTGGCCACAGTTGACCGCACAAGTAGTCGGGACTGCTGATCCGCATCAGCAGCTCCTCCTCGCTGTGGGGCGTGTACACCTTCCAGCTGCGTAATTGATGACACAGTCAACTGCGTGCGGTCGATGTCGTCTGAGCGCGGCGCAAAACCCTGCTTCCGCTCAGCAGCTTCGGTGTTTCCGCAACAGAGTAAGATGCAGGGAGCACGGCAAAGCTCATGAAGCGGAAAGAGATCCCACCGCTTGCTGCCCTCCAGCTGCAGGATGAAGGCGTCGATGTCATCCGAGTGTGGCGCAAAGCCCTGCCTCCCCGGCGGCGTTAGGTACGCGTTGCAGCCGACAGCGGTGCGGAAAAAGAGCTCCAACGTGCCCAGCACCTGCAAGGTTAGAGCTCTCAGAGCTTGCTATTGCAATTCGGATTTCTAGGACATAGTGCAGCCAGCGACGGTGTGGAACCTAGCTCCAGCGTGCTCAGCACCTACGCATTAGATTTTCCGGGGATTTTCCGGGTGGTCGGGATGTTTGAGTTTAGTCCTGGCTGGCGGCAGCATGGGAGGACTGCCTCAGTGTGACCCAGCAAAGCGTTTAACAAGAAAGGAAAGGTACTTGGAACGAAACGCCGCACCTTCCAAAGCGGGTCGCACCAGCGCTGCGGGTGCAGCACTCGCACAGAGCAGCCGTCCTTGAACGCCGCCCACACGTGCTCCGCATCCGCCGCCTCCGTCATGTCGCCGCCCCTGCCCGGCAACGTCGACCGCACGCCGTCGACGTATTTGGTGACATCCACGCCGAGTGTGTGCTGCAGCTTGCCGGCCCTGTGCGCAGAGGATGCACGTCAGGTGTTGGGTAGAGACTACCGAAAAACGATGTACGGATGTGCAAAGCTCAGCGTGCGATTGTGGAGCGCGAGAGCGGAGGGAAACCTCCAGCCACCGTGTCCTGAGGAATAATCTGAGCCTTCGGCTGTCACAGAGAGCAGCCACAGGCTTGGTCCACAAGCCACCGCCCCCGAGGCTGGTGCGATTGTCGACATTCGAGGCCGGAGGAGCAGAAAGTCAGATGCCAGAAAGTCAGATGCCAGCCCATCAGCCCTGTGGACCAAGTATTTAAGACAGCTCCCATGACCAGGGCGACGATGTCGGCGCGGCTGAAACCAGGGGGCGTAACATGCTGGGCTGCCCGGGCGCAACACCAGCCGCGGCCGCTGCTGCCAGCAACAGGAACATTCGTTTGTTATCCAGTCTGTCGAAGAGTTGATCGTTCCTCACTTGAGCAGGGCGTCGATGTCGGCACGGCTGAACCAGGGGGCGTAATACTGGGGGCTGCCAGGGCGCGACACCAGCAGCGGTCGCTGCTGCCAGACGCCGTCCAAGAAGGGCTGCAATGTCGCCGGCGCCAGGATGTGAGACAGCAGCTCCTGCGGGTTTTGGGCAGCCGCCGTATCCGGGTCCAGCGCCTGCGCATTGGGAATGCATTCTGTTCAGGGTTTGAGAGATGGAGAGGTTGTCTTTCATAAGGCTGCCGCTGTGGGTTAGGGTTTAGGGTTTGCCGGTGCCAGAATGACCGACAGCAGCTCCTCTTGCGGGAGGCCAGTGCAGCCGAGTCCAGGGCCTGCGGTTTCATGAGAAACCCTTGGCGGGGAGCCTGGCAGTGCTTGGCAGCTTCGATGCTATGCTCGAGACACCGCAGCCGTCAACAGATGGGAGCAGGCTGCCGGGACAAGACGCGCATGTCTCAGGCTCCTGACGCCACCCTAGAGCAGGCTGACCAAGCCGCTGATCGAGCCGCACAGCAGGGCGACATCCCAGCATTGTCTGTGACGTCTGGCAGCTGCCGCAGGCATTTCTGTGAACGTTCTAACGTCACAACGTGTCACAAGTCGCCCCACCTTGACGCCCTTGCGCTCGTCCTCCACGATCTCCGGCTCGTAGTCAACTTCGTCATCGCCGCTGCTGCCGTTTTCCTCAGCACTGCCTTCCTCACCATCCTCCTCCCCATCCTCCTCACTCCCCGCCTCACCTGCATGTGGTGGTTCATCCAATTGCCTTTGAACCCTAATGACGATGCCCGCCATATTGCACTGTGCGTCTGCAGTACATCGCCGTTCATGAGGCCATGCATAATACAACATGCCGGCGTGCACTTGCGCACCCACACAAGCCCAAGATGCGGGCTGGAGGCTGCCGGCTGCCAACTACATGTGCTGCATGCGTCTTGGGGAGCTGTTGCCGCCTCTCACCAGACGGACCCGCCTCGTCAGCGTCGGCGCGGCTGCGCTTTGCCGGCGGCTCCTGCGATGCAGTTCATTCCTTTATGGTGGAATTCGTCTGCGCAGCCGGTCTCTTTGGGAGCTCCAGAGCTTTGATGGCACAGATGGCACCGGCTCGGCGTGTTCCTTGGACCGCATGCATCCTGTAGATGTTCAGCACCATCTGGCACAGTCTGCAGATTATGCATGGGCTCACCTCAGCCGCCGCAGCGCCTTCCTCGCCTGCCTCCTCCTCCCAGTCTCCTTCATCGTCCACTCCGTCGCCGTGCCGCAGGTGCGCTGCCGTCACCGCCGCCGCCTCGGGATCCGCCGTCAGCGCCGGCCCGTTCCTCCTGTCTCCCTCCGTGCACACGTATCCCAGCCGCGCCAGCAGGTACTCCGCGACTTGCGCCTCGTCCAGCGTGTGCGAGAGGCCAAACTCCATGCGGGCGGCGCTGAGCACCGTGGCCCCCGCCTTGAGTTCAGCCTTTGAGCCCGTGAGGACCATCTTGAGGCAGCCTCGCAGCTGTGGGCACGGTTGGGGAGGTCCTGAGCAGCGAGCACTGGTCTTTTGAAGAAAATGGCAAGTTTCGATACGAAATGCACCGGAATGTGTGTCAAATCTGGCGGCGGTCTCGCGAGGTGGCCGCCCTTCTGTAGCTGTGTGATGCACTTGCAGACCTCAGTTTCGTGGCAAACTATCCACCTCTGGCCGAGATAAGGAAGGAAGGAAGGAAGGATTGACCCCCAGAAGGGGTGGGATATTGGGAGCATCGGGTTTCCCCTAGCCCAGAATTGGCACCAGATTGGCGCCAGATTAGGGGGACCCTAGCCTGGGTCCACAAGGAACCCAGGCATCGCCATGATCGCTGTCCGTCGCTGTGCTCGCCGTACTCGCATCCACTTCAGTGACTTTATGCTTCTTATTTGTGCCTGTGCTTTGTTCCTCACTTCGGGACCGTTTCGCAGCAGGCCTCTCAACGGCTTGCCTCGTCTCAACGATTGCGCCATCTGCTAGCACGCACACCATTCTGATAGACGTCTGGCTCAGGAACAGCCTGGGCATTCTTTGAATACTGCTCTCCCCATTGGTCCTTTTGCGTGTTTTGAGTGACCCACACGCAGAGAAATCCGCTGCCCAGATGTGGTATCAGGCGCACCTACCGCCAATGACGCTCCGGCAACATGCCGCCGCTCAGTCAATGTGCTGCAGCGCCGGCGCGATCGTACCGCAGCATTCTCCTCAACAAGCCCATGCTCTGACCCTGCATCGCTGTGCTGGCCCGCAGTGGGGCACCAGTCAGGGTCCGCAGCGTCCGCCGTACCGCGGCGCTTCCGCTGCAGCACCGCCGCCTTCCTCTTCCTACCGCGCAGTCGCCCGGACTGCCGCGGCAGGTCCGCACTCCGGTTCCTCCTGCAACAATTCGGTTGCCTGTGTCGGTCTGGGGTATTGGTCTTGCGTTCGGCTGAGTCTCTTGGTATGTGTTGCAGTGTGCAGGCAGTCTGAGAGCCGGGCAGACTTCCAATGCCGCCGTGCAGCACACCCGGGCGGCCCTCACCCAGACCCGGCTGCAAGCCATCGCCGAGCTCTGGATCCTGTTGCCGTCCCTCAGCAGGTGCCTCTCTCGCCTCTGCGCCGTCTTCACCTCCCTGCTTCCCTTTCCTCTTTGCGTGCGCCCGTGTGTTCATGGGGGAAGTCCTCTCGGGGCAGCTCATCTGTGAGGCCGACCACCCTTCCTGACCCGCAGGCACCTTCCCAGTCGCTGTCTCCGACTGCACTGGTCTTCGGCTTCCGCTTTCCGTCAGCAGTCCGCCGAGCGGCCCTCTGACGCTTCGCCCGCTTCGCAGCATGCGCCTCCTGCCATGACCTGAAGGCGTTGGGTTCCTTTTGCGCTTTCGCAATCTTCGCTGCATACTCAAGTGAGTCCCCCCAGAGCTGATCCAACAGCTTCTGCACCTCGTCAGGTTCAATCCCTAGCACTTGCAGGTGCTTGCGAGTGTCATTTCGCGTTGTCCCCATGCTACCAATGATCACGGGCAACACGTCCACATCCATGCCGTTTTCCCGCAGGGCCCGGGCCAAGTCTTTGTGCTGGTCCAGTGCGCGCTGCAGTGCGCCGCCGTGCACCGCATCATCAATTGTGTACTTCACCTCCACAAGGTAGGCCGTGGGGCGCGCCCGCTGTGCAGCCCTGCCTGCCGGTCGACCTTGGATGTCTCGGCCTACCACCAGGACAATGTCAGGGTACGAGTGCTGTTCGTGTGTTCCTCTGATGGTCGTGAGCAGTTTTCTGCCGCCAGCCGAGCCATCTGGTTGTCTTTGGGCTACCCGCGAGGTCAGCCTGGACATAAAATCGCTTGTGGCTGCCCCACAGGACGGCATCCATGATCAATCGGACCGCGCTATGGTGGCGTGCTTTCCGGATCTCCATCTTCGGTACGAACTGGCAGTGGTTGAACATGTGGTCTCTGTCTTCGTCTGCCTTGCCGCACAACAAGCATATTTCGGAGGCCGGGCAATTAGCTCTGCCTTTAAGCACTATCATCTTCCTGTGCTGCGTCCAGGTCCTGTTCGTCTGGTTCCTCAGGATCATTCTTCGGTGCTTCCCCAGCCGTGGTAAGTTCCAGTATCGGTAAGTGAGTTTGTCAATGCCACCCCCTGTTTCGTGGAGAGCACACAGCCTGCCGATGGCCCCGCCTTTTCTTTCATCCGCACCCATTCTTTCTTCTGAAACCTTTCATTCGCTATGTGCAGGGCGTGGCGATCCAGCGTGTCAACGTCCCTGACCTGGGCGTCCTCATCATCAGAGTCCCCGTGTGTGTACCGCACCCATGCGGCGCCGCGGCCGGCGCTGCCGCACTCTGTGAAGACTACTTCATCGGTCGGGGCCACTTGTGCTTTGGCCACCACATCCGCCAGCTCGTTGCCAGCTATCCCAGCATGTGCCCGGACCTTGGCAATCGTAATTCTTGCCTTCCTGCACCTCATCATCTGTACCATCCTTTTGAGGATGTGGTCGTGCTTGTTTCCAACATATCTTTCAGGCATTTCCATCATGCCCTTGAGGTCCCAGATCGCAAATAGACTGTCTGTAAATATTATGATGCTCCTATCCGTCGGAGTAGTTGATAAGGCATGGTATAGCGCCGCGAGCTCTGCCCGATTGGCTGTGTGCAATTGCTTGTCGTGGCCCTCGGGAAATATATGGATCGTGCGACCCTGGTGCGGATGGACTACGGCTCCTTTGATCTTTCCCTCCGTGTCTTT